>Ga0302320_10000092_pt1 | contig 176859 bp, 162 predicted proteins | sample Bog_T0_3_FD_202130 | JGI IMG/M metagenome (GOLD analysis project Ga0302320, IMG submission 202130) | Peat permafrost microbial communities from Stordalen Mire near Abisko, Sweden - Bog_T0_3 | ecosystem: Environmental > Terrestrial > Soil > Wetlands > Peat | place: Sweden: Abisko, Stordalen... | reverse complement strand
GAACGCCGTGCCGATACCTACATTGCCGCCCTTGACGATCAAACTGCCGCCTCCTGCTGTAAATGTACCAATTCCCACGTTACCATTGTCGACCACAAAAGCTGCTTGCAGGGCACTGGTGCCGATGCCCACATTGCCATTGACGATCTCTCCTATATCACGCACTGTACCGAACACATCGAGCAGCTGTGCAGGGAATGCTGTACCGATACCTACATTGCCGCCCTTGACGATCAAGCTGCCGCCTGCCGTTGTCCATGTCCCGATACCCACATTGCCATTGGTTACAACCAATCCGCCTTGCGGAGTCGTGGTTCCAATGCCTACGTTATTGCTGCCCGTCGTGGTATAGACATTCCCACCAGACACTGTCCAGCCTTCAAGCCCTCCGGCCGACGACCATGTCGCATTCCCATTGGTGTCACTGGCGGTTAATACATATCCCACTAACGGGGATTGGCCGGTCATGGCGAATCCTGTTGTGCGCACGGTACCTTTGACATCCAAAATTTGCCCCGGCACCCAGGTGCCGATGCCCACGTTGCCGCTCATGACCGTCAAAGCACCTTGTGGGTTGGTGGTTCCAATACCAACATTTACAATACTTCCACCATTAGCTTGATAAAGACCCAAATTATTTCCGGAATATAAAGACATGGTGGAAGAGCCAATTTGTACTCTATCGTTGGTACTTTGACCTTGAATATATCCATTTTGAGGAACTATAAAATTACCGTTGGCTTGAACGTTGCCATTAACATAAAGTGCTTGAGGCGGCACCCAAGTGCCGATACCGACATTGCCGTTGGTCACGACGAGGCCGCCTTGAGGTGTCGAAGTACCGATACCAACATTATCACTTCCCACCGTCGTGTAGACATTGGATCCGGATACTGTCCAGCCTGCTATCCCTCCGGCTGACGACCATGTCGCGTTACCATTGGTATCGCTGGCGGTTAACACATAACCCACCAACGGGGTTTGGCCAGTCATAGCGAAATTCACTGTGCGGATGGTGCCGTTGACATCCAGCGCCTGGCCCGGGTTTGTGGAACCGAGACCGATATTTCCATTGAAATAGTTTGGAGCCGGACCATTCTCATAAATATCCCATTTATTTGGTCCAGCGGAAAGACCGGTAAAAACACCATAATTATTTGTCGCAGCAGTTTGGTCGCTGACTAAAACCCCGTAGGCATTGGTGATTCCCCCGCCGCTTCCGGTATAACTGGAATTCCCAGCGTATATAGACGCCACTCCGGTTATAACCCCGGAACCTGAAGAGGTCGTAAATCCAGCAACCCCCGCCAATCCAAAAGCACCTGTATAGTTAACACTGGAAACCAAATTATTATTCGCTTCACCAACGATGCCGAAATAAGAATTAGCTGAGTTAGAAGCTGCCCTTACGATAGCATCTGCTTCAACCTCAGACTGATTCGAAGCTGTTGAAGTAATATAATTCCTGAGAGACAGTCCATTGGGAACAGATTGAGAACTGGCCAATTGCCCGACTTGAAGTAATGTTGCATTGGAATTGACCCCCAGCCCTACATTACCACCTTCAGTTTCTAAGGTATAACCCGGCACCCACGTGCCTATACCCACATTACCGTTCATGACAACCAATCCACCGGCAGGTGTGCTCGTACCAATGCCGACATTATTGCTTCCCGTCGTGGTATAAACATTTCCTCCGGACAGGGTCCAACCTTCGATCCCGCCGGCCGACGACCATGTCGCGTTACCGTTGGTGTCGCTGGCCGTCAAAACATATCCCACCAATGGGGCTTGACCTGTCATTGCAAAATTCGTTGTACGGGTTGTCCCTTCCACATCAAGCGCTTGAACGGGAGTCAAGGAACCGATGCCCACATTACCGTTCATCACAACAAACCCACCCATGGGAGCGGTTGTACCGACACCGATATTACCATTGTCAAACATAGTCCCGTTTTGTATGGTCGTCGGAGCGCTTGCTCTGGGCACATAGAATTGGGTCAATCCGGCGATCGCACCGCTTATCCCAGTTATCCCTGTGCCGTTACCGATAAACGCGGTAGCGCGCACAGTGCCGGTCACGTCCAGCGCTTGGCCCGGAACCAAAGAGCCTATACCCACATTGCCTTGCACTATCAACCCATTAGGGGGAGCTGAATTTAGCTCATAGCCTGCCCCGATAGATCCATTACCGCTAACAGTTAAAGTATTGGTAGCTACGTTCGTCGCAATACCCACATTGCCATTTTCAAAAGTTACCTGTTGCCCCCCGTTACCCTGCGCTTGAAATCTTACATATGATAACGAACCGGACGAAGACGATTGGACAATAAATTCCCGGCTATTGGTTGTTGGTCTCGTTTCTAACGAATAAGGACCTGGACCTGTAACAAAAATCCCACTATTTGAATTAATGGAGCCCTGAGCACTTAATGCATAGCTTGAAGTATTTGTGCCGATACCAATGTTACCGTTCACCACCAAAGCCGCTCCCGGCGCCCAGGTGCCGATACCCACATTGCCATTGGTCACAACCAATCCGCCTTGCGGGGTCGAGGTTCCAATGCCCACATTGTTACTTCCCACCGTGGTATAAACATTCCCGCCGGACACTGTCCATCCTTCGATTGCACCTGCCGACGACCATGTCGCATTTCCGTTGGTATCACTCGCTGTTAATACATATCCCACTAACGGAGATTGACCAGTCATTGCAAAATTCGTCGTGCGTGTGGTGCCTTGCACATCTAATTTCTGGCCGGGCCATGCAGAGCCGATACCTACGTTGCCGCCGCCATTCACAATTAAATTCCCGCCCGTCGCTGTCCATGTGCCGATACCCACATTACCGTTCACTGCAAAAGCTGTTTGAAGCGCATTGGTGCCGATACCCACATTACCGTTGACGATCTCTCCAATGTCACGCACTGTACCGAACACATCGAGCAGCTGTGCCGGGAAGGCTGTGCCGATACCAACATTGCCGCCCTTGACGATCAAGCTGCCGCCTCCCGCTGTAAATGTTCCAATTCCCACATTACCATTGTCGACCACAAAAGCTGCCTGCAGAGCACTTGTGCCGATGCCCACATTGCCGTTGACGATCTCTCCGATGTCTCGCACTGTACCGAACACATCGAGTAGCTGGACAGGGAACGCCGTGCCGATACCTACATTGCCGCCCTTGACGATCAAACTGCCGCCTCCTGCTGTAAATGTACCAATTCCCACGTTACCATTGTCGACCACAAATGCTGCTTGCAGGGCACTCGTGCCGATGCCCACATTGCCGTTGATGATCTCTCCTATGGCACGCACTGTGCCTAATACATCAAGCAACTGTGTTGGATACGCCGTGCCGATACCTACATTGCCGCCCTTGACGATCAAACTGCCGCCTCCCGTTGCCCATGTACCGATGCCCACATTGCCATTGGTCACAACCAATCCGCCTTGCGGGGTCGTGGTTCCAATGCCTACGTTATTGCTTCCCGTCGTGGTGTAAACATTCCCTCCGGATACTGTCCAGCCTTCCAGCCCGCCTGCTGACGACCATGTCGCGTTCCCATTGGTGTCACTGGCGGTTAATACATATCCTACTAATGGGGCTTGGCCTGTCATAGCGAATCCCGTTGTGCGCATAGTACCTTTGACATCCAACATTTGCCCAGGCACCAAGGTGCCGATGCCCACGTTACCGTTCATGACGGAAAGCCCGGCGCCGCCGGTAATGGTTGTCCCGATGCCCACGTTTCCATTCGTATCAACAATTAGCGGCGATAAGGGATGAAGTGTTCCATTTACGTCTAATAGTCCTCGAGGGTTGGGGGTGCCGATACCGACGTTGCCGCCGGTAAATTGAAAATTACCAACGGAGGTATTAAATTTAAAATTGTTATAACCTGTAAAACTCAAATCATTATTACTACTATAATTCAAAACATCATATTCAGTGCCTGATGTCGCTTTGATCCTAATGCCATAACCATTATCCAATGCAACATATCCCCCGGAAACGTAGAGCTTCTCAGCCGGCGCCCAGGTGCCAATACCCACATTGCCGTTGGTGACGACAAGGCCACCTTGCGGAGTGCTGGTACCGATACCGACATTATTACTACCTACCGTAGTGTAGACATTACCTCCGGATACGGTCCAGCCTTCGATCCCGCCGGCTGATGACCAGGTCGCGTTCCCGTTGGTATCACTGGCGGTTAATACATATCCTACTAATGGGGATTGGCCGGTCATTGCAAAGTTGGTTGTGCGTATGGTGCCTTTTACATCCAATGACTGACCCGGCACCCAAGTACCGATACCTACGTTGCCGTTCATGACGGAAAGCGCGGCGCCGCCGGTGATCGTTGTCCCAATGCCGACATTCCCATTCGTATCAACAATAAACGGTGACAAAGGATGCGTTGTGCCATTGACGTCTAACAGACCGCGCGGGGCCGCGGTACCGATGCCAAGATTACCGGCAGAAGAAAGGTACATAGCATTACCGAGGCCATATGTCGAATTATTCACATTAAACTCAATACCCTTAGTGGCAGTCGCTTGAACAACTGTATTAGTTGTACCACCGTAATTGTTACTGCCGTCATAACCGAAGAAAGCCCTGTTTCCTGCAATGCCAAAATAATTTGAATCAGAGACCAGACCATTTATGTTAAGGAACATATTTGAAGTTTGACCATCAACCTGCATAGAACCGACCACATCCAAAGCACGGTACGGATTTGCCGAACCGATGCCAACGTTGCCACTAGCAGATACATATAAATGCGTTGCCGTTCCCTGAACATCCAATAACCCACCCGGCGCCCAGGTGCCGATGCCCACGTTGCCGTTGGTCACCACCAATCCGCCTTGCGGGGTGCTGGTACCGATACCGACATTATCACTTCCCACCGTCGTGTAAACATTGGATCCGGAAACTGTCCATCCTGCGATCCCACCGGCCGACGACCATGTCGCATTACCATTAGTGTCGCTGGCGGTTAATACATATCCTACCAATGGAGATTGCCCTGTCATCGCAAAATTAGTCGTGCGGATGGTACCCTGCACATCGAGATTTTGGCTGGGATTAATAGAACCGATCCCGACATTGCCATTATTGGCCACCATCAAATAATTACCATGATTCGCCCCTGAAGAAGAAACCATCAACGCCGGCTGAGAACCGATCTTCATTATTTCCAAGTTAGCATGCGCCGCTGTTGTACCGATCCCTACATTGCCCGCGACCGTCCCCAAAAAGGAGTTTCCTGTCACTTCAATATTGGAAAATACCGAATCCCCCGACAATTCAAGCGTTGCCACGGACAAAGTCCCTGTTACCGTCGCATCGGTCAAATACGCTGTACCGTCTACTTCCAAATTATTCTGGACATAAACCCCTCCCGGTCCCAATTCCGGAAGAACTGTTCCTCCTCCTGTTGAAATTTCGAGTAAAGTTTGCGGGGCCCATGTCCCGATGCCGACATTGCCATTCATGACGGTCATCCCGGCGGCGGTTGTAAATGCCGTTCCGATACCGACATTGCCGCCTTCAATTTCTAATCTACCCGTCGGTGCTGGTGTACCTAAACCGACATTTCCGGTAAAACTATTAATCCCGTTATTACTTTGTGTGTATGGTCCTGATGTCGTAATGCCTGTGGTTGTGATAGCACCATTGCTGTTGACCTGGAACGGTGATCCCGGCCCCACGGCCAATAAGGCCGCAGGGGCCCATGTCCCTATACCCACATTGCCGTTGGTCACAACAAAACCACCTTGTGGTGTTGTCGTACCAATGCCCACATTTTCATTCCCCACCGTGGTATATACATTACCTCCAAAAACGGTCCAACCTTCTATCCCTCCGGCCGGTGACCATGTCGCATTCCCGCTGCTGTCGCTGGCAGTTAACACATACCCGACCAATGGGCTTTGACCGGTCATGGCAAAACCCGTCGTACGCACGGTACCTTGCACATCGAGTTTTTGCCCCGGGCTCAAAGAGCCGATGCCGACATTGCCTGTAAATGTTGCTGATGTTATGCCCGCGTTAAAAGCAGTGATGCCTGAAAAAGTGTTAGCCCCGCCGGTTTGCGTGATCGTGCCTGAAGTCGTGATCGACCCAGTAGCGTTGACCTGGAATTGTGATGTTGGCCCCACCGCCAGTACTGCCTGCGGACCTGTTGTCCCGACACCCACATTGCCGTTATTCGTCACCATCAAATAATTGCCGTGATTCGCTGCTGATGAGGACACCATCAATGCTGGCTGGCCGTTTGCCAGTTTCATAATTTCCAAATTGCCATACGCCGCTGTTGTCCCGATCCCCACATTGCCGGCTATCGTTCCTAAAAAGGTGTTGCCGGTTACTTCCAATTTATCAAATGTTGTTTGACCTGTAAGAGCAAGATTATCCACCGTTAATGTCCCATCTATCTGAGCATTGAACAAATACGCTGTTCCGTCTACGGCTAGATCATTTTGTACATACGCGTCGTTACCTGCACCCGCCCCCAATGCCAAATTCGCATATTCAGGACCTGTGACCGGAGTGGTGGCCACCGACAATAAAGCATTCGGTACCCAAGTCCCGATCCCCACATTCCCGCTCATCACTGCTAAAGCACCAACGGGCATTGTCGTCCCGATACCGAGATTTCCTGTAAAAGTATTAATTCCATTGCCGGTTTGCGTGTACGCGCCTGATGTCGTGACTAGACCGCTGCTGGTGACCTTGAAAGCATTCGCTCCTATCGCCAAAGAAGCATTAGGCGCTGCTGACCCGATACCCACATTGCCCGTTGAATTAACTATCAAATAATTCCCGCCGCCGTTTGGTGTCGATGACAGCATCAATAACGGGGCCGTTGGATTACTGGCACTTTTCAAAATTTCCAACAACCCATGTGCTGCGGTTGTCCCTATGCCCACATTGCCATTCCCGCCTGTTCCCAAATAGGTATTACCCGTTACCTCCAAGGTATCAAATGTCGTTTGACCTGTTAAATCAAGCGACCCTGCCACTGTCAAGACCCCATCTATCTGCGCATTTTCTAAATATGCAGTTCCATCTACGGCCAGATCATTTTGTACATAAACACCGGTTCCCGCAGATGCTGCCAGATTCCCATATTCGAAACCTGTGACCGGACCTGTGGCCACAGACAATAAAGCATTCGGCGCCCATGTCCCGACCCCTACATTCCCGCTCATCACCGTTAAGGCTCCCTGGGGAGTTGTCGTCCCGACACCAATATTACCGGCATTAGTGATCCGCATCGCTTCAGCATTGTTGGTCAGGAATTTCATAGCTCCACTGCTCGCAGCAGAAGCCTGAATGAAAGCTTTATTGTCATCTCCAAAATAAAGGGCGTTGGTGCCGCGGGTACGGATATTACCATTCACATCCAATAATTGGCCGGGATGGGTTGACCCGATACCCACATTGCCGCCATTGGATACATTCAAATAATCTCCGTTTCCAGCCGCAGTTGAAGACACCAAGAACGGCGAAGCAGAACCTAATTTCATGATCTCCAAATTACCGTGAGCTGCCGTTGTCCCGATCCCCAGATTACCGGCCACTGTTCCCAAAAAGGTATTGCCTGTAACTTCCAAATTGGTAAAGGTCACATTACCGGAAAGATTCATACTGCCGGTGACGGTCAAATTATTGGCTGCGGCTGACCCCAACCACGTATTGCCATCGACCTGCAAATTATTAGTGACATATAAATCTCCGCCGCTGCCGGATGGATGCGTTAACGAACCGGGGCCGACATGGATTCCCGTGCCGCGCACATCCAAGGTCATGTCCGGTGTCGTTGTTGCGATTCCCACATTACCGGATATGACCATCCCGCCTGCAGGCGCCGTATTGATGGCATAAGTTCCTAAACTCAATCCACCTAAAACGGATAAAAGACTGCCGGGGTTGATAGTGCCGATACCGACATTTCCGCTGGTAGTTGCCAAAAATGTATTGCCTGATACCGTCAGCTTATCAAGAGTTTCACCGCCCGCCAGATTCATTTGTCCCAAGACCGTCAGATTATTGACAGCTGCATTATGTCCAAGCCAAACATTACCATCAACTTCCAAATTGTTTTGAACATACAGTCCGCCGCCTTGTGATAAAAATGTGGCGTTTGGAGATAAGCCGGCATCTACGTTCGGGGAGGCAACATCAAGCGTGGTACGCGGGGTCAATGTGCCTACACCCACATTGGTTGAAAACGTGGAGACGCCTGTAAAAGCATTGGGAGACGCGCCGCTTTGGGTGTATGCGCCGGTTGCACTAATCTGATTTAAATAAGACATATTATCTACTTCTAGATCATTTTGAATATAAACACCGCCCCCTATAGGATACTGCGGAAGCCCTCCTGCCATGGACACAGTTAACGCTGCAGATGTTGAAGAGCTCGTTGTCCCTATCCCCACGTTACCATAAGCTGTCAAATTACCGGTATTGTCTACACGAGCAACTTCAGTGCTTGAAGAATTTTGAACAGAAAAACCGCTGCCGTTGGTGTTATCCAATTGAGCTTGGATATCTGCGGCTTGTGCGGTTGAAGATAAAATAGAAATAGATAGAATTAAAAGAGTTACAGGAAGGAATAAAAATCGTTTAAGGTCAGAAGAATTCATTACTTTCGCGATGTTCAAAAAAGAATGATTTATATATTAATAGATTCATATTAACAAAGGATATAGTCGTTACAATAATTATTTGAACTTTTTTACATCTTTTTGAAGAGGTTTTCCGGCGGGAAGATGAAAAGTAACCTTAAGAGGAGCAATAACTTATATAATTTGCAACGATTGAAGCTTTAAAAGCAGATCACGGGCAATTTTGACGGAATTCTCAGATGATCCGCCATACTCTAAAAACACACAAAAAGCGACAGCCCCCTTGGGACTTTTGGTGTAACCGACAAACCACGCATGATTGGGCTTGCCGTGGACAGATTGGGCAGTACCTGTTTTTCCATAAATATCCAATCCCGGAACTTCTTTTAAATCATGCCCCGTTCCCTCAGGGTCATCCACCACCGCTTTTAACCCTTGCTGTACCACGCCCCAAGTTTGATCACGTAATCGGATCCGGGGTCTTTGGGAAAAATCCATGACCGGAACCATGACACCTCCCACTTCTTTAACAACACGTGGACGCAAAATGACCCCGTCATTGGCAACCGCTGCTATCATCACCGTTAATTGCAAAGGGGTCGTCAGCGTAAAGCCCTGACCGATAGACAAATTCAGAACATCGCCTGTATACCATGCCCTGTCCGCTGAAGCCCCCGTCACCATTTTCCCCCGAGCTTCAAAAGGCAGGTCAACTCCTGTCGGACGCGTCAGTCCAAATGCCCTGGCAAAGGCACCAATGATCGGCGGGGTAACCATTTGGCCGACATGAAAAAAATAAACATTACAGGAATGCGCCAAAGCCTGTTCTAAATCCTGGACACCATGCACATGTGAACAGCCGAATTTTCGGCCGCCTACCATCATATACCCGGGACAATCAAATGTCGTCGACGGCGTTATCTTATGCAATTGAATGGCGGCCAGTGCCACCGGGATCTTGAATACCGAACCCGGTGGATACAAACCGGAAACAACACGATCAAGCAGAGGTGTTGAAGGGTCATTGAAATATGACGTCAGGGAATCGCTTTTACTTTTATCAGAAAAAGCATTAGGGTTATACGACGGAGAACTGACCAGGGAGATCAAACTTCCGTCGTTTAAATCCATCACCACAATACCCCCCCTGAATCCTTTTAACAATTCCTGTGATGCATTCTGCACGCGTTGATCGATCGTCAACACCACGTCCCTGCCCGCAAGGGGATCTTTAGTCCCGAGCAACCGCACCTGTGTGCCGCGGCTATCGACCTCGATCTGTCGGCCGCCGGGCTCTCCTTGCAGATACGCGTCATACCATTTTTCAACACCGGTCTTTCCGACGATACTTAAGGGCGTATAACCATACTGCTGATTATCCTCGATCTGATCTTCATCGATTTTTCCCACATACCCCAACACATGCGCCCCTGCCTCTGAAAAAGGATAATAACGCTCATACGCCGGCTGGACAATTAAGCCCGGAAAGACAAGCTTTTCTTCTTCGATCTTTACCGCCAACTCACGGGGAATTTCCTGCACTAATATGACCGGGGCAAAAGGGGCGATCTCTTTATGCTCAAACTGGCGCTCCAGAAACCCCGGGTCACGGTCCAACAGGCGGCCTAAATAATCAAACAATGCGTTTTTATCTTCCACATCCTGAGGAATGACCCCCACGCGGAAAATGATGTGATTGTCCGCCAAAAGCACCCCTCGACGGTCGAATATCCGTCCCCTTGGCCCGTCGACAGGGACGACACGGATCCGGTTATTCATGCTTTGACGGTGATAATAATCGCCATGAATAATTTGCATATAAACAAGCCCGCAAACGATCAGGCCCAACAAGAAAAAAATAATTGATTGAAGAATATTAAGCCGCATATTTGTTAACCGTTCAGGATGACAATCATTTTCTAAGTCTTTAATGCAAAAAAAGTACTGATATTTTTCAACTGCGCAAAAACATAGGTCGCCGCTATCATTGTTGTCAGCAGCTGCGGGACTAAGAGATAAGCGAATAGTTCCCCTAAATGGACTTCATGGTTCATGTTCGATAAAACCGCCTGCACCAAAAAACATCCGATCACAACGAAGAAAGTGACCACTACCCTGGAAAATCTTGAGCCCGGCTCATACAAATACCGGCGCACCAAGGTCGTCACGTAAGCCCCGGCAATGTATACCAAAACATAGGTCCCAAAAGGAGCCACCCCCGAGGCGTCTTTAAATATTCCGCAAAAAACAGCCGCAATAATGCTAAAGCGTATTCCTAAATATAAATTAAAGAATATCACCACCAGGACCAAAAGCTCCGGCTTGCCCCACTGCCCCCAAAAGTTATACAACAAGAACTCCAGGGCAAAAGCCAGATAAGAAACCAATGCTATGACCAGGATACGTTTCATAATTTATTAAAGATTGCTTCGTCGCCCTACGGGGCTCCTCGCAATGACACTCTTAATAATTCATTCTCCATAGACCTCATTTGAATGATGGCGTAAGGCTTGTGATCATTAAATCCTGCCAGATGAAGGATGCCGTGGATCACATATAGGATCATTTCATTCTCAGTCGACGTTTGATGTTCTTTTGCGTTGGTAAAAGCCACCTGCGGGCAAATGATTATTTCAGCCTGCGAATCTCCAAGGTCAAATGTCAAAACATCAGTGACATAATCATGCTTTAAATATTTCTTATTGATGGCACGCATGCGCCTGGTGCCGACAAAAACAATCGAAAGCTGTGCGTTGAAATCAAGTTTACGAAACGCTGCTTTCGCTGCGTTGAGGACCTTGTTTCGCGGGATGAGGAATTTCTTTTGAAGATTTTTTAGGATTATTTCCATGACAAAAAGGACAAAAAGGGGACACTTTAAGGCGTTCCCTTTCCTTCAGGATATTTGATGCGGCCATGGTACATAGCGCCTAATACTCGCACAAAGGTAGCGGCGATGGTGTCGATCTCTCTTAATGTCAAATTGCACTCATCCAACTGGCCGTCAATAAATTTATTATTGATCACTTTACGCACCACATCTTCAATGCGCTTAAGGCTATGCTCATCTAACGAACGCGTGGCCCCCTCGACGGAATCTGCCAAAAGAACAATGGCTGTTTCCTTACTCTGCGGCTTGGGACCGGGATAACGGTAATCCCTTTCTTCCAGCCCTTCAGGGGGAGCTTCAGCCAAAGCTTTTTGATAAAAAAAATGCATGAGACTTGTCCCATGATGCTCCGGGATAAAATCAACAATGCGATGATTTAAATGATACTTATGCGCCAGGTCAATGCCTTCCTTAACATGATTGAAAATGACCAGCCGGCTCATGGAGGGCTCTAATTCATCATGTTTATTGCCGACGAGCATCTGGTTCTCGGTAAAATACTCGGGCTTGGTCAACTTGCCGATATCATGATAATAAGCCCCTACCCTGACTAAAAGCGCATGGGCTTCAATGGCATCAGCCGCCGCTTCCGCCAAATTACTGACAATTAAACTGTGGTGATAAGAACCCGGCGCCTCTACCACCATGCGTTTAATTAAAGGATGGGAAGAGTCTGAAAGTTCCAATAGGGTAAAATTTGTGATCTCGCCGAATATTGATTCAAAGATTTTGGACGTAGCTATGACCACAAAGGCACAGATCAACCCATTAAAGGCCAGGGGTTTAAGGATGTACATCAATATGTCTTTATTGACCACCGGATTGATCAGCACGGCACAGATCACCTGGATGATGGACACAAAAATACCGGCTTCGATCAAGGCCCCCCGGGTACGCGCATCCCTCACCTTGTAAACCCCCGCCATGCCGCCCAAAAAGAAGATCAAGGTCTCATTAAGGTCAAATCCCAAAACGATCGCAGCAAGGGTGGCGCTCATGAAGGCCATCATAAAACTGATCTGCACATCATTGAACAAAAGCATTGTCAACATCGCAACGGAAGCGATGGGCAGATAAAAATGGATCAAATGGGAATAATCCTTAAGGGCGTGGGCCGCAAAGACCAACAAGGCCAAAAGCAGGCTCAGATGCAAAAAGACCCTGGGTTTGACTTTCTTGAAATAAAATAGATGTATTCCAAAAAAGAATACCAATAAAGGAATAATTAAAGGTAGGTCGGAAAAATAACAAAAAAGTACAAGCGCCAAGAAGGTGACGCCCACCATGATAGTTTGATCACGGGAAATAAAGATTTTATGAAAAGAACTCATGGATGTGGAACTTGTTTATGGTTACCGTTAGTCTGCGCGGCGTAGGCTTCAATGATCTTTTGCACCAATTCATGGCGCACAGTATCTTCGCTGGTCAAATAGATAAATTTGATCTCAGGGACCTTGCTCAAAAACCGATCGGCCTCGGCTAAACCATTATTCTCCGGTGAAGGCAGATCACTTTGGGTCACGTCACCAATAACCACAACCTTGGAATCAAAACCCATTCGGGTCAAAAACATTTTCATCTGGTCGGGCCTTGCATTTTGGGCTTCATCTAAAATAACAAAAGCTTCGTTAAGCGTGCGCCCCCGCATAAAAGCCAAGGGAGCCACTTCAATGATACCCTGTTCGCTGTACTGTTCGACTTTTTCAGGCTCCATCATATCGTAAAGAGCATCGTATAAGGGGCGCAGATACGGCAACACTTTTTCCACCATATCTCCCGGCAAGAACCCCAGATTCTCACCTGCCTCAACAGCAGGACGGGTTAAGATAATACGGCGCACCAATCCTTTTTTCAAGGCGTTGACCGCCATGGCTATGGCTAAATAAGTTTTTCCTGTACCGGCGGGACCGATACAAAAGACCAGATCATTAGTTTTGATCGCTTCGATATATTCGATCTGGCCCTTGGTCTTGGGCGTGATCAAACCGCCCTGCACCGAGACTTCGATCTTTTCCTTGGCTAATCGCTTAAAATCGATCTCTTTTTCTTTTTCAACCAGGCGAAGGGCATAAACGATGTCTGCTTTCTTGACATCCTTACCCTTCTCAACGAAGGTCATCAAATAATGGAATAACTCGTTGGCTTTGTGAACTTGAGGATCATTACCGATGATCTTGATACCGTCCTCAGCGCGGACAATGCGGACACCCAATTCTTTTTCGATAATTTTCAAATTTTGATCATAACGTCCAAACAATGACTGCAAATCGCGATTATTATCAAACTCAAGGCGAAAATCCATTCACACCCTTTCTCTGAAAAATATATGATTATGAACTCCCCTGATCCCTCTTTCAATCAAAGAAAGATTATGAAGAGTTTTATTTCAACACCGGGATAGTCAACACCGTGCCGGGTTTGAGAATATTTGGATTCTTAATCTTTTCTTTATTCGCTTCGTAAATTTTATACCATTTACCATAAGAACCAAAAAGTTTCTTGGAAATCTTTTGCAAGGTATCATCTTTTTGCACGGTGTATGTCTGGGCTTGCATGCTGCCGCCATTTTGATCAACAGGTGCCGACGACGTTGCGGCAGCGGGCTGGTCACCTACCACAGGGACTACCACGGGTGCCGGGGCAGCCTGAGAATTGTCAGTTGCTGCAGGCGCGCTTTCGACAGGCGTTACACCGGTGACCGGCGGGGCTTCATTAGTTTCCGTGATCGCGTTAACAGCGGTCGCCTCAATTTTCTGGACTTCGGATTCCGGAACCGGCCTGGTTATTTCCAGCACATAAACCTTGCGGGTCGTTTTTGTCGGGGTAGGTGGCGGAGAACATTTGCCAACAATACAACCACCGTTACCGCTGCCTTGGTCCAATCCGACACGGTCCTTGGTCATCACATAGGTCCGTACTTCCGTGCCGCAGCCAGCGGCAAAAAACACTAAAATAACTAGGGCTAAATTTTTATTCAACATAACAATCCTCCAATTAAGTATTTTTCTTCAAAGCGACCAGTCCCAAATCTTTTAATTGTTTAGCATCCACATCCGACGGTGCATCTGTCATCAGGCATGTCCCCTTTTGGGTCTTGGGAAATGCGATGCAGTCGCGGATCGATTCATTACCTGTAATGATCGTCACCACACGGTCAATGCCGTAAGCCACACCTGCGTGGGGTGGCGCGCCATATTCAAAGGCCCTGAGTAAAAAGCCGAACCGTTTCTGCGCTTCCTCAGGGGCTATGCCGATAATGTCAAAAATCTTCTGCTGCAATTCCCGGCGGTGAATACGCACCGAACCGCTGCCGATCTCATTGCCGTTGAGGACAAGATCATAACAACGGCCGCGGATCTTGGCATATTCTCCGCTTTCCAATAAATGCACATCCTCAGGGTTTAGGCCCGTGAATGGATGGTGCTCAGAGTCCCATCGTTTTTCTTCCGTATTATACTTGAACAATGGAAAATCCACAACCCACAAAAAGGCAAATTCTTTGGGATTGTTTTTGTCCTGGCGTATATCCGGTTTATCAGAATTATATTTAGCCACAGCCTCGGCGTGGGTCATGCGCGCAAACGGTATAGGCAGATCAATACTCAAAACTTCTTTAAATATTTGTTTATACATGCGCTCGGTCAGGTCAAAAATGAAATCCTGGTCTACAAAGGACATTTCCATATCCAGCTGGGTGAACTCCGGCTGGCGGTCGGCACGCAAATCCTCGTCGCGGAAACACTTGACGATCTGATAATAACGGTCCATGCCCGAAACCATCAGGATCTGCTTGAACAATTGCGGTGACTGCGGCAGGGCGTAAAATGTTCCTTGATTCAAGCGTGAGGGCACTAAAAAGTCGCGCGCCCCCTCGGGTGTCGATTTGGTCAATACCGGTGTTTCGATCTCGGTGAATTTCTCGGCATTTAGAAAATTACGCATGGAACTGCAAATATTATGACGCAGAATCAGCGAGTCGCGCACCTTCTTGCGGCGTATATCCAGGTAACGATAGGTCAGGCGCAGATCCTCTGCAGCCTCGATATTATCGTCGATCTCAAAGACCGGGACCTTGGCGGTATTCAGGATCTCTAACTTCTTGGCCAACAGCTCAATATCCCCGGTTGTTGCGTCAGGATTGACATTCTTGGGTGGACGGACATTGACTGTTCCGGTGATCTTGACCACGAACTCAGGGCCCAATTTTTGCGCTTCATTATGGGCATCGGGACTGACGGACGGGACAAAGACCACCTGGGTAATGCCATAACGATCGCGGATATCTATAAATATAAGTTTCCCATGGTCCCGGCGGCGATGTACCCAGCCGCAAAGAACAACCTCCTGGTCCTTAAAATTCTTATTCAATTCCCCACAAGTATGCGTTCTCATTTCCTACCTTTCAATGATGCTATTTTAATTTATTCTTGATTAGCTCTACAATATTCGCCTGTGCTAATATTTCTTGTTGGCTTACCTTCATATCTTTTAGGGCAACGGTATTATTTTTAATTTCATCTTCACCCAGGATCAAGGCAAAACGGGCATTGGCTTTGTTAGCACGGCCCATCTGGGATTTCATGGAACCGCCGGCAAAATTCATGCCAGAGCTAATGCCTGCCTCACGTAATTGCTGCAAAATTAGAAATGCCTGAGGCTGATATTCTTCTTTCATAGCAATGACAAATGCATCCAGGCCGGATGGTGCGGAAATTGTCTGTCCGCTGGCTAATAAAACACGTTCAATCCCCAAAGCAAAACCAATGCCCTGCACATTTTCACTGCCGCCTAGTTCATGTACTAATCCGCCATAACGTCCACCGGCACCAACAGCATCCTGGCTGCCTAAACCTTCAGCTGTAATTTCAAAAACTGTATGGGTATAATAATCTAAACCCCGTACTAAAGTATGTGAAACTTCGGGTTTAAGCCCTAAATTAAATAAACAGGCCAAAACATGTTGAAAATAATCCTTACTTTCCTGGGATTGGGTCAATGCCAACGCGCGGTCTGTAGGGAGCATGAATTGTTTTCCCTGCTCATTCTTACAATCCAGTATCCGAAAAATATTACGTTCAAAACGGCTTTGACATTCATCACACAATTGATTCTTATAGGGGCTTAACTCTTCTCTCAACCGGGAGGCAAAATTCTTTTTGTCTTCTTCAGTCCCCAAACTGTTGACCTTTAATTTCAACCCCTTGACACCAAAACCTTCCAGCAAATGCATTGCCAGGGCGATAAGTTCCGCATCTAAAAAAGGAGAGGCTGAATTAGGACCGATGGCTTCCGCACCAATCTGATGGAACTGACGCAATCGCCCTTTTTGCGGACGTTCACCGCGGAACATGGGACCAATATAAAAGAATTTTGATAGAGATTCATTTTTATCCAGACTGTTCTCTATATAAGAGCGCACAACAGCTGCTGTTCCTTCCGGACGCAGGGCAAATCCTTCATCTTCTTTCCCGGAAGCCAATTCCAAAAGCTGTTTATTGACCACTTCACTCGTTTGTCCAAGAGATCTCTTAAAAAGATTAACATCCTCATAAACAGGCGTACGGATTTCCCGGTAGCCGTAGGATTTACAGATCTTTCGAGCTTTGGATTCTAAGGCTTCCCAGAGAGGAATAGCGTCGGGTAATATATCGGATGTCCCGCGAGGGACGGCAAATTTCTTATTCACGTAAAGTGACCTAGGCCTTATTTAACTTTCTGCTTCATTTCTAAACCGGATTTAAAGACCACGACTTTTCTGGGAGGGACGGGAACGCTTTGTCCCGTGCGAGGATTGCGGCCGAAACGGGCGCGACGCTCTTTGATCTTAAAGACCCCAAAATTACGCAACTCTACCTTATCTCCTTGCATCAAAGATTCAATGATAACGTCAAAAGTCTTCTGTACGATCTTTTTGACATCTACCTGTTTGATGCCGGTTGCATCAGTAATTTTCAAAACAATATCTTTTTTCGTCATTAAAGCTCCTCCACGATTGAATTTGATTGCAACTATCGTATCAACAACGACTTACAGTGTCAAGGAGAAGTTGTTTTCTCCGACTAACACCTTGATCTCTTCCATCAAAACTTCGCTGGGCGTTACATATAGGTCTTCGCCTACAAGAATTTGTACCCTTTTATAATTATTCGTGTCCACCTGCACATATACCGGGATCTTTCCCGGGAAACGCACGAGTTTTTCTTTCAATTTTTCGAAACCTACCTGCCCGGCATGGGATAAATCCACTTGTACGGATTTGATCAGATCATAAACCTCATCAATACCTGCCATTTCATTGGCCATCATCTTAGGGAACCCATCACGAAAACTCACCTTGCCCTTGACCACGACCACAGCGCTTTCTTTCAAATAAGAAGCTATCTGGGTATAACTCGACGGGAATACCACCAGCTCCATCTCCCCATCGATATCTTCCAGTCCCACAATGGCCATGCGTTCATTGGTCTTTTTAGTACTGGTCAATTTGACAGTGGTAATTAGCCCGATCATGCGCACTTCCTGCCCGTCTACGGCATTCTTGATACTGGCCGTGGTAAAATCCGCAAATTTCTCGATCTCGGTTTTATAACGGTCCAAGGGATGCCCGCTTAAATAAAATCCTAATAAAGTCTTTTCATTGGTCAATATCTGGGACTGTGACCACTCCGGGATATCAGGATAGGATTCGTCATTCTTACCAAAACCACTTTCTTCTTCTCCCATACTAAAAAAAGAAAATTGACCAACCTCTTTTTCTTTCTGCCCTCTCATCCCTGCTTCCAAAGCCTTTTCCAACACAGCCATCATCTGGGAGCGCCGGCAATTAAAAACATCAAAGGCTCCGGACTTGATCAAGCTCTCTAAGACCTTACGGTTATTCAAACGCAGATCAATGCGCCGGCAAAAATCAAAGATTGAAGTAAATGGGTCGCCATCACGACGAGCATTGGTCATGGATTCAATGGCCCCAGCACCGATATTTTTAACCGCCAATAGCCCATAACGGATAGCCTTTTTATTCTCAACAGTAAATTGGGCAAAACTATGATTTACATTCGGCGGCAAAACACTGATCTTCAGAGCTTCACATTCTTTAACGTATTCCACCACCTTGTCAGTGTTGTCCCGTTCTGAAGTCAGAAGGGCTGTCATAAACTCCACCGGATAATTGGCTTTTAAATATGCCGTGCGATAGGTAATAAGCGCGTAGGCTGCCGAATGGCTGCGGTTAAACCCATAGCCCGCGAAAAAGTCAATCAAGTCAAATAATTGATTGGCTTGGGCTTCATGAATCTGATGGGTCTTGGCGCATCCTTCGGTAAAAAAAGAACGCATTTTTTGCATTTCCGACGCTATTTTCTTACCCATGGCCTTGCGCAGATCATCGGCCTGGGTCATATTAAAGCCCGCGATGACAGAGGCGATTTGCATAACCTGTTCCTGATAGAGGATAATACCGTAGGTGGGTTTGAGCACCCCCTCCAACCTTGGATGCGGATAGGAAATTTTCTGCTCCCCGCGCTTGCGTTTAATGAAATCATCCAACATGCCTGATCCCATAGGGCCGGGACGGTACAAGGCTAGAATAGCGATCAGGTCCTCAAATTCCGAGGGCCTCATCTTCTTTAAAAGATCTCGCATGCCGCCACTTTCCAGCTGAAAAACCCCCATGGCATTGGCAAGCCCTAACATTTCAAATGTTTTTTTGTCATCGAGCACAAGATTATCAATATCAACGTCTATGCCCTGATGCTGCTTGATCAGCTTGACCGCTTCGGTAATAACGGTCAAGGTCCTTAACCCCAAGAAATCCATTTTCAACAGGCCAATTTGGGAGATACCATCCATATCAAAAGCCGTGGTGACCTGTCCATCAGAACTTTTAAACAAAGGCACATACTCTGTCAGGGGTTTGTCAGAGATCACAACTCCCGCCGCATGGATCGACGCATGGCGGTTCAAACCTTCCAAAACCTGTGCGGTTGCCAGCAATTGCTTAGCTGTTTTATCAAATTCAGACGCCTCACGCAATTGCGGTTCAACATTCAAAGCCTGTTCAATGGTGATGCCGATCTCATTGGGAATGAGTTTGGCAATACGGTCAACATCGGGATAACTCATGCCCATGGCCCGCCCCACGTCGCGTACCGCAGCCTTGGCCTGCATGGACCCGAAAGTAATGATCTGGGCCACATTATCCGAACCGTATTTTTTAGTCACATAATCAATGATCTCGCCACGGCGCTCATAACAAAAATCTATGTCAATATCCGGCATGCTTTTACGGCCCGGATTCATAAAACGCTCAAACAGAAGTCCATATTTAATAGGATCCAAATCCGTGATCCCCAGCAGATAACTGACAAGGCTGCCGGCGGCAGAACCGCGGCCGGGACCGACGGGCACACCGATCGACTTGGCATAATTGATAAAATCCCACACAATCAAAAAATAGCTGACAAAGCCCATGTCCGTGATCGTCTTGATCTCATGTTCCAACCGCTGGCGCAAAACATCATTCTCTCCAGCAGGATAGCGCCTCTGCAGTCCTTTTTCACAAAGCCCGAGCAAATAGGACCGGGCCTCTTGACCGTCAGGGACTTGATAACGAGGTAGATGGTATTGATCAAAATCCAATTTTAAATTACACTGCTCGGCAATCAGCAATGTATTGCTAACAGCCTGGGGCGCCCATGCAAAGAGTGTTTTCATAGCCCCGGGTTCTTTAAAATAAAACTGGTCGGTCGCAAAACGCATACGATTTGGATCGCCTAAGGTCGTCTGTGTCTGGATGCAAAGCAGGGTCTCATGCGCCATGGCTTGGCCCTGTTCGAGATAATGAACATCATTGCTGGCCACCAAAGGCAAATTTAATTTGTCCGCAATCTTGATCAGATCCTCATTGACTTTCTTTTGCTCCATGATGCCATGGTCCATCAGTTCAATGTAATAATGCCCCCGTGGAAAAATCTGCCGGTATTCATCGGCACACTTAAGCGCAGCCTCATAATTACCGCGCAGTAAAAGACCAGGGACCTCACCTTTAAGGCAACCCGAGGTGCCGATAAGCCCTTTGGAAAGACGGGTAAGAATTTCTTTATCGATACGCGGCTTATAATAAAATCCTTCCAGGTAAGAGGCCGAAACCAGTTTCATTAAATTGGCATAACCCTCATTACTCGCCGCTAAAAGGGTCAAATGACAAATATTTTTCTGGTCAGAATTCTTCTCGAAGCGGCTGCTTGGCGTGATATAAGCCTCGCAACCGATGATAGGTTTGATCTTAGCCTTTAGACAGGCTTTATAAAAATGGATAGTACCGAACATATTACCGTGATCGGTCATCCCTAAAGCCGGCATACCGAAATCTGCAGCTTTTTTAACCAGCTCATCTACCCGGCAGGCGCCGTCTAAGAGGGAATATTGGGTATGGACATGAAGATGAACGAATTCGGAAGTATTCATATAAAACAAAAGCCTTAAGTGTTAAATATAAATCTTACTTTAACACTTAAGGCCAATAGGAATCAATACAAAAAACGCCCGCGTGCTCTTGATGAACACGCGGGGGAATTTAAACAATCGCTATGATCCGATACTAACAAGTGGAATCAGCTTCGCAATAGGATGCCGGCTGTCCATCACACCCCTGTATATTGCAAACATGATTAACAATGCGTTCATTGACGGTGCATTGCGAACCTGTAGCAGAACTTCCACAGGATCCGGGAGTATTCGCACATTGACAGCTGGTCGCTTTGGGACTCACAACCATTACCGTCTTAGTTGAGGTGAAAAGCATCTCACTAGCCAATGGAACAGCAAGATCATCACCGGCAATATCAACCGCGCCGGTTACTCCATCAACTCTATTAGTGGTATATTGCCAATCCCAGTTATTATCACCTGCCGCATTGAAATTGTAAACGGCATCATAAGTGACTAGGCTCGATGTAGCTACTGTACCTCCATGAGCTTCTATCACCATTCGGTCATTATTGATTTTGATTATATCACCCAAATTAGTACCCGCTAAAGGAGCCAATACAGGCAATTGTTGAGGCGTAGGATTCCAGCTCGCAGCCCCATTGGATACGGTTTGGCTATATATCCAAATTTTCCCTGGATCCTGTGTTGTGCCATTCCAATCTCCAACAACAATCGATGGGCCTTGCCCAATCCCAACTTGGATACCGAAACCAGGATCATTGTTTATCATTGTCGAAGCAACTAATGACCAAGCTGATAAGGACGAATTGGGAGTATAAAGAAATACTTGGCTGGACACATTTGATTTGCCCGTATTAGGCGCACCGATGGCAATAAGGCCTCCATTAATATCTACTGATTTGCCAAAAGTCAATGAGCTTGTATTAGCATTAGGATAAATAGTAGTATCATATTGCCACGTACCGCCTCCAATTCCAGGGACACGGTCAAACACCAAAACTCTTTGAGCAGTAGGAACGCCGACAACAAGGATCCCGTCTGACATAGCCATATTTAAGCCTGTAATCTGATTTAATGGAAAATTGGGAATAGATTGTAAACTGATTTTATCCACTTGGGCCCAATTATCATTAGCATCGTTAGCCGTAATATTAGTGTTGTTAAAGAAATAAATTGAAGGTGATCCGTTGGCAGGGTTATTGGCAACTGCCAAAAGATTCCCCTGTTTATTCTCTACCATAGACGTTCCAAAATTATCACCTGGTTGAACATCCGACGGAAGGATTGTGTGCGTTAATACCCACTGACCGGCTTGTTTAGCATATTCACTAATCGCCCCCTCATTACTCTGAAGATCAGATACAAGCAAATCTTCCCCATGGACAGCCACGTGTGTAGAAAGGACCGCTTGGGTCAATACAGTTGGGCCACCAACAAAAGAAAAGTCATCGATTTTCTGTGTTTTGATGCTTACATCAGCTGCTAATTCATTGAACTCTTGATCAAACACACCAAGAGTTTGCCCTGTCAGCATAGTACTATTGTAAGGCTTTAATGCCGCTACAGCTTGGGCAGCCGCTTGCAAAGTTTGCGCATTTGGCGTTGCCTGGTATTTATTGATGGCTATTTGAGCAGCAGTAAAGAACGATTCTACTGTATAGTACGCATATACCGTCTGTTGATCAGCTGTTGCCAGCACTATTGCCATTACACCACTGATAAAGGTTTGTGCATTGACGACACTTTGTCCTGCTAATACCGCTTTGAAGTAATTGGTTATCTGTGTTTCTGCTGTTGTCACCGCATTCTTTTCATAATAGGCATACACCGTCTGTTCATCAGCTTGTGTCGTTTCAAGAGCCGTTACTCCGGTGATAAAGGTGTTCGCGCTCGGTACACTCTGATTGGCTAAAACGGCTTTAAAGTAATTGTTGATCTGGGTTTCTGATGTCGTGATCGCATTAGTTTCATAATACGCATACACCGTCTGACTATCGGCTTGAACCGTTTCAAGGGCCGTTACTCCGGTGATAAAGGTGTTCGCGCTCGGTACACTTTGATTGGCTAAGACGGCTTTAAAATAATTATTGATCTGAGTTTCTGATGTCGTGATCGCACTCTTTTCATAATAGGCATACACCGTCTGACTATCGGCTTGAACCGTTTCAAGAGCCGTTACTCCGGTGATAAAGGTGTTCGCGCTCGGTACACTTTGATTGGCTAAAACGGCTTTAAAGTAATTGTTGATCTGAGTTTCTGATGTCGTTATAGCATTCTTCTCATAATACGCATACACCGTTTGACTATCGGCTTGAACCGTTTCAAGGGCTGTTACCCCAGTAATAAAGGTGTTGGCATTCGGTACACTTTGATTAGCTAAGACGGCTTTAAAGTAATTGTTGATCTGGGTTTCTGATGTCGTTATAGCATTCTTCTCATAATACGCATACACCGTCTGTTCATCAGCTTGTGTCGTTTCAAGAGCCGTTACTCCAGTGATAAAGGTGTTCGCGCTCGGCACACTCTGATTGGCTAATACGGCTTTAAAATAATTATTGATCTGAGTTTCTGATGTCGTGATCGCATTAGTTTCATAATACGCATACACCGTTTGACTATCGGCTTGAACCGTTTCAAGAGCCGTTACTCCAGTGATAAAGGTGTTCGCGCTCGGGACACTTTGATTAGCTAATACGGCTTTAAAATAATTATTGATCTGAGTTTCTGATGTCGTTATAGCATTCTTCTCATAATACGCATACACCGTTTGACTATCGGCTTGAACCGTTTCAAGAGCCGTTACTCCGGTGATAAAGGTGTTCGCGCTCGGGACACTTTGATTAGCTAAGACGGCTTTAAAATAATTATTGATCTGGGTTTCTGATGTCGTTATAGCATTCTTCTCATAATACGCATACACTGTATTCTGATCTGATATCGAAGTCAGTGACTGCATTATGCTGTTAATAAAATTCTGGGAACTCTCTACACTTTGTCCGGCTAATATTGCCTTAAAATAACTGTTGATCGAATTTTCTGCTGCGACTACTGCTGGATCTGGATTTGCACTTTGGGCTTGGGCATGATTGGGCATAGCCATACAACTTATGCCGATGCAAAACATCATAAAAGCTACTTTAGGAAAATTTGTGGGATTTTTCATGATGACTTTCTCCATTGTTTGATAGTCGTTTAATTTTCGCATAAATAAAAAACCCAAATGCATCTCGAAAAAAAAGCGAGCTTACATTTGGGTTAGAATTCAACCTTTATGCAGCTCGACTACCATGCCCCGCCTAGTGGCGCGAGGTTTAGGCCCGATCCTTTGCGTCCTTGAGTTTCCTCAAGTTTGCAAAATCAAAATTGTAACTTATTCAAACCATACCACATTTTTATTGGAATGCAAGTCGACATCCGGCATAAAGAGAGGATAAACGGAACGTAAATTAATTTAACCCTTATTTTCACATGAGTTTATGAAAATTAGAAAATTTTTAGAATATTTTCCGGAAAGCGTTTGCTTGAAAAGAGTTAAGAAAAAGCGAAGGATCTTAAGTTACCTTAAGATCCTTCGCGAGTAACGACGAGTGTCCGGCATGAGGACCTTCACTCAGGATGACAAATAATTATTCCCACTCAATAGTCGCAGGTGGTTTGGAACTGATATCGTAGACGACACGATTAACACCTTTGACTTCATTGATAATGCGGTTCGAAATACGACCCAAAAGATCATAGGGCAATTGTGCCCAGTCAGCGGTCATCCCGTCGGCACTGTTCACACAACGCAAAGCAATGACATTTTCATAAGTACGCTGATCACCCATGACCCCAACAGTCTTGATAGGAAGCAACACAGCAAATGATTGCCATAGATCCTGATAAAGTCCGGCTTTCTTGACCTCATCCATCACTCGATCATCAGCCTCACGCAAAATTTCCAGGCGTTCTGGGGTAACTTCGCCGATAACACGGATGGCTAAACCCGGGCCCGGAAAAGGCTGACGCTTTAAAATGCCTTCAGGCATTTGTAAATTCTTACCGATCAAACGAACTTCATCCTTGAATAATTCACGCAAAGGCTCAACTAACTTGAATTTCATGTCCTTGGGCAAACCGCCGACATTATGATGGCTCTTGATCACAGCCGTTGGTCCGCCATGGGCGGCAACAGACTCGATGACATCAGGATATAATGTGCCCTGGGCCAGAAATTCAGCGCCCTTGATCTTTTTGGAAGCATCCTGAAAAACCCGGATGAATTCATCACCGATGATCTTGCGTTTTTCTTCAGGGTCTTCAATACCTTTGAGCCGGTCGATGAAACGCTTTTCAGCTTCGATAACGGTCAAATTCATTTTAAAATGTCCCTTAAATGTACGAGCAACCGAGGCAGATTCATTTTTACGTAACAGTCCGTTATCCACAAAAATACAATACAAACGGCTGCCGATGGCCTTTTGAAGCAATACCGCAACCACTGCAGAATCCACTCCCCCGCTTAAACCCAAAACCACTTTTTTACCACCGACAGTTTCCTGTATTTGCTTGATGGCCGCTGTGACAAAACGATCCATGGTCCATCGCGGCAGGCAGCCGCAAATGGTGTAGGCAAAATTCTGGATAATTTGGAGACCACGCTGGGTGTGGGCTACTTCCGGATGGAATTGTACCCCGTAAATCTTACGATTACGGTTAGCAATGGCCGCATTGGCCGCATTTAGCGTGTGAGCAATGCGGACAAATCCCGGCGGAGGCGCTACGATCTCATCGCCATGGCTCATCCAACATGTCAAATTCGTCGATAGATTTGTAAACAGATCTTTATTATTATCAATAAAAAGCTCTGCTTTACCATATTCACGGTCCTTAGCCTTGGCCACCTTGCCGCCTAACATATGGGTAATGGCTTGCATGCCGTAACAAACGCCTAAGATCGGGATATTCAATTTAAAGATCTCCGGATTAGGCAAAGGAGCATTCTTATCAGTGACACTTTGCGGACCGCCGGAAAGGATAATGCCTTTAGGATAAATTTCCTTGATCTTTTCCATAGAAATATTATAAGGAACAATCTGGCTAAAAACCTTGCTTTCGCGCACACGGCGGGCAATAAGCTGGGTGTATTGCGATCCCAGATCCAAAATCAAGATAATATCGCGGGCCCTCTGTTTCTTGATCTCCATCGGAACAATTTTGGAAGAAGACCTTAACTTAATGGGTTTCATCAAACCATGCACAGGCTTGCGTCTGCCGGGTTTTCTGGCAAACCGACTGACATGAGTTCTCTTAATGACCTTTGGAGCGACTTTCTTTACTGATTTCTTAACGGCTTTTTTCTGAGCCATGCGATAGTACTCCTTTATTTAACGCCATCTAAAAGCACACTGTGGAACCCCCTGAAAAACTTGGGAAGCAGTTTTTCAGGAAGTGAGCCACGTTTAGTGGCTCACTTACCCATTCCCACACGTTGTCCAATTTGGAAGACTTTACCTTCTGTTTGGATCGAGGGGGCCAGGATGATTTCAACATCATGCATTTCTTTAATACTACGGGCACCCAAAGATCCCATGGAGGTCTTTAAAGCGCCGACTAAATTTTGTGAACCGTCATCAACACGGGCCGGTCCCATCAGGATTTCCTTCAAGCTGCCGCTGGTACCGACACGAATACGTGTTCCACGGGGTAAATTGGCGTGAGACGTCGCCATGCCCCAATGATAGCCGCGTCCAGGAGCTTCTTCAGCTTTAGCAAAAGCAGAACCCACCATTACCGCATCTGATCCGGCCGCAAAAGCCTTGCAAATCTCGCCGCCGATACGCATACCACCATCGGTGATCATAGGAATATATTTACCCTTGCGCTTGAAATAATAATCGCGGGCAGCACAGCAATCGACCGTCGCCGTAATTTGCGGAACGCCGATGCCTAAAACACCGCGTGAGGTGCAAGCGGCCCCGGGACCGATTCCAACCAACACCCCTGATGCCCCTGCTTCCATGATCTCTAAAGCCATTTCATACGTGACCACATTACCGATAACGACCGGCACCTTGCTGGTATTACAAAATTTCTCCAAATCTAAAACTTTATATTCTGTGGCAATATGTCGAACGGTGGCAACGGTGGACTGCACGATAAAAATATCTACACCCGCCTCGGCGGCAATTTTAGAAAACGTAACCGCATTTTGAGGAATACAGCTGACGATCGCCGGCACCTTGGCCTTTTTAATTTCTTCAATACGTTTAGCAATCAGTTTCTCTTTAACAGGGAATTTGGTATTCTCATAGAGACTTTGGACTAATTTTGTAGCTTCCTCGGGCGTCGCTGAGGCTATTTGTTTCAGGATTTCTGCAGGTTGGTCATAACGGGTCTGAATACCGTCAAGGTTCAAAACCGCGATACCGCCAAGTTTGCCCATAGCAATGGCAAAATTAACATCTACCACCCCATCCATGGACGCAGCCATGATAGGAACCGGAAATTTGTATTTGCCTAAAATAAAAGTGGTGTCCACTTCAGTAGGGTTGACCGTTACAGTGCCCGGGACTAAGGCCACCTCATCAAACCCATAACATCTACGCGCACGCCGTCCGATCCCAATCCAATCAGCCATTTCCTAACCCCCTTATTACCAATAAGATATAAACCTAAAAAAAACTAAAAAAATAAATTTGAAGGGCGATTATACCCCATTGCGAGGTAAATGTCAATAGTTTCCTGGTACGTACTCGTTAACGAAGAACAAAAAGGGGACACTTAAAAGTGTCCCCTTTTTGTTCTTCAAACAACTCTTTTTTAATACATCCCGCCCATTCCACCGCCACCAGGCATCGGAGGCATGGCAGGTTTTTCCTTTTCAGGAACATCCGTAACCAAACATTCAGTGGTCAAAAGCAATGCCGCGATGGAGGCCGCATTTTGTAAAGCGGTGCGGGTCACCTTGGCCGGATCAATGATACCTGCTTTGATCATATCAACATACTGATCGGTATTAAAATCATACCCAAAGCTAGCATCTTTTTCGTTCTTCAAATGCTCAACAATAACAGAACCTTCCAGTCCGGCATTGAAAGCCAATTGACGTATGGGGGATTCCAAAGAACGGCGCACGATCTCAGCACCGGTCTTCTCGTCACCTTTAAGGTCAATTCCTTCCAGGTCCTTGATGCAACGTAATAATGCCACACCACCGCCGGGAACAATACCTTCTTCGACAGCCGCACGGGTTGCATGCAAAGCATCTTCGACGCGGGCTTTCTTTTCTTTCATTTCAGTTTCGGTCGCCGCACCAACATTGATGATGGCAACACCACCGGCTATCTTAGCCAAGCGTTCTTGTAATTTTTCTTTATCATAAGAAGAATCGGTCGTATCGATCTGATTCTTGATCTGGGCCAAACGACTCTTGATATCAGCCGTTTTTCCGCCACCCTGAACGATGGTGGTATTATCCTTGTCGATCTTGACTTTTTTAGCACGACCCAAATCAGCAAGTTCAACACCTTCCAGTTTAAGCCCTAAATCCTCTGTGATCGCCTTACCACCTGTTAAAACAGCAATGTCTTTGAGCATTTCTTTACGACGATCGCCATAACCAGGGGCCTTGACCGCAGCGCAATGCAAGGTGCCGCGCATCTTGTTGACGACTAAGGTCGCTAAAGCTTCACCTTCAACCTCTTCGCAAAGGATCAATAAAGGACGGCCAGCCTTGGCCACTTTCTCGAGCACCGGGAGGATATCCTTGATGCTGGAGATCTTCTTTTCATAAAGAAGGATAAAAGGATCTTCAAGTTCGCAGATCATCTTTTCCATGTCCGTTGAGAAATACGGAGAAAGATAACCCTGATCAAATTGCATCCCTTCAACGATCTTAAGTTCCGTGAAGATAGTCTTGCTTTCTTCGACAGTGATAACGCCATCCTTGCCGACAGCTTCGAATGCTTCAGCGATCTTCTTGCCGATGACATTGTCATTGTTGGCTGCAACGGTCGCCACCTGCTCGACTTCTTTGGAATTCTTAAGATCAACCTTCTTGGCAATCTTTTCAATACGGGTTACGATGCGTTCAACGGCCAGTTCAATACCACGCTTGAGGGCCATTGGATTAGCACCTGCAGTTACGTTCTTTAAACCTTCACGATAGATGGATTCAGCCAACACCGTCGCGGTAGTTGTACCGTCACCGGCGATATCAGAGGTCTTCTCAGCCACTTCCTTGACCATCTGGGCACCCATGTTCTCAAAAGGATCTTCCAATTCAATTTCTTTAGCCACTGAGACACCGTCCTTGGTGACGGTCGGGCTTCCGAATTTCTTGTCTAAAACCACATTACGGCCGCGGGGTCCTAAGGTGACCTTTACCGCGCGTGATAATTGTTCGACACCACGCAAGATCTTGCGGCGTCCTTCATCTTCAAATAATAATTGTTTTGCTCCCATTTTACTTTCTCCTTTAAGAAATTATTTTACAATTGCTAAGACGTCTTCTTCCTTCATGATCAAAAGTTCTTCACCTTCAGTGGTGGTGATTTCTGTGCCGCCGTATTTGGCGAACAAAATACGGTCCCCGACCTTGACTTCTAAAGGCACAATTGAGCCGCTGTCAGATGCTTTTCCTTTGCCTACAGCCACAACTTTTCCTTCTTGAGGCTTTTCTTTAGCGGTATCAGGAAGCAAAATGCCGCCCTTAGTGACTTCTTTAGCTTCCAGCACCTTGACCACAATGCGGTCAGCTAATGGTTGAATAGCCATAACTTCTCCTCCTTCAATTACGGTTGATATTAAATTGATTATTCTGAGTCCCAAACATAGTTTCGGAACGAAGAATCTTTCTTAGCACTACTAAGATTAGAGTGCTAATATAACGGGTGATAAAAATTTTGTCAAGGGAATTCTGGCAGTGGCTTAAATGGAGTGCTAATAAAAAAAGGTGGCGCTTTAAAGTGCCCCCTTTTTATATCCTTCCCCTCGCAGGAAGGTTACTGCTCTACTAGGGCGGGGAAATCAAACTTTAGCTAATAGCTCAGAGGCCTCATCTTCCTTTAGACCCAACAAAGACACAGGATTTATGGGAACAACGTCAAGGATTTGTATCCTCACACCTGAAAAATCACCACGTTTAAACTGTGCAATCATCAATGGATCAAATGTAATATTCACCTTCTCGCCAGAACTTTCCATTCTTAAGTGCTTGGAGGCAAGATCAATACCGCCTTCAGGAGACCCGGCCAAGGATGCTCTGTCAACTAAAAGTTCACTGGTTCTATAATTAAACCCACCGTCTTCCAACGGGTCGATAATTGACGGAACATTCGTTGGATGTTGAAAAACGAAGCTACTACGTATCACAGTAATTACATCATCGGGAACAATTCTATTCCTTACAAACGCCGTCCCTTGAAGATCAGCAATGGCTCTTTCAAGATCGGAATTATCATACCAACCCGATTCTTCGAAATTATGTTGATTTAAAAATAATGCTAGAGTAATTAAGGCCTGTTTCTTTTTTTGATTTAGAATCCTGGCTTCCCATAGTTTAACGATAGCTCTAAATATCTTCTTTGCATCCTCTTGGGGAACTGTTCCTTTGGTGAGCTTAACTAACTTTCCGGGAAGAGGCGTTGATTGAGCGGCATCCTTCACTTGTGATAACTCAATATTCACCTCCATAACCTTGCCAACTACTGCTCCACTCATGGTCTTCAAAATCGACCCAAGACCAATACCGGCGATCTTTGCATCTTCTTCTGACGCAACAAAATCACCATTTGGCATCAAACCTGCTCCCCAATTCCCATCATCAAGATCATCACTATTTACAAAATGTACTACAATTAAGTTTGATGCCATCGCCTTATTCCCTGCCATTTCCTGAAAAGCGGCATTGAGTTTTAATTCAACGCTGTCAGAAAATACTTTGGTTTGAAGAATAACTTCTTTAAGTTTTTCAGGGGTTTTTGGTTCAATAGGCTCAGGCTTCTGCCATGAAAAATAAGCTTTAAAGATCGGTTCTGTTCCAGATGCGCGAAAGAGCAGACGGAAGCTCTTCCCATCGCTATCCTGCAGGATCAGGTCATAGCCGTCATGGAACGATCCAATCCCCTCGACATTCACTTGTTTTTCACATTTAGTGATTCTATACCCAGCGAATTCCCCGCCGATCTCCAAATTCATCAAGACCGCTTTGACTTTGTCCCGCGCAATATCCTTCTCTGGCTTTGTTATCCCAGGTAATGGCAGATCTATGGTCCTGTCCCCCGGATATCCATATTCCATATAGATACTGTTTAAATAATCAAATATATTCCGCCCCTTCTGCTCTTGCTGCAGCCTTGCGATTATCGCCAGCATATTCACAAGACCGGATAGACCGTCCTTTTCATTGATATGCCCATTGCTCGTCCCGTAAGACTCTTCAGCCCCAAAATAATTATGCCCGACAATGCTATTAAAAACTTGGATGATCTTTGCCCCAAAATATTTAAAACCAACCGGGACCACAATGGTCTTGACTGCAAAAGCGGCTGCGATCTTATCGAGCAACGCCGTCGTGGCATGTGAACGCATAAAAAGCATTTTCGAAAAATCCGCACCATGAGAATGAGAAAGCCTGTCATGCAGCATCACGATCGCATTCTGGTTACCGTTTAATTTTTTCCATTCCCCATTGATTTTTACAGCCAAAACCAATCTGTCCCCGTCAGAATCGCGCGCAAAAACCAGATCAATACCGCGCTTGTCAGCAAATACCCTGGCCGGTTTCAGAACATCGTCATTGGACGGATCAGAACTATTAATCCTTTTTAAGGCAAAAAGATCCGCAGGCAGCTCTGTGGGAAGAATAACTTCCTGGGGAGGCATCAGATAATCCACTCCCTCATCAAGCCCATGCCGCTTTAAATATCCTTTTGTCTCTTCTCCGGAAGCCCCATTCAAGGGAGTAAAAACAAAACGCTTTCCCTTAAGCGACCTGAATAAAACATTGATGTACGGATCAACCGTAGAATCAATCGCGTCATAATAGTCATTAAGCGCCTGGTTAAACTCCTGTTCTGACAAAACATGATATAAATGGTTTTCAGTTAAAACAATATCCGGGACAGAAACCACATCTAATAAAGATGGGATGCCTTCTGCAAGGGGGATCATGACATCAGGCATAAACTGCTGCCCCTCAGGCCCCATGAATTTGATGCCATTATCCGCCAATTTATTGTGACTGGCAGAAATTTGATATCCAAAGGCAGGTTTGACCTTTTCTGTTCTTCCAAGCCATTTGGCCAAATAAGAGGTAAACGGCGTGCTGACCGGTTTATTGATCCGAATGACGCGAATACCATTAGCGATCAAGATCTTTGCCGCAACATCACCATAGGCGTCTGAATTCTCCCTTACTTCCTTGGCAATAAAAGCCGGGCCTATTTGCTTTGTTGCTTTATACCAGTTTACAAAAGATAAAGTGTACTGTATCACCGTTGTTGTCGAGAAATAATTCGGGCCGATCTTGTCCTCAGCAAAATTCTCCATTTCTGCGCGCGTCCCAGCTGTCCCAGGCTGAAGCACCCCCGTCTTCGATGAAAAACCAGCCTTGATCTTATCCGCCTTGTCCTCAAAAATAATCCTTAATAGCTCATTTCTTTGTGCATCACTCACCGCATTGCTGGAATACCAATCCCTAACATTTTTTACTACCGTATCATCCCAAGCATTTGAACTATCATTGGCCCATCTTGTAATTTTAGCGAGATCATCCATTGGTAAAGCCGCCATCGCTTGGTTAGCAAAAATCCCTTCGATGGGGACACCATTCATGTTTTCCATAATATCCGTCGAAGGCACCTTCCACAGCAAAGCTTCAACAGCTTCACGGATACTAGGTACTGTGTTGATCTCAACACCTTCTTTGCCGTCTTTGGTAGATGCTCCGATATGCGGCAGAATTATCACCTTACCCGGATATTTATCCATAAGCGCAATGAGCTCAGGGGTCAAATCTAGATCACCCAACAGAATGCCGCCTCTTGCCAAAAATTTCTCGGCTATAGCAGGGGGAAAAACTGCAAGCCGGGACGTATTGATAATTACTTTAAGATTTTTTGCACTGTTTAATTCTTCTTCTGTGATCTGGGCATTCGGTTCTCCGACATGCATAGAAATAATCGTTGCCTGTTTGAACAGATCCAGACGAGTTTCAGCGGGAGTCATGCCAATTTTTTCAGCCAAGGCGCGTCTGTCGGCAGCCTGAGGCCCATCAAACGAACGGGTATAACCGATCACATCAAAATTAATGCCGCTTTTCTTTATAGCCCTAAGTTTCTCCATAAGAGCCAATGGAATGGCCCCCAAACCCACAACCCCCAATACCTGTCCCTCTAATGCTTTTGCCAAACCAACCTCGACATCTTGATGAGTGCCATTCAAGTAGGGATCTATGGTGTTGCGATGTTCTGGATAGTCCTTAGCTTTACTTGCAATCAGTTTCTCATACTCTTCGGGCCCTGTTTTGGAAATCTGTGACCATTGGATATTAGGTGAGATATCGGCTGTGGCTTTAGGAACAAAGCCGTTCGTATGAGGGATCAGTGAGGCTAAATACAATGTCAAATCAGCGACGGAATTAGCACTGCCATGGGTACGAGCTACAGTGATCTTGTTGTCGCTGGCTGCTTGAATATCGACGTTATCAACACCAACCCCCGAACGTAAAACAACTCTTACGCCATTGGCATAGGCTTTCTTAAAGAATTCTTTATACCCATCAGGATTGCCTTTCTTACTGAATGCTGTCGTGCCTGAACGCACTATAATAATGGCGGGTTTCCATTTTAAGATCTCAGCCATCAATGCCTCCGGTCCTTTTTTACCAGCATTGGTCGCTTCCGTAATGATCCTGATATTAGCTTTCGTATACTGTGCTCGTAGCTTATCAAGCTCCTTATCAATCGCCGTTGTATCTCCCCCTTCCGGCGCATCTGCGATAATGATCCTAATGTCAACACCCGCACCGGCTTTTATCTCATTAATAGTTCCCATCGCCATCTTACTGACTAAACCATTTTTCCAATCGACCCAATCACTATCGTTCAAAACGGTAGATTTGAAGGTGATCTGAATTCTTGAATCTTTTTTCCTGCTATCTAGAATTTGTGAATTTAGATTAGCCGCCAAATAACGGAACCAACCGCTTTTATTCTCCTTCCACTCTTTACTATTCCTATCTGTATCCGCGGTCATTTTCTCTGCTGCCTTGCCGATGGCATAATCGAGAATTTGAGCTACAAAATCTACCATTTGTGCATCCTCATGGCCATCCCTGATTTGCCCCTTCAATTTATTTTCCACTGCACGAAATTCTTCGAGACTATTGGCTTTCTGAAATTTCTCTATATATTCCCCTGCCGTCATCGCCGCATTGACAATCTTAAAGGTAAAGGAATATGGATCAGTATTTGGCATTTTAATCAACTTAACATCGCCAGAAAACATTCGCACAAAATCCTCATTAACTAAATCCCTATTCGTTCCTCTAAAAAGCCAAAAGAATGTTGGGATAGGCCCTTGTTTTTCAGTGACTGTAACGACAATGCCCTCTCTGGTATCTCCAATATCTAAGGAAAATTCCTTTACTATATTCCGCTTACTTAAGAATTGTTTCACAATCTTTCTAATTATTCTTTCCCTCTTCGCCAAGCTGCCTGCCGTCAATGGATTGGGAGGTTGGTTCTTTAACGACGCTATATTTTTAAAAAAATTGGGGTGCCAAAAAGGATACTCACCGTTATCATTTGAAGAACCGTTTATATTATCTCTTTCACCTACAAGATTGACAACCGCCTTATAATCAACTTGAGGATTCCCTCTCAAGAAACCCAATACCTGAGTAAGTGTGGCCCTTGAGATCATGGCATAGGAAACCATCTTTATACCGCCTGAAAAATATTTACGCGAAACGGTCTCTTGGCTGTTTGGGCCGACTTCTTCCTTTATATAGTTAAACACGCCCTTCTTATAAGCTTGCAAATATTGCTGATAGATCTTCTCTTTTATAGCAGGGTCATCTACCTTAACGCCTTTGACCTTGGATTTATCTGTGTATACCTGATTAAGCAAAGCTTGTTTCAAATTATTTTTATACCAAACAGCCAGGATCATGGAATTATATATCTGGCGTAACTGAGCGAAATTCTTTCCCGTGTTGACTTCATTTTCAATGGCAGGAAGGATGATTTGGCGGATGATGTTAGCCCCTATTGAATGGGTGTCGTTACGGATATCAGAGGATAGAGCAGCACTATGTTTTTGTAAAGCCAAGTAATCCTCATCTAACATTACTTTAAGATGACTTTTAATTACAAAAACTGTGTTGTTGTGCTCGTAGAATTTGGCGTATTCAGGCAAGATCCATACTTTATTAAAGGTATTCACAGGGACTTGAGTAGTGCCGTACATTTGACGGGCTTTTGCATAAACGGCATCCCAAAAGTTCTTGCCTAAATTCTTTTCCGGGTAGATCAAGGACGCAGTTAATTGTTTTAAAATATAGTCCTGAGCCAACATGTCCTGACCTAAGACAGTCTGACCTAGATCATCAGGAATAATGCGTTGTTTTTCATAAGGAGAAAGATTGACCCATTGATTGTTTTCAGGAATGGTCAGACAGGTTAGGAAATATTTGATCAAACGGTCGGATTGTTTTTTGACTTGATCAGCATTCAAACCGCTGTTACCGGTACTGAGAATAAAGTCCATCAGTAAAGGATTTTCCGGATGCACACTCAGGCCCGTGATCATCAACGGCACATAGGCGGGGCTTAAATCCACCATTGTCCCCGGTTGAGGCAGGCCAACGACCCCAGCTTGAGCCTTTGGTGTTATCACCATGGTAGTCCCAAAACTGAATGTAAGACATAGACAGATTACACGTGAAAAAAGAGATTGACGGATAGACGAAAAGGTCAATTAGGCTCCTTTTGCTATAATATTTCAGAAGAAAACGTTTTCTTTCAGATATATTTAAAGACTAACACATCACGGATGCTTGTCAAGTATGTATCTTGCTGAAAATAAATGAGTTACAAACTAGATAGGAAATAAATCCCCTTGAATACCAGGTCTTCATCAATGATGCGGATTTTGGGTGAGACGAATTTCTTCATTAAGTGGGTGTGACCGCCGGTCATTACCACCTTGGGCTTGGTCTTTAACTGTTGACTGATCAAATCAATAAACCCCCGGCACAGCGAACCATAGCCATAAAACAGACCACTAAGTATGCTTTCTTGAGTTGTCTTCCCTATTATATAACGCGGAGCTTGAATTTCAATGTGCGGCAAAAGTGCAGTTTTCAAAAATAAGGATTCCGCAGATAAACGAATGCCCGGAACTATAGCCCCACCTAAATATTCACCTTTAGGCGAAATCACATCAAAAGTAATGGCCGTGCCTAGATCCACCACGATCAATGGGCAACCATAAATTTTCACGGCCCCATATGCCCCTACCAAACGGTCCTGCCCTACTTGTTTAGGATTTTTATAACGATTTTTGATAGGCACCGCGATATCGCGGCCAATGATATCAGTCGGCACTTTCTTAGATAATATATTTTCCAGTGCTTGTGAGGCCTTGGGGACAACTGAACAAATGATAGCCCTGGAAATAGCATGGGCCTTAAAAATTTTGGCTACAACGGCCTTGATCTTTCCGGTCTTTGCATCCGTATCAATGATGGCCGTTGATACAATACGTCCCTTGTGCATGACGGCAAATCCGATGGTTGTATTACCTATATCAATGGCCAGTAACATTCTTCAATTCCTTGATCTTATCCCTTATTTTCGCTGCTTTTTCGAATTCAAGATTGCGGGCAGCGGATTCCATTTGTTGTTCCAGATCACTCAGGTAGCTTGCCATCGCAAATTCTTCTTCTGACTGGCCGCTAGCTTCCATCACCACATCCCGGGCTTCGGCAAATTCTTCAATCCCCAGATTAATGGCTTTTTCAATGCTCGTTGGTGTAATGCCGTGTTTTGTATTAAATTCTGTCTGGATCTTGCGCCGTCGCTCACACTCCCCAATAGCTGACTTCATCGCCGGTGATATAGTATCCGCGTACATGATGACAATCCCATTGATATTGCGCGCCGCACGCCCGGCCGTTTGAATCAATGATGTTTGTGAACGCAAGAACCCTTGTTTGTCTGCGTCAAATATAGCAACTAACGAGACCTCAGGCAAGTCTAATCCTTCGCGCAGGAGATTAACACCGATCAAACAGTCAAACTTCTTCAAACGCAGGTCCTGCAAGATCTTCGTACGGTCAATGGTCTCAATATCTGAATGCAAATATTTGACCCTTAGACCTGCCTGTTCAACATAAGCGCAAAGGTCTTCAGACATGCGCTTGGTCAGGGTAGTCACCAGCACCCGCTCATTTTTAGCGGCACGCTGACGGCATTCTTCGATCAGGTCATCCACTTGGCCTTCGGTGGAGCGTACAAAAATAGGAGGGTCAATGATCCCCGTCGGACGGATGATCTGCTCAACCACATGGCCGCCGGCATCTTTACGCTCATAGGGCCCGGGGGTCGCAGAAACATATATACGCTGTTTTAGGATCTTCTCTAGTTCTTGAAATTTAAGAGGACGATTATCCAGACAGGAAGGCAGACGAAAGCCGTGGGCTACCAGCATTTCCTTTCGGGCACGGTCCCCTTCGTACATGCCGCCTAACTGAGGGACGGTGACATGACTTTCATCGATGATGGTCACAAAATCAGAAGGAAAATAATCCATCAAACAAAACGGCTTACTGCCTGCAGGGCGTCCGGAAAGAACCCTCGAATAATTCTCAATGCCCTTGCACATACCCATTTCTTTCATCATTTCCATATCATAACGTGTGCGGGATTTAAGGCGCTGGGCTTCCACTAATTTCCCCTGAGACTCAAGTTCTGTAAGCCTGCTTTTCAATTCAGCTTCGATCTCGATCAGCGCCTCTTGCAACCTAGGAGGAGAAATTAAGAAATGTTTGGCCGGATATACAAAGGTCATGTCTAATTGGGCGATGGTGTCTCCGGACACGGGGTCGATTTGCCGGATCCTTTCGATCTCATCATCGAAGAACTCGATCCTTAAAGCGTCCTGACGGTAGGCCGGGAATACCTCTACAATGTCGCCGCGCACGCGTATTTTGCCGCGTGCGAACTCATAATCATTGCGTTCGTACTGGATACCGATCAATTGAGCCAACACTTCGTCGCGGTCGATCTTCTGGCCTGTTTTGAGCGCAATCATATAATTCTGATAATCATCAGGTGATCCCAGGTTATAAATACAAGAAACACTGGCCACAATGATCGTATCTCGTCGTGACATCAGGGATGTTGTCGCGGCCAGTCGCAGACGGTCCAAACGGTCATTAATGGAGGAATCTTTTTCGATGTAAATATCTGTTTGGGGGATATACGCTTCGGGCTGGTAATAATCGTAATAAGAGACAAAATACTCGACGGCATTAGTGGGGAAGAATTCTTTTAACTCACTATAAAGCTGGGCAGCTAGGGTTTTATTATGGGAAATGACCAGGGCCGGGCGGTTAACATTCTTTATAACGTTGGCTATGGTAAAAGTCTTACCGCTTCCGGTCACGCCCAAAAGCGTCTGCGCAGGTACCCCGTCATTTAGCCCGTGGGTCAGCACATCAACAGCCTTACGCTGCTCATCAACCAACTCAAACGGACTCTTAAGAACAAACTTATCCATACTTAGACCGTTTCTAAATATCCTATTGCCATATATCGACTTATGATAGAATCTAACTTTTTGAAACGGTCTAGCTTTTTATTTGCTGACTTCTTGATCGACCGCGTCAAGGATATTTTTTACCATTTGGTCATTTTTTGTTGAGATAAACTGTTTGACCAATGGCGTCCTAGCCTCGTAACGAATTTCCACGTCGCAGCTATTGCCTATAGAGTGAATAAAAACATTTAAGTGAGTAAACGTCGAAGATATCCCACGGTAATGTTTTTTCACTTCCGTAATGATCAACAAGTTCTGAAAACTATTATTATCATACCGGTCATCACGCTCATAAATAGAAGGATCAGCCTCACTGTCAACAGTCCAACCCTGACACTTCAAGGCATATACAAAAGAACTGACGACCTTCTCAAAACTTGCGTAAAACTTTCTATCGTAAGGATGATCAATCCGGCTAATATAGCCCGGCATCTGCACCGACGAGCAGCCGGAGAAAAGAAATATAAACGATAAAATTAAATTAGCAAATCTTGCCATGCTTATACGGACGCAGTTTATTCTTTTCACATTTCTTGACGATCTCTGCCTGGATATCAATACCCAATCCCCCGCACAGGTCAAATAAACGGATATAGGTATCGGCTAACTCTTCACGAAAATTATCATTGTCCTGATGGCGATAGCCTTCCATAGCCTCGGCTAATTCTGTGACAACCAGCATCAATGCCTCACCGATATTACGTTCCTTTTCCCAAAACCCTTTTTCACGAGCAATACTATGACAAAGATCACACCATTCTTTAAGGCTTAATTTTTCATAGTCCATATTCAAACTCTCCTTACTGGCCCTTACCGCTTGGCTAACCGGCCAAGCCAGGGCTATTGTTTTTTTAAAAAATCAACCATGTCCGCAGCTAATGGAGCCTCTACGCTAATCCTCTTTTCCCCGGTCATTTGCGGCCACTCTAAACGCAGGGCATGTAACGCTGTACGCCTGAATCGCAATGGGAAATCGCGCCTAAAAGCATATTTGTCCTCTCCTACCAAGGGATGACCGATCTTTGTAAAATGAATACGGATCTGATTGGTCCTTCCTGTGATGGGCATCACTCTCACTACTGTAAAATCTTTATGATAATCCTCCACCTCATAATGGGTCAAGGCGGATTGTGCCGGCAGATGAGGAGCAAATTTGCGCTGATTATAATCTTTGATCGGAATCCGGATTTTACCACGGGGTTCTTCTACTCGCCCATGCACAAAAGCGATATAGGTTTTATTAACCTGCTTATCCTTGAAAAACTGCATTAACTTCTGCTGATTATCCTTGCCTTTGGCAAAAAGGATCACCCCTGTGGTATCACGGTCAAGCCTGTGCGCCGGATATAAATTATTGAAGGGAACTGTCCCCTTGAGCTTCAGGGAAAATTCCCCTTCAATCTGCCGATTGACAAGATTCACAAGTGTATGATCTTCGTTTTTATCAGTGGGAATGACCAGGAGCCCAGATGGTTTATTAAACACCAGGCAATTTTCGTCTTCGTAAAGGACAGGGATCTGTATCTTAGGCGTTGGGGGACTCGGGCTTATGTTCATCCAAATGCTCGTGGAGCAAATCCGTTAAATAATTAATCTTGCGGATCAGCAGGATAGGAAATACGATCATCCACACCTGAAAAGCTAACGCTAAAATCGCCTGAAAAGGGGTTACGGATAAATTAATTGTGTTTTCCATGGGCCGTCTCCGGAATCATGCTTTCTACAAATTCATTGATACTACGGCTATCTTTGGGCGCTATATCACTAAAGAAAATAGCCGTATCATAATACTCTTCCCCAGCCACCGCCTGCACACGAACAACAACCCCCTGACAAGTGATTTTCTTAGGCCTGATCTTATCATTTTTGCGCAAAGGCAAAAGCAAATGCACCTTGATCTTGGTCATGGGATCAAGCCGCTGGCTCACCCGGCAAAACGCCCCTGAACAACTTAGATTTTTCGTCTCGGTAAGGATATCCCCATGATCACTGGACATCTTTACCGGGATCTTAAGTTCTAAACGTAGATGGCGACGCTTTTCCTGAGACGAAGGCAGCGGGGAATGATTCGGCACAGGATAACTCCTAGGCTTGAGATTGCTCTACTGGTTTCTCAGCAGCAGCTTTTGCTTCTTTTTCAGCAGCAGCTTCTGCAGCACTAGCTTTAGCCGTGGCCTGGACTTTTTTAAAACAATTGTTATTGCAATAATATGCGCCGTTGCGATAGAATTTTCTTGCTTTTTTTAAAGGTTTTTTACACGCAGGACAATTCTTGACTTCTTCGACAACCGGGGCTTTTGTGGCTTCAGCCATAACTCTTTACTCCTTTGTTGATTTAGAGCGGCAATCATTAATATACTTGCCGACAGCTTTTATACATTCTTCATCTTTGACAAATTTAAGACCGATCTCATAGCAGTCTTCAGACAAAACTTCACGGATACGGACAACTTGGGCCTTGGTCCAAATAATTTTTGGGGACTTTCCCAAACGTATCTGTAATTCTAAAATAGCACCAATGGGAACAAAACCCTGAACCCTCAAAGACACTCCGCTTAAACTAATATTGCCTGCGATACTGCCATTGACGGTAACGTCAGACGAACCATAGGCCACAGGTTCAGAAAATAAAAAACGCGGGGCAGCACGCTTGTCCTCGTCCATAATGGGAATTAGTATAACATAATCAAATTTGGATACAATATAAAAAAGGACGGGCGGCAGCCTATTGGCTACCGCCCTGTGGATGCCGTCCCGCCCCATTTCGGAACGGCGAGGGAGATCGATATTTTTTCCCTTGGGGAGACCTGCACCCTTCCCTGTCCATCTCTTCAAGAATAACATCTTTTAAATGGAAAACAAGGCATCTAAGCTGATTATGAGAAAACGCTTTCATCTATAATCCTCGTCGGAGAAATCCAACAAGGACTTAATTATATCAAAGAATTAAATTATTGTTCCCCATCGGTCATTTTGATTAATTTCTATGCCATCAGCCATAAATGGTCGGGCGGTGACCTATTGGCCACCGCCCTGTGGATGCCGTCCCGCCCCATTTCGGAACGGCGAGGGAGAATAGGCTTCATCCGTACGTCCTTCGACGTCGGATGGGGTTGCCCCTATTTCTTGAGCAAACGATCCAGATAATGGGTGGCATGATCTTTGCCGCCTATACCAAAGGCCAAGCCTAACCCAAGGCTTAAGCCCCCTACCAGCATGGTCAGCGGAGCGCCGGTTAACAAGAAACCAAAACCGATCTTGTCAACAAAAACGCCAACAGCCATCAACACCACTGCCCATCTGGTAAACGAAGCCAACATGTCCGGTCTGGGCATGCCGGTATTCGCCGCAATTAAGCGGACAAATACGGCGACGATATGGGCCAAAAACATGCCTACCATCAAGGTGACCACCCCTGTCATTACACCAGGTACATAAGCCATGACAGGTCCGGTGATCGGACCAATGGTGGTTACGCCCGCGTATGCCAATGCAATCACGAGCGCCGTAATCGTAATTCCCCAGGTAATGACCGTACCCATCAGGTCACTGACCGGACGTTTGATCCCACCGACTTCCAGGGTGTGCGTCAGACCGATGTCATGGCTTATTTTATCAACATGGATGCGCTTCAAAACTGCCGCAACCAGTTTGCCCGCCTCCCGGGCCACCAGACCACCGACAACCAAAGCAGCCAACACCCCCAACACGGTTGGGATAAAGCTAGATATGATGCTAAACACTGTTCTTAAGGGATCCAGAATGAATGTAATGTAACTCATACGGACCTTCCTTTCCGTCCCGCAACGGGGGACTCACAGGCCAGGAGTCAAGGCCCCTCACCTGTTACTTCAAGGATAGCACCCTTTGAATGCAAAACAAGGTCTCCGGACCGGTTTTAAGAAACCGCTTTCAATAAAAAACCTCCGTCGGAAAAATCCAACGGAGGTTTAATATTTCAAGAGAAACATAAATAATTATTTCTCAATGGGTTAGCGTAAAAACTTATTTTTGATCAGCCTCTATGCTGATCGTAATAAGCACGTCATTTGAAACAGCCCAACCGCCCTGATCCAGGGCTTTGTTCCAATTAATACCATAATCCTGGCGATTGATGGTCACAGAACCTGTAATACCTATCGCCTGTCCTCCCATCATGGTTTTGACCGGCCCTGAAATGGTGACAGGGATGGTTACTTCCTTGGTCACGCCCTTCATAGTCAAATTACCCGTAATCGCGCTAGAAGTAAATTTGGTACTAACAAAGGTTATATTAGGATATTTGGCTGCATCAAAAAAATCCGGACTTCTCAAATGCGCGTCACGTTTGTCAATACGGGTATTAATGCTATTCACATCAATGTTAACATTAACTTGGGAACTGGCTATATCTGCCGGGCTATACACGATCTGTCCCTCAAATTTGTCAAATTCTCCGGGCACATTGCTGATCATCATGTGTTTAACCGTAAAACCGAAGCTCGTATGCGCAGGATCAATCGTATAAGTATCCGCGGCAAAAACCACTGATGTTGTTAGTAGAGCCACAAACATGAATAAAACTTGAATTTTTTGACGCATAATACCCTCCCGTTTATGTTGTTAGTATACTAAAACGTGCCTGCCAACATTAGCAGGACTTTAGTTCTTTAACCCGATGCCTTTTTTAAACAAAAATAGATTAATCAACCCCAAGATAATTGTCAAGATAAGTAAAATGATCAAACAGATGCCCGGATTAACATCTGAAAACCCAAAAAAACCATACCGGAATCCATTAACCATATAAACCAACGGATTATACAGAGAAATTCTTTGCCAGACCTGCGGCAGGCTATGCACCGAATAAAAAACACCGCCGAGATAAATTAAAGGGGTCAGGATAAAGTTCTGAAAAAAAGCTACCTCGTCGAAATTACGGGCAAACAGCCCATTAATTAATGCCGCCAAAGAAAACACCACTGAACTCAAGAATGTAAACAATATGACCGCCCACCAATGCGTCACGATTGGATGCGCAAAAAATAAGGATACCAGGAATACCAAAAACCCCACAACAATCCCACGCACGACACCGCCTAAGACATAACCGGAAATAATGACCCATTCGGGCGTCGGGGAAACCAAAATCTCCTCAATATTACGCTGAAACTTGGCGCCATAAAAGGAAGCAACAACATTGCCATAGGCATTACTGATCACCGCCATCATTACCAAACCCGGGACAATAAACTCCATATAGCTGACCCCGTTGATGGACCTGATCTGGGAACCGATGAATTTCCCAAAGATCACAAAATACAAGGTTTGGGTGATCAAAGGCGGCAGAAGCGTTTGGCTCCAAATACGCATGATCCTGTTGGATTCTTTACGGACGATGGTCTTTAAAGCTATGTAATGGTCTCTCTTGATCACTGCCTTAGTATCTCCAAAAATAATTTCTCCAGACGATTGCCTTTGGGGTGAAAATCTTCGATCACAAAACCGCCTTGGGCTAGCTTGAGGATCAATTCATTGAGTTCTTCACGCCGCTGGATTTCAACGTCTATGGTGTGCTCATCAACTTGCACAGGATTAAAACTGCGGACCCCTTCCAGGGAAAGCATTTCTTTGACCGTGACACGGTAGGTATCCTGAGGAATGTTTATCAAAAGATTGCGCACGCTGTCCAAGCGGACAATCTCACCTTCCTTAATAATAGCGCAGTTGCGGCACATCTGTTCGACCTCTTCCAAATAATGAGTGGTCAAAAGGATGGTCGTGCCTTGAGCATTGATCTCACTTAAATATTTCCACATGCCGTGGCGAAGCTCGACATCCACCCCTGCGGTGGGTTCATCCAGGATCAACATACGCGGATGATGGATAAGCCCGCGGGCGATCATCAGACGGCGTTTCATGCCGCCGGAAAGGTTGCGCGCGATCGATTTGCGCTTCTCCCAAAGTCCTACACGTTTGAGGATCTCTTCTGAATCCTTAAAAGCAATTTTGTAATCAATGCCGAAATATCCTGCCTGATTGACCACAATATCCTGCACTTGCTCGAACATATTGAAATTGAATTCCTGAGGGACAACCCCAATGCATTTCTTGGCAGCTTCAAAATCATCATCAATGCTGTGGCCAAAAATATTAGCTGTCCCGCTCGTTTTATTGACCAGCCCGGTTAATATCCCGATGATGGTGGTTTTGCCCGCGCCATTGGCCCCCAATAGTGCAAAAAAATCACCCTCTGGCACAGACAGATCAACCCCCTTAAGGGCCTTGGTCCCCGAACGGTACGTCTTCACTAAACTTTTTATTTCAATTGCGTTCATTTTTAATAACGATCACTTCTTCCAACTCCGACAGATCCACCGCCGGATCGACTAAGCATTCAACAGTATGACTATTCACCGAAGCTTGCACATCGGTGATCTGTCCGATCAATATGCCCTCGGGAAAAGCTGTGCTGAGCCTCGAGGTCACGATAGTATCTCCTACTTTTACATCTGCATTATCAGTTAAATACTGCAAGTGCAGGACTCCTTGCAAGGTGCCGGTCAACAACCCGTTTTCTCTTGAACGTTGGACCACCGCCGCCACAGCAAAGGTCGGATCAGAAAGCAATATGACCTTACTGGTGTTTTCTCCTACTTCAAAGATTCTCCCAACAACGCCCAATTGGCTAACCACCGGCTGACCCACCTCAATACCCTCGTTGTGTCCTTTATTAATGATCAAAGACGCATTCCAATTGGACGGGTCACGGCCAATGACATTGGCAACTATCGACGCATAATTCTGATTGTTGCGAAAATTCTGGATCCTCTCGTAACGATTTTGGGCCTGCTCATTTTCCCTGATCGCGATCAATTTAGCTTTCAGGATTTCATTCTGTTTCTTATACCGCAGATAATCTTCATACGTCCAATGGTAAAAAAATAATTTCTTTACTTCAAAAGCTGTTTCCTGCAAAAAACCCACCGGCTTGACAACGGGGTCTAATAGACCGGAAGTTTTATAATTCTTGGGATGATAAAAAAGGATTAAGAAAAGAAGAAGAGGAATGCCGACATAAGCAGTTGTTTTGAAGTATTTGCGCCACACGATTTATTTAAAAATCTAATTTAGCCTGGGCTGTAAAGCGCCGGCGCATGACTGGGGACATGTTCAACGTTGCACCTGTTCCATTGACCACTGCGGTCAAAGGATCATCAGCGACGTGTACCGGCAACCCTGTTTCTTCGGCAATGCGTTTATCTATACCTCTAAGCAAAGAACCGCCGCCGGCCATGACAATGCCGCGGTCGATCAAATCAGCTGCCAACTCCGGAGGCGTATGCTCCAGTGTTGACTTGGAAGCATCCACGATGGCCTGGACCGGATCCTGCAGGGCTTCACGGATCTCCACTGAGGTCACATTGATCGTCTTAGGCAGGCCCGCGATCAGATCGCGCCCGCGCACATCCATGTTCAATTCTTCTTCAAGCGGATAGGCAGAACCCAGGCGGATCTTGATCTCTTCCGCCGTACGCTCACCTATCATCAAATTATATGTTTTACGTAAATATTCAATGATCGCCATGTCCATTTCGTCCCCGGCGATACGGATGGATTTGGCATACACTAACCCGCCTAAGGAAATGACCGCGAATTCGGTGGTACCGCCGCCGATATCAATGATCATATTCCCCGCCGGTTCGTGCACGGGAAGCCCCACTCCAATAGCCGCGGCCTTGGGTTCTTCGATCAAAATGACGTTACGCGCCCCGGCATGTTCGGCAGAATCGATCACCGCACGTTTTTCAACCTGGGTAATTCCGGAAGGGATGGCAATAACTATGGTCGGACGAAAAGAAAAACGGTTGGGCTGGACCTTCTTAATAAAGTATTTAAGCATGGCCTCAGTGACTTCAAAATCCGAAATGACACCGTCTTTCATGGGACGAATGGCCACGATACTTCCCGGTGTGCGGCCAAGCATCCGTTTGGCTTCTTCGCCAACAGCCACTACACGATTGGTATCTTTTTCAATAGCGACGACCGAAGGTTCGCAAAGAACCACCCCTTCACCTTTAACATATACCAGGGTGGTTGCTGTGCCCAAGTCAATACCTATGTCCTTAGAGAAAACCCCAAGCACTTGGTCGTATATATTTTTGAAGAACTTTTTAATTTGGTTGATCATCGAAACATCTTATCGAAAAGGTTATGCCCTGTCAAACGAATTATAATGCTCCCAAAGCTTTCATATCAATATTCCCTGTTTCTTGCTAGGCAGCGAGGGACTTCATATCGTTAACGAAGTTCGGGTAAGATTTGTGGGAGGATTCGATGCCTGAAACACGGCATCCGATTTTGAGCCCCAGGACCGTAAAGGCCATGGCCAGACGGTGATCATGATGGGAGTCAAGCAACTGGCCTGTTTTATAACTTGCTCTTGGCTCTATAGTTAAGGCATCCCTGGTTTCAGTGACATAAGCCCCTACCTTTAAAAGTTCATTTCTTAGGTCACTGATGCGGTCAGATTCTTTAGCGCGTGCGTGATGGATGCCAACAAGCCGTGTTTTACCTTTAGCAAAAAGAGCCAATACACTCATGATCGGAACCAGATCGGGACAATTTTTTAGAGAAAAAACGCCGCCCTTTAAATTAAAAGGCCCTTTAATTTTAATGGCCCGGCTGGTTTTCTCAAAAGCAACGCCCATGCGCTGCAAAAACTCTAAAATATGCCCATCAGACTGGACCAGCTCTTCATCCAAATTCCCCTGTAATACAACATCCGAAGACACAAGAGCAGCAGCACCCATCGCAAAAGCGGCCAGTCCATAATCAGAAGGCACATAAAAGTTCTTTAAACCTTTGAATTTCTGATCTCCTTTAATCAAGTATTCTCTCTGTGATAGTCGCTTAACTACGATCCCTGCCTTGGCTAATATTTCCTGGGTCATTTGAATATAATCCACAGAGACCATTTCCTTGCCCGTTAGGATAATTCGAGAACCCTTATCAAGTGTGGGCAAAGCGATCATAAGTGCTGAAATAAATTGAGAACTTAAACTGCCGTCCACCGGCACGTTCCCGCCGCCAAGAGTTCCGCCGTTAAACACAATAGGCACCGATTCTTTTTCTCCTGCTCCGCGAATATCCATGCCCTGCCGGCGCAAAGTTTCACACAAATGTTTATTCGGCCGCCCCACCAGGGTACCTTTACCATCAAGCTGGGCCCTATGCGTATGCAAGGCCAATAAGGGAAGCAAAAACCTTAACGTTGTCCCTGATTCACCGACAAAGAATTTCTTTGATTTAATTTTTAAAGGCGAGGCTTTGACAATACATTTGTTCCCTTTGTAAATCACCGACGCGCCTAAAGCACGGGCAGTTTTTAAAGCGATACAAGCATCTTCACAATCCGAAGCATGTAAAATTTGAGAGACCCCTCCGCGAGCCGCTATGATGAATGCGCGGATAGAATATGATTTAGATGCCGGAAGATGGATACGGCCTTGCAGACGTCGGACTGGCAGACAATTTAAAATCATGGTTTGAGGACAACGGTGTCATTTTTGCGAACTTCTCTGCTCGAAAGCGGAGGGATAATATCTGCGGCAGACATTTCATCCTGCACACGGGTGGCTTTAACATCTCCTAAATATTCATCTCCCCGGTACACCGAAAGCACATCATCAGGCTTAACTCCCTGATTTAAACCTAAATTAAAGATCAAGAACTCGGCATCCGTATCAACACTTAAAACATGCCCTGTCGTGCCGCTCTGAGGATTGACGACGATCTTATCCAATTCCACTTTATTTTTACCATTGCTCCCCGGGGGAACAACCTCTCCTGCGATTTGCTCCTCGGGTGTGCGCTTATCATAAGGCTTCATATCTGACTTCAACTCGTCGATCTTAGCTTGCATGCCTTTATTAGTTTCTGCCAATGTTGCGAGCCGGGCCTCTAATTCTTTAGATTTATCCTGGGAAGCTTTTAATAAATCCTGAAATTGGGATAATTTAGCCGTGGAATCATCAAGATCGGTTTTTATCTTTTGTTTGGATTGCTCGATATTCTCTATCCGCTCTTTGAGACTGGCATTTTCTTTTTTTAAAGCCGTGCGCAATCCTTCATTCAAGTCTTGCTCATCAAGCAGATTGTTGATTTTCTGGTCAGCTTCTTTAGCCTTGTCTTCGGCCAGGGTCAATTGACCTTGAAGGTCTTTTAATTGGGCCTGAAGTTTTGCTTCGCTGGCATGGCTGGCATCGAGATCTGCCTGGATCTTTTGAGTTGTATGTTCTTGCTGATGATACAAATAAAAACCAATGCTGGTCGATGACAGCAAAAGTATAATGGTCAAAACGATAAAAATCGTGAGCGTTTTTCCGGCATTATTCAACATGAAATCCTTTAAATTTATGATGGCTTATCTTAATTTTATATTATAGGAAGAAGTAAAACAGCAGTAAAGACTAAAATAATAAATCATCCTTCAAGAACTCTTGGGGTGTGGGGCAGGAGAATTCGATGTAGGCTTTGGTGATGGGATGCGTGAAGGCGATGCTTTGGGCGTGAAGGGCCAAACGGGAAAAACTTTCCTTACGGCCGTACTTTTCATCCCCCAGGATCGGATGCCCCAAATGTGTCATGTGTACGCGCAGCTGATGCGTACGTCCGGTCTGAGGATAAAGCGCCATTAAAGTTGATTTAGGAAAACGCTTGAGCACCTGATACAAGGTTATCGCAGATTTACCTGAACCTTCACGGGCGACCTGCCTCATATCGTGGTATTTTTTATGCCGCTCCAGGGGCACGTCGATCACTCCCTGGTCAAATTGTACCTTACCCTGAACGCGGGCAATATAACGCTTGATGATGGTATGTTTTTCAAATTGCCGCCCCAAACGCGCATGAGCCACATTGGTTTTGGCAATGAGGATCAGACCCGACGTGTCACGGTCCAAACGGTGAACGATCCCCGGCCTCACCGGGCCGTTGACATCTGAGAGTTCCTGATAACGGTACATCAATCCATTGACCAACGTACCGCTTTGCGACCCGCTGGCCGGATGTACCGTCAAACCCTCCGGCTTGTTGATAACCACCAGGTCCTCATCTTCGTAAAAAATATCCAGTTCCATTTTCTCGGCAAGGATATCTTTGGGAGCGAATACCTCTTCATTAAAGTCAGCCTCGATATGGTCCCCGGCAGCTACTCTATACTTGGATTTTTCCTGACGGCCGTTGACCATCACTTGCCCCGCATCGATCATTTTCTTAATAAACACGCGCGAAGGCACTTCCGGCATGGCATTTGCCAGATAAACATCCAAACGCAAATCTTTAAATTCTTCTTGAACGTTATGTGTGTGTTTCATTTTTCCCGAATTGCTTCATTAATATTAAACCCGCGGCAAAAACTCCGAGGGCGATATACTGGGCCATGCTTAAGCCTAACCAAAAAGGAATGGCGTCTCCGCGATAAAACTCGACGATAAATCGCTCGATGGCCGCAAGCCACAGATATAAGACAAAAACAAAACCTGAAGGGAACTGTCCCCTTGAGTTCCAGGGAACAGTCCCCTTCTGCTGTGCTTTTTTAAGGATCAAAAAAATGATAAAAAGCCCGGCACACTCAAAAAGCTGGGTAGGGTACAACCGGGCATTATGCGTCGGATAAAAGATCCCCCACGCCACAGGCTTACCATAACAGCAGCCGTTAAAAAAACACCCCACTCGGCCGATCGATTGGCCAAGGGCAATATAAGGAGCAGCCAGGTCCAAAAGCGGCCTTAAAGATAATTTATTACGGCGGGCAAACCAAACCCCGGCCAAAACTCCCCCTAAAAAACCTCCCTGCCAAGCCAAACCGCCTTTTTGCAGCATGAGAATTTCTAAAAGATTCTCGCTAAAATAGGACCATTCGATAAAAACATAAAAGATCCTAGCCCCGATGATCCCCCACAGGATACACCAGAACACCAGATCATACGCAGTCTCCTGGGAAATATTGTAACGGCGGGCATCAATGCTCAGTAAATAAGTGCAAACCAATACAGCCGTGGCCAGCATTACGCCGTAACTATAGATGGTAATTGGACCGATTGTAAAAAGAATGGGATGCATAGGATTTTATTTTGACGCTGGGATACATCTTAACAGAATAATCGCAGCTCCGATAGTAATGGCGCTGTCGGCAACATTGAAGACCGGCCAGACACGAAAATCAATAAAATCTATAACGTACCCCAAAAAGATACGGTCTATCAAATTTCCGATGGCCCCTCCCAAGATCAAAGAAAATGCCACGACATAGGTGCGGCTTAAATGCGGGCTGTGCCGGTAATAGTACACATTATAGGCCAAAAGACCGGTCAAGATCACGGGGATAATGATGAATACTGCCCCGCAATCCTTAAAAAAACCAAAGGCGATGCCGGTATTATGCACGAGGGTAAAACGAAGGACATGATGAATGACGGCAATGGATTCGTTCAAATCCAAAAAGCCGGAGAAAAAATTCTTGGTCAGGCGGTCTAGAAGGACGACAGCTGTAACGCCCGATAAAAAGATGATGATATCCAGTTGGGAACGACGGGCATCTTGCACTCCATCACCGTCTCTTTGTTTCACGCAATTCCTGGCATTTTAAACAGGTTTGCGCGTGCGGGATCGCCTTTAAACGTGTCGCTGGAATTAGTTTTTTGCAGGTAATACACAAACCGTAATTACCGTCCTCAATACGCTCCAAAGCTTCATTCACATGATACAAAAGTTCACGATCAGTGGCAGCCAACCCTAAGGTAAATTCACGGTCATACATATCCGTGGCCACATCCGCCATATGCAAGGCATGTCCGGATACGTCCCCGCCGCGGTCATTGCCGCTGCCGTTGTTGTCTTCGGACAAACCGCGGATATCACCCGTGATCTGTTCCTTGGTCTTTAAAAGAAGCTTCTTGAAAGGTTCAAACTTCGGATTTATTTTTTTCTTCTTTGCGGGCATTAAAAATCCTCCTATTGCATTCGTTCAACGATTTCTGTACAACGTGCGCACAGTGTCGGATGAACTGTTGAGCGTCCTACATCCGTACGCCAATTCCAGCAGCGGGCGCATTTGGTGCCGTCTGCCGGATATATTTCGATACCCTGCGGTCCTTCTTTAAATTCAACCTGTGACACGATAAAAATCGAAGCTAAATCTTTAAATGAACTAAAATATTTTAATGATACCGGGTCGTTGGATACAATCACAACCTTTGCCTGCAAACCGCTGCCGATTTTTCCGGATTTTCTGGTGTCATCCAGGGCTTTAAGCGCTTCATCCCGCAGGTGCAGTATCCCTTTATACCTCTCTTCCAGATCGCCTGAAAGCCATTGTGGATCAATTTTAGGCCAGCTTAAACAATGAACACTACCTTGTGCCTCCGACGCATGCTTGGGACTGAACTCCAGCGTTTCCTCGGCAGTAAATGACATTACCGGAGCTAAAATCCGGGTCAAAGCGTCAAGAATATAGTAAAGAACTGTCTGCGCGCTCAAACGTTCCTCTGAATGAGCGGGGCAAGTATACAGCCGGTCTTTAAGGATGTCAAGATAAATGCTCGATAGATCTTCATTGCAAAAACTGTACACTGTTTTGAAAACTTGCACAAAATCATAGCGCTCATAACCCTGATCCATGGCCTCAATGGTACGGGCCAAACGGTTCAATGCCCAGCGGTCAAGTTCCAATAATTGCTTATATTCCAATATATGTTTATCCGGTTGGAACCCGTGTAAATTACCCAATAAATAACGCAGGGTATTGCGGATCTTTCGATACGCATCCACCAGACGATCCATGATCTCTTTGGATAGACGCACATCTTCATTATAGGAACTGGAAGCTACCCATAAACGCAGTATATCCGCTCCTTGAGTATCAATGATCTCTTGAGGTTTGATGACATTCCCTAAGGATTTGGACATTTTACGTCCTGCCCCATCGACCACAAAACCATGGGTCAAAACCTGCTTATAGGGAGGCTTTTTATCCATGGCCACTGAAGGGATCAAAGAAGACTGGAACCATCCCCGATGTTGGTCAGAACCTTCCAAATACAGGTCCGCCGGAAGCGGACTTTTGATCATTTCATGGAACACCGCTTGATGGCTTACCCCTGAATCAAACCATACATCCAGGATGTCCTGGGTCTTTTGAAAATCATGTCCGCCGCAATCAGGGCATTTGAACCCTGGGGGCAAAATATCCTTAAGCTCCTTCTCAAACCAAATGTCACTGCCATGCGTCTTGACAAGACCAGCCACATGCTCAATGACCTCAACAAAAAGTTTTTGCTCCCCTTTGCATCCCTGGCAAGCGAGAGCCGGGATAGGAACGCCCCAAAGACGCTGACGGGAAAGACACCAATCCGGACGGGTATTAACCATGCCTAAAATACGCTCACGTCCTGCGGCAGGGATCCATTCGACTTGGGTCTCAATCGCTGTTCTTAACTGATCACGCAAATGATTATGGTCGATATTTAAAAACCATTGCTCGGTAGCGCGGAAAATGATCGGATTCTTGCAGCGCCAGCAATGAGGATAAGAGTGATTGATTTTTTCCGTAAAGAACAATAATCCCCGATCTTGCAAATAGGCAATGATCTGATCATTCGCCTTAAAAACAAATTGACCATTAAATGGCGCGCCTTCTTCGGTAAACACACCCCTGCTGTTTACCGGCATCAGTATCGGCAAATTGTTCCGTAACCCTGTTTGAAAATCGTCCTGTCCATGACCAGGCGCTGTGTGTACCAAACCGGTACCGTCTTCTTTAGTAACATAATCCGCGGTTACAACCGGGCAATTTTGAATTTTGCCAAATGGATGAATGAAAGTTAATTTTGTTAAATCTTTCCCACTAAAAGTCGCTAGATGATTATTGTCGGGTTTTTGTAGCTTTTCTTTAAGTGCAGGCCATTTACTTAATTCAGCAATCAAAATTTCATTGTTCTCATTAAATTCCAATGCTGCATATTCAAAATTTGAATTAACAGCAACTGCTACATTTGCCAATAATGTCCACGGCGTTGTGGTCCAAACCAATAAATAAACTTTCTTGTTAGCAGGCAAACCTAAAATTTCTGGATTATTAACCTGAAACTTTACATATACCGTCGGTGATTCTTTGTTTTCATGCTCCACTTCCGCTTCAGCCAAGGCTGTTTCACAAGAATAACACCAATTAACCGGTTTTAGACTACGATAGACATAACCTTCCTTCGTCAGTTTCGCCAAAGACTTTAAGATCCAATATTCATAATGAGGACTCAGGGTCAGATACGGATCATCCCATTGCGCAAAAATCCCCAAACGCTTGAATTCATCACGCTGGATCGCCACAAATTTCATCGCGTAATCATTGGCTTTTTTACGAAAGACCAGGGTGTCAAAATCTGACTTGGATGCCTTCATATCTTTAAGCAATTGATGTTCGATGGGCAGGCCATGACAATCCCAACCGGGAATATACAAGGCATCAAACCCTTTCATGGTCTTGTACTTGACGATCATGTCCTTAAGGATCTTGTTAAGCGCATGGCCTATATGGATATGGCCATTGGCATACGGTGGCCCGTCGTGCAGAATAAAAGGTTTGGCCCCTTTGCTCTTTTCTCGAATACGCTTATAGACTTCATCTTTTTGCCAAAGCTCCAACATGCGCGGCTCTTTTTGAGTAAGCCCTGCCTTCATGGCAAAATCAGTCTGCGGCAAATTCAAAGTCTTTTGATAGTCTGTCTTATTTGATGTATTTTCCAATCAAAACTCCCAATTCTTTTTTCTTCTTAGCCGGGATCCTGGCCGGATCGGTCATAATAGCAAATTTCAAGGCATCAGAGGCACTAAACTTTCTTAATTTCCCAACTTCCACAATAGCCACTTTTAATACGGCCTTGGCATTGGTAACGTTCTTGTTCAAATAATTGATGATCATATCGAGTGTCACCGAATCATGCGACGGATGCCAGCAATCATAGTCAGTTACAGCGGCCAGGGTGGCATACGAAATTTCTGCTTCACGGGCGAGTTTGGCCTCGGTCAAATTGGTCATGCCGATAATGTCCATGCCCCAGCTGCGGTAAAGATTGGACTCTGCCTTGGTTGAAAACTGCGGGCCTTCCATGTTCACATAGGTGCCCCCGCGATGTGTTTTTACTTTCAGCTTTTGGGCACTTTGCTCAAGGATATCCGCGATCTCTTTGGATACCGGGTCTGCAAAAGCCACATGTGCTACAATCCCGTCGGTGAAGAACGTATCCTGACGTCCCTTGCGGGTACGGTCTAAAAATTGGTCAGGGATGACAAAGTCCATAGGTTTATATTCTTCTTTAAGACTGCCGCAAGCGGAAACAGACATGATGGCTTCTACACCTAACTTTTTCATGCCGTAAATATTGGCACGGTAATTGATCTCTGAGGGACTGACACGATGGCCTCGGCCATGGCGCGGCAGAAAAACCACCGGTATGCCTTCTAATTCTCCGGTAATAAATTTATCCGAGGGCGGACCAAAAGGGGTTTTAACAGCGACTTCTTTAACCCTTGAAATTCCCTCGATCTGATACAACCCGCTACCGCCAATAATACCGACTTTTGCCATATTACCTTCTCCGCTCTATTTTGCTAATTCTTTCGCACGCTTCTTTGCTGCCAATAAAGCTTTATATATTAATTGATCAAATTTACCCTTTGAAAAAACATCCATTGCTGCCTGAGTTGTGCCGCCTTTGGATGTCACCTTAACACGTAACTCGCCTGCATCAAATTGGCTTTGTTGTAATAAATGAGCACTGCCCAGTAAGGTTTTATAAACCAATTGTTTGGCCTGAAGCCGGTCAAATCCAAGCTTCACGGCGGCATTGATCCATTGCTCGACGAATAAAAATACATAAGCAGGGCCGCTGCCTGAAACTGCAGTGACGGCATCCATCATAGGTTCTTTGACAATGACTGTTTGTCCGATGGTGCTCAGAATAGACTGCGCTAATTTCAAATCTGTACTTTTTGCAAAATGTCCGGCGCAGATACCGGTGATCCCTTCTGCGATCAATGCCGGCATATTGGGCATGGCACGTACTACTCTCACTTTTTCCTCTAAATGCTTCTCAAAAAATTTCGTCGTCAGTCCTGCAGCAATAGAAATATATAATCTATCCTTACCGGAAGGAATCTGCTTCAAGACCATCTCCATATCCTGGGGTTTGACGGCCAAAATGATCACTGATGCTTTTTCTACCAAAGACAAATCACCAACTACAATCCCTTTATATTTATTTCTTAGATATTTAACGCGCGGCACATTGCTTTCGCAAACATGGACACAATGCTTAGCATAAAGACCTTTGACCAGGGCCTCGCCCATATTGCCGCCGCCGATAATACCTATAATATTCTTTCTCATATCACTCCTTAAAAATAGCGCTGCCCACGCGAACCATGGTCGAGCCTTCTTCGATGGCGATCTTATAGTCGCTGCTCATGCCCATGGATAATATCCCCATATCTACCCGCGGATGTCCGGCAAAACGCGTTTTGATGCCATCCCTTAGTACACGCAAATCAGAAAATGTTTTGCGGATAATGTCTCTATCTTCGGTATAAGGCGCCATGCACATCAGTCCCTTGACATGAACAAAGGAAAACTGACTGATACCCTCGATCAAAGTATGCGCATCCGAAGGGTCTGCACCAAATTTTTGTTCTTCCCGAGCTGTGTTAAACTGGACTAAAACGTCAACTGCCTGAGCGCTTTTAGCCGCCTGCTTATCTATTTCCTGGGCCAATTTAAAACTGTCCATTGACTGGATCAACGAACACACCTTGATCACGTCCTTGGCTTTATTTGTCTGCAAATGGCCTATGATGTGGGCCTTGACCTGCGGATTCTTTGCCAACAATGACGGAAACTTACTTTCAGCTTCCTGCACACGGTTTTCAGCGATATGCCTGATCCCGGCATCAATAGCTTGTTGAATGACATCCAAGGCCACCAGCTTGGTGACCCCCACCACAATAACATCCTTGGGATCACGATGGACGCCACGACAGGTTTCTTCAACATCGGAAAAAACTTTACGAACATGAGCAAGGATCGTCATAATGAAAACTAAGGCTGGCCAATAATTTCAACGACTTTATCAATAAGGTCCTGCAGCTTAAGAGGCTTTAAAAGATAGTCCCTGACACCATAGCGTTTAAATAACGGTTCCATTTCATTATAAGCCGTCAACACCACCACCGGAACTGAGGCGTATTCAGGGTATTTAGCCTTTTCCATAACAAAGGTATACCCGTTCATATCCGGCATTTGAATATCCAAGAGGATTATATCCGGTATTTTAGATTTTAAGCGCAATAAGGCTTCAATCCCGTTCCCGGCAGTTTGCACCTCATACCCGCGGTCTTCTAACCTGCGCTTGGAAATTTCAGCCACTATGGTCTCATCATCAACAACTAAAACAGATTTAGACATATAATAGATCCTTCGCTTCGCTCAGGATGACAATGGCTTCTCAGGCGGTCCGATCACTTCAACAACTTTATCGAAAAGCTCCTGAAGATTCAGGGGTTTAAGAAGATATCCCCTGACACCATAACGTTTAAACAAGGGTGCCGTTTCTTTTGATGCGGTCAGCATCACCACAGGGATCTTGACAAATTGGGGAGTTTTATTCTTTTCCTGGATAAAACTGTACCCGTTCATATCGGGCATATTAACATCCAGAATAATCAAATCAGGTATTTGGGACCCCAAATGTTCCAAAGCTTGCAGGCCGTTAATGGCCGTGAGAATTGCGTATCCCTGGCTCTCTAGCTTGCGTTTGACAAGTTCCGTCCCTAAACGATCATCATCAACAACTAATATAGTTTTTGGCATAAGTTTATCTTATATCATGAGGGTCATCTATAAAAGGAATTTTCAAATTATATATTTCAGCCACGATAAAGTCCAGCGCTTTAAAATAATCAGCCAAAATCTTTTCTGAATCCTTCATTTGGCTCTCGCCCAGGAAACTATCCATACTCATGGTCCTTAAGTGGTACAGAACACTATTGACCGGACGGCCGGGGAATTGTTTCCGTAAATAATGCACATAAAGGGGCATCTGGAACGATCTTACATGGTCACGTATATATTCACGCGTCAACTTTGAAGTTTCTATACCGGATATGTCCCGGGGTAACGGATCCACACTTCCCGTCTTATAATCTAAAACCAATATTGTTCCGTCCGTCATCTCATCGACCCTGTCAACCCTGTAGGTCAAATGCAGTTGTTCTTTCCCCAGGCTGATCACTTCTTCAAACTTACGTTCAATATAAAGCACTTGTCTTACATCCCTTTCACAACGCAAAGCCTCTTGATCTAAAAACCGCTCTAATCTGGTCTTTAATACAGTTTCCATTAAAAAAGTATCACTACGCCCGGCCCGGCCGAAAGCAGCTGCAAATCTGGACTCATAGATCTTCTGAAAATATTTCCTGAAATGCACATCCAGTACAGGCTTCTTGGCGACAAATCCCCCAAAAGCTTCCTGCAGCAGATCATGGATAAAAATACCGATGTGACGGTTTTCCGGATCCTCTAACAGATCGTCCTTGATCCTCAAGCCCAACACATAACGGCAATAAAAAAGATAGGGATTTTGTAAATAGGTATTGAGGCTGGATGCGGAAAACCGGAAACTTTTGAGAAAATCGACCATGGCCTCAGTTTTGGGAATAACACGCTGCTTAGTATCAACGGAAACTTCAAAAGCACCACGGATAATATTCACAGCCCCGATCTTCCCTGCCCGCTCTTCCTGCTCCCAAATAAGCTCCTCTAAAAAACGACTGCGCGTGCGGTCGTTATTCTGCTGGTAGATCAAATGCACATTTTGAGCTGCAGAGATCAGCCGCATAAATCCATAACGCTGGATCTCTTCTTCCAATTCCAGACGGTCAAGGTTAAGCTTGATCATCACCTCGCGGGGGATCAAAGGCTCATAAATATTCAAGCTGGGCAGGCACCCTTCATTGACATCAGCCACGATCACATTCTTAAAATTTAAAGCCCGCGTTTCGAAAAGACCCAGGATCTGGAGCCCTCGAAGCGGGGAACCGCTAAAAGCCACCATCTGTGAAGACAAACGTTCTTCCAGGATCTTAAACAAATCTCTGGGGTCAAAAATCTCCTGAGCGAAACTACAGGCCTTTAATTCTTCAGCAAACTCCTGTAGACCAGACGCTATTTGAGCATTAAAAGGATACTTGTCCATGGCGCTGTGTGCCTGCATAAATCCAACAAAACCTTGCAAGGCAACGGCCAGATCAGACGCACAACGGATATTTTCAAAACTATTCAGAAAAATCTGATGGATATTTTGTAATATATTCTTAAGTAAAGAAGCAGGATCTTGCATCCCCCCTTCTATCATATCAACAGCCTGTAAAGATTGGATAACAGCGGCCAATAATTTCTCATCACGGACAATATCCCCGGGATCCAAAAATAAACGACCTGATAAATCCGTCAATGTCTCGCCTTTAAGCACTTCTTCTATTTTTGCGATCAACCCACGCACAAGCCCTTGATCGGCACCTAAATCCAAACCCTTGACCAACGGATGCCTCAACAAAGTAAGATAATCCCTGGTGTAATACAATGGCCCTTTACGGCTCTTCTGGGAGGCCATGATCAGCGTCAAGAGGGTGTACAAAGCGCTGCGCTTAAGCGGATATCCCATGGAAACATTAAATTCCTCAAGCTCTTCTCCGACCGCAGTCAAAAGCACAGAAAGAAAATCCCCATCGGGCAGGACAATGACCGTTGACTCACGTTCGTCAATGCCTTCCAGGATCTCTTTGACCAGACCTGCCTGGGCATGGCTGTCAAATGCTTCGTAGATCTTCAAATTAAAAGTGGTTGGCTTGACCTCTTTGCCCTCGATGATGGGGCTCCCAAAAGTCTTGGCGATACGCGAAAGTGCCGGCCAGCGCCGCTCATCACCCTGCATAAAAAGCACTGCCTTGGCGCGATCATAGATATCTTTGAGGACAGTACTCTCAGTGCGGTGCAGATAAAAGAAATTACAAAATAAGATCTCAGCAAAAGGACTTAGATCACAGCTACTTGCTCGACGGGCAGCCTGGCGGTATTGAAACCCGCGCGGGGCCAATTGCCTGCGTTCAAGCTCCTGATGATACGCCCCTCGCAAAACACCCAAATGCATCAATAATTTATTAATATCTTCGGGAACGCTAAAACCGATCTGGGCATGTTCCCGGATCATTTTAAGCGAGTCCAAAGGCACATCTTCCAGGTCCAGCTGTTCGATAAAATGCAGGATCTCGCGGGCCCATGGTAAAAACTGCGCAAAAGTCTCCCTGCCCCGGCAAACCCAGGGGCATAGTTCAAAAGCCAATCGGTAAATAGTATAACAATGGTCCAGATCGTTCCCCCGTAAGGGGACATCTGTCCCGTAGGCTACATAAGCCATCCACTCGTCGATAGTGAAAAATCTTGGCGGAATAAAAGCACGGCCGATACGCCCGGCCAAATCCCTTTTAATGAACAACGAGGGCCGCTTACCGCCGAAAACCAGGCAAAGCCTCGAGAGGTCCTTATCGCGCTCCATATAATAGCGATAAACATAATCCACCACATGAGGCAGAAAATCTTCCGTAAACGGAACTGTAATGATTTTACTCATAATCCCTTCATTAGATACAACACATGCCCAGAGACTTTGTGCTTCGGGTAGAATTGTTTGATCAATTCAATATAGCCCTGCATCTGCTTGTGATGCTCGCCTTCGGCACCTGGAGAAAGTTTATAGTCTATGACCCAAACTTCATCTTTGAGCACGATCAAACGATCAATGCGTTTGGTATCCCCATAGGCATTGACAAATTCTTTCTCACAATAAACCTTCGCATCTACAGGTAAATAAAAATACGGACGCACATCTTCACGATCGATAAAATGACGGATGTCTTCTAAGAAATCTATAGAAGGAAAAGAAAAAACGCGGCTGGCTTTATCCCAGGCTATTTGAAGGGCCATGCTTACATCACTCTCATCAATATTCCCAAGATGCATCAATACGGCATGATAAAACTCTCCCCTGCGTGCAAGTACCGCGGAGGTGGCCGGCTGATCCAAGAATTCTTCTTTTAGGCTGCCCCAAGGGTCAGAAACAAATGGTTGGATCTTGTGATGGACTTGAAGCTCTTCGTGGGCCGTTGGATGCTCTGAGGGTATTCCGGCAGTTAAACAATCCTCCGGTATTAAAAACCTGGCAGGATTGACGGTATTCCCCACCCTGGAAGGCACAAAAATATACAGCTCTTCAATGGCACGGGTCAACGCCACATAGGTACTGTTTAATTCTACTAAAAATGCTTTTCTAAACTCTTGTTCATACCGCGCCTGTAATTCAGGACAAAACTGCCGATATATTTCCTTAAGGCGGATAAGACTTAACCCCTCATCTTGAATGTCCAACATATAGGCCTGAGCACCATCACGCCCGCCGCTGCCGGCTTTAATGTCCATCTCCAGAAAAGGCACGATCACCACCGGAAATTCCAACCCCTTGGCTTTATGTACGGTTAACACTTTAACGGCATCCACTTGAGCCATAGGGACAAAACGATCCTCTCCTTCGAGATTCTCATAATACTCCAGAAAGGCAGATAGATCACAACTCTGGGCTTCCAGCATTTTGACTAATTCCAGCAAATGCATGAAAAATCCCTGATACTGAGGAAAATGTTTTTCACAACCAAAACGCTTGATAATACCGGCTGTTAATTCATATAAGGGGTACGTCCCTGCCTGACTTAAAAAATCTTCAAAGAAATTTTCCCATTCCTGGGCAAAAGCCTTGCGGAATTCCTTATAAAAATACACTTCCTTGACTTGGCTTTTAAGCCGAGCACAGTCGAAAAGAAAATTTCGCAAGACCTGAGGATCGATCCCTGTAGCGCGAGGCATCAGTTGTCCTAAACAAAACTGCGCGAAAGCATTATTATCAACGGGAGAATACAGGAAGGCCAGCAGGCTCATTAATTCGTTGATCAGCGGATTATTCTTGATGTCACTGCTACGCTCTGAAGAAGCATATATACCTTCCTGCAGTAACCATTGGGTGATCTCTTCAAGCTCGTCATTGCCCCTGGTCAATATCGCAATGTCCCTTAAGGCAAAGCGTTGACGTATATCTTTAAGCAAAGGCATCAGCCGTTGCCTAACCTCTTCGGAGCGTTCTTTTTTGACGCGACCCTCTAGATAGATCACACGGACTACACCCCCGGTCAGATCTTTGCCCTGCTGTTGATGGGCATTGGCAAAAGTATTGGCGATCTCTTTAAAATCGGTATCGGAAAAATGAATATCATGGCGCTTGCTTTCCTGAGAGTCTTCCAGGCGACGTTGTAAAAAAGACTGTAAATTATCCAAGCTAAATACCCGGTTGTTGAATTTGATAATTTCAGGACAGCTGCGATAATTCTTCTCCAGGTTCAGCGTTTCAACATTAAAACCGGCCAATTGGCTTTGCAGGGCATCAAACAAACGGCTTTCTCCGCCGCGAAAAGCATAAATCGCCTGCTTTTTATCCCCCACATAAAATAATGACCCTCCATGAGCCAACGCTTCTTCGACCATTAACACCAGGTTACGCCACTGGGAGATAGACGTGTCCTGGAACTCATCCATCAGATAATGCTGAAACCTCGCCGCCAAGCGGAAATATAATTCCTCGAGGGTCACCAGATCATCCTCAAAAAGCATTGCCGCTTTACGGTTGAGTTCTTCTAAAAAAAGCACATCATCCCGTCGTGACAAACGCCCAAAACAAAGTAAGAGCTTTTCAAAAAGGACAACATAAGGGTTAAAGCTGCTATGCGCTTCCCAAGACATAAGCTCATGGATCTCTTGACGCAATCGGCCCCACAGTCCCTCCAGCCTGGCACTTACTTCCCCACCCTTATTGACCGGAAAATCCTCTCTGGACCAATATGCCTTTAAATCATCGGCATCGAAAACACCGTTGTCTTGGGCTAACAGAGCGTTGATATGATCAAGGAATTTTTTACTTGTCTGAGGAGGGCATATCTCCCTTAGCTCCTGCATTAGTTTATAAATATTTTTTTTACGGTAATATGCGTCTTCACTCGAAGGATAGACCAAGAGAGGCTTTTGGTACACATTATATTGCCTGAACAATTCACTGATGACTTTGAGCAAGTCTTCTCTGGGAAACCATCCCGAACGGTTCTCCAGGAATAAATACTGACGGACAAAATCTTCAAAAAACCCGCGGACTTGTTTATCACTATTGGCCTGATCCAAAAGATCATCAAGGCTTAACTGCAAATATTCCCTGGAATTACGCTGGATCTTAAAACGTGCCGAAAGCCCTATCTTAAAAGAACACCCGGACAATAAAATATTCATAAAACTATCGATCGTCTGAACTTGAAAATAGTGGTACTGGCGGATCACATCATTCATGAGGCCAAGGGCAAGTTTGGATGCCTGATCTTCATCCAAATCCAGGGGCTTGATGATATCTTGCGCTTCAAAGGGTTTTAATTGTTTAAGAGCGATGCGTTTGAGAAAATCCAGGATTCGGGACTTCATCGCCCAGGTAGCTTTATTAGTGAAGGTAATGGCCAGGATAGATTGTATCGGTAACTTGCTTGTTGCGGCTAAATACAGGCACAACTGCACATAACGCCTAGCTAAAGCAAAGGTCTTACCACTACCGGCAGAAGCTTCGACGACAAGGACTTGCGGTCGCAAAAAACTATTTCTCATCAATGGAGATCCAAATGGAGTCTTCCAGGATTTCACGGATCACGGCAATGGAGCCTTCCAGTGTCGTCTGGCCGGACTTAAGCCCCCAATCCAGGTTATCACTGCCGAAAGAGTCCAATTTATCAAGCAGCTTCTGACGCTGTTGGGCGGTAATGGCCAAAAGATGACCATGGCCGTTCTTGTTCTTTTCACTGACCAATATCTTGGTCATAAATACAGAGGCCTGGATAATATCCTTATCCGCTTCTTTACGCTGTAATTCCATAGCATCCTGGCTCTTCAGGAATTCTATTTCCTTGAGCTTGGTAGCCTGGGCCGCCTCATTTAAATCATACCATTCTTCCCACAATTTTTTTTCATCTTCGTTAATGGCGATCTCACGGTTCGTTGCGACCACCACAATATCCGCAACTTTTCGTATCAGCCTATTGGGGGAAATTAAATATTTAAGCAGGTAATGCTTAATAACAAGCAGGTCAGTATTGTCCAGGGCCAGATCATTGAGAGTGGCCATGATCATCTTGAGTTTTTGACCGGCAAATAGTTTTTGGGGAGCATTTTTGCCCCAACGATCATTGATGTCCTTCATGTAGCTCAAGGCAGTGATATAGCTGCGGGCAAATTCATATTTATTTAGATCGGGATTGTTTTTACCAAATTCATCCGCGGCATAAACCGGATGAAAGATCATGGCCCCACCAAGGACAAGCAATACAAACAGGCGTCGAAACATAATATAATTCATTTCAGAATGTTTTGGATCTTTTCAAGCAAGAGCTTACTATCGATGGGCTTTTGCATATAGTCGATCCCCATTAATTTGCCGATCCTGGGGTCTAATTCCTGTTCACGGGATGTCAGAACAATAATGGGGATATGTTTCAATTTCCCGTCGAACTTAAGATTGCTGCAAACATCATATCCATTGATCTCAGGCATCATGATATCAAGGATGATCAGGTCCGGGACTTCTTTTTTAACTTGAACCATCCCATCCAGGCCGTCATGGGCTACCAGCACGGTAAAACCATGGCTCGAAAGCAGGGACCCTATCACCGCGGTGATCGTCTTATCATCATCTACAACTAAAACCTTTTTCCCAACAGGTGCGCTCGACATATCATTTCTCCTTCTTTAAAATTCCATCAGTCTTTCTATTGATTAGGTCGGGCCAACGCCCTTATGTCTTAGTCATCATTAAGGGTAGACATCATATCTTCAAGCATGGAAAAACGTTCCTTATAATCTTTACGGGAACAACGGATAACTTCCATGGCTTCTTCCCGCCCGAAAACATGGGTGATCTCGCAAATGCGCTCATCGGAACCGGGAAGGTCCTTATAGGTCAAGAAATAATGTTTCAACCTATCGGTAAATGAACGCGGGCAGTCTTCGATATTGTTCCATTGGCTGTACAGGGCATCCCCATGCATGACCGCAATGATCTTATCATCCGCCTGTCCCCTGTCGATCATACGAAACCCGCCAATGGGATGGGCACGCACGATGATATCGCCATGGGTGATCACCTTCTCCGTTAAAACACAGATATCCAGAGGGTCCTCATCTCCTACCACAGAACTACGGCCTGTTCTCTCGCGGCACAGCTCAGCGATATGGCCGGAACAATACGTCTGTGGAATAAACCCATAAAGGGTGGGACATATACTGGAGTACTTCTGAGGACGGTCGACTTTCAAGAAACCGCTTTTCTTATCAATTTCGTATTTAACCGTATCTGAAGGCACTGTTTCTATGTAACTATTAACTAGACCAGGTGCATCTTCCCCTATAGGTATACCATGCCATGGGTGACTGCGGAGTAAAAGGTTCATGGACTGCCAAAGACGGGTCAGATCATCATTCATAAGGATGCTTTCTTGATAACGGGTTATTTGAATGTTACTTGTTCACAGTGCACAGTATAACACTGTATTCTTTAGAATTTCAAGCAACGAATTGCATTTAACAGCATTAAAAAAATCTAAGAAATAGCTGGCAGAAAGTTGATTATCGAGTATACTTAAAGCGGAGTCATATATAACCATATAACAGTTAAGGAGGGTACTATGCGTACTCGAAAAATGCAAGAAGGTTTCACGCTGGTGGAAATTATGATCGTAGTTGCGATCATCGCCTTGCTGGCGGCGATTGCGATCCCTAACCTGCTGCGTGCCAGAATGACATCTAATGATGCCTTGGCCAAAGCTACGTTACGGGCAATGTCAACGGCTGCAGAATCATATGGTACGGCTAACAACGGTAATTTCCCGGCGAATGAAACTGCTTTAACAGGGGCAACGCCTCCGTATCTTAACACATCTTATTGCAGTGGTTCACCAATTGCAGGTTATAACTATGATTGTACCGGTATGTCCACCTCCGGTTATACGATCACAGCGACACCGATGCTTATCAACAGCACAGGAAGCACAACGGAAACCATCACGTCCGGTGGTGTTTTAGCTCCGTAATTATTATTTTCAAATAGATCGATAAGAAAGCTCCGTCCTCAGGACGGGGCTTTTCTTTTAGCCTAAAATCTCCTGGATGCGTTTTTGGGCCATATCCCCCCAAAAAGCATCCCCTCCCTGGGCTTGATCAATAACTTTGTGATAAAGGAGAATAGCTTGGTTTTTATCGCCTAACTGTTGATAACAATAGGCCAGATAGTAAAGGCAGGTCACATACAGCGGAGTGTCTGAATATTCGGCTAAATACTGATGGAAATAATCTTTGGCCGCATCCCAATGCTTGGCCTCATAAAGCTTAACCGCTTTAATATAGGTGTCCATGGCAGGCGCTGAGGATATATCATCAGACCGTGCGTTTAAACAAAGCGGCATCCAAAAAAAAAGAGCAATGATCCCGGTTCTTATTTTGTTATTGAGCATTATTTAAAGAATTATCCTGAGGGCTTGAAGGCTCTTCATCGTTAGTTACATCATCCGGACTGTTATAATACTCTGCATCCTCATTACCATAGCCTTCATCGTGAACTACCTGGGTTGCATTCATAGGATTACCCCCATCAGCATTAAGGTTCACTAAGCCCCAACAAAAGCTCGCCGCTCCAAACCCCAACAAAAACACGATCAACGTACTTATCTTTTTCATAATCTTTCCCTCACGTATATATCCGTAACTATTATATACAAGGAGTTATCTATAAGCACCTAATTACTGGCCAATTTTCTAATATGGATATTTAGGTATTGGCGAGCAACTGCGAGTGTCGGTCAACACGACCACATATCTTGAATCATTTTAAGAATAAAATCTACGGAGTGCAAAAAAGATGGAAGGTAGTACAGAACCAGGCGGGGGCAGCGTCAAGTCCCCTGGCGTTCCTGGAATCAAGACGGCTGGTGTTCCATAGATAATTAAAACGTTCTTCGTATTTCCTGATAGTATCCTCGTCGGTAAGAACAAGCAGGTTCTCTTCATTGCGTTCTTCTGCCGTCAATGTCCAATTAAAAGACCCTGTGATCAATGTTCTTGCGTCGATGATAGCAAATTTATTGTGCATGAGGCCAAAGCCTAAATGATAACGGATTTCAAAACCATGCTTGACAAGATAACTGCTTTTGGAAGCAGATTCTATCTCCTGCCCTTGGTCTAAAACAATACGCACACGGACATTATGCTCCCGGGCCTTCACCAGGGCCAGAGCTATTTCTTTGGAGCTCAAATAATACATGGCTATATCAATTGTTTGAGTCGCTTTTCTTATCTCTGAAATGACCGCATGCTGACAGCCTCCGTTAGGTGAAAAATAAACTTGTATCGCTTCTTGTGCCCCACATACCAACGGTGTCAGATAAAATAATAAGAATAAAAATATTCCTCTCATAAAAAGATTATAACATTAATTGATATTCTGTCAATAAAAAATGATGTACGAACAAGCGCAAAATAAAAATTTTCTTCCAATCAGATAAACATTAATTCTAATATGGTATACTATATAAAGTAAGAGACAGGAAAATGAAATTTTTCTTTTCAAGACCTGCAATTAGGATTAAAGTTAGCTTATGAAAAAGGACAATAAAAAAGTACTTTTCCTGGCCTCCTTTGAAGACGCATCCATCCTACGCAAATTTACCATTCTTTTTTTGATCACATCCATTGTCCCAATGGTGCTTCTTTACTTCTTTTATTTTCAGACCATCCAACATGCTCACATCGGCATTTCCCAAAACAATTATACAAGTATTATGCTCTTGATGGTCTTGGGCGTCTTTATCGGGTTCATTACTATCCGTTCCCTGCTCGTTAAAATCATTGATATCTCCAAGCAAAACAGTAAAGCTCTGGAGAATTTATTAAGCCCTGAAACCATTAAAGAACTAAACCAAGGTGAAAATGAGATCACTGTTTTAAGCCGTTCTTTTTCTGCCGTGACCCAGCGACTGGAAGAAAACGTCCGCAGTCTGGAATTGGCTAAAAAAACACTGCACTCTGTTATGTCCAAGGTTGGCCAAGGCATTTCCAATATGGAAAATATCGACACCTTCCTTGAATTGATCCTTGAGACGCTCACTACCGCTTTAAATGCCAAGGTCGGCACCTTACTGCTTTTAAATGATAAAAAAACTGAGCTGATCGTTAATTCCGTTTATGGGGTCAATTATGATACAAACAAGAAAATACTTTTGAAATTATTTGACGGCTCCCCCTTAACCAAGGTCTTGTCAGAAAAACATCCCATGAACATATCCAGTGTTTTTCTGCAAAATAGCGATCCACAATTAAAAGAATTCTTCAGTGAAACTATCCTTTGTGCCCCTCTGGTTTACAGGGACCGGGTCAGCGGTATCATGACATTAAGCAAAATTGAGTCGGACCATGAGGATTTCTCCAAAGAAGACTTGGACCTGGTTTTTAATCTTGCTACCCAAACAGCCATTGCCCTTGAGAACTCCAAACTCAACCATGATATTGAAAAAACCTATTTTGAAACAGTATCTGCCCTGGCCATCGCCGTTGATGCCAAGGATAAATATTCCCGCGGGCACCTTGACCGGGTGTCTGACTACTCATTGATGATAGGCAAGCGTCTTGGACTTGACGAGGAGGACCTTAACACCTTAAGAGATGCCGCCCGCCTGCATGACCTGGGAAAAATCGGGATACCCGATGAGATCTTGAAGAAAGACAGCGGACTCAACGACGAGGAATGGGTCATCATGCGCCGCCATCCGGAAATCGGGGAAAGCATTATCAAACCTGTCCGTTCCCTGCAGCATTTGTGTGACGTCGTACGGCATCACCATGAAAAACTTGATGGAACAGGCTACCCGGATAGACTTAAAGGAGAAGAGATTTCACCTCTCACGCGTATTTTAAGCGTGGCAGATGTTTATGACGCCTTGACCACCGAGCGTCCCTACCGTCCCAGAAAATCAAAAGGGGCCGCTATCAGCATTCTGCGTTCCATGAAAGACCATCTTGACCAGGACATTGTTAATATCCTTGTGGAAGGCTTAGACGCAACAAAAGACCCTACTTAAATTTAAATGTTGCGATCACATCATCCATCACTGAACGCAATTTATCGTCCCCGCTTCCATACGTGATCGTAAACGCGTAACCTTTGTTTAAGAAAGCAACATACGTCACATGGACAGGGCTTGGGGGGGCTGTTTTAAAATCCAGCTGTGTCGCATATACGCCATCCAGACTAATTTCTTTTTCACCAATAAAAGCCCCATTGTGAGCTTCAATCCCCTCCTTGATCATCCTGTCATTGCCCTCTTTAAGGGTTTTCTTGATATCAGCACCTGAAAGTTTAATGCTGGGCACTAATTGAACATCGATAGCCGCTGTCTTCCCATCCGGATAAGTGATGACGATCTCTTGTTGATATTCAAACCATTTCCAATCTTCAGGGATATCCATGCTGAATAACCCATTCTTTTGGGTATGGACCAAAGCAAAAACAGGATTAAGACCTGCTCCTAGAAATAATAAATTAATGCTGATAATTATCAAAATTTTGTTTTTCATATCATACCTTTACCGGGTGTTCGTTTTATGTGAAACTTCCTGACAGGCTGCAGGAATATTCCCTATTACTTGCTCGGCTTTGCTGATTCTTGACATGCGGCGGGGTCTCCCTTTTTTTGACCAAATAACCGGCTGGCTTCTTTAAACTCTTTCTTAAATCCCCATTTCCTGATCAATACATTAGCCGCCCTCTCGGCATCACAATTGACATTACCTTTTTTGATAGTATCTAAAACACGATGCGCTATTTCGTGAGCCACCACCCCTTCTATGGGGATAGGCGTCTTGGCTAACCCTAAACTCATCCCAAGTTTAACCAGGGTGAAACCTTCACTACAGCAAGGGGGATTTCCCTCATTAACAATAAACTCCGAAGAAGAGGCAAAACGGGCTGTCCCTTCACTGTAAAATTCCGTAAAAAGCATGGGCCTTTGACGACGGGTAACGCTTAAAAAATCATTATAGGGCATCCTTGAGAGAACCTCACTGATAGCCTGATAAGTCAACGAAGGGTCTTGATAAAAACTAAATTCGGATAAATATTCTTTAACGACCTCAGGACGGTCATTGAGCTTCCATTGATTGAGTTTATCATTCTGAAAATAAAAAGTGACCGTTGAGTGAAAAGGATCATTAATGGGTTCATTATAGGTCAACCAGTCATTGGGCCCCTCATGTCTCAAGTCACGTATTTTTTCCAGAGGATAAACCTTAAGAAAATCACCCTCTTGCATTCCCGCGAAAACACCATGAGCGTCCATATCATATTTTGGGGAAGCCAAGGCTAAAGAAGCGAACAGCAAAAATATCCCGGCGAGTGTTAATATCCTATTTTTCAATTTCAATTGTCCTATTCATATCCTTCGCCATTTTGTTCAGTGCTTTGGCGATCAAAGGATATGTCGGTTCTATACGCCCGGCTGCCGTTCTTAAAAGAACGATTCTCTCTTGCAGTTTAGCTTTGGTTTTATCGGTGATAGGGGCCGGCAGCTCACTTTTATTGGCATTCTTGTCATCCCATACCTTTTCTTTCTCGTCGGCAAATTTGGTCAAACTCTTTGAAAGCCCGGGGTTGGAATCTTCAAGCGCCGCTGCTGAATCATTTAAAAGGATGATCTGCTCCTGATCGTCGTTAGCCTTGGCCTGTAAAAGACCGGGATTAAATACTAAAACGAAGGCAACAGCAAGGGGAATGATTTTTCTAAAAATCATATGATCTGACAAGGGATGATCGCATCTTCATCATAATAATACACCGCGCACATGCGATGGTATCCGTCGGCGATGATGACTTTTCCGTTTTTAGAGTCTCTTATTAAAAGGATAGGAGATAATTTCTCTTTCGATAATATTCTTTCCTTGTCCTTTGATACATGAGAATTGGCAACACCCAATAAAGGTAACGCTGAGGCACGGAAAATATCCTTAACTTTAAACTTTACCATCCTTGCACTTTTTAATTTACTTACAAATATTGAGACTGTCTTTATGACATACAACAAACTAAGATACGACGCAGCTGCCGTGTAATCTTGAATTTCCGGTTTGCTCAACCATAGGATCTGGATATTTTTAGCCATATTTATGAGCCATCTGAAGGAGCATCTTGTACTTGTTGGACAACCTGATACCCTTGTTCCACTTGGATGTAGCAAATCCCTTTATGCCGGTAATAAACCTGCCCCCCCATTTCGATCTGTCTGGCATGCTGAGAAATCGTACTCACGATAATACCGATAGGCGGCGGCACGGCTAAATATCCCTGCGGAGTTTCCACATAAAATGATCCCCGATCAAAAAAATACGTTTGCCCGTTAAATAAAACTGTAACGTAATTCGCGGAAAGTTCAACAGGTGAAGTGACGTTGACATATGGATAAAAATGATATTCATTATCATAGTAATTATAAAGCGGCTGCCAATTATTATGGTGTTGATGACGAAAAAGCCGGTTATCCTCTTGGGGCGCTGACGGAGCAACAGCATAAACGCGGGGCATTGCTTCTCTGCGCTCATCAAGAGGCCTAGGTATATTGATATTTACTCTTGGCAAAGACCTCTGGACAACTTGTTGAGGGGCTTCCCTTCGGGATTGTACCTGTGGCCGGGATTGAATCTGTGGTCGACTTTGAACCTGCGGCCTGCTTTGACTGCTATGAACAACAGGAGCTGGCCTGGCTGCTGGGGCCGACCTTGACTCAGGGGCATGTTTCTGACCTTTATCTTCAGAACGATTGGTCTGGGCCGTAAAGACCATCACGACACAAACAACGAATAAAACACTTTTTATTCTTCTAAGCATGATTTCCCCTTTCAATGCAGATAATAAGATTTGATCGGCTTTAAAGATCCATCTAGCTCATAGACCAACGGGATACCTGTCGGGATCTCCAGATTCACAATATTTTCTTCAGACACATTATCAAGATATTTGACTAAAGCTCGAAGCGTATTGCCATGGGCAGCGATGATGATACGCTTTTGCTTATATAAAAAAGGCTCGATCGTTCCTGTCCAATACGGCAAAAATCTTTTTACTGTTTCTTTTAAAGATTCAGTAAGGGGAAGATCCTTAATATCAACATCCTTATAAAGCGGGTCATGGCCTGGAAAACGTTTATCTTCCTTTGATAAGGCGGGCGGCGGTATTGAATATGACCTTCTCCAAATCGCTACCTGTTTTTCCCCAAATTTCTTGGCTGTTTCTGCTTTATTTAAACCCTGAAGAGCGCCGTAATGCCGTTCATTCAATCGCCATGATTTAAAAACTTCCGGAAGGGGACTTTCTCCTTGGGTTGCAGGGGACAGGCCCCTTCTATACATTTCATCCAAAACAATATCAAGAGTTCTTTGGGCCCTGATCAAGACCGACGTAAAGGCCAAATCAAATATAAACCCCTTGTTCTTTAGAATTATTCCGGCCGCCTTGGCTTCGCTGACACCTTTTTGAGATAGATCAACATCCGTCCAACCAGTAAAACGGTTTTCCTGATTCCATATGCTTTCGCCATGTCTGAGAAGTACTATATTAATTGGCATCAATAGTTATCTTATCGCCGGTGATTTTAGAGTTAGGAACAATGACCTTTTTTTTATCATTAGTGATAATAACAGTACTAAAAATCTGGATCTCTTCTACCTTGCCTTGTGCCCCGCCGGCATCGATGGTGTCCCCAACCTTGAAAGGTTGAAAAATAATAAGCATAACGCCGGAAGCAAAATTCGCCAGTGATCCCTGTAGAGCCAAGCCCACGGCCAAAGAAGCCGCTCCTACCACCGCAATAAATGAGCCTGTTTCAACGCCCAGCTTATTTAACGCGGCGATGCAGACAAAGGTCATCATTCCATAAAAAGCCAGGTGCCTTCCAAAAGTGGCCAAGGTTTTATTGACTCCAGCCTTGAGCATTGAGCTTTCTGTCAAATTAGCCGTGAATTTCGCTAAGTACCGGCCAATAATAAGAATAACAATGGCCGCAGCCACGCTCATCCCATATTGGATGGCATATCCGTAGAGTTTATCGATAGGTACTTGCATCATTCCCCCCTCTTATTTCTTTTTCAATAGTTTAATTATTGCTGATTACCGCAAATCATTCAAGCGAATAAATAAACCCAGGCTGCTTAAGTATATTGGCTGGCAAATATTCTTTTATTTTTTGACGGATAAGCCTGTTTAATTCGGTAGTACTTCCAGGATTGCCCTGACTTCCGCCAAATTGAAGATACGCCATATTAAGGCATACCATACTATATAACCATTTCTTCCTTTGCGATTCAACCTTGAACTCCTGGATTATATCTATATAAGTTTTGGCCGCGGCTTCCTTCATTTCTATATTGACCAAAGGATGACGCGATCTCTCCAACTCATCAATAGTTTTCCACATTGGCTGAGTGTCAACTCCCACCAAAAGCTCCTTGAGGGCCTTAACGCGCTCAATCTCCTGGCCCGTCAGCCTGTTTTTATAATTACCATCAGCACTCGCTGATCCTGCTAATAACATGAAAATGACCAAAAAAAGAACCCCTTTAACAACTCGCATCACTGCACCTGCCCTTTCCAAATAGTGGTTAAGCTTTTATTATATATAAAAAACCGGGACACATTGACTTATTCTAAAAAAAGTCAATGTGTCCCGGTTTTTTCAACTATAATAGCGTTCCTATGAAATTGGAAATACTTCGCTCAGTTTTCGGTTATGACTCCTTCAGGCCTTTGCAGGAAACTTGCATCCAGTCTGTATTGGATAAAAAAGATACCTTGCTCATTATGCCCACCGGCGGCGGCAAGTCTATTTGTTATCAAATTCCGGCGTTGATGATGCCGGGCTTAACGCTTGTCATTTCTCCCTTAATATCCCTCATGAAAGACCAGGTCAGCCAACTTAAAAATCTGGGTGTTGAGGCTGAAGTCTTGAATAGTTCTCTGACCTGGGATGAGTACGATATTAACAAGTCCAAGGTCGCTTCCGGGAAAACCAAGCTTCTTTTCCTGGCCCCTGAAACACTGTTCAAAGAAGATATCCTTGAAATGCTACGTTCCTGCCGTGTGGATTGCGTAACCATTGATGAAGCGCACTGTATTTCTGAATGGGGGCACGATTTCCGTCCTGAATACCGCAGGATCAAAGACCTGCGAGATCATTTCCCCAAGGCGGTCTTTTTGGCTGTGACGGCGACCGCCACCCCGCGGGTGCGCCAGGATATCATGACCAACCTGGCTTTAAAAAATCCCCGCGAATTAATTGCCAGTTTTAACCGCGACAATCTATTCTATGAAGTCATTCCCAAACAACGTGCGACTGACCAGACGATTGATTATATTAATAAATTCAAGAATCAAAGCGGGATCATCTATTGCTTTTCACGCAAACAGGTTGATACATTAACCAATGACCTTAATTACTTTGGTTTTAAAGCCCTGCCCTACCACGCCGGCCTCTCAGATGAAGTCCGTCATAAGAACCAGGAATTATTCATCCGCGATGATGTGCCTATTATGGTCGCAACGATTGCCTTCGGCATGGGGATCAATAAACCTAATGTACGCTTTGTTATCCATTATGATCTTCCCAAGAATATCGAATCCTATTATCAGGAAACCGGCCGTGCCGGCCGCGATGGCCTGCCTTCCCAATGCCTTTTACTCTTTAGCAGCGGGGATGCCAACAAGATCAAATATTTTATCGACCAAAAAACAGATGAATCACAAAAACGGGTGGCCCAAAATCATTTGAACACCATCATCGCCTACGCCCAAAGCCATCAATGCCGGAGGATACCGCTGATCTCCTATTTTGGAGAGAATTATGCGGTTGAAAATTGCGGCTTATGTGATAATTGTCTTAAGCCGCCGGAAGAGACGGCTAATTTGACCATACCTGCGATCAAATTCCTGCAATGCATCTCGGAAACCGAGGAACGTTTTGGGGCGATGCATGTGATCAATGTCTTACGCGGTTCTGAGGCGGAAAGGATCCTAAACTACAACCATCATCACTGTAAAACCTTCGGGGCAGGGCGTGATTGGTCTATCAAGCAGTGGCAGCATTTAGTACAACAAATGCTTTCCCAAAACCTTCTCGAAAAGAATGATGATTACGGGGTTCTAAGCCTTTCCCGGGGGTCCTATGAGGTCTTAGGCGGCAAACGGCCTTTCCGGGGTTATCTTCTTGAAGAAAATATTTTACCCGCCAGGACTATCAAACCTAAGCAAAACGAGTCATATGATACGGCCCTGTTTGAGAAGTTACGGGTTAAACGCAAAGAACTTGCTGATAAAACAGGCGTCCCGCCTTATATCATCTTCTCTGATAAATCCCTGATCGATATGTGCCACCGCAAGCCAAAAACGAAAGCTGAATTTTCAGAAGTTTTTGGCGTCGGGGCCCAAAAGCTTGAAAAATTCAGCGCCGTTTTTATCCATACGATCAATGACTGAACTACTATTTTAAATTAATTTCTTTATTTAAAATGCTGTAAATCGCCTGCGACTTGATCCATAGAGCGGCAGATTTACCCGGACGTTGAGCAAGATATTGTACCGAATAGTTATCGATCCATTCCCTGGCAGCCTTTTCAAATCCGATATCTGCGCCTGCTTTTTCGCTGGCGATCCATTTGTGCTTGTTGATCTCCTTTAAGATCTCCCTATCTTTCAAAAGCTCTGAATTACTTATTGTTGGCATATTTTCTTCTCCTATTTTTCTTTTGGAACATCCAATAATGTTAAATCTTTCTGAAAAAATATGACTGCTAAAGGCGGTATAGTCAATGGCAAAGAAAATGGTTTCCCATGACAAGGCTTAGCTTCTGCCTCCAGACACCCATTATTGCCCTGATTACTGCCGCCATAGATCTTCGCGTCAGAATTCATTATCTCTTTCCAAAGGCCGCCTTCCGGCACGCCGACGTTGTAATTTTTCCACACCATGGGTGTAAAATTACATACAGCAAGAACGACACTCCGGCCATCGGCGGACTTACGCATAAAACTGATAATGCTCTTTTGATAATCACTAAAATCAATGAATTCAAAACCTTCAGGGGTAAAATCCCTTTCATGTAAAGCACGTTCGTTACGATAAAGATGATTTAGATCTTTGACCAATCTTTGAATGCCCAGATGAGGGGCATATTGTAATAGATGCCATTCGATACTCTGTTCATGGTTCCATTCAGCCCATTGGGCAAACTCTGCTCCCATAAAATGAAGTTTTTTGCCGGGATGGGCAAACATGTACCCCAATAACAGACGCAAATTGGCTAACTTTTGCCATTGATCTCCCGGCATCTTGCCGGCCAGGGCCCCTTTGCCGTGCGTGACTTCATCATGAGAAAGAGACAGCATAAAATTCTCTGAGAAAGCATATAAAAAAGAAAATGTCAGATCATTGTGATGATGTTTGCGATAGATCGGGTCCTTGGACATGTACAAAAGGGTGTCGTGCATCCAGCCCATGTTCCATTTCATACCAAACCCTAATCCCCCCACCGACGTAGGACGCGACACGCCGCCCCATGCGGTAGATTCTTCAGCGATCATTTGCACGTCAGGGAATTTAGCATAGACAGCTTCATTGAGCTTGCGCAGAAAATAAATAGCTTCTATATTTTCCCGTCCGCCATATTCATTAGGGATCCAATCATTGCCCCGGGAATAGTCCAAATAAAGCATGGACGCAACACCATCCACGCGCAAGCCATCCGCATGGAATTTGTCCATCCAAAACATGGCTGAAGAGATCAGGAATTCCCTCACCTCATTGCGGCCATAATTAAAAATAGCGCTCTTCCAGTCAGGATGATATCCTTTCCTGGGATCCGCGTGTTCAAAAAGATGTGTGCCGTCAAAGTACACCAGCCCATGCTCGTCGGTAGGAAAATGTGAAGGCACCCAATCCAGGATGACGCCGATACCGTTCTGGTGAAGACAATCCATTAAATACATAAAATCCTGAGGCGTGCCAAAACGGCTGGTGGTCGAAAAATAGCCTAAGGTCTGATACCCCCATGAGCCGTAAAAAGGATATTCCATCACCGGCATAAATTCGACATGGGTATAACCCATCTCCTTTAAATACTCCGGCAATTGAACAGCCAATTCCCGATAGGTCAAAGCACGATTTTTTTCTTCCGGCACCCTTCTCCATGAACCTATATGCATTTCATAAATGGAAATGGGCGCTTCCCAGCTGTTCTTACGCGAACGTTCCTTCATCCACTGGGCGTCTTGCCATTCATAGTCAAGGTCCCAAACGACAGAACTGGTATGAGGAGCCACTTCATTATACGAAGCAAAAGGATCTTGTTTTTCCACCTGATAACCGCCATCAGAAGCGATGAAATATTTATACAGCTCGCCCTTGGCTAAACCCGGGATAAACCCTTCCCATATCCCTGAAGAATCGTGACGGACATTTAAAGGATTGGCGTTCCTTTGCCATTTATTAAAATTACCAACAACCGAAACCTTTTGCGCATTAGGCGCCCATACGGCAAAATGCACACCCGGCTGGCCATCAACCACCCTCAAGTGGGCCCCCAATTTTTCATAAAGTTTAAAGTGACTGCCTTCTTTAAAAAGATAAGTGTCATGTTCGGTAATAAAAGGTTCTGTTGTTTTAATTATCTGTTCGTTCATGAGTGACCCTGTCTCCATTTCTCAGCATATGTTTTGAGCCAATCTTCACGGGCCCATTCGATACCGACATCATATCCGGCTTTTTCGCTTTCACACCACTTGTGCTTTTCAATTTCCTGAATGACCTCCGGGAGATTGAGCAGCTCTTTAGATCCTTTAACTGATACCTTGGGAGACGCTCCCCGGGTATCCGCAAAAACACGTGCCACTTTTTCTACACCTTGGGCCTGAAGAGGAACAAAAGTCTTTCCTTTTTCGACGGCCTCTATCCCTCTTCGGCAAAGCTCCCTGGCATAATCTGTCCAAATACCCTGCCCCCAATAACGGAAGCAACTGGTTTGGGACAAAAGAAGATACAACAGGGCTTCTTTATAAGTACGGGAATTCTTGTCTACATTCTTTTTATCAAATTTCTCATGAAAATTAGCACTCAATTGATTGATCGGATCGAGCACCTGATCATATCCCTTGACCCAATCACGATCGCTGGTCCACGAGCCACGATCAAGATTAAAAGAAGAGTTTGTCTTGTGCAGTTCCTCTATGACCTTGTTGACTGCTTGGGGTTCAAATTTTTTGACCTTCTCCCAGATGCGATGCTGGGAAATGGGTTGAACAGCCGTGAAATCAGCAGGATTAATACCCATCTCTTCTAAAAATTCCAAATATTCCGATCCATTTAAAGCAACTGTACCTTCCGTATTAATGCTTTGAATAGACTGAGTATACATGGGAGAAAACTCGTTCATCATGACCCCGCCGTTTTCTCCGTCACCGATTTGGCAAACAAAGGGCGGGATCAATTTCCCGCAATACTGCTGACGTGACAAGCCCCGGGCTTCTGATAAAGGCTGCATCTGAGCGACGAGCTTAGTGTCCGATCCTTGTGTCTTGATCAAAACCGTGATCTCCTGGGTTTGTCCCAGAGAATTCTTTGCAACGAGCTTGTGCGGTAAATGAGGATTTCTGATACTTTGGCCATTGAGATTCTCAATAGTATGCTCCTGCACCATCAACCATTCATAACCGCATTCCTTGAGGGCTTTGACATATTCATAGCAAACATCCGGATGGATGGGCAAATGCATCTCGGGCGCGGAAAAACCTTTAATACGCTCCTCTGCTTCTTTACCAAAAATAGAAGCAAAATGATGACGGAAAGCCATCATATGAAGCTTGATATCCGGTACAGGTGTTGATGTGACGACGGAATGCGACCACATGGTCCCCAGCCATTCGGCGTAAGGATAATAACGTTTATCACAGGTGATCTTTTTTAAATTTTCCAGCGCCTGACCTCCATTGATCTGCCGCAGGCCCCAAAGCAAGTTCCCGGAATAATCCATCATCACACGGGGACTTTTGCCTTGTTGGACTAAGTCCGGTATGATCCTGGACAGCCGCTGATAACAATCAAAAAATACGCCGGCATTATGATTATCCCCGATGCCCTGATTTTCATACATGTTCTGCAGATTAGAAACCAGGCCAGCCGTACGCATGTCCCCGCCGCCTGCCGGGATGGTCGGTTGATGCATATGAAGGGCGATCCCAAAAGAAGCCCTTACTTTATTAAAATCTATATTTGAACAAGGACTGTACAGTTTCCTTGCTTTGAGTGAATTAAACTCGCTATCCTGAAAATAAATATTCGGTAAATTCTCGACGATATCACCCATAATCTACCTCCTTGATGAAACCTTGCGTTTTTCTCTTCTGGCTAAGACAACCTTATGAAGCTGATGGTCCTGGGCTTTTTGGGAGACTTTATCCAAATAAAATTTGACACAATTCATATCCCAAAATATATTGTCCCTGTTTTCAATTTCCCCAAGCCAAGCCCTGTCGACACAATCCATCTGCAGATCGTGGTATAATTTGTAAAACCGGTTTAAATGCAGCTTCAATCTTTTTTGGGCATAGGACACCATCGTCCCTGATTTCATGATAAACGGCCAGTCGCTGGACTCGGCTAAAAGAAGTTCGCGTGCGGCCTGATTAAGGGCCCGGTAACGTAAAGCGGATTTTGATAAATTCTTCCTGAAATCCCCGTTGATCAAATCCTCATTCTTTAAAGCAAACTCTTTCATGATCCGCCCAGCTTCATGGAGATGAGGATAGATCCAATCATTTGAACTTTCCAGCCAATATTCACTGAAGCCCTTATACCCCCAGCTCGATTGACTGGGCATAGAAACCTGATTGGTGGAATATTCCTTCAAATACTCGGAAGGAGTGATCATCTCGACAGTGTCCTGATCGTAAAATATTTTTCTGGCTAAAAAATCGATCCATTGCGGGCCTTCAAACCACCAATGGCCGAATAATTCCGCGTCATACGGAGCCACAATGATCGGCTTGCGTCCCATTTTAGGATACAAATGTTCAATTTGTTTCTGACGATTGAACATAAAATTCCCGGCATGCTCTGCGGCCTTGTCAAGGGCCCTTTGCGGCTGGTAAGGGGCTTTTGCTTCCGTATTCCCGGTGATCCGCCAATATTTGATCCCCGTATTAATACGGATACCGTCGGGATGAATGTAAGGTTTGATGTACTCAAGGTCTGAGGTGAACCCGATATCACGGTAATATTCACGGTAATTGGCATCGCCGGGATACCCTTCCTTTGAGCTCCAAACCTGTTTCGAGGATTCCCAATCCCGTCCAAATGCGGCGACACCGCTGGGGCAATAAATGGGAGCGTAAACACCGAACTGCGGTTGAGGGTCAGCATTCATGATCCCGTGGGAATCACAGAAAAAATACCTGATCCCGGCTTCTTTTAGCAGGCGATCCAGCCCCGGGTAAAATCCACATTCAGGAAGCCACATCCCTTTGGGAGCCACATCAAAATATTTTTGGTATTGTTCAATGCCGATGGCGATCTGGGCTTTTACCGACGATTCATTGATGTTTAAGTTCGGCAAAAAACCGTGGGTAGCACAACAGGTAATGATCTCAAGGCTGCCAGATTCCTGGAATTTCTTAAAGGCATTAATAAGATTTCTCTGGTAACGGTCAAAAATGTCCCTGGCATCCGTGAAACGGCCATAGTACATAAGGGCCAGTCCATGAAATTGAGGATCATGTGATGTGCGGTCCAATTCTTTCTCTGCCAACTTGATCAGACGGTTAATGTGACGCACATAGCGATCTTGCAGAAAAATATCGCTTAACATAGCGGCCAGGGTCGGGCTTATGGACATGGTCACACGAAAATCAACATCGTCACGGGTAAGCGATTCAAAGACCTTGATCAGGGGGATATAGGTTTCGGTAATGGCCTCATAAAGCCAGTTCTCCTCGAGAAAATACTTCTCTTCCGGGTGGCGGACATAAGGCAAATGGGCGTGCAGAACCAGGGCCAAATACCCTTGTGGTTTATCAGCCATCGAATTCCTTTAACATCTTAGGAAAGCCTATTGTTTTTTCACGTTCAACACGTGTATAAATATGGCGCTGTTCTACACCGTCTGAAGATTGAGCGATAAACTTAAAAGGGATCTGCCCGTCGGGAAGAGAGTAGCGCACAGAAAATGTTCCATCAGGATTTAAGGCGATCCCCTGTTGGTTAAGCCAGACCGTGGCGTCCGGTTCTGTGCGCCCATGAACAATGACTTCCGCCCAAATTTCAAAGAAAAATTTGCGTTCGATCAATCGCCCTTCACTGCCTTCCCCTGCCTGAGCGCTCAGCAGTTTTTCACTGCCCCCTTGTATTGCTGAAAATTCCATTGAGGCGCCCGGATGGGCACGCTTAATCAGATCAGGAAATATAATGAGGCAACGGGCCTTTTGCAAAGTTATTCCTGAAGGAAGCCCCTTTAAAATATCTTCAATTGAAAGAGCATGTGCCTGCGCCAGGAATTTACTTCTCCTCTTTTTGGAAACGCTGGTAAAAAGTTTCATATAATAGGCCCGAATGTCCTGGGCCGTTAAATAATATGTCCTGGCTTTAGGAGCATGTTTTTCTTTAAGGGATTTCTTTTTCGAATGCTGTTTCATCAAGTCTTGATAACGGCTCTTAATATCTTCCTGAATATAAGGTTGGGATACCTTGGAAGGTTTAATATCTTGCCAGATCAGGTCATTCCTGCTCGAGGCAGACTTGGGAGGTGTATGCGCATGGTTGGAACGTGTCAAAGGGATAAAGAAGTTTTCACAACGGATCCCCAGCTCAGCACAGTAAATCGCGTTATCTTGCCATACCTGTATATACCAATTTTTAGTTGTATACCCCGCGTTAATATCCCAGCTATGATTTGCATTCGATCCGTTAAAATCAACCTGAGTTATATCGTAAACACGAAGTATAAGCTTGGAATCCACGGCTTTAGACCCCAGCTCTTTTAGGACCCGATCAATGTCCTGCTGGGTGTAATCCCAATATGCGTAAACATAATTGGGGTCCCGGGCAATAAGGACGCAATGGGTCCGGGGACTTAAAGAAGGAAGCTCTGTTGATTCGAAACTAGGCTGTGACATAAAATAACCTTTTAATCATAAACGTTCAGAGTTTCATCGGCAATAATATCCCATGAGAATGCTGTTTCAACGGTCATTCGGCCGTTATGCCCCATCCACCGGGCATGTTCAAAATCATTAAAGATCGTCCCTATCCCCCAAGCGATGGATTGGGGATTGTCCTGGATCTTAAAGCCATTGACATCGTGCCAGATAATTTCATTGGGACCGCCATTAACTGTTGCTACCACAGGTTTCCCGGCACTCCAGGCTTCCAGGATAATGATACCAAAAGGTTCGTTACGGCTGGGGACACATAGGCAATCCGTAGATTTAAAAAGATCCTTCAGCGCTTCGTCACTTTTTTTACCCAGGAAACGGGTGGCGTGAGATACCCCTGTATTGCGGGCCAGTTGTTCCACTTCTGCGCGCATCTCCCCATCACCGACAAATACAAATTTGGCATTAGGATAATATTTTAAAATATAAGGGATAGCACCGACGAGTAAATCCGGGCCTTTTTGGTAAACGATACGTCCGACAAAAAGCACCATCGGGTCCATGGGCCCAATCTCATACTGACGCCGGACACCACCAGGGTCAACCCAACTATCGAAATCTGAACAACGAACACCATTGTAAACAACGTCTGCCTTAGACTCAGGAATGCTGTACATCCACATCGCTTCTTCTTTCAGGGCATTAGATACAGCGATCACGCGATCGCTGCAATAAGCCCCTAACCATTCTAAATGACGGATACGCGGGGAATTTCCATTATTAAACCTATTGCCGCAGCGGCCATATTCCGTTGAATGAATGGTAAAAACTGTCTTGTGGTGACGCGATTTATTGATCCATTCCAAAGCTAATGATGTCAGCCAATCATGACCATGGATCACATCAAATGATCCGATATAATTCTCTGTTGCCATAAAAGAATCAACAAAGGAACGGCACATGCTTGCGGCTTCTTCTATAAAGTCAGAATTTCCAACATAAGGGCATCGGTGATAATGGACTCCGTGAATGCGTTCATAGTGGGGTTGTTTGAGGGATGCCATTCGCGTAAAGATATGTACCTCATGGCCTTTGCGTTCAAGGGCACAGGCTAGCTCAGTGACATGTATGCCGATACCACCAACAAACACTGAGTGGACCGCTTCCCAAGAAAATAACGCAATTCTCATCTCTAACCTCTTGTTATTAAAAGAGTAGTAATAAGTGAGGATGTAATTATAGCAAACCCTGATAATAATACAACGTGTTTTATTGTAGGGGGGAATAAAACGAAAAAATACGCGTTAAAATACGCAAAAATCTACGTGGAAGTACGTAGAAATTACCTGTGAATCAGAAGTATAGCGCTGGACTTGGGATTTACGTGGTAACTTTGTGAATTTTCCAAAAGGATTTCCTCTTGTGCCGCAAGAATATCTTGCGGTGTTTCGCGAGAAGTATCAACAGCTTGATACCACCGTGTTCCTGGTAACAGCTGCGGCAGGCGAAAATCAGCGGCCTCATTTGAGGCATTGAATATCAAAAAAAGAGCGCGTTCATTATCTTCACGGATAAGTGCAGCAAATTGTTTTTCATAAGGATTCGACCAATTAGGTGAAGCCCCCTGTGGGCTAACCCATTGGATCTCAGTGTCTGTATAAAATTGCTCCTTGCTCAAAACAGGATGGGCTTGACGAAAAACGATCATACTTTGGGTAAAACGAAAAATTTCCTTATGCTGTTTGAGACAATTCCAATCGTACCAACTAACCTCATTATCCTGACAGTAGGCATTGTTACTGCCCTTTTGTGTGCGGCGAAATTCGTCGCCGCCCAAAAGCATCGGCACCCCGCGTGAGATCAATAGGGTCAGCAGGAAATTCTTGATCTGACGTTTTCTCAAGAATTCAATAGAGCCTTCTGCTGACAGTCCCTCAACCCCGTAATTATCGCTGAAATTCTCATTAGCCCCGTCGTTATTATTCTGCCTATTGGCTTCATTATGTTTGTAACGGAAACTTACCAGATCATTCATTGTAAATCCATCATGACAAGTGACAAAATTAATACTGTTCCCGGGCCCCTTACCCGATCCTGAAAAGATATCGGAACTCCCGCAGATGCGGCTGGCAAAACCCCCCAGCATTCCATCGTCCCCGCGCCAAAAACGGCGGACATCATCACGATAGCGGTCGTTCCATTCCACCCAACGACGGTCTGAAAAGCCACCCAGCTGATACGCACCGACGGCATCCCAAGGCTCAGCGATGATCTTTACATCCTTTAAGATCGGATCCTGGGCAATTTTCTTAAGGACAGGAGCATCGGATAACAGACTACCGTTAGTGTCCCGGGCGAGTATAGAGGCCAGATCAAAACGAAACCCATCGACGTGCATTTCTTGGACCCAATAGCGTAAAGCTGTCAAAATATGCTCCTGCACTACAGGATGATTAGCATTAAAAGCATTCCCGGTGCCTGAACAGTTCTTATAAATCCGTTTATCGTCCTCTAATATGTAAAAAATTGAATTATCGATCCCGCGAAAATTAAGCGTGGGCCCAAGCAAGTCAGTTTCCGCCGTATGATTGAATACCACGTCGAGAATAATTTCAATGCCGGCCTTATGAAAGGCATTGATCATTTCCCTGAATTCTTGTTTTTGCTGGCCCACCCCTTTTAAGCTGCTGTAGGAAGCTTTGGGTGCAAAAAAATTCACCGGATCATATCCCCAATAATTCTTGAGTGATTTACCATGAATGCTGGTTACCTGGCTATCATTGAATTCAAATACAGGCAAAAGCTCAAGAGCTGTCACCCCCAGATCTTTGAAATAAGGAATTTTTTCGATCAGGCCGCGGTACGTGCCGGGATTCTTTACACCGGAACTGGAATGAATGGTAGCTCCGCGAACGTGCGTTTCATAAATGACCGTCTTGGACCAGGAATGCCGGGGCAAGATATCCGACTGCCAGTCAAAATCATCCAACGTGACAACACATTTGGGCATGCTTGCGGCATTATCATTGGTTGAAGGTATCGAATCTCCGTCGGGTACAGACGGTGTGTAACCTAATGCGGGATCAAAGTCCCAGGGATCCAATGCTGTGATCGCCCCAGCCATGGGATCCAGAATAAGTTTGTTGAAATTAAAACGATGGCCGTCCCTTGGGCTATACGGCCCGTCCACGCGATAGGCATAAAGCTGTCCGGATTTAATCCCCTTGATGGCAACATGCCACGTATCCCCTGTGCGATTGGATTTGGGGTTCAGATCGATCACACGGCTAGGTTTAGCATCTTGGGGTTGAGCAAACAATTCCAGACGAACGCGGGTGGCGTTCCGGCTAAAAAAAGCAAAGTTCACCCCATCGCCCTGCACACTGATCCCCAAGGGTAATGGCTTACCGGTTTGAAGGTCTTTCTGCTTTAGTTCAATCATATTGCTTATTTTACGATATTTTCAACAGTCAAACAATTTTGTTCAAACGCCCTGACATTACTTAAGGTGGTATCTGCGATATTTTCCAGGGCGGTGATGGTAAAGAAGGCTTGATGGCTTGTGATGAGAACGTTGGGAAAGCTTAAAAGCCTTGCTAAAACATCATCCTGAAGAACCTGACCGGAAAGATCTTCAAAAAATAAAGACTCCTCTTCCTCATAAACATCCAATCCTAAATACCCGATCTTACCTGACTTGAGCCCATCAATGAGACACGAAGAATCGATAAGGCCGCCACGGCTGGTATTAATAAGCATGACACCGTTTTTCATCTGGGCTAGTGCTTGTTGATCAATAATGTGGTGAGTTTCTTTCAATAAAGGCAGATGCAGAGATATAATATCACTTTCGGCATACAATCTCTCTTTAGAAACATACTCGACACCCAATGCCTGACAATCCGGATTGACACGGACATCATAAGCTAAAATCTCACAGCCGAAACCCTGCATAATACGGGACAAAATAAAACCGATCTTGCCGGTACCCATGACCCCGAAGGTTTTACCGAATAATTCAAAACCAAGCAGTCCTTCAATAGAAAAATTGCCATCGTGGATACGATTATAGGCGCGGCAGATCTTGCGATTTAAGGCGAGCATCAGGGTGACCGCATGTTCAGCGACCCCATGAGGAGAATAGGCAGGTACACGTACAACGGTCAGGCCAAATTCTTTGGCCGCAGCCAAATCTACATTATTAAAACCCGCACAACGTAAGGCTATTAATTTAACCCCTTGAGCGGCCACGCTGGTAAGAGTTTCTCTGTCTAGAATATCATTAACAAATACACATACCGTCTGGAAATTAGCGGCTAATTGACCAGTTTGGCTATTTAAATGCGGTTCAAAAAACACTAATTCATGCCCGTATTTTTTATTAGCTTCACTTAGAAATTGTCGATCGTATGATTTACTGCTAAAGACGGCAATTTTCATATTTTATTTTACCCTGCAACACCAAAACTTGAAGATATTTCACCTGGTTGAATAGGATGTTCTCCAAAACTTGAAGATATTTCTCCCGGTTGAATAGGGTGATCTCCAAAGCTAGTAGCCACATCGCCAACTGGAAATTCTACCCCCACCGTTGGGGTCCCACTGCATTGCGCAAAACCGACACCTGCTAGACTTATTGTAAAGACCCAAAATACAATAATCCCTTTCACGGGATTCTCCTTTGTTATTAGCCTCTTATTTTTATTTTAACTCCTAAATACATATAAAATATACATGAAAAAGATTATCCCGTCAATCTTGCATGAAGCATGATGAAATAATCTCAGAAAATTGCTAAGGTATATATGGATGCTATAATAAAAAAATTATGAACACTCTAGAATCGACTCTCTTGATCGGATTAGGTTCCGTCGTGGCAGGTTTTATCGGGGCTTTGACGGGACTCGGCGGCGGGGTTGTTATCGTGCCCTTGCTCACCCTCGTCTTTGGCGTAGATATCCGCTATGCTATCGGGGCATCGCTTGTATCTGTGATAGCTACCTCTTCAAGCGCCGCTTCCGCTTACATTAAAGAAGGGTATTCTAACCTGCGCGTCGGTATGTTTCTTGAGATTGCAACTACAATAGGGGCATTATCAGGAGCGTTTTTAGCACTTATACTCGCCCCACGTTATATCGCCATCGTTTTTGGCCTTGTCCTACTACAATCAGCCTATAGCTCTTGGCAGAACCATAAAGAATCTGATGGTTCTAAAGCAGACCATTTAGCCCAAATATTTAATATGGATTCAAGCTATCCTTCATCTGATGGAATACGTCATTATCATGTACAAAACATCCCCGGAGGGTTCTTGATTATGCTTATTGCCGGGGCCCTATCTGGATTATTAGGCATTGGCTCCGGAGCCCTTAAGGTTGTTGCCATGGATAGGGTCATGAAAATCCCTTTTAAAGTATCAACGACAACCAGCAATTTCATGATCGGCGTTACCGCCGCTGCCAGTGCCGGGATCTATTTAAACCGCGGCTATATTGACCCAGGCTTGGCCATGCCAGTCGTCCTTGGCGTTTTATTAGGGGCCACGGCAGGAACTCATTTTCTGATGAGATCAAAAACTAAATTGCTGAGAATTATATTCAGTAATGTCGTATTAGTATTGGCTATAGAAATGATTTTCAACGGGATCAGGGGAAAATTCTAAATGGAATCTTTTGATAAACCCCAACTATCACAAAAAATGGAAACTTGGATAGGTAATATCCTGAGAGTCGGGGTGATTATTTCTGCAGCACTGGTTTTGTTGGGAGGGACATTGTATTTATACCACTATGGCATGAACTGGCCCGGATATGCCACTTTCAAGGGAGAACCGGAACTTTTAAAAGATATTTATGGGATACTCAACTCCGCCTTGTCTTTTCATAGCCGCGGCATTATTCAACTAGGCTTACTATGTTTGATCGCCACCCCTATTATTAGAGTCATCTGCTCGCTGGTTATTTATGTTAAACAAAAAGATACGCTCTATTGTTTTATTACTTCAATTGTCCTCTGCCTGCTTATTTATAGTCTGATCTTTGTACGATAATTACTTTGGCCTTAAATCCCAACGACGATCAATATCACAAAAATAATTCCCAAAATACTTTCCTGAACACCTAAAAGTACAGGGGAAACTGAAGATTTATTCAAAACAAATAACAGGCGAAGCGTTAGTAAGAATCCTGCAATTAAAATAATTGGTTTGGCCAAATGAGCTATGACTAGGCCCCCTAAAAATGCAATGCCCAACGTATGTATCAAAATAAGCAGTGCTAAATTATATCCTTTACCTCGAGTTTGGTTTAACCGGTGACGCACATAGACCACCGAGGTCCCTGCACGAATAGCCAAAATTGCCCATACAGTCATTGCCTGAACATAGAAATGCCCAGCAGCCAGAATAATTGAGGCTGCAGCCGCGCCCAAGGTCAAAGCCCCAAATAATTCAGCAATAAATTCTTTTTTACCTGCATTGACCACAGCCCAGAGATGTATCATCCCTAATGGAATGACACCTATCAAGATAAGTAGAAACGAAGGACCGCTGTAATAAAATGTTGCTAAAAAGAACCCTAAGGCCAAGATACCAAAGCCTGTGCAGAACCATAGAGCTACGGACGTTCTTGCTGTAAATACGTGGCGTGAAATATCCTTTATGGCTATTTTGAGCGGATTACTCATTAAAAAAAGAAACACCCATCCTAATGCAGGTAAAAACCCATGACCGGAAACTGCAATAAGCAGACCTGCAAGCAAGGATTCGCCAAGCATGACAGATGCGCCATGCTCGGCGGGTAAGGCAACAATCTTAATCGTGGTGACAGCCGCAAGCCGCATATCTTTCTTGGGGAACCCCCTCCATCTGTTTAAACAATACCTGCTTCTCTTCAGCAGTCGCAAGCTTATCAATAGCCGGATATATAATATTTTCTTCTTTGTAGTTATGTCTACTAAGAAGATCAACCAAAATATTCTCTTCGGCATCTGAATCCGGATTATTCTTTTGGACTTTCAAATGTAGCATTTCCAAAGCTTCTTTAATTAAAACATGCTCCTGGCGCATCACAGCCGTCGGTCCGCTGTCTTTCATTCCTGTTTTCGATTCAAAGATAGGAAAAATGATTTCTTCTTCCCAAAGGATATGACGCTGTAGACCAAACTTGAATTTGCGGAAAAATGGTTTAGCCTGTGCATAATAATCACGTTTAAGCGATTGAAACTGTTTGAGGTAATCATCCAGTTCTTCATGATCATGACCGTAAAAATCTAAAACACCTTGTGTTGACATGGGACTCTCCTTTATTGATGAACAAATTAACCTTTTGTTTTAAACGATTTCAAAAATATTTTACCTATAAAGAAAACATAGGAAAAACACCCTGCGGCAAATATGGTATCCCCTGGTACACGCATCCAGCGCCAGAAATTCATCACCGGAGTTTGTAAAAAATCGTTGCTACGGGCATACCAATACCCATGTTCAACGGACGCCCAAGTCTGCATTAATCCTACTGGCAAAAGACTTAAAACACACATCATCATAAGACCGATATTCATGGCCCAAAATGCAAAATTGATGAGACCATCATTCCATTCATTCTTGGAATCATATATCCTTAAACAAAATAGAATAAGCCCCATTCCCAACAGACCATAGACCCCAAAGAGCGCGGCATGTCCATGAAGCGGTGTTGTATTTAAGCCTTGCATATAATATAAGGCGATCGGCGGATTGATCATAAAACCGAATAACCCCGCACCGACCATGTTCCAGAAAGAAACAGCGACGAAGAAATAAATAGGCCATTTATAGCGGCTGATCCATCCTGGTGTGCGGGCCCGGTAAATATTCTCCCACGCTTCAAAGCCGACCAAAACCAAGGGGACCACTTCTAAGGCGCTAAAAACTGCTCCCAAGGCCATAACCGATATCGGTGTTCCGGAAAAATATAGATGATGCAGAGTTCCTATAATACCTCCGGAAAGAAAGATAGTTGAAGAAAAAATGACGGCACGTCCCGCATGCAAAGGTTTGATGAGCCCCATCCGTGCGAATAGAAAGGCTATCGCGACGGTTGCAAAAACTTCAAAGAATCCCTCTACCCACAAATGAATCACCCACCAACGCCAATATTCAACGACAGGTAACGAAGTTTTCAAACCCCACATTAACCTTGCCCCATAAAATCCGGCAATGGCAACCAAGGACACAGTAAACATTATTAAAAGCGGCCTTTGCGCATCAGGATTCTTCAATGCAGGCCATATGGCCCTGGCCACTAACCCAAACCACAGAACAAGCCCCACCAAAAGGCCTATTTGCCAGACCCGACCTAAATCAACATAGGCGTATCCTTGATGCCCCCAATAAAACCAATCGTTACCGGTAAATTTATGAAAAATACTCATCCATTCACCCGTCATAGAACCAAAAACGACAACCACCAAGGCCCCTAAAAGTAAAATAACACCTGCCTTTTGCCATTTCGGTTCACGGCCGCCGATCACCGGTCCGATAAAAAGACCTGCAGCGAGCCATGACGTCGCTATCCAAAATAATCCCAATTGCACATGCCATGTACGGGTCACACTATAAGGAAGCCAATTGGCTAATGGAATTCCATAAAAACCGTTTCCCTCCACCCCATAATGCGCCGTCACAACACCACAGGTGATCTGTAAAATAATAAGCAGACCAACCACCAGAAAATATAACAAAACGACTTTTTGACTGGCCGTAAGCACAACCTGGGATAATGGATCGAGGCTGGGAATTTTGGCTTCTTCGTCCTTCTTTTGACTACCATAAAACCACACCATCAATCCGATTCCCGCTAATAAGAAAATAATGCTCACCCCTGTCCAAACAATCAAACCGGCCGTAGGGCGATTATCGATCAAATTCTCATGCGGCCAATTCATCGTATAGGTGTAGTCTTTCCCCGGTCGATTGGTTGACGCAGCCCATGAAGTCCAGAAAAAGAAGGCTGATAGTTCTCGCAGCTTCGTCGGATCATTCAAAGCCCCTGCAGGAATAGCGTAAAACGAACGCCCTTTAGAAAATACATCACTATAGTAAGCTTGATTATCTTCAAATGCCCTTGCGCGTACCGGATCAATGACTATTTGATCGTTTGATGCATTATAAGTATTTGTGCGAATGGTGGTTTTTAGATGATTAAGAAGCACTGATTGATTATCAGGTGAGATATTGTCAAACTTGGCGCCATATTGAGCCTGGGCCCAATCATTGAGAATAAAGGTTAACTCCCGGTGAAGCCAATCAGCAGACCAGTCAGGTGCGACATAACTGCCGTGTCCCCAAACAGTCCCCACCTCCATCCCGCCGATGGATTGCCATACATTCTGGCCATTTTGAATATCATCCTTGGTCAATAAAACTTGTCCGTCGGTCGTGACAACCTCTTGTGGAATAGGCGGTTTATTCTGATAAATTTCAAATCCTTGCCAACCTAAGACCCCAAAAGATAAAACAACGACCGCGATAAATGCCAACCAATACTTTTTCATAGACCCTCTTTCTCAAATTAATGTTAAACGCTCAAAGATAGTAAAATAGCTAAATCTTCGTCTGCCTTTAATGAATGCGGCGCATTGGCCGGCATGAAAATACACACCCCTTCTTCCATCATGATGTCCTTATCAAACAGCTTAAAAACGCCTTTTCCTTTAAGAACATAAACGCAGCCGTTCTTTGTTGATGTATGGGTATCAATATCAGTCCCCTTAGACAAGCACATCATTGTAAAATTATAGGAAGGGGCCTTCGCAATGACCTTGCTAAAGATGCCTTCTTTAAGAAACTGCGCTTCTTTCAATAAATTTAATGAGAACCCTTTATTATCCATACCAACCTTTCTTCATAATCGCATACGCAGATGCGATTATAGATTAAAAAAATATCCTTTATTTTCCCTTTAAATCAGCAATGGTTGTATTCTTCAGAAACTCTATATAGGCCCCCCGGGCTTTCGACCATTTACTATGTGCAGAACAAGGGCTTGATTCAGAACAAATGGTCTTGCCCATAAAACATCCTTCCCATTGCTTGAGATCTTCTAGGGAACCTACTATGTCATACAGCGAAATTTCGGCGGGGGCCTTAGCTAATCGAAATCCACCATATAACCCCTTTTGCGAAATAACTACCCCGTCATGCACAAAACGTTGAAGGACCTTCCCTAAATAATTTTGCGGAGCACGTATTCTCTTGGCAATACGCACAACCCCCTCAGATTTTCCCTCGGGAAGTTGGGCTAATTCCAATAAAGCTTTAATGACTTGTAAACTTGTTTTCGAGATCATAATAGGATATCCAGATGTGATTATCTAATATCCCATATTTCTTGGCAGAAACAAATGGGGAGAACTACGCAGATAAATAAGTAGTATTACGCAGGATTGAGTTGATTACGATCTATATTCGAGGGATTTTTTAGCTAAAAACATTCCCAGGAGCATCGCCGATACAAAAATAACTGCCTTGGGCAAAGCTAACCCCACTCCAACAAGTGCAGGCCCCGGGCAAAATCCGGCTAAACCCCAACCGATTCCAAACATGACAGCTCCCCATATCAATGGGGCATCAATATTTTTCTTATGGGGTAGATCAAAACTCTCACATAACAATGGCTTGGTCTTTCCGGCCAGACGATACCCTATAGCCGTAACAGTCAGAGCGCCTACCATCACAAAAGCTAAGGTTGGATCAAAATGCCCAAACCAATCCAAGAATCCGATGACTTTTTGAGGATTGACCATGCCTGAGACTATTAAACCTATCGACATGATCAGTCCGCTTATAAATGAAACCAGGATATACATATCAAACGCCCCATATTTTCTTTAGAAGTACCGTCAAGACGGCTGAGGCCATAAAAATCATCGTCGCAACGATAGAGCGTTTTGACAATCTTGCCATACCGCAAATGCCATGACCGCTGGTACAGCCACTGCCTATTACCGTTCCAAATCCTACTAAAAGCCCTGCAATTATTAATACCCACCCTGAAGCATTAATAACTACGGCAATTGGAAACGACATCTGATAAAAAAAGCCACCCAGCATAAGTCCTAAAACAAATGCAAGGCGCCACCGAGAATCCTTATCTGATTTTTCTAACAATCTTGAAGTGATACCGCTAACACCCATGATGCGGCCGTTGCACCAATAGAAAATTACTGCAGCAGACCCTATCAACATCCCACCGATCAAACCATGGAGATAAGAGATATTCATTTTACTTAAAAATCCCACGATCCCTTCATGGAAGAGGACTGAGTATAATTAACAACGGTGGATTCGAAGAAATTGGTCTTCTCGCTGTTATTATCCGCCATGGCTTCCAGATGTTTGTACGGGTTGACCAACGCCTCAGGAAACAAAGGATCTTCCTTGATCATACGCAGGCGATCATTGGCCAGCCAGCGCGTGTATTGTTCCGTGGTTACTCGTGTCATGCCAGGCACTTCGTCCCCCAGGATATGATGCGACCAAAGGATTTCCTGTCTCACTGCTTCCTCAAAAAGGGAACGGACAACCTTGCTGTCGTACATATCTGGGAATTCACGGCGGATCTCTTTGATAATATTGGCAAATAAGACCACATGGGTCAACTCGTCGCGCCGGATGTAATTGATCATTCGTCCCGTCGCTGTCATCCGGGAGTTATACGCCAGGGTATCGAAAAAGGCAAACCCGTTATAAAAATACAAACTTTCCAGAAGGAAATTACCGAGCAGGGCCCTAAAAAAATTAGCATTACTAGGCTTATCATTAAAATCCTGATAGATCTGTCCGATATATTGATTACGCTCGAGCAGAATTTTATCATCACGCCAGTAGTAATATATTTGATCCCGTTCCTGCGCATCCACAACGGTTTCCAGGATCGTCGTATAACTTTGAGAATGGATCGCTTCCTGAAAAGACTGGATAGACAACAAAAGATTAACCTCAGGCGAGGTGACAAAATCTGAGAAATTGGGCAGATTGACCGTCTGGATACTATCTAGGAAGGTCAAAAAAGATATGATCCCCCGGTAAGCCCTGCGTTCAGCATGGGTCAGCTTGGGATACATGATGGCATCCTCATTAAGCCCGCTGACCTTCTCCGGGACCCAAAAATTCCCGATCATCAGCTGATACATGGCCTTGGCCCAGGGATATTTGACCGCGTTAAGATTGAAAAGGCCCGTCGTATGGCCCTTGATGATGGTGCGATTATCCAGGCTATCGTCGCCGGAAGGATTGAAAATTAGATTTTTCTTTAGCATAAAGTTCTCCTTAAAAGATTGCTTCGTCGCCTTCGGCTCCTCGCAATGACACAAAAATCTAGCCGCTGCAGCTGACACAGCCGTCTTTGACGTCCCCGCTCATGGAGCGAACATAGTAAACGGTCTTGATCCCTAATTTCCATGCCTTGATATAGTAATCAAAAAGCTGTTTGGGACTGGTGCGGGCAGGATTGATCATCCACTCAAAAGAGATCGACTGATCGATCCATTTATAGATCACGGCGATCATTTCGATCACATCGTCCATCTCCATGTTCGCGTATTCTTTATAAAACCAGAAATTCTCCTTGGAAAGATTCGGCGCCACGGTCACGATGGGGGCAATGGCATTGGTTTCCATAAAGAACTTTTTGTAAACCGGTAAAAGCCCGGCCGTTGTTCCCACCAGACCTGCCGTCGACGTATTGGGTGCCGGTGACAAATGATAGGCAAAGCGCAGACCACTCTTACGAATATCCGCAATAAGCGTTTTCCAGGATTTAGGATCTTGACTTTCTTTTGCATACCACGCTTCATCACGCCCAAAGATAATCCCCTTTTCCCAATCACTTCCCTTAAACAACGGATACGTCCCTCGTTCCTTCGCCAGTTCATTGGAAGCTTGGAGGGTGACAAGAGCATATTTCTCAAATAAGGCATCAACATCCTGACGGGCATCCAGGGCATCGAAACTTAATTTTTTACAGGCCAGATATTCCGCCAGGCCCATGAATCCAAGTCCGACACTACGGTATTTCATAGCCGTCAACTCGGCCTCCTGGATCGGATATAAATTCAAGGTGATCACATTGTCCAAGACCCGCATGGCAACAGGCAGGACCTTTTCAATTTCTTCCTGGGTATTTACACGGGCCATATTGATCGAAGCAAGATTACAAACAACCGTATCCCCTGCCTTATAACGCAAGACCACCTTGCCGTCTTCAACAGTTTCTGATTCAAATACCGAAGAAGAGGTGTTCTGGCAGATCTCGGTGCACAACTGGGTCGAATAGATCATCCCGGCGTGCTTATTGGGATTCACACGATTGACCGTATCCCTAAAGAAAACATAGGGCATTCCCGTCTCGACCGCGGTCTTAAGGAATCTTTTCATCAAATCCTTGGCATTGGTTGTGACACGCAGTTTCAAGCGTTCATCCTTCTCGCAGCTTTCATAGAATTTCGTAAACTCAAGATCATAGGTGTCCTCAAGCCGACGGCCTGTAACCTTGTAAATCTCATGAGGGTCAAGAAGCGTCCAATCGCTGCCAGCCTCAACCCGATGCATAAAAATATCAGGGACTGAGATGGCCGGAAATATATCAAAGGCCTTGCGCCGGATATCCCCTGTTTCCGTCTGAAGATTCAAGAAATCAAGGATATCCCGATGCCAGATATCCAAGGTCGGTGAAATAGCTCCAAAACGCGCCCCCAACTGATTGACCGCGGCCGCCGTATCATTGATAACACGTACCCATGGGACAACCCCGCCCGAAGTAGATTTAACTCCGCGGATATCTCCACCCTTGGAACGGATATGCCCCAAATACGCACCTACACCACCGCCAAACTTGGATATTTGGGCCATGTTCTCGACGGCATGATAGATCGCCCTCAGATCATCAGCGATATTTAATTTAAAACAGCTCGATAATTGAGCGAAATTAGTACGGGCATTGATCAAGGTGGGTGTGGGCAATGAGAGCTTTTGGGTTGACGTCGCTTCATAAACAGCACGGGCAAAATTCAGGCGTTTTTCTTTCGCCTCTGGGATGGCCAAAAAGAGAGCCACTGTTAAATACATTTCCTGAGGGAGTTCTGCCACTATTTTATTAGGATTTAAAAGATAACGTTTATTAAGGGCCAGGACCGTAGAATAAATATAAGAGAAGTCACGGTTGCGGTCAATAAAACTCGCGGCCAGGGCTATCTCTTGCGGGGTATAAAATTTAAGAAATTCTTTATAATAAAACCCCTTTTTCAAATAATCCTCAAAATGGGCCTGATAACTCGACGGTGAATAAAGATCTTCAATCTTGACGCCACGGTTACGGCTGGCCTGTTTATAAAGCTGCATTACCAAAAGACGCCCGGCAATTGTTTGCCAGTCGGTATTTTGTACCGTTAAAAGGTCAATGCAAGAACGCTTAAGATTCTCGATCACCTGGTCCGTCGATATCCCATCGACCAGATGATTCTTTAAAATGGCAAAAGCGTCATCAAAACGGCAACTCGACTCAAATCCGACAGAAGCCCTGTCAAAAACTTTCTTGAGCTTTCTGGGATCAAAGGCTTCGAGAGCGCCATCATGTTTGGAAACCTTTAAAAGATTTTTTTCTAATTTACGGAGTTCTTCAATGCGTTGTTCCGCACGGCGCCTGGCATGTTCAGCACGATAGAGGATAAATTCACGGGCCACCTCAAAATATCCTGACTCCGCCAACTTGCGCTCCACAATATCCTGGATATCTTCAACTCCGGCGATGCGTTCGCTGCCGGAGAGCATCTGCTCAACTTCTAAAACCACCTTATCAGAAACTTCCTGGGCCAGCTCAAAAGGCCCTGCCATGGAAGCGCCCACCCTCTCACGGGTGGCAGTCACTGCCTTAGCAATGGCCTCACGGATCCTTACCGCGTCAAAATCTGCTACTTCACCCGTACGTTTTCTGATCTTCTCAAGCATGAATACGATCCTTTCAAATAAAAAAGCCCTTCCAACCAGATACGGCTGAAAAGGCAACGGCTTTCCAACAAATACCCAATGCCCTATTATACATGAGGGCAGATTAAAATGCCCCGGATTTTTTCCCGAGGCTGGAATGAATTATTCTTAACAATAGATATTAAAACTTATAATGTATCGTCCCTGATCCGTATACGCCGATATATCCGCTTTTCATTTCTGCATCGCATTCGGCTATAAAAGAAATATCATTAACAAAGTCAAAGGTCAGTTTACTGCCGATATCGATACCATTCTTTGAGGGAGTGGCCCCATTCGAAGTAAATGACCCCCCACCGCCGGCAAACGAAGACATGATCGTCACAGGATCATTAATATAATCATATAGCCATTTGGCATGGAATTCAGGAGTAAAAACCCCCCAATAATATATTTTCTCTGTCGAAATACTGGCCCCTACACCGGATTCCAAAAGATCATAGGTCTGCTTATCAACGCCTAAATCTAAAGAGCCGGCCCCGGTTTCAGCATAGTTTGAAAGATCAAGACGGCTCCACTGAATAGAAGCGAGCGGTGTTAGCTCTAGAGTATCCCCAAAATGGATCTTGTAACCACCTCCTAGAAAAAGACCATATTGCTGGCCGTCATAAGTTGAATCAGCGGTCCTATTGATAGCCCCCAGATTTATGTCACGCTGTCCGTCATACCAATCCCAGGCAAACGTGCCTGCTGCGTTGATAAAATAATTATGCTCCGGATTCTGATACCCGGCATAAATAGAACCTTGAGCACTGGTAAGATCAGTTACTGCATTATTTGCATCTGAATTGACCCTGCCATAAGCATAACCACCGCTTAACCCAAGAGTAAAATCATCAAAGATCAGACGATCTACGCCAACAACAGTTCCTGCATTCCAGGCATTATATCCTTCAATCTGTTGATGCGTTGCCTGAATGAGATAACTTCCGTAGGGTTTTGCCCAAATGCCATTTTGTTCTGCCTCAGAACCCGACGATATCCCTGTAACGGCAATATTCCCTGATCCATTGCCATTTAAAGCTTTATCTACTCTGTCAAGAGCATCATTGATATCTTGTAACCTTTGAAGAGAGGTCCCGACGAAATTATCCATGACCGCCGTACTATTATCCCGAACGCCTCCATCAACGATGGGCCCCAACGTGTTAAGTGCTGCGGTTATTGTCGGAAGGCTTTCAAATTCAAGCGAATTTAATACAACGTTCATATCTTTTGACGGGTTGATGAGATTATCAAGCGCAGTACCTGCTGCCCGGCCGTTCAACGTGTCGGCTAAAGATACAAAACCATTCGTTGAATGCACCGCGGTTAAATAAAGATCCCCACCTGAAATTGAGTCTGTAAAATTAACAAAGCGGCTGGTTGACGTAACCGTTGCCGGAGCAGCACTACTTCCCGCCATACCATCGGTGGTATTTATAATCTCAATAGTCGAGCCAAGAGGAACATACCCTGCGACAGTGACATTAATTGCACTTCCGCCAGATATCGTCATCGGAGTAGCGGATGTGGATGTGATCTTGCCTGTATAAAAAACAGGATTTAACGTAAAATTTTGGATTGTAACATCAAGGGCTGAACCCGGATTTTGTGTGTACGAACCGGCTAAAGAAAGATTGGTTAGTCCGACATCCAACGCAGCGTTATTAACAACAGCTCCTGTACTTAGCGCATTAGAATTTCTTACGGCCAGCGTACCTTCGTTGATAGTCGTGCCTCCGCTATAGGTATTAGCACCGCTTAGTGTCTGGACTCCTGTATTCGTTGAATTTTCATACGCTCCCATCTTAACAAGAGCAACTGTTCCGCTGCCATCTCCTATCGTTCCGGAAAAAGTTGCGGCAGAACTGTTCCCACCGATCGTCAGGTTAATACTGCCAGCCGCGTTACTGGTGACTGTGCCGCCCCCGGCGAGAGAACCTATGGCCTGGCTAAAGCCGCTTAAATCCAGTATAGACCCACTCGCCACTGACATAGCCGAACCCGCACCAAAAGCTTGTACTACCCCTGCTGCAAGCGTTCCACCGTTGACCGTGGTGGCTCCGGAATAAGTATTATCGCCGGAAAGAGTAAGGGTCCCGCTTCCCTCTTTAGTAATCCCGACAATCTCATTGGCACTGCCATTTTGAATATTCCCGGAAAAGGCAGAAGAACCACTTGTGCCCGATGTCAATATTGCGCTGCCTGCTGTACTGCTGGTGATTGTGCCTGATCCGGATAGCAACCCTATGGTGTCAGAAAACCCGCCCAGATCAAGGGTGCCGCTTGCGGCAATGCTGAGATTGCTGGCCGCAGGTATTGCCCCCGCGGCCCCCAACTGCAAAGTCCCGGCGCTAATCGTGGTTGTTCCTGTGTAATCATTGCCGCTGTTTGAAAGAATAATAGGTGACGCACTATCGTTGATGAAGGTCAGATTGCCCGGGCCGCTCACAGCGCCGGATATCGTCAATTGGCCGGCGTCAACCTGGATAGTTCCTCCACCGGCTGAGAGCGCTATCGATCTATTTACTCCCAGATCATACGTGCCAGCGGTCGATTCCAATGTGCCGCCATTCATACCAATCGTGTTGGTTGAAGAGCCGTCTCCCAAATTATCTGACGCACTGATCTGCAGGAAACCGCCATTGATATTTGTCACGCCTGTATAGGTATTATCTGCAGAAAGAACAATGGCTCCTAGCCCAAGCTTTGTCAATGAACCTCCGCTGCTGGAAAGCGCAGTGGCAAAAGTAACTATTTGACCATTGGTATCAATACTGTATTGCTGACCTGCATCAGTACTAAACTGGCCGGAGTAATCATAAGTATTGCTGGCAGAATATTGCAACGTGCCGCCGTTAAAATTGATCGTGCTGCCTACACCTGTAGTTCCTATGGCGATTGCGTTGACGCTGCCAAGGTTCAATATACCGGCAGTCAGCGTCGTTGCCCCGCTGAAGGTGTTGTTACCGGTTAGAGTAAGAGTCCCGCTGCCAGCCTTTGTTAATGATCCTGCTGAACTGGTAAGATCGTGAGCCAATATTACATTTCGGCCGTTAGTATCAATATTGTATGCCTGATTTGCCCCCGCGCTAAACCGGCTGGAATAATCAGTGTTATTGCTGGCAGAATATTGCAGTGTGCCGCCGTTAAAAAAGATCGTGCCGGAGCCTATGGCATTGCTGCTGCCCAGATTCAGTATACCGGCGGCAAGCGTCGTCGGTGCGTTATAAGTATTGTTACCGGTTAAAACCAGGGCAGATGTATTGCTGTCCTGGGTAACACCGGTGACATTGGAGCCAATGTTAGAACTGATAATAGTGCTGCCTGATCCCGTTCCTGAATTAGTGATAAGTCCCGTATTGTTAACGCCGGTCGTGGATATGGTGACACCGCCGGCTGTAGCACTATTGTTGTCAAGGTTGAGATTACCCGTACCGCCCACACCGCCGGATACCGTCAATTGACCGGAATCTGCCTGGATAGTACCACCCGCGCCTGCGAGTGTTATTGATCGATTTACTCCCAAGTCATACGTGCCTGATGTCGACTCCAGTGTGCCGCCATTCATGTGAATTGTGTTGCTTACAGAGGCGTTGCCCAAATTATCTGATGCATTGATCTGTAACGTTCCACCGTTGATATTCGTTGCTCCGGAATAGGTATTTACAGCAGAAAGCACGAGAGTTCCTAGCCCAAGCTTTGTCAAGACTCCCCCGCTACTGCTAAGCGCGGTTGCAAACGTAACCGTTTGACCGTTGGTATCAATATTATATGCCTGATTTGCCCCTGCGCTGAACTGGCTGGAGTAATCAATGGTATGGCTGGCGGCAGAATATTGCAGCGTGCCGCCGTTAAAAATAATCGTGCTGCCGGAGCCTATTGCATTGCTGCTACCCAGATTCAGTATACCGGCGGCGAGCGTGGTCAGTCCGGTATAAGTATTGTTACCGGTTAAAATAAGGGTGGATGTGTTGCTGTTCTGGGTAACCGCAGTAACGCCGGGGCCGATGTTGGAACTAAGAGTAATGCTGCCTGACCCCGTACCGGAATTAGTGACCGTACCGGCGAGACCCATGCCGAGTGTCTCATTACTACTGCTGTCATTGGCGAGAGCTCCGGTAAGCGTAAAGGTGTTGCCCCCGCTCCCGGCGATGTTAAACGCAGCAGCACCGGAGCTATAGGTAATACCATTAATTGAAAGCGAAGCAAGAGTATCTGACAAGCTCGTACCGGAAGTGCCTGCAGCGCCAAACACTAATGAATCACCTGTTAGAGGAGGATTGTTGGTGCCTGACCAGTTAGAGTCACCTAAATTAGCAGAAAAATTACCCGCCCAGGTGTCAGGCCCGGTGCCCGCAAAAGCTGGTATCGAATTTGTAAAAATGAATAAAAGTATTACGATCACACAAAATACTTTTTTCATCATGTTTTCCCTAAAAAAGATATTATCTTCGTCCCATAAACGGACAAAGGAATTGATAAATCGCTTCTCCTGAATATATTCAGAATAACCTTCTAAATATGATTTTTAAAGCACTATTTGATAATTTTTAATAGAAAATCCCGGCAGAAGCGTAGCGTATCGATCCTATATTATCTTCTTTAAATTATGGGATCGATTGATCTCTTTGCGGACTGTACTTAATAATTTAGGGTAATGCAGAGGTTTGGCAAAGGCACGGTATGTCTCTTCGCCAATGGAGATGATCAAATCCCCCTTATCGTCTTTCACATTAAAGGTATTGGTCGCAAAAACAATAGGGATATCATTTGTATCAGGGTCCTGTTTTAATTTTTTTACGAATTCACGGCCGTCGCCATCAGGGAAAATAACATCCATCAAGATAGCGTCAGGCTTATGGGCTTTCGCTAATCTCAGGCATTCTTCTTCATCCCAGGCTAAAAGCACTTGATAGCCGTCATTATTGAATATTTTTGCCGTCATTTTCTGCGCCACCGGATTATCGTCAACCAGCAGTATTGTCTTTGTTTTCTTAGTCATATAAAATGATTCTAACAAAAATAATGGGATATCATGTTTATTTATTTCTTAATATTCTTTTCCAATTTTGATCGACCTCTTTGGCATAGATATCATATTCCGGGCCGATGGAGCGTAAATGGGCCTCTTCTGTTTTGGCCCGCAAATAATAAACCCCTGCTAACAGGCCCCAGCACAATAAATGACGTACGATGATTATAAAATTATCCCCGATAAAAGGAGCATAGATCAAAAAATATGAACTTATCTTGCCAATATACGCAGGGTGCCGCAAATAAGCATACGGCCCGCAAACTAAAATACCCCTATGAGTTAAATTAGAAAAACGACTGCCAAATGAAATTGTCGCCCAAACATATAATGACAAACACAATATGATCAAAACAGCCCAAAAGATCTGCAGATCAGGATAATTTGCAAGCCATGACCCCCAAGGACCCCGATAGTACAAATAATTTACACCGATCAAGGTCCAAAAAGGTTCATAGCAAATTAACGTACAGACCCAGCCTAACACGGTTGGGTCTGCAGAACGGATATGAGTATCTATCAGATTATTCGCAAATAAGTACCCAACACAGGCAAAGGCCGTATCAATAAAGAAGATGAAACTATAAAACGTACCATATGTCGCCACAACACCGCTAAAACTGACGCCGGCATCAACGTAATTAGATAAATAAACGAATATTAAGGGAAGAAAATAAATCTTTACGAGCCATCCAAGGATATGTTGTTTCAGATTTATATTTCTAAGAGACGCAAATTTAAAATTAATGAAGGCATAGGCAATCCAATAATTAGCATCCTCTTGTTCATCGCTTCGTGCATCCGCCCATAATATGCAAAAAATAAAAAAAGCCGCTAAATAGAACCATGTGACTGCCAATACTTGAAAAAAAGGTTTATAAAAATCACTATAATATTCCGGGAAGATCCAATAAACAGACGATAAACACAATATAGTTATTACTAAACCAATGATCTTAAAAAATACACGCCCGGCACTGATCCTGCGTTGAGGTTTTGCCCCTATCAATCCGAAATTCCCGCGAATACACAAAAAAGCCTCGACACAAAACATCGTCACGAACAACGCCCCGGTAATGATGGCGGCTTTTATATAGGCCGGCTCATTACTGCGATGCAAGATCCATAAAACAAAAAAGAACGCCCCTACCCCACACCATCCTGGTAAGGTCGTTCTGACTAAATTTTGAGTCTTATCTGGCATGAATGGTTAATAATACCATAATCCAGAATATTGTCGATAACCTGTTTACCTATAATTATCGATAACAATAGTGATATAGCGACTATTGATTTACTGTTGCCCCTTTAAAATCTTCAATTCTGCCGATTTGTTTAAACACATCAGCTATTTTACTAACGTCCTTCCCTTTGGGCACATCCGCTATCCCTGCGGCATTGATCGCTTTTTTAACAGTCTGGCCATAAGCATTCCATGGGTGTTCCCATGGGACAGAAGCAATATGGCAATTAATGCATCTAGGATGCGCGTCAGGGAATACTGTTTTATAGGCTTTTATCACAGTTGAGTCGGCCTGTACCGTATTACTTAAAACAAACCCTAATAATATTGCCAATGAAAACACTAAATTTTTAAATGTCATACCTGAATCCTTTCGTTGTTGTTTATCCCCTTAAATAACACCTATCGATACCTCAGGGCATCTGTAATCACTAATCGTGATGCCCGGTAGGCAGGATAAAATGCAGAAATCCCCCCTATAAGTATTGAAAACATAAATGTAGAGAACAATATTCTCGGGACGATCATGGGGTGAGACAACCATCCCACATTTGTTCCGGGTGATGGCGGCATCGTAATACCGATACAAGATACTGCTTGCACAATAGCGCACCCTACAATATTCCCGATCAAACCTCCTATAAGCCCTAATATAACGCCCTCATAAAGGAACAAAAAAACAACTCCAGAACTTCTGCTCCCCATGGCCATGATCGTTCCAATCTCACTGATCCGCTCCATCACTGACATATTCATCGTGTTAAATATGCTCAAAATGACCACCATAAGAATGATCATTTTAATGATCAAATAAAATTTCTTAAACAGATCAACGGTTTGGGTATAAAATTCTGCCAATTCATCCCAAGTTTTCATTTCCAAATTTAAATGCTTTTCCCTGAAAAGGATCTGTAACTTATCTTTAACTTCTTCGGTGTCATCCGTATGATGCAACTTTATCACCAAGGATTGAACAGAATCTGTTCTTAATAATCCTTGTGCTGTCTTTAATGGCATTCTTAAAAAAATGTCATCAAAACTTTTTGAAGATGTGTAAAAAACTCCCCTGACCCTCACATTTATTGCATTAGTGGAGCTATCAATGGTATCAGTCATTAACTTAACAGGCGTATTAACCTTGGCATCGATACTCGCCGCAAGCCCTTCTCCTAAAATAACCCCATACGCATCTTGAGCTTCAAGGCCTTGACCTGCATTTAAAGTAGTCACCCCCTCATTGATCCCTTCTTTATACGCTTTCCTTAGATCTTCTCCCACTTCCTTAGGCAAACATTTTTCATAGGCAGGGTCTACCCCTTGGCCCATAAATGAAATTGTGTTGCCACCAACGCTTAAAAGTCCGGAAAATTGAATACGCTCTGTTACATAATCAACTTCCGGCAGTTGACGTATGGTCGATATTATTTCTCTACTATTACTTATCAAATATTTAAAAGGCTCAATCCTGCCTTTTTTATTAAATCCTTGCCTGTAAACCTGGATATGTCCGGTATGTGCTGCAATATAGCCTTCCCTTAGTTGTAAAAAGACATCTTCAAAAAAACCTCCGATAAAAATAATGGCCACGCAACCAAAAACAATGGTCGAAATAGTTATCAAAGACCGTGTCCTATGACGAAAAATATTACGAAGGGCTAATTTAAAATTCATTATTTTATTTCCCCATCCCAAATACTAACGACACGATGGGCTTGATCTATTATTTTCTTATCGTGCGTGGAAAAAATGAAGGTCGTTTTAAACTCTTGGTTCATTTTCTTCATTATAGCAATGACCCCTTCACCTGTTTTATGATCCAGATTAGCTGTCGGCTCATCGGCTAAAATAAACAATGGATCACGAACAATCGCCCTGGCAATAGCCACCCGTTGCTGTTGTCCGCCGCTTAATTCCAAAGGTTTATGTTTTGCAAAATCCAACAAGCCAACCCTGGACAATGCTTCTTTGGCCTTTCTCCTTTTTTCATTTGGAGGAATAGGTTTAAATAAAAGAGAGTATTCAACATTTTCAATAGCAGACAATACAGGAAAAAGATTAAAATTCTGAAAAATAAACCCTATCTTCCGGGCCCGAATATCGGCAAGTTCATCAGGGGTCATACTCATTGTCTCTTGCCCGTCAACAAACACTTCCCCTGAGGTAGGCTTATCAATACAGCCCATAATATTAAGAAGGGTTGTTTTACCACTCCCTGAAGGCCCTGCTATAGCCAAAAACTCACCCTTATCGATCTTAAGATTAACCCCCTTTAAAACCTCAGTCGTTGTTTTTTTCAGAATGTAGTTCTTGTACAAATTTTTGACTTCAATAAGGTGCATTTATCTTCCCATCGGGCAGATGTTAAAAACTATATGATCGTCCGGGTAACAACCCCTAAAGCTTCGGCCCATAAAGCATCAGAGTTATGGACCATGTCTGTTACTTCAGTCATAGACTGAATAAAATAATCGACCTGCTCAGGAGTGGTGACCAATGGCGGGACAACCTTTAGCGCCATAAAATCATTACCGCAAATTTGAGTTAATATCCCCTTCTCACGAAAAAGCTGCATAACCAAGATCTCACCAAAGATCGCTGGATGTATATGCTTGATAGTTTCAAAAGATAACTTACGGCGAAACTGTTTTGGCACCTGCCACTCGATGGCGTTAAACATCCCTATCCCGCGGACAGTTTTAAACATCTCATAGGGGGCCAGGGCTTTACTCAAGCGTTCACGCATACTGACGGCTAATGCCGCACTTTTTTCTCCCCATTGCTCAGCTTCCAAAACGTCAAGCGTGGCAAGTACTGCGCGCATGGACAAAGCATTCTCAGCAAAAGTCGAATCATGGATATTGGCTTTCTTTAAGGAACTATACACAGCATCCGAAATTTTCTCTGTCATCAAAACGGCCCCAACCGGCATCAGACCCCCACTCAAGGCCTTAGCCAGAACAACCATGTCAGGCTGGACATCATAATGATGAGCGGCTAAAAAGGTCCCTGTCCGCCAAACACCGGTTTGCACTTCATCTAGGACAAACAAGGCACCATAGCGATGACATAAACGTTGGGCCTCCTTTAAATAATCCCCTTGCGGAAAACGGATCCCGGCTTCCGCCTGGATCGGTTCAAGAATAAAAGCGGCAAATTTCTTAGTTCTTAATTTCTCTTCTAAAGCTTTAAGATCATTAAACCCGATCGCCTCTGTATCCGGCAGTAAAGGACCAAAACCTTCCTTCCATAATGGATCTCCCATCAAGGATAGAGCTCCACAGGTCAATCCATGAAAAGCCCCATGGCAATAAAGCAAACCAGGCCGTTTGGTATAAGCTCTTGAAAACTTTATAACGATCTCAACGCCTTCGCTGCCTGAATTGCAGAATACAACACGCTTCAATTGTCCGCCGGATAATTCACACAACCTTTGGGCTGCCATCCCGGCCAATTCAGGCACATGGCTTTGTAACATGACCGGGCCTTTCTTATCGAGTTCATCTTTTAAAGCAGCCACAATCGCCGGATGATTATGCCCTGCGTTGAAAACACAAAACCCGGACAGGAAATCCAAAATACGACGGCCATCAGCGGTAAATAACTCAACTCCTTCACAACGCTCATAGCGGACATTCATCTGTAAAAGGTCTAAAAGACGCACCCACTGGGGATTAATGTACGACGCATATGAACTTGCTTTTGTTTTCTCTGATAAAACCTGTTCCATACACCTGTCTCCTTGTGCTTTATTTATTGATAAATACAATGTTATATCGAACGACGATTTCATCAGCAACACGAATAAACCCCAAAATGCTGGGGGGCTTAAGTCCATAATCTTTCAAATGAATATGCATTTGTCCCTCGCAGATCAGGGTGTTCTCTTCCATATGCCCCTTCGATATCAGTGTTAACGTATGAGAAATACCATGCATCGTCATATTTCCGGTGAAATTAACTTCTCCTTCGTGGTGATCCATGATTTTTGTAAGGTCCGTATCCTTAAACACAAAATGAATCCGGGGGAATAAAGACGCGTCAAACATTTGATACATATTTTTATCACGGTCAGGCTCATATGTTGTTAAACCGGCAACATCCACATCAACAAAACCTTTTGCAGAATTCAGATTTTGTTCGAGTATCCCGGATAATCTTCGGGCTGAACCATTAAAGTCATGCAAGGTTGATCTTACAAAAAAATCCAGCCTGCTTTTTTCCGATTCAAGATGCCATTGCTGGGAAGCTTGAGCATGCCCGCCTATGAATATAGAGAACAGACATAAAATAATTCTAAAGAATTTCAACATAAAAGTCCTCCTCTGGCTCTTTTCCATCTTAAGGTTTTGAAATATAAAAAGAAGCTGCTATTCGCTTATATAAAGGATCAACAACTTTAATATAAACAGGCCTTCGTCTTGCTGATGGACGCTCAATGCCTACATGTGTCATGAAATGTTTGGTCAACCGCAAGTCTGAAATATCCATCTTATTTTTTAATTCAAGCCATTCCTCCTGAGAAAAAGCAGCCAAAATAGATCTACGGTATTCTTCCTTCATTCTTTTATCATAATTGAACCCAAGGATATCAACACAAACGGCATTTATGAATTTTGAATACCTAACTAGATCCCTTATGACGATCGCTCCATCGCTTTTGACGACACGCTTTATTTCAGAAAGCATTTTTTCTGGTTCAGACAAATGGTGTAGCATGTGATGAGAAAAAACGGCATCAAAGCTCCCGTCTTCAAAAGGCAACGCTTTCGCATCTGCTTTGATAAAATTGATCTTAAGATCAACTCTATCCCTACGAGCATTGTGTGAGGCAAGTTCAAGCATCGCATCGGAAAGGTCAACGGCAGTCACCCGTATATTCAAAGTATTCTTTGCGACCAGTATGGCGTCTCTTCCGCTGCCGGTACCGACTTCGAGAAATTTTCCGTCAGAAGGGCTTAGGTTAATGACGGTTTCCGCAAAGCCGGCATGGACTATATCCGTATATTTACTTACAACAAGATCATAGGCCATTGCTTCTTCTTGGGACGACATCACTTCTTTTTTTAAGATCCTCATCAAAGTCCTCTTATTTTTCTAAAGGAATTAATTTTTTTAAGAATTCGTCCGCAATTCCATACAAAAAGATCATTAAATACAAAAAAGCTGCTATCAATAATAAAGAGGAGAAACCGGCGAACCTGCTTAAAGAAATACTCACAGCACTTCCGACGATACTCATATATCCATTAAAACCCCAGGCCCAAGGGATCAAATTCTTATCGTAAACGCCCAGTCTTTTTAATCCCTGCGGGAAAAACATCCCAAGAAAGAATCCGATCGGTAAGATTAACCCCAAGGATATCATTAATTTAAAATAAAAATTCATCGATAAACAGTGCTGAACTAACCAAGGATCGAAGAAAAAATAGAAACATAAAATAGAACACGCAATTATAGACACCCTTTTGACAGATAAATATCTTCGGTTAAATAAATTGTCTGAACACAAGCTGCCGATAGCCGTTGAAACAAGTAAGCTCATCAAAACCACAGAAAATGAATATGTAGGATCACCTAATAGAAGCGTTAATGATTGTATAATGGCTATTTCTGCAAAAACGAAACCAAGCCCAATAGTGGCGAAATAGACCAGAAACCCGGAAGTGTCTTTTCCGCAGACAACCTTCATGTTAAACATTAAAGGATATATAATAAATACAAGACCTATGAGTATCAACCCAACCGTAAAGCTCAACATAGAAAAATTAAATACTGCCTGCCTGGTCGAATCATCCCAGCTACCTAGCAAAACTTTCTCCCACAGACCCTTATTAAATACATTTTTTATGATAAATCCATTATCAATGAAAGGAGCGTTATCCGTAGGGATCGATAAATCTTGATTGTATCGGTGGCTGGAATCCTTCAGAAAAGACCCCAAGTCTTTACTTCTCAATATATCCTCAAATAATTTGAAATCTTTGTGCGTATAAAATGGATTATAAACACTTCCCCATCCCATTTGAGACAAATGATCCTCAATGCTATGCACTTCTCCCTGTGTGAAATCAGTATTTTTGATCAATAAAAATAAAGTATCTGTCCCATCAAACATTTTCTTTTGGGCCACACCATCTTTTATAGACTGCAAGGGAGCCATAAGAATGACCTTATTAGCCACCTGACCATACCCTAATTCCTCCAAAGCCGCACGCGCCATAGCTGTGATCTTTAATTTTTTGCCGTAAGCAACACCTATTGTCCCGCCTGGCTTTAAATGTTTAAAATAACTCTTGAAAGCTTCTTTTGTATAAAGATATTGGGTGGTGGCACCGGAAACTCCCAGATATTGGGAAGCTGAAGCTCCGCTGTATGAGAGAATGATGGCATCAAATTTCTTGTCTATTGACTCAACATAACTGCGCCCCTCCTGTACGATCAAATGAACGTTTTTCTTGTCAAAAAAATCCTTTAGATGATAGCCTTCAACTTCTTTGGCCATATTGACGACAATTGGATTTAATTCTACCCCCGTGATATCTGCTGTGCCTTTGGAATAACTATAGGCTTCTATCATATCCTTCCCCGCTCCTGCCATTAGAATGAGGATATCCTGGGGATTTTTTAATAAAAACCCGAGCGTGGTGGGCTGAAAATAATCAAACAATTTTAGATAAAAAGGATCTTCTTTCATAAACGGGTAAATATAACCTTCTCCGTTAACGATAGAAAAAGCATAAATATTGTGCTTGTTTTGAGGCAACCTGTCGATAAACAATGATGCCCTTGAATATACATTCCATTGATGCCAGGATTCTCTAAAATCCATCCCCTTTGTTTTAGATACATCGGCGACCTTCATTCTGACTTCAAGAAAATCTGTCTTAATATTAAACAGCAAGATAGTTATACAAATGAACATATAAAATATAGCTGTCATTTTTCTCAATTTACCTTCATGGCGTGCCAAGACCAAAGAAATTAAGAATGATAAAAGTGCCAATAAGATCAAACTCGAACTCAACTGAAAGAAATTTAAACTAAAGGCCCCGAAAATACACCCCATTGAAGCCCCTAATAAATCAAAGAAATATATTCTAGGGGTCTCATGAGAATAAAGTTTATAGATAAGGGAATAAAGCACTCCTAGACAAAAGAAAACAGTCGTAGAAATTAAACCAACGATCAACGAGCTGGCCATTGAATCAATTAAAAGCCGGTTCCAATAAATGTCTCCTTTTTCCAATGGATTCAGGCCGCCAAACTCTAATCGAGTATTAACGCAATGAAAGCTACTGATGACTACTGTGAAAAGAAGCAATAAGCCCCCTAAAAGGCACAGATATTCAAACGTTTTTGAACTGAGATCAGCGAGTGACTTTTGAGAATAAAATAGTGATACAAATACCCCCGCTATGCTCAAACCTAAAAACGCAAAAGATACGGCAAAGAATGGCGAGAAAAAAAGTACGGAGAGCAGTATAGACAATAATATTTCCAAAGATAGAAAGATAAAGCTTAAACAAAATGTCAGGCAATAGACTATTTTTGAACTCATACGGTAGGACACCACGCCATAAGCCCCTCATATAAATATTCATATACTTCATCCAAACGGGTAAATTTAACGCAGGGCAGATCTTGTTTCTTTAGATATTTCATCAGGACTCCCTTGGCCAATACAATATCCGCTTGCCTGGCAGGGCAAATATCCGATTGCCCATCCCCCACATAAATAATCGGGTCTTCCATTGAATGTCGGTCATTCATAAAATGGACTTTCTTGCAATGAGCACACAAAAGACAATCAGGATTTTGATAAGGGAAAGAAGGAAAAAGACGATTACGGAACACCCTTAAATGATTGGCATAAACTGACACACCTTTTATGCCGTTATTATCTAAAATGGATTTAATTATCGATTCAAAATTATCACTGACAATATTGATCTCTATTCCTCTTTCTATGAGAAGATCGATCAATTTAGAAAAATAAGGGTCGACTTCTATGATTTTTAAATATTCATTAAGTTCTCCTTGGTAAATCCTGACTCCCTTCATTTGCCCTATCAAACAATCCTTAGCGGAAATCTCACCCGAACGCCATGCTTCCTCCAAAGCCATCCAATCATCGTTAATTGAAAATTGTTCGATCAACTGGCTTAACACATCAACAAGGGTCACCGTATTGTCAAAATCAATGAATACGCGCATTCATGCTCCTCCTTCTTTAAAACTAATCAATTTGATTCTAGAAAAGTGCCGTTTCCTTAATTTTTATTAGAAATTCGGCCTATATACTTTCTTGTTTAAAATGCACAAGCCGCAATATAATCCATTGGGGGGAAAACCGTACACTAAGTGCCATTAACCGATTAAAAAAGCCGTGAATAGCCACCGTTTGTCCTTTTAACATCGCTTTATATCCATACTCAGCAACTTCTCTTGGACCAGGAAGCCGCTGACCATAAGTTAAACGGATTTCTCGAGAGAATGTTGATGTTTGAAAGCCTGTCGCCGTTGGCCCCGGACATAAACATGTAACACTGACACCAGAGCCTTTTAATTCCTGGGCTATCGCCGAAGAAAATGAGAGCACATAGGCTTTTGTCGCGAAATAAACAGCCATTAATGGACCCGCTTGAAATGCGGCAGTTGATGACACATTCAAAATATTCCCATACCTACGTTTAACCATTCCCGGCAAAAAAAGCCGTGTTAAACTCGTCAACGCAATAATATTTAACCGCACCATTTGCTCTTGCTTATCTACGCTTGAATCAACAAATAGCCCCCAATCCCCTATTCCAGCGTTATTTACTAGAACATCGACGTCTAAATTTATTTTCTTAATTTGCTCATAAACATATCCACAAGCCTCAAGCAGGGATAAATCACAGGCAATGACGTACACCTGAATTCCATAAATTCTGTTTAAATGATCCTTAACTTCATCCAATTTAGATTTAGTACGGGCTACAAGAATAAGATCATATTTATTCTCAGCTAATATTTTAGCGAATTCGTACCCGATCCCATGGGAAGCCCCTGTAACAAGCGCCGTTTTACCCATTTATACCTCTGCTCAAGTGCTTCAATTCATCCTGGATATCGCTGGCGTTTAAACCTTCCTGTAAATAAGCACCGATCGTAAAAGCTAAAACAATGACCACTGTAGAAGCTAGAACAAAAACTAACACCACGGATATAATGCCTAATTGCATGCCGCCTCCTTTTTCTTTCTCCCAATTTGTTGAGCAACCCCGCCTAACATGTAATGCCTGTCATATATATCCTTAAATCCTTGTCTGTACATCATGCGCATAATTTCTTCGGAATCCGGAAAATATCTATTGGATATACTTAAATATGCAAAGGAATTATATTCATGACGATGAAAAAGGACCTGGCCTAGCCATGGCATTAAATTTTCGTAATATATTTGATAAAGCTTCTTCTGCCATAGCCCTCGAGGTTTACCCAGATCTATTGTTATAAATACACCTCCCGGCTTTAATACCCTGTACATTTCTTTTAGTCCTGACTGAATATCTTTTAAATTTCGCAGACCAAAACACATCATAATGGCATCAAAGGCATTGTCTTTGAATGGTAAGTTCAAAGCGCTAGCCTCATAAAAATTAATATTTTCCAACTCCAGGTGGTCAGCCTTATCTTTGGCTAATAACAGCATTTCCTCTGCTACATCGACTGCATCAACACGTATTCCCTTGCATCTCTGGCTCATGGAGATAGCCATGTCCCCGCTGCCGGTACAAACATCCAGCACTCGCATCCAGGGTTCTAAATTTAGATCTACGATAGCGGCATCCCGGTATTCTTGTTGTTGGCCTAAAGATATGACGTCATTAAGACGGTCATATTTAGGAGCCAACTGATTAAAGAATGATTTATTAGCCTCTTCCCAGGAATCCGTATGAAAATACTTATCAAAACCAACCTGCTTCATTATTTCAAGATCTTTCATCGTTAGGCCTCCTTCCAACGTAAGCATGCACCGTTAATACTCATGCCAGCACCATAACTGACCATCAAGGCCGGCGTATCATCCAAAAATTGCTTTGTATCCATCAATCGTTTAAGGATAAATAAAACACACGGAGAGGACATGTTCCCATATTCTGCAAGTACGTAACGGCTAGGTTCCAAAGAAACAGGGTTGATATTTAATTCTTTTTGTAAGGTATCCAAGATCAGGCGGCCACCGGGATGGAAGACCAGGGTTTCCGGTAAATGAGTTATCTTCATCAGGGATAAAAGATCTTTAACCCCGCGGGCCACGATCTGGGGAACATCCTTGCCTAAGACATTATTCAATCTGGAATTAACTGTCTTGAACCTTAATTGCTCCCTTTGCTCGGGGACCAATAAACATCCATGTTGTTCTAATTGCCAGCCCGGTTTCTCATGGGTGGTCACGATGCAGGCGGCCGCTCCATCGCCAAAGATCGAATTTGATAATATTAAATCAATGGCTTCCCCATGAACAAAGGTCGCTGAAGAAACCTCCACCGCGATAAATAAAACATTCGCCTTTTCTTTTGTTAATAGAAATTGATCTGCAATCCGCAATCCCGGCACAGCAGCGCCACAGCCATGACCCACTATATCCAGAATAAATATATCCGGACGAATGCCTAGTGCTTCCCCTACATGGGATGTCAGCCCGGGACACAAATAGCCAGTACAGGTCGTGATGATCAAGCCGTCAATATGTTCCGGCCCAAGACCCGCTGCTTCAAGGCATTGCCGACCGGCACTAACAGCCAGCTGGGTAGCCATTTTTTCGAAGCGTAAAACAGATTCATCGCAATTCTCTGTCGCTAATTGTTCCATCCTATCTAAACCAAATGTCCGCGAACGGACCCCCGGATCAGAAAGAAAACGGTTATAGAATTTCTTGCTACGTTCCGAATAATCCTGAACCATCATTAAATCGATAAGTTCCTTTTGATCCTTACGCAATGAAGGATTTGCTGTTTTGACACACGTGATCCTAGACTTCACTCAATACCTCCTTCGTATAACCCACACGATATTTATTTAAAAATCTTGGACGGGAATAATTCATTGCCCTTCGCCTTAATTTCTTATTGATATCCAAAAAACGAATGATCATATCTACTGCCATGGGATAATGAGCGATGCGTCCAAATAAATCAGCCAAACGCCGTTGGGACCCAAAATGCTTTTGATATTCATAGGAATACGCCCTAAGCCTGTCGCTATCCTGACTATATCCTGCTATGGACTGGGCTAATAATTGACCGCTTTGTAAAGCCACACTGATCCCTGCCCCCATAATGGTATTAATAAATGCAGACGAATTACCCACCCGCCACATACCATTTTCATAATGAACAATTGAATTTCGGACCGGAATTTGCACTGACTTCCAGGGAGATACCCGCATGGCTGTGATCATTACATTGTGTAAATGAGGACTCTGTCTTATCCAATTCGTCAACACCTTCTGGGGATCTTGCCCTTTGGCCTTGAAATATTGGGAATCAACCACGTAACAGACATTGACCTGATCGTTTTCAAAAGGATTGATACCAACATGTCCGCCTTCACAGCAATGGAGCATCACCCGTTTAAATGCTTGAGGGATCCCCTGATAGACAGCACATATTCCTAATTGGGTCTTCGATAACCGTACTGACGGAGAATGCTGACCGCTGGCATCAATGACATGACGGGAGCGTAAATTAAATTCTTTATTATTCCCATAATGGTCAACGGTCACTTCAAATCCATGACTATTGTTGTATATATTCCTCACCTGAGCGCCCTCACAGACTTCAACACCCATGGCCTTGACGACATTCAATAATAACGAATCCAGCGCCTTTCTACTTACTCCTAAGGCTTTACCTTCTATCGGTATGACGGTACTTGCCCCTTGAGATGATGTCAGTACTGACTCCTCAATAACACAAGCCCCTTGATCTAAAAGTTTTGGCCAAATCCCTAAATCAGTCAACATCGATTCATTTTCAGGACCGATAAAACCACCACATGTTTTATGCCGGGGGAAGGACGATTTATCAATGATCACAACCTTCATCCCACGCTTAGCTAGTCCCAAGGCACAGGATGAGCCAGCCGGGCCAGCGCCGATAATTAATACATCAACTTCTTTCATAATCATTTCCTTAGTTTAGAAAAGCACTATTCATTGATGAACTTCTTACAGTTTATCAATAAGGAGATGACTTGCGATAGAAGGAAATGGTGATCAGAGGATGAAACTAAGAAGAAAATTGCAGATCCGAGTAGAAACTATGCAAATTTTTGCAGGGAAAAACTATAAACCATATTTTTTGAGCTTATACCAGAGATTGCGTTCGGATATTCCGAGCAAACGTGCGGCTTCAGCTTTAACGCCATGAGCGGCATTGAGGGCTTTTTGGATGGCTTCTTTTTCTTTTAAATCCATTTGGGATTGCAGATCAAAATCATTCGAAGCTGTTGCCTGAAGATCAGGAACTTTTTCCATAGCTTTTTTAACCGATTGGACAAGTTCTTCGACGCTAAACGGCTTTCGGATATAATCACAGGCCCCGTGCTTTAAAGTTTTAACAGCCGTTTCAATATCCGCATGAGCGGTTGTCACTACGATCGGCAGCTTTATATCCAAACGTTCCATTTCATAAATAAGTTCGACCCCATCCATCAGAGGCATTCTTATATCGGTGACAACAATATCGACTTTTTTATCAAATAAAATCTTCAATGCTTCCTGGCCATTACCCGCTGTCAACACATTAAACCCATGTTAAGGCAGTCCCAATCGCAAAACCCGTAATAAACGAGGCTCATCGTCAACAATTAACATTTCGACCATATCATGCCCCCATTGGTAAATATAGTGTGAATGCTGTCCCGCGAGGCGGAGGATTACTGACCTCGATCTTCCCACCGTGATCTTCGACAATACGTTTAACAACCGTTAATCCGATCCCGAAACCGTACGGTTTGGTCGTATACATCAGATCAAAGATCCTTTGCTTTTCTTTATGATCCAATCCGCTTCCATAATCCCGTACCTGCAGCATATAATCCCGCCCAATGACCATCATCGCAATTTCAACGGAGTTATCCTTGCTGGAAGCTTCAATGGCGTTAAGTAAGAGATTCATCAAAACCTGCTTGATCGCCTCCGGATGGCAAGGCAAAAGAACACCGGATGTTTTATTATAAACATCCAGCCTTAAATCCGCCGTACGGATCTTTGAAGCAAACAATTCCGCAACCCTCAAAACTAAAACTGAGATATCTGTAGGAACCTTGGGTTTATGGTCACCCTGTCGCAAATGTAATAGATCCGTCAACAAACCATCCACACGCTCAACCTCTGATGATATATCTTTGGCTAAAACAACCACCTCTCCTGTTGAACGTTGAGCAATAACACTGGCGGCACTTTTGACTATCCCTAAGGGATTACGGATCTCATGAGCTAATTGCTGCACCAGGGACACCGAAGCTATTTGACGCTCCTGCTCCATTAACTGTTTTGTTTGTCTTTGCAATACCTTAATACTATAGGTACTGATCCCTAGCAGCAGAAAAGTAACGATGGCTATAAAATAAGCTCCCCCACTCTCTACTTTGAAACGGGCCCTTTTAGCTTTTTCCAGCGAGTCCTTAATACTTTCAAAATAAAACTGACGTAAAGGCTGGTTGGCTTCCTGTAGTTGATTTAAAGAACGAATTAATGAAGCGGTTGTTTTGGGCGTGGGCTTGGAATGCAAAGTAGTAATAGTTTTAGTCAAATCAAGGAAGGCCTGACGTGCAGGTGCCATTAAATGGGCTTCTTGTTTCTCATGGCTGAGTAAATCCACTATTTTCTCTTCTTCTTGCTCATTGCGGGACCAGGACGATAGGATATGCACTAACTGATCGGATTTTAATTTTAATTGAGCAACCGGCAGCATTCCCGCCTGCCATGCGCTGATATCAGTCGAGATCTCTTTAAGAACGTCTTCGGCGAAGACCATGCGTTGATATTCTTCCCATTCATCCTCAAATTGAAGCTGATAAAGACGGATCCCCTCAAGATAATGCAATCCGATACCGCCTGCAATGGTGATCGCAAGCCCAAGTATTAAAAAAGCGAAGGTTATTTTATTTGTTAACTTTAGGTAATATGATTTCATGATCTATTTAACCTTTTCCAAAAAAATATAATTACAAATAATATCTCCGCACTCATTGCTGCTAGCCCAAGCGGTTCAAACCATGTATCAGGTTCAGCCGGGATAAATGGCAACCCCACCGTTCTACTGGCTACATAACCGCCCAATGAGCCCAAAGCGATCATAAACCCCAGATTCCATCCCCAGAAACGTTTGCTGTAAATTCCGTATGCCGCCATTAATGAAGCCAGCCCGTTGGCATAGAATAGCCAGCCTTTATAAACAGCATCACTAAAGCTACTGTTCGCATCGATCACATGAATGAGACCAATAGCCAGGATCAATATAATCCCGATCCACCAAAGAATCTTTGATAATTTTCCTATATTAAGTAACATGGGTATTATTTTACCATAAAATAATAATACTATGACAAAACCACACTATTAGGGTACAAAATAAAGAAGAATATTGCATCTAAAAACAGAAACCCTGCAAGATCTTGCAGGGTTTATTGATCTTTAATCTTCATCCGTTAAGCTATTTGAATTCCTTCTTGGTCCTAATCGAAAACCATATAATGGTATAGCATAGGCCAAAAACCCCAGAGATCGTAGCCAAGACGGTCATCATAATTTGAAACCAATTCTTCATAAAATTAATTTTGAACAATTTCCATGGAAGACCATCGTTAGGATTAAGAGGATCCGTACCATCTAATAATTTTTGATAATCTGGAATACCATTATGATCCAAGTCACTTGTTTTCGATAATAACTTTGGTATTTCTCCAGGGTCTTTCTCGAGCTCAACTAACTTATCATGGCCTATCGTGTTTAAAATTTCATTTCCAAATAGATTAAGAATAGGATTTGTAATGTTATCCCCAGGCCTAGCCTTGCGGGCTAACTCCAGCATCTTCTTTTCTTCTTTACTTAATCCGCCAATTTGATCCGGTTTAATCCCTTCCGGCCCTTCGGGGTCCATGTGGCACATAGAACAATTAATGGGGCGCCCTGATTCTTTTTTAAAATACTGCAAATATTCCGGATGAGCCATAGCCATACTTGAAAATAGACAAGTTGACAATAAAAGGCTAAAAACAATCCTCATGATTTAACCCCTTTAACGAGCTCAAGGATCACATTCCCGAAAAGTGTAGTGATAACCAAATAGGCCGTTATAGCCCATGCAATGATCGTAAGCATCCGGCGGCTGGTGTTTTTAAAGATCCATGGTGTTAAAAGAAGCACCGTTCCGGTAACGATCATGCCTATCATCACTAGCCAAAATGGTAAAAGTTCCAAAGGGTAATAAGTAAAATAAAAATACCATTCGGGCTTGATCCCCTCGGGCGTCGCTCCCAAGGCATTATAAGCTTGGAATAAAGGAAATGCATAAAAGGACTCAAAAGGAACACATACAGCTAATATAAAAATCCCTAAAAACGCAACCCCCCAAACTATCAGGTCCTTAAGAATGAAAAACGGAAAAAATTTCTCTGTCTTCTTGGGCAGAGTATCAACGCCTTGGCTCATGCCATGCAATTGAACAGACAATAAATGCATGGCCAAAATACCAAAAACAATCAGCGGCAGAATGACGACATGAAGTGCGAAAAACCGGCTTAGCGTCGCTTGGCCAACGACAGAACCTCCCTGAATGAGTTCTCTCATATAATGAGGGACCCCCGAAAGAAATCCCGGAAGATAATGACCGGATTCTTCAATGGATTGCAGCATCACTTTTGTGGCATTGACAGCGATCTGATGCCAAGGCAGTAAATACCCTGTAAACCCGAAAGCAAAAGTCAAGATCAACATCGCGGCCCCTCCAACCCATATCATTTCCCGGGGAGGAGCAAATGCTTTCATCGCAAAGGTGGTTATGGCGTGCACCACTAAGCACAGTATCATGCACGAAGAAGACCACGTATGCAAATTACGGATAAAGAAACCGTTATTCACATATTTAGTAATATATTCAATGGATGCATGCGCATCAGAAACTGTCGGTTGATAATAAAAGAGCAGGAAAATGCCGGTAACTACCTGGACCATAAAGAAGAATAATGTAAGGCCGCCCAGATAATAAGCCCAGCTCATGCGATGGACAGGGACCTCTTTTTCCAACACAATGTGCTCAAAATTAAATTTATGCATAGGCAGGCGGTCATACATAAATTCAACAAGGCGTTTAAGGCCTTTCTTTTTGTCACTCATTAAGCTTCCCCTTCAGCGAATTTCTTTAGGATATAAAGTGAAGAACCGGCTAATTTATCCATATCTGTTGTCCCGACCTGTTTCCCTGAAGGATCTTGAGTTAAAAGGTTGCTCCCTTTATCATCCATTAAGGACCAGCCAAGACGCGGTAAAGGTATTTTTGCCGGTGAACCAGGAATAGGAATACCTGTTTTAATATTGAACTTTGATAAATGGCATGGACACAGTATTTGCCCCTGTGGATCAGCATTCTGACCAACCGTACAGCCTAAATGCGTGCATTTGGCGGATATAACGATAGGCATACCATCATCGTCACTGAATGCCAGTGCAGGCCTCATCAAATAATCAATGAAGTATATTCCTTTGATGGGGCTCAGCGAGTCAAGCTCGGCGACCTTGATATAATCTTTACTCAAACGCTCGAGCTGCAATTCTTGTTCTTCAGTCGTTTGTTTCAAACGCTGGATCTTTTCAGATAAGATCTGTTCTTGCTGTTCTTTAGTGAGGTCTTGTTTTGAGAAAAATCTTAAGAATTTTTCTAATGAACCTATTGATAAAAGAAATAAAGAAGCCCCTAGCCCACAAGCAGCCTTTACAAATGCACGCCGTTCGTCGTCTATCTTAATTTCTTTTTCTTTATTAACTTCTGAATTAGGATCCTTATTGGTCATATTTATCATGAATGCTTTTGATCTTGGCTTCGGCCGCCGCCTTATCTTCTGGTGTTAACTTCGACAATTTATCATCCACCTGGGCTTTTTTACGGATGCTTGAATCATAGATAAGGAAATCAGTGATCTTTCTAGCTTCCCCGTTATTAATGTTTGAACCTGGTTTGTGCATCATCAATTTAACGTAGCTTTCCCATTCGGACGGCAGAGCATAATCAGAATTGATGGGGCGGCTCAGTCGATGGCACTGCATACATTTTTGGCTGAAAATATCCGTGTAGATGTCCTGGATCTTCTGCGGGTAATTAGAGACATCAATGCTCGAAGGCCCTTGCTCGAATTTCGCGATACGTGCCTTGGTGGCATCATCAAGATTTTCATCGTCTGCACGAAGAAGCCTTGATCCCGCCAAAATAAACATAGTGACTAGAAACAAAACACTAAAAAATTTCTTATTCATCAAATCATCCTTTCCTTAAAACCCATATGAAAGCTGGGCTATCCATTGATTATCCGATGGTACCCCATCACCATAAAATATCTTTTCATAGCTACCCTCTAGCCATAGGGTATTGGTAATGTAGTAAACAATGCCCGGCTGAAAACGGCGGGCATTCTTAGGGGTACTCGTCAAATCACCTATACCATAATTAACCGTATCATAACGAAAGACTAATTCTGTGCTGGGGATAAGCGGCACATCCCAGTTGAAAAATGACATTTTAAAACCTGACTGTAACCACCAACCCTGCGGATGGATCGTTCCAAGATCTGTCGTTTCTTGCCCCGTATAGATATACTCACCCTTGGTCTCAAAATAGGGAGAAACATGGACAGCGGCATCAATGACGCCGGCTTGCCACAATTTACCGTCGGTATTCCATTCACCGGTCTGCCCTGATAACCCAAGTTCGATATCATAATGCGGCTTCCATGGATAGAACCATCCGATGCGTCCACCTTCGCTGGGTGTACGGTTCATATTAGTCCTGTTCCCGCTGGTATCAAAATTCTGAATTGTGTTAGCCCCATCAAAGGTCGTCGATGAAGATGTGCCATCTATGGTATGGCCGCCGTTGGCCGAATAAACGGCATAGGTCACCATGGAACCGTTGTTTCCAATGGCCTTGGAACCACGCACCTGTGCGCCGACCCCTGTACCGATCAATAGGGAACGAGACATCGGATCATCCGGAAGTTTATTGAGCCAGCCGGCACCGCGTTCACTATAGGTGCCTAAAGGCAAGAGCATTTCACCTGCTACAAGTGTGGCATAATCGTTAAATAAATAATCAATCGTGGCGAATGTAAGGTTAAAAGTAGTGCTGTAACCACTGTTGCCGGAAGTCGCTCCATTATTCGGACTTTGTAAGGTAATACTTGAATTATCTATCGAGGTATCAAACCCAGCTTCAAACAACACCTTATCATTGGCACGGTATAAAAAGACCGGAGCAAAATCAGCCAACCCATAAGATCCGTGGGATTTATTGCCTCCGCCCTGGTTCGTATATTGAAATTCAGCATCTCCAGCGAGTACGAAGTTATGATTCTCGACAGGCACCTTTACTTCAGTATTGACGCTCTGCATTGCTGGCTGTACCTGTGAAGCTACTTCTACCGCTTTATCAGCTGTCTTTTTTATTTCTTCGGTTTTCTGTTCTGTCTGGCCTTGCTGATCCTTTAAAGCCTGGATCTCAGCTTGGTCCTGTTGATGTTCCTGTTCCAGGGACTGTACCTCTTTTTGCAAGGCAAGGAATTGATCATCTGTAACGGCCCATGATCTGGGCACTGAACACAATCCCACGAATGATAACGTTACCATTGTGAAGACTATCCTTTTCATAATTTTTTCCATGAAATAGATTCCTCTCATTTTATAATTAATTATTTTCTTTCATGTATTTCAAAATTTTTCTAGCCTGCTCCGGCGGTAGATTGGCGCGTACTTGCATATGCATCAAGAGCGTCTTCCATTGCGCGTCTGTGCGCTCCGTTGGGTAGCGCTCGGTGTGACAGCGGCTGCAGTTAATGGCATATAATTTTTCCCCATCCAGGATCTTTACTGGTTTTTTATTTTGTGAATCGGCCAAAACTAGTGTGCCGGATTGACAAAATAAGAACATGCTGACACCCGCGACGAAAACAAAGCGGAGTAGACCTAATACCCTTTTGGATTCCTTCATTGGTAGGATCTCCCTTCCTTAATAATTAAACAGAGGATTAAAACGATCAACAGCTTCTTGGCCTGATAAAACAGCATGTTGAAGTTATTGGTGTACTCTATGATCAAATTTTGGATGATAAGTTATACTAATATAACAGATAAGCAAAACTTATGGAAATAATATAAACTTCAGAGAGTAAAAATAAAATTGGGAAGTATACTTAGAAATATACGTAGTATCACGCAAATGATGGCAGAAATTTCAATTATAAATACATTTATCGATGGAGTTTGTATTCTTTAAGATGACGCAGCATTCAACTGGACTATTTTGACAATTTCTTGCCCATCCCTAATAATAGAAAGTGCTACCTTTTTCCCGGCATTTGCTTTGAGTAATTCAAGAAAAGATACCATGCCTATAATCTCTGTGTCATTGATCTTCTTAATAATATCATTCTTAAATAAATTGGCCAAGGAAGCGGGCGTATCATTGACGACAGAAACAACTACAACTCCTTGGTCGCTGTTGATTTTATTCTTTTCAATCAGATTCAATTCTCTAATAAGCACGCCCAATAGCGGAGGCTTTCCTTTAATCCAATAAGTAGCCAAATAATCATAACGGTTAGCTGATGCTGAATTCGAAGCTTCACGAGCCCTTTCTTCCCAAATATAAACCTTGTCCTGACACTCCTTGGCGTCAAGAGCGTCCGGTTTGAGCGCCAAATATTTTTTCATATGCAGGGCTGCCCTATTATAATTTTTCAATTCTTCATCAATGCGTGCCGCATTATATTGGGCCGCCGGCCACATTGGTTCAATAACTAAACCTTTATCATAATATCCCGCGGCTTTAGCGAATTCCTTATTCTGTACTGCATCATCAGCCAACACACGGAAACGCCGGGCTTCTTCAGGAAGCTTGGGCTTCTGTACCAAGGCCCGCCACTCATTGGCTTTTTGTTGGAATTCAGCAAATACCTCAGGATCATTTTCCGGATACATATCGGACGTATAAGGGGCATACAAAACAACAGCAGCTGCATGAACATCCCTTCCAAAAATAACCGCGTACGCTTGATTAATGCTGGCATCACTGAATAAAGAATACCCTAACCTTCGATAGTTATTTTCTGCCATTCTTTTATCATCTTCATACACGTTGGTCCCTTGCATCAATTGAGGGTCCCCGGAAGGGATTTCCAGGTCTTTCTGATCGGTTAAATTCCTTCCCCCCGTCTGATCGATGTAAAATTTAACAAAGGGGTTCTCTGAACCCAGCATTCCTGCCGTAGCACACCCGCTCATCAAGATGACTGCTGCCAATAAATAAAATTTGGCCAATTTAAACATATTTCCTTTCACTCACTGTTTGTCATTAGGCATGACAACAAAACCGCCGGAGGTTAAATGTTCATCGAAAAATGATTTTTCCACATAGGCGGTGGAACTGGTATTCTTTTTCCCATCATATAAATTGGAATCCATCACCGAGTAATAATATTGCCCGTCTTTATTCTCATACACACCCGTGACCACCACCTTATGCTCCTCTCCACGAGGAGGATTAAGGTTTACTGTCGTAATGACCGGCTGGCCTGTATTGGCAATGGCTTTGGCAAAACTGTCTTTGGGAACAGGGACAACCTTGCCAAATTTCTCTGCTACCAACAGCTCTTCAACAGGACCGACACCCCCGCCGCCGCCTTGCTGGGAAATTTTGAGCATATTATCCGGATTTGAACGATTTCCTATTTCTTCCATGCCTAAATTATTGACTGTCGTCTTAAATACATCTCTTACTTTCTCTTCATCAACCCCCGAGCCATTGGCAATGGCATAAAGAACGCAATCATCTTCAGTTTGCTTGGACGTAGCCATATAGTTAACATTAGATTTGATGCTTTCGAGCGGGTCTAATGCAGGGACTGTCTCCTTATCTGTATAATAGGGCGCTGATTTTTCCCATAATAAGGTCGGCGCGTCAGGTTTAAGAGAAGACCCTAGGTCCAGCATATTTGCCGTCACTGATTTATTACTCCACTCTTTTGGCGCAGGGAATTCACCATCAAAAATATCATTAAATTTAGAAAAGAAATCCTGGATTTGCCCTGGAGTCATTCCATTGGCTTTAAATTGATCAGAGATAACTGTTTTAAGTTTATCATCCGCGTCGGTATCGCCTGAACGCGCGGCAGCCCACAAATCGCGGATATTTTGCTGGACCGCTGGATCGCTTAGGTATCGCGGATCAATGGACATTTCCCATTGATGCCGCATCAGCGCCTGATCGGCTGGCGATGGGTTTATGGTTGAAAGCGACGGCGAAGATCCATTAACAACGGATGGATCCACGGTGGTAGTATGCGCATCCCTTAGATCAACAACACTGGTGTCTGACTTATTCCCCGTTTTCCTGCCATCAAAATCAGGGCCCTCGCCCCCTTCCTGAAGAGCTTGCAATTGGGCCTTCGTTGCGGGGACACCGCTCATATCCATGGCTTTTTGGCCTGCTGAATTGTCTGAAGCAGGATTATTATCATCATCTTTCATAAGAGGAATATTTTGCTCTGCCGGCTGTTCTTGAGCTGTGCTTGAATTATCAGGCGGCGCGCTGGGAGCATTATCATCGTCCTTCATCAACGGCACACCGCCATCGTCTTCGGTGGTATTGCTGGTATTTGAAGTCACCTGGGCATTGGCCGTCGACGCGCTATCATCATCCTTCATCAACGGCAATCCTTGTTGACCAGACGGCCCTCCGGAATTATTAAGGTATATGCCCGGCAAACCCTGAATACCATACGATGTCCCATCATCTGATTTCATTTCTGAAACAAGACGATCATGCGTTGCCTGCTGTTGACGGGCTAATTCTTCCTGTCGCTGCTCTTCGGCGATTGCTGCTTGTTGCGCTGCATACGCCCGCTGTGCGGCGATTTCTCTTTGCTGTTCCTGCTGGGCGGCTATTTGTTGGGGAGAAGGACCCATCATAGCCTGAGCAATACTTTGGCCAATGCTATATCCAACCTGTTGAGCTGCCGCCATCCCCAATTGATCCATCGCCGAAGGGACGGGGGCTGGTGCTGGTGCCGGAGCGGCCGGTGGACTACTGGTCGAAGTAGTATCACTGTCACCTCCACCACAGCCGGGAGCATTCCCTCCGGATTGCGCACAGGCCCCTGACCATTGACTTTTGAGGTTGTTGGTGTCATCAGAAAGATCGGCAAAAACCGGTGAGCTCATTAACAAACCCACAACAACAAAACAAAATAAAAATCTGATTTTAATTTGATTCATTAGCCTTCTCTTCCCAAATATAAATCTGGTCCTGATACTTCTTAGTGTCTTGGGGTTTAAGCACCAGATAACGCTTCATATGCATCGCTGCTAAGGCATAAGAATTTAATTCTTTATAGATCATAGCGGCATTAAAATGCCCTGCCGGCCACATCGGATCGATCGCCAATCCTTGCTCATAGTAATTGGCTGCCTTATCAAATTCTTTATTCGCCACGGCATCATCAGCCAAAACACGAAAACGCCGGGCCTCCTCGGGAAGTAGCGGTTTTTGCGGCAAGCCCTGCCACTTTTTGACTTTTTCTTTAAAATTTTCTAAGTCACCCGTCGATAAATACGCGGTTATTTTCTGTGAATTCTTAAGGTTCTCATCAAATTGAGCAAATGCACTATCTGCCGCCTTATGAAAAGCAAAATTAACGGCCGGATAGGGCATTTTTGATGAACCTTGACCTGTGATGATGTCGATGGTTTGATTGCCATCCATAAAGCTACCTGTCAATACTAACGACGTTGTTGAACCTGAAAACATGCCCAACTGAGCCTTAGCATCGAATACCATTACAAAATTGCTATTCTGTTCCCCCGGCAATTGTTGAAATCTTTTTAAAAGAGCCTGGTGGATCCCATCCAGCAGGATCTGCGGCTGAACATCGTCTGCTCCCATTCCAAAATTAAGTGTACTTTCCATATTAGCTCTACCTGCCAATAATTTTAAAGTAGCCTTGGTATTTTCAGTTAAAGTGATCGGCGGGTAACTTGGCGCTTGTTTAAAATTATTGATTACGGCGTCGGGATTGACAGTGGCGCATCCAAAACCGCCCAGACAAAAAATGATACAACATAACGGAAGTATGACTAAATGATAAAATTTGATCTTAGATCTTATCATTTTGATTGCCTTATCTGAGCCATGAAAGGCTGTCCTTGTCCTGGACCTGACGGCGCTGCTTGAGAATTTGAACCACCGTCAGACGAGGATCCGTCTTCACCGGCCTTCTCCTCCCAAATGTACATCTGATCACGATAGTTTTTAACATCTGAAGGCTTAAGTTCCAAATACCGTTTCATATGCATAACAGCCATGGTATAAAAACCCAATTCCTTATAGATCATCGCCGCATTGAACTGTCCTGCCGGCCAAACGGGTTCAATGGCTAATCCTTGCTCATAATAATTCGCTGCCTTTTCAAATTCCTTGTTCTGGACGGCATCATCACCCAACACCCTAAAACGCCGAGCCTCTTCGGGGATCGGTGGCTTCTGAGGCAATGCTTGCCATTCCCTGACCCTTTGTTGAAACTCAGCAAAAGCTGCCGGATCATCAAAAGATTGGTTTGAGGCATAAAATTTCATCGCGATCACAGCATCCACAAAATTTTGGGCATCAGCCTGGGAAGACCAATATAAATGCCAGATCGCCACACTATTGACTGGAATCCAATTCACGTAATAAGTATTGTCCACATCGGCAGCAACCGCCAACCCTGCGATCTCGCTGTATCTGCCGGTGTATTTAATGCCATTGTTAACAAATGATATCCCTTGATTTGTTACATGCGTATCGCTTGTTACTGTTTTAGCGTTATCCGTTGATTGAAGCTCATGGTTAAGCTCCTGATAGGCCTCGGGGAAACTGATTTGCGGTTTTTTCCCAACATTAAAATCTGATTCGTAAACATAATTAGGCCCCATCGCACAGCCCGTCGCTATTAACAACACTACCAAAGGCAAAAAGTAAGGAGTATACGATGCTTTCGGAGCTTTGCTTTTGTTCATTTATTTTTCTCCTTTGGATGATATTAACAGAAAGGCAACGGCCTATTATATAGGGGAAAGTCCAAATATAAGCAAACAATTGCAAATTAGAGATGATAAAAAATTCAGCGATAATTGGTAGACGGTGCCATTTATTAAATCACCAAGCCCTAAGAGACTTTTTTAGACTTTGATCCGGGAATTTTCCCTCATTACTATACATTGTTAAATAAATCTTATAGCTGATCATCATTTTTTCCTCTAGGGAACGATTGACGCAGATGAGTTTTGAAATTCGCTCTGAAAGAATCAGGCCTTTTGATCCTAAGCCATATTTATTCTCAAATTTTGAAATCTTATAAAGGAAATTTTCTAACCCACTCCTTTTTCGAATAAGAAAAATTCCTCCAATACAGCCAATGACTAACAGGGTTGGGAAAACCCATGAATAATCACCTTCAAAGCTCCTGCCTTCTAAAATTTCAGGGAATATCCAGCTGGTGGGATCTATAATTTTATATTGTTTTAATTTTGGATCAAAAACTTCTACCCAAGCATGAGCATCAGAGTTATCGTAGATCAAAACTTTGAAGATAGGATTCCAGGCCCCTCCCGCATAGCCATAGGCAATCCTTGCTTTATACCCTTTTAAATCCAGTATCGTGCAAAGTGCTGCGGCAAAATGCTCACAGAAGCCTGCTCTGCGTTCAAATAAAAATTGATCCAGCGGTGTTGAAGTATTTAAGGCCCCGGGAGTTAAAGTGTAGACAAAAGAAGAAACAAACCATGACTTAACTTTATCTGTGTCCTTATCAAGATCATTGGCGGTTAAGTTTTTCTTGACCCAGATCGAAGCTCTGGGGAGTTTTAAAAGATTTAATTCTATCAATTTATTGGAATAATGCAGGCCATCTTCAGAATTTACCAGATCACCCATTTCAAAATATCGCTGCTTAATGCCGGGCTCTTTATCAAAATGAATTTCTAATGCAAGATCGTGAGACCTCTTGACCAATCCTATCTGTCCGGGATTTAGATCATAGTCTTTCAGAATACCCATCGTCGCGACCGGGGAACCCAGAGGAAAAAATAGGCGAAAGACAATAATGATCGAAGCGAAAATAAGAGTTATGATCAAAATATTTCGAAAGCTTGAAAGAGCTATTTTAAAGCCTAGCAAGTACCAAAAAATGAGGGTTACAATAATGGCAGTGGAGTATTCCAAAGGATTGCCTTGGGCTTTTCTAAAGGCATAGATCAAAATTCCCAGTATGACAAAGGCAAAGAATAATTTAATATTAAACTTGGGCATAGAACCACTTTGCAAAACTAAGTTTCATGGTTTTTAAATCCACTAAATGAGCTTTCGAATGAAGCTCAATAAATGGCGACTGCACATTGATATCAACATTCTGTTTACTCTTAATTAAGCCCATGGATTTTAGCCAAAAGGAGAACTGCTCCCCTTTTTGTTCTTGAGAAAGCTTTTTAAGCTCGGCCCAGTTATAAAGAATTTGAGTGGAAACTTGGGTCTTTTGATAGACCCGCTGATACCTTCGATTTGTCTTTTGGAATAATTTGGGGTCTGCGAATTTAAAACGTGCGGGATCGTGGATTTCCTCGAGATAGTTTAGCTCATGGTCTTGTGCTTTGGTTTGTTTTGAACTTGCCGCAATCATATGGTCAATGGGTTGAGGCAAGACTATGATCTCTTTTTTAGTATCAATATTCCTCCAAAAACGGTACAAACCTGAATCAGCATAGGTCTTGATCCGGATTGACGGAACTGTTTGGATACCGGGTTTTTGGAATGTGAATCTGAGCGTGACGATTTGAGATACATGCGCATCCACCGGATCGATCCCAATCCATTCCTTGCCTTTGTTAATCCTTATCCAAATTGGTTGAGATCTAACATCCGATGTATTTTTGAATTCAAAATTCAATTTTGTCTCGTCGAGGTTAAATGGCGGATCAAACCCTAAGGCTTTAACTTCTATCAATCGAAACGGGTAGCTGGTTTCAAGGAGGTTAATAACAAAGATGAACAACATGAATACAAAGATCAGGCGTTCAGTATTTGAATTGTTAAAGATGGAAAACCAGAGAGCAAAACCTAATAAAACGGATAGAACTATGCCAAAGATCGTAGGCAGTCCGTATACATTTTTAAGCTTGAAATTGGAAATTTTGAATAAATCTTTGAGCATCCGGGATCCTATGTGAGATGACAGACAGCAGACAGGCTTTGAAATCATCAGGGGTAGCATAATCGCGTGACTCCAAAAGCGCCACCGATTGCGAAACCCTGACCATGTCACGGCCAGCGCGGGGCGATATGAAAACACCCTGATCACGTACATGGGAGAGGAATCGAGCGACCAGATCCAAGAATAGATCTGATACTTTGACCTTTGCAGAAAAATTCTGTAATTCTAAAACTCTGTTTTTATTAAGGACTGTTTCCAGGCTATTGAATTTTTGTTGAGGGTAGCCTAGAAGTATGTCTCTTTCACTGATCTGGTCCGGATATCCCATTTGTAAACTGATCGTGAAGCGGTCTAATTCTGACTCCGGTAAAAGGCCTGTGCCAACGTGATCTGAAGGATTCTGGGTGGCGATGAACATTTGGGGATTGGGCAGTTGATAGGTTTGGCCCTCAACCGTTACTTCTCTTTCTTCCATCGCCTGCAAAAAGGCACTTTGTGTCCGGGCCGGCGCACGATTGAGCTCATCTAAAATAACAACAGATGAAAAAATCGGGCCTTCAATAAATTTAGGGGTCCTGTCTGTCAAAAAATCAACACGTCCTAAAATATCCAACGGCAATAGATCATTGGTACACTGGATCCGGTTGAATGATAATCCCAAGACCTTGGCCATCGTCTTGGCCAGGGTGGTTTTACCCAGTCCCGGCCTATCTTCAATTAAGATCGATCCTCCTGTCAAAAGTGTCGCAAGGGCCAATTTGACTTCCGTTTGCTTGGCCAAAAGCACCGAATTAATAGCACTCAAACAGCGTGAAACATCTTCATTATTCTTTTCCATAAGAACTCGTGACTCTTTCTCGTCTACTCGTTAATCTAACTTCTAAATCTATCTCTGAACAGTAAACGTTTTATTATATAGTGGAAAACCCAAATACCAGAAAATTTTTTTGAAACAGAGACAGGAGAATTGAGTTCAGAGGGCAAGATGAATGCAGGTGCCACATTTAACAGAAAAAAAATATAAAAAAACCTAACTGATTAAAAATGCATGCTGCTGGCCACTTGGCATAGTGTCGTAGCCACTTCCACCATTGCCTACGGTGTCGTATCCACTTCCGCCATTGCCAACAGTATCAAAACCCCTCCCCACTCCTATAGTCCCGGAGTCTCTCCCACTGCCTATGGTGTCGTAACCTTTTTCGCCACTGCCTACAGTGTCATAACTTTTTCCGCCATTGCCTACAGTGTCGTAACCTCTTGCACTACTGCCTACAGTATCGTAACCTCTTGCACCACTGCCTACTGTGTCGTAACCTCTTGCACTACTGCCTACTGTGTCGTAACCTCCTCCACCACTGCCAACAGTGTCGTAACCTCCTCCACCACTGCCAACAGTGTCGTAACCTCTTGAGCTACTGCCTACTGTGTCGTAACCTCTCCCACCACTGCCAACAGTGTTGTAACCTCTCCCACCACTGCCAACAGTGCTCCCACCGGAGCGAGCAAAACAAACACCTGCTACGCTTATTCCTAAGATCACAAACATGATGATTTTAATTCTCATAAACCCTGCCAGCCACAAGCTTCTTTGCTGCCTTAATGACTGCTCCCCACAAGATCTACAGTTGGCAGACCGAAAAACTACTATCGGAGATTGGGCGATTAAACATTATTATTAGAAATTTATAATCTTATTTTAGGGGGATATCTGAGATGAATCTATTGTACCGAGGTATAATGCTGAATCTTTCTATTGAGATACTGCAGGGGAATCAGGATAAAATTCTACGGATTTGACATAATCGCAGAGAGAAATGTATGGTGCCGCTTGTTGGTCTAACTTCTAAATGTATCTCTAAATGACCATGTTCTATTATATAGGGATAAGCCCAAATACCAGCAAATTATCGTGAAATAGAGATAAGAAGTTCGAAAAAATAAAGACTAAACTAAATAGCCCCGGATTTTTGCCGGGGCTACAAGTTAATACCTTCCTTAATCTACACTAAAACTTATAACGCAATGATACTGATCCATAAACAGCTAAGAAATTATCTCTGATTTCAGTATCAACGCCGGCAATTAAAGAGATATCATTTTTGAAATCCAACGATAATGAACCGCCTATATTCAGGGCATCCCTCGCTGGGCTAGCACCAAATGATGTAGATGATGCCCCACCTCCGGTAAAAGCCGAAGTAACCACCATTTCATCATTGATAAAATCATAAAGCCATTTGGCATGAAATTCAGGTGTTAAATTACCCCAATTATATTTTTCCTGAGATGAAATGCTAGCACCTAATCCGGATTCTAATATATTATAACTCTGTCTATTGATCATTAAATTCAGGTCTCCGGCATTAGTTTCAGTATAGCTTCCAAGGGTCAGATGAGTCCATTGAAGGGAAGCTAACGGTGTAAGGGCTACGTTATTTCCAAGATCAAACTTGTAACCCCCATCTACATAAACACCGGATTGCTGGCCTTGGTATTCAGAATCAGCAGTTCTATTGATAGTATTATCAATGTTGATACTACGCTGGCCATCATACCAATTATTGGCAAAAGTACCTGCCAGATCTATAAAATAAGGATGATTCTGTCCCTGATAAGCTGCGTATAACGTGCCCTCAGCGCTATTGCTATACGTAGTTGCGCTATTTTCGTCTGAATGTATGTTGCCGTATGCATATCCAAGACTTGCGCCAATGGTAAGATTGTCAGTGAACATATGATCTAAGCCAACAGCTGTTCCTGTATTCCAAGCGTTATATCCCACAATGCCTTCACGTGTGCCTTGATCTATATAGCCGCCATATTGTTTTGCCCAAAGGCCGTTTAACTGGCTATCATCACCTGATGAGACTCCTGTATTATCCAAATTTCCTGATGAAGCTAAAGTTAAAACATTTTTTGCTCTTTCAATAGAAGCTCCGATAAAATTATTCAAGGATAACATAGTAGTATCCATTACACCTCTATCAACTATAGGCCCCAATGTATTAAGCGCTGCAGTTGTTTGCGCATTACTCGAGAATTCAAGTGTGTTTAGTACATTTGTCATATCACTTGATGGATTTGGTTCATTATCGAGAACATTACCAAGAGCCCGGGCATTAGAATTATTAGCTAAAGAAGCAAAGCCTGCTGAGGAATGGTCCGCGGTCAAAATAAGATTGCCGTTTAATATTGAGCTTGTGAAACTAACGCGGGGAGTATAGAAAGAAGTACCGGTTTCACTTGTATTGACTGTACCAGGAGCGCTTCCCGTTACACCTGTCCCTCCTGTATTGACAATTTCAAGGATCGCATTATTTGGAATATAACCTCCAACTGTAACATTAACAGTGCTCCCCGCATTGACTACCGCCGCGTGACCGGTAGATGTGATATTGCCGAAGCTGGAAGAAGAATTAGCAGTAAGGTCTAAAGCTGAACCTGTGTTCTGCGTATAAGCGCCGCCTAATGAAAGATCAGTTGTGCCAATAGCTAACGTAGCGTTATTTACAACAGCGCCTGTTCCCAAAGCATTAGCATTTCCTACTTGCAATGTACCAGCATTAATAATCGTACCTCCAGAGTAGCCATTGTTGCTGGTAAGAGTAAGAGTGCCTGTTCCATTTTGCGTAAGCGTGCCAGTGCCGGAGATGGCATTAGATACGATAGTACTATTGATAAGATTGAAGGTAAGATTTGCATTATCAGTGACAGCGCCTGTTCCGAGACTGCCTGTACTTCCCCCGTTCCCAATCTGGAGAGTACCGCCAGATATAGTAGTTATACCTGAATAAGTATTGGCACCGGTGAGAACCCATGTGCCCACACCAGATTTGGTAATGGCAAGAGAGGTGGCACTGCCGTTTGTAATGATACCACTAATAACGTTTAAATTTGTATTAGAGCCGCTAAGGGATAATACGGTGGCACCTGCTGCACCGCCAGTAATACCACCGCCAATGTTTAGCGTACCAGCCCCTGCTCCCGCACCATTCGCGCTATTGTTTGAAAAGGTGTATGTGCCTGCCGCGCCCTCAAGAACAAGCGGAGCGTTGATCGTTTCAATAGCATTAGTAGCTGTAAGAGAACTAAGAATCGACGTAGTGCCACCAGAGGTCAACAAAAGAGGGTTAAGCCCAGTACTACCAATGAAGTAATTACCCGTAGCTGTATCAAAAGTAATACCTCCAATATTACGACCCAAATCAATAATAATCGGAGAGCCGCTTGTACCATAATTATTAGCACCTACAGCGGTATTGAATGTGGCAACATCAGCATTAGTGGTCGATCCTCCTGTCGCTCCAGGAACTGTACCTGCGGACCAGTTATTGGCATTGACCCAACTAGGGCTCGTCACGCCTGTATTGAGCCACGTACCATTTGCCGCAAACGCAGGCGGCGAAATTGAAAAGACCATTGAAAGTATTATAATTGTAGAAAATATCCTCTTCATTAGTACTACCCCTTTCGGTGTTTCTCTCGATAACTAAATTGTTGATATATTTCACTTTGCAAGTATTTTATAAAGAATAATAAATCTGTCTATTGTACCTAGGTATAACATCATAAATTTATGTATCGACATGAAATGGAAAAACCCTGGCAGGATTACTCCCGTCAGGGTTCTTGTTATCTCTCTACTCCAAGTTCGAGAGAAATGTATGGTGCGCCTGACCCGAATCGAACGGGTAACCTACTGCTTAGGAGGCAGTCGCTCTATCCAAAGTTGAGCTACAGGCGCAGAATTTACCACAATAATATCAAAATTTACTTCAGAAGAATTCAAGCCGTTTTGTGCCGTTTCCTTAATACTTTATTAGAGAAACGGCCAAGCGCAAAACTTCCATAGTTAACGTAAACTCGACATATGACTTTTAAAGGCATATGTCGAACCGGCGCTATTTAGATTCTTCGCCCTTTGGGCTCAGAATGACATTGTCTATTTTCTATACGGCTCCAGGGTCTTCAAATATTCCGCTGGAGGATTATACCCTAAACTTTTAGCATCTTCCAGATAATGAATGGCCCCTTGAAAATCCCTGGACTTAAAAGAAAGAATAGATAAGTTCACATAAGCATCCTGATGGCGGGGATTGATCCCTACTGTTTTTAAATACGAGGCAATGGCCTCACCATTTTGCCCTAAACTGGCATAAACATTGCCCAAATTAAAAAATGCTTCGGCATTTTTGGGAGATAACTCGACGGCTTTTTCATAATAGTTAACAGCTTCGCTAAGCTCCCCTTGTGATTCACTTAAATACCCTAAATTAAAATATGCATCGCCATTGTCAGGATCCAGATCAATGACCTTTAAATAGAACTGACGGGCTTTGTCCTGCTCTCCCGAAGCGCTAAAAATAAGGCCCATATTAAGATACCCTAGAACATGTTTAGGATGAAAATGCACCAGACGGCCGTATAGCTCGATCGCAATTTTATAATTACCCGCGTCGCGGTAAAGATTAGCCAAATTATACAAAGCCTGCGCATGGTCCGGCTGCATTTGTAAAGCTTTTGAATAAAAACGCACCGCCTCCTCTTTGCCGCCCACCTGTTCATACAAAAATCCCAAATTGTAATAATCAGCGGCATTATACTTCTTGCGCTTGGATAACTGTTCAAAGTCCGCCAGGACATCCTCACGCTTTTCCTTATAAAGAGCATCCTGGGGATTGCTCTCGATCGCCTTGCCGTAAGCTTCGATCACTTTAACGTAAACTTTCTCATCGTCGGGAAAAAGGTCTAAAAGACGGCTGTATGTTTCGACTGCTTGGGCGCTCTGACCCAAAACTCGGTAAGCCTCACCCAGCCCCAAATAAGCTTGGGGCGATTGACCATTGAGCGCGATGATCTTCTGATAGACCTCGATCACCTGTCCCCAAGACCCCTGCTCTGCCGCAATCCGGCTTATACCCTCATAAGCTTTAATGGATTTAGGATCGATGTCGATGGCTTTTTGATAAAACTCCCGGGCTTTGGGAATATTCTTGGCCGCGTAATAGGCATCTGCTAAATTGTTCATGCTCGAAGCATCAGGATTTCTTTTTGATTCGTACGTCCAGAATGTCAGCGCATCATGACGGAGGTTGACCTCAAAAACACTGGTCAAAACAACCCCTGCACAGAAAACAACGACTGCGGCCCAAAAAAGAAAACGTATCATGGCTTCTTGGGATTTTAGAAAAACGTAAAAACGTCCGGTACCCTTGGCCAAAGCCAAGAAAAACACGAATGCCGCCGCATATAATCCATAAAAACGGTAAGGCCCCCAGATCAAGAATACGGCAGGCTCTGAAATAAAAAAAAGAAATGTAAATAAATATACCCAGCGTCGATCTATCTTCCAAAGGCACGAGGACACAGCAAGGGCTATCGAACAAAAACAATGTCCGATCAAATAAGCAATCGAGATTTTCATGGGAAGGTTTTAATACTGAATTACCGAATAAATCGGGAGATCTTTAAGCTTTTCTTTGCCCTTGAGAAATAATAATTCCACCAAAAAAGCCACACCAATGATCTTTACTTTTTGCGTTTTTAAAAGGTCAACCACTGCTTTAACAGTGCCCCCGGTAGCTAAAAGATCATCCACCACCAACACCCTTGCATCCGCGGGGATAGCATCTTCATGAATCTCAAGGGTATCCATGCCATATTCCAGCTGATAGGTGACACTTTTTGTTTTGTAGGGCAACTTGCCCTTTTTACGTACCGGAATAAAACCGGCACCTAATTTATACGCCAAAGCCGCCCCAAAAATAAACCCGCGCGCCTCTACCCCGACGACATATTGAATGCGTTCTTTTTTATAGGCGGCCGCCAAAGTATCGATGGATTTTTGAAAAGCCTGCGGATTTTTTAAAAGGGTGGAAATATCCTTAAATATAATACCTTCCTTAGGAAAATCGGGGATATCACGGATATGTTTTTTTAGATCGGAGATTTTCATGATTAATTCTATTCTAGATTCCCGCTTTCGCGGGAATGACAATTTTTATGCCTTCCCCATTGATTCAGCTTTGATCAGTTTGGCAAGAAGTACTTCTTTGACAGGAAGTTTGGCTTGTCCATGGCTGATCTGATACAGCATCTCCAAACCTAAACGGCCCATTTCGATCAATGGCTGGGACACGGTGGCCAGGGGTATGGGACAATTGGCTCGTAATGGATTGTCATCAAACCCGCATATAGACAATTCTTTAGGAATGGAAATTTCTTTTAATTTAGCTACATCAATGGCTTCCATGGCCATAACGTCAGAAGCGGCGAAAATAGCCGTGGGTCTTGTCTTTAATTTGAAAAGATCTTGAGCTGCTTGACGGGCAGGGGTACGTAAAAACCCGCCGATCTTCACATAAGCTTTATCAAGTTCAATATCGTGCTTCTTTAACGCGTCGTGATAACCATCCAAACGGGACTGCCCGGCCTGGGTATTCAGGTCCCCGGCGATCGTGGCTATATGCTTATGCCCTAATTTAATGAATTCCTCGACCACCAGCATCGCGGCTTTATAATTGTTGACGGCAATATAATTAATGGGTTCCTGAATAATATTATTAAGCACGACGCAAGGCATGCCGTGCATGATCGCTTTTTTAACGATATCAAGGTCATTATCAATGTCTGCGAATAAAATCCCATCGACGTGTTTGCGGTCTAACAGAGTCGGATCCAGCCACGTGGCGTGGTTGGAACGGTCAGTGATATGAACTAAAAAATCCACATTCAGGCGGCTGGCCGCCAGATTGACGCCTTTGGTGATCTCGCCGGTATAGAATGAATGAAAAATATCTTCGAATCGGGGTAAGATCAAAACATAAATCGGTTTACGCCTAACAGCCATATTCCCCCTTCATTGTTCACGTTCATTTAAGATTTTCTTCATTTTATCCATGGTCAGATCTTCGATCTGACGGACCCGTTCGCGGGAAATCCCCAACTTTTTAGCGATCTCTGCCAACGTATGCGGCTGCTGGCCCTCTTTAAGACCGAAGCGCATTTCAATGATCACTTTTTCGCGCGGATCCAGACCTTTAAGAATAGCCTGGGCCCGTTCTTTATTCAAAAATGTTTCCACCGACTCGTCAGGAGCGGCCATGTTCTCATCTTCCAGAACATCCAGCATTTGGCCTTCCCCATCTTCTCCCAAGGGGGCATCAAGGCTTGACATCTTGGTAATGGCGCTGTCGAGTTCCCGCACTTTTTCCATGGTGAGCTTGAGCCTTTTGGCAACTTCGGCTGTGGTAGGACGACGGCGTAAAGATTGTGTCAATTTCTCGACACACTTGCGGTATTTGAGGATCTCTTCATTCAAATAAACAGGTACGCGGATCATCTTGCCCTGATCGATGATCGCCCGGGAAATCCCCTGTTTGATCCACCAGGCCGCGTAGGTTGAAAAACGAAAACCCTTTTCCGGGTCAAATTTATCCACCCCGCGCATAAGACCGATATTGCCTTCTTCGATCAAATCGCTTAAAGCAATACCGAGATTGGTATAGCGCTTGGCAATGCTGATGACCAGGCGCAAATTCGCTCGGATCATATCCTCGCGGGCTTTATTATCCCCCTTTTGAACACGCCGGGCAAGAGTGACCTCTTGCTCAGCGGTCAAAAGAGCGATATTTTTAATTTCTTTAAGATACGACTTTATTGGGTCCATCTGTTTCCAGTGTTATTTCTTCTTTTTAGATCCGCCTTTTTTGACATCGCTCAGCGCTGCTTGGGCTGCTGCCAGACGGGCGATCGGCACGCGGTACGGTGAACAGGAAACATAATTCATACCGACTCTATGGCAGAACTTGACACTTTCTGCTTCACCGCCGTGCTCACCGCATATACCAACCTTCAAGTCTTTCTTGGTAGAACGACCACGCTCAATACCTAATTTAACCAGCATTCCAACACCCTCTTGATCTAAACTTTGGAATGGATCATCCTTGAAAATACCGCAACCGCCGTCTTTTTCAGTGGCCACATAGGTCGGCAGGAATCTGCCGGCGTCGTCGCGGGATAGCCCTAAGGTCATTTGGGTCAGATCATTGGTCCCGAAGCTGAAGAATTCTGCGATTTCCGCGATTTGATCAGCTAAAAGAGCGGCACGCGGGATCTCGATCATGGTTCCGACCATGTAAGGCAACTTAACACCAGCCGCCTTGATCAAGCTTTCGGCAACCTTGCGGGTCTGTTGTTCCATGATCTTAAATTCTTTTTTATCCATGGTCAACGGGATCATGATCTCAGGCAAAACCTTGATATTTTCTTTGCGGCATTTGATCGCAGCAGAGATGATCGCGGTAACTTGCATATCCAGAATTTCAGGATAGGTGATACACAAACGGCAGCCGCGATGACCTAACATGGGGTTAGACTCATGCAATTGTTCGCAACGGTGCTTGATCTTATCAGGAGAAAGACCGGTGATCTTGCTCAGTTTGTCAATCCCGGCATCATCCTTAGGTGTAAATTCATGCAGCGGCGGATCGATCAAACGAATGGTGACAGGAAGACCAGCCATGGCTTTGAAGATGCCATAAAAATCATTGGTTTGGAATGGCAACAATTTCGCCAGGGCTTTCTTACGGGTTTCCAGGGTTTCAGCAACGATCATTTCTTGAATGGCCAAACGGCGTTCCTCAGTATCGAAGAACATATGCTCGGTACGGCAAAGACCAATACCTTCAGCACCCATCTTGATGGCATTGATAGCATCATACGGTGTGTCCGCATTGGTGCGTACCTTCAAGGTCCTGAATTCATCAGCCCATTTCAAAATAGTGTAATAGCTCGATGGTAATTCCGGCTCTTTCAGAGGCAAATCACCAATGTAGATCTCACCGGCAGAACCATCCAGGGTGATATAATCACCTTGTTTGATCGTTTTTCCGCCGATGACCATGGTGTTGTCATTATAATTGATATTCAAAGCCTCACAGCCGACGATACAGCATTTGCCCCAACCACGGGCCACAACAGCTGCGTGAGATGTCTTACCGCCGGTGGCGGTCAAGATCCCTTTAGCCGCATGCATACCGCCGACATCTTCAGGGCTTGTTTCTTTGCGGACTAAAATAACCTTCTCACCCTTGGCGCCCAACTTCTCGGCTTCAGCAGCAGTGAACACAACCTTACCTGCAGCGGCACCGGGGACAGCGTTGATACCGCTGCCTAAACGGATGGATTTCAACTGGGTGATGCTGGTCTTGGTGACGTCGATAACAGGATAAAATAAACGTTCGATATCATCCGAAGAAATACGATTCACCGCCTGCTGTTTGGTAATAACCGGCTTAACGGCTAATTCGGCATATTTCTTTGGCAAATAACCTTTTTTCACTAGATCATTAGCCTGAGCCTTGGTCAATAATGGCTTGGTGGCGTGATCCAAAGCAATGGCAAAGGCAGCAGCCGGTGAACGCTTACCGGTACGGCATTGCAACATATATAAGGTCTCATCTTCAATGGTGAATTCCAGATCCTGCATTTCCTTATAATAGGTCTCGAGCATGGCACGCACGGCACAGAGCTGATCATAGGCTTTGGGCATTTGATCTTTAAGTGTCGATAGTTTTAACGGTGTGCGGATACCTGCCACTACGTCCTCACCTTGCGCATTGATCAAATAATCCCCGTAGAAAGTATTCTCTCCGGTATTAGGGTCGCGGGTAAAGCAAACGCCTGTACCGCTTTTATCACCCTTGTTACCGAAGACCATTTGCACGACGTTGACTGCAGTTCCTTCAAGGTCCGTGATCTTTTCAACACGTCGGTAGGTCTGAGCCTTTTCAGCTTCCCAGCTGCCGAAAACAGCCATGACCGCACCCATCAATTGCTTCCAGGGATCTTGCGGAAAATCATCGCCCTTGTTCTTTTTATAAAATACTTTGAATTGACCGCAAAGCTCTTTGAGGCTCTCAGCAGGGATCTCGGGATCGGTTTTGACGCCTAATTTGTGTTTCATTTCATGCAGCATATCTTCCATCGGCTGCTTGGAAAGGCCCATAGCCGTCGAGGCATACATTTGGATGAAACGACGGTAGGAATCATACGCAAAACGCGCATTATTGGTTTTCTTGGCCAAACCTTCGACGGAATTATCATTCAATCCTAAATTCAAAATAGTTTCAAGCATCCCGGGCATGGAACGGGCTGCGCCTGAACGCACAGATACCAGGAGAGGATCATTGGCATCGCCCAATTTTTTACCGGTAACTTTCTCAAGTTTCTTTAAAGCATCACGCAATTCGGCTTCTAAACTTGAAGGGAGTTTTCTGCCCAATTTATAATATTCCGCACAGGTCTGGATGCTAACGGTAAAACCGGCCGGCACATTGATGCCGATCGATGTCATTTCCATAAGACCGATACCTTTACCACCCAAGACATTCTTGGTTAAATCCGCGCCCTTTGCTTCTGCCTTACCGGCGCCGTAAGAAAATACATGCTTTTTTGCCATTTCTTTACTACCTTTCTATTAATTGTTCCTTAATGTTGTTGCGAGTCCCGGCAACGACGGGAGAAGCAATATGGTTATAACTCAAGTTTTTCCTTCAAATATCCTGCTAATCGTTCCAAAGGAATACGTTCCTGCTGCATGGTATCCCTGAAACGTACGGTCACTTGCTTGTCTTCGAGTGATTGCACATCCACGGTCACACAAAAAACAGTACCCACCTCATCCTGACGGCGGTAGAGTTTTCCTATGGCAGCTGTATCATCATACACGCAAACAATGTCTTTTTGAAGCTCTGATTTGATTTTCTTGGCCAAGGCCACAATCGCATCATTCTTCTTGAGTAGAGGCAAAACAGCCACCTTGATGGGGGCGAGTTTTGGATGAAATTTCATGACGACACGCAGGGCGTCATTGACTGTTTCTTCATGATAGGCGTCCACCAGGAATGCCAGGGTGGCCCTGTCGCATCCGCCGGAAGGTTCGATCACATGAGGGAAAAACTTCTCATTGGTCACCGGGTCCTGGTACTGCAAATCCTTGCCGGAAAATTTTGCATGCTGCTTTAGATCATAATCGCCACGGTTAGCAATGCCTTCCAACTCGGACCAGCCAAAGGGAAAGTTGTACTCCACGTCAGTGCAGCCTGCCGCGTAATGGGCCAATTCATCCTTATCGTGCACACGCAGCTTCAGATTTTCTTTCTTCATTCCTAAACCAATGTACCACCCAAAACGGGCTTGGATCCATTCCTCATATTTCGCCAAGGCTTGTTCTGGTCTGCAGAAATATTCAATTTCCATCTGTTCAAACTCGCGGGTACGAAAGGTAAAATTGCCGGGGGTGATCTCATTACGGAATGACTTGCCGATTTGGGCTATGCCAAATGGGAGTTTGCGATGAGTGGAATCTACCACATTAGGAAAATTAACAAAGATCCCCTGCGCGGTCTCGGGCCTCAGATAAACCACAGACGATGAATCTTCCATGGCACCCAGGCTTGTTTTGAGCATCAAATTAAAAGAACGGGCTTCGGAAAAAGTTGTGTTGCCGCATTGCGGGCATTTGCCGTTTTGAATATGGTCCGGACGCAGGCGCTTATTGCATTTCTTGCATTCGACCAGCATATCCGCAAAATTATCTGTATGACCGGACGCTTTCCAGGTTGTCGGATGCATCAGGATAGAGGCATCAAGTCCTACGACATCGTCGCGAAAATGTACCACTGCCTGCCACCAGGCGTTCTTGACATTGCGCTTGAGCTCAGAGCCCAGCGGCCCGTAATCCCAGGCGCCGTTAAGGCCGCCGTAAATTTCGGAAGACTGAAAAATAAAACCCCGGCGTTTGGCTAGGGCTACGATTTTATCCATTAAAGGTTCTGCCATATTAGAAAAAGTATTGTATCAAAGGTTTATTAAAAAGCAACTTTAAAACATTTTACCGACTACAAGGGGTAAAACGCTTTCGGTCCTTAAAATGCGGGGGCCTAAATCTATGGTTTGACAGCCGGCGGCTTTTAAAAGATCGATCTCGTAGTCGATGATGCCGCCTTCGGGGCCGATGACTAGGACCACGGGTCGAATGACATTGGAAAAAGATTGCGAGCTACTGCGAGTGTCCGGCATGAGGACCTTCGCTTCGCTCGCAATGACACTCACCTTATTAGGATGGGCGACTAGGGCTAATTTTCCATTAATTAGTGAAGGCAGCTCATCTTGTACGAAGGGTTTGAAGCCTTTTTTGATGATGACCTCGGGCATGACCGTGTCCTTGGCTTGCTCCAGACCTAAGATCAATTGCTCTGTGATTGCTGGTGGTTTTAATGATGAGGAATTCCACAAACTTTTCTCTACCCGTTTGAAGTTAAGAATGATTATTTTCTTAATCCCCAGCATCGCAGCGGAAAATAAAATACGTTTGAGCATGGGGGGACGCGGGAGTGCCAGGACCAAGGTCAGACTCAGAGCTTCCGGAGGCTTTTGGTCAAGTATAACTTCAAGCTCAATGACGTCAGAATCTTTGCTAATTACTGTGCCCTGCCCCATGAGGCCGTTGATCTTTCCGACGGTCAACGTTTTTGCGCATTGGGCTTTAAGAATATCCTGGATATGTATAAAACGCCGGTCGCTTAGACGGACGCGATGAGGGGTGATGAAATCTTGATCGTGGAGCAAAATAAGGTTCATTTTGATGGCTCTGGAGGCATGTGAAAGGAATGAGCGTCGTCGGGGAATTGGCCTGAGATGACCTCCTGTTTGTACAGCTTGACCGCCTGCAGGATTTGCGGGCCCAGATCCGCATATTTTTTGCTGAATTTTGGCTGATAGCGGGTGGCAATCCCTAATAGATCATGGATCACTAAAACCTGCCCATCACAATGAGGGCCGGCACCAATACCGATGGTGGGGATCTTTAATTGCCCGGTGATCTCTTGCGCCACTTCCTGAGGGATGCATTCCAAGACCACACTAAAACATCCCGAGTCCTGCAATACCCTGGCATTTTCAATAATGGCCCGGGCTGATGCCTTATCCCTGCCTTGCACCTTCATACCGCCGAGTTTTTGAGCGGTTTGCGGGGTTAGGCCCACATGCCCCATCACCGCGATACCGGCCTTGGCAATAGCTGATGCCACCTTGGGACAATCTTCAAACCATTCCAGTTTTACCGCCTGACAACCTAACTCGATAAATTGCCGAGCATTATCCACGGCGGCAGAAGGATTCAACTGATACGAATCAAAAGGCATGTCACCGACGACTAAGGTATTCTTGACCGCCCGAACAACCGCCTTAGTATGGTGCAGCATTTCTTTCATCCCTACTTCAGTCGTTGACTCGAGGCCCAAAACCACATTCGCGAGGGAATCCCCCACTAAAATGATATCGATCCCTGCCTCATCCAGAAATGAAGCCATAGGATAATCATAGGCTGTGAGCATGGTGATGCGTTCTTTTTTGGATTTCTGGGCGATGATTTGTTCAACGGTTTTCATGCTAAATATTGGATGATCTTCTGGGCTGATTTTTTGCCGCCGGCGATGGCTTCCACAACTGACCCGCCGTTAGTTACGGCAGAGCCGCAGGCAAAGACCTTTTCCATGCTGGTCATGCCTGTATCAGCATTCGCCCATAAAGATCCATCCTCATCCCATTTTAACTGTGCTAAATACTGTTTTAAAAAATCATTAGGCCTTTGACCGTTAGCAATGATCACCGTCTGGGCCTCCAAAATAATTGGTTCATCAGCCGACGGTTCAAGCTTTAGACCACCCTTCCCGTTGACAATATCCAATTTACGGCATTTAACGCCCTGAACAAAACCACGATCATCACCCACCAACTCCAGAGCCTTCATGGAATGGACTTCAAGGCCTTCTTCCCTTGATTCTTTCAAGATCTCGGCACTGACCCCGGCCTGTTCCTCAAACCCTTCAAAGATCACCTGAACCTCACTGCCTAAACGCAGGCTCAGACGGGCCGCGTCAAAAGCCGCTTCCCCGCTGCCGACAATCACTGTTTTAGTGCTTAATATCCTCTGCTGACGGGCAGCTGACAAAATATCTTCCTTGTTAGTTGTTTGTAACCGATAGAGAAATTCCTTATCATAATAAACACCGGCCAGGCTGGTGCCCGGCAAATCACTAAAAACCGGAAGACTGGCACCGGTGGCCAAAAGCAGGGCCGAAAATCCTTGCATAAAAAGCTCGTCGATCATCAAGGTGCGGCCAAACACGGCATCGGTCTGGATCTCGACCTTTAAAGATTTTAACAGCGAAAACTGCTCATCGATCACCCTCTGGGGAAGGCGGAATTCCGGTATAGCATAGCGCAAAAGACCGCCGGGTTCATGCGCTGCTTCAAAAATAGTGACCGATAAATTATTTCTTGCTAAATAATAAGCCGCACTCATTCCCGACGGGCCAGAACCAATGATAGCCACCCTTTTCCCCAAGAGCCCTGTCCCCATTTTGGGGACTGTCCCCTTTTGCTTTTGCTTTTGAAAGTCAGCGGCAAAACGCTCCAAAGCGCGGATCGGAATCGGATTCCCGTCCGCATAAAAAACGCATGCGTCTTCACACGGTGCCGGACAAATTCGCCCGCAGATCGCGGGGAAAGGGTTCTCTTTTTTAATACGCTCCAGGGCCAGCCCCGTGTCCCCTTCACGTAATAAACGAATAAATCCCGGGATATCAATGCCCAAAGGACAGCCAGGCAAACAAGTAGCCTCAGCGCATTGAGGACAGCGACGAGCCTCGTCCTGGGCTACTTTTTTGTTGAACCCCAAAGAGACTTCATCAAGCCTGTGAGGCCTTGTCCCCTTGGTGTGATGAGTGGGGCTTGATTTTCCCATATCCGCGACTCCAATTCATTCATGCGTTGTGACAATACCTGATAATCCATTGTATGCCCGTCGAATTCAGGCCCATCGACACAGGCCAGACGGATCTGCCCGTCTACCATGACCCTACAGGAGCCGCACAAACCCAGCCCATTGACCATATAAGGATTGACCGTCACCCTTAAGGGGATATTTTTCTCCTTGGTCATTTGGGAGGCTGCCTGCATCATTTCAACCGAACCAATGGCATAGACGCGATTGACGGTATATTTGCCCAATAATTCTTTCAAAAGATCTGTAGCCAAACCCCTGCGCTCATAACTGCCGTCATTGGTCGTGATAAAGATCTCATCGCAAACCACCCGCATTTGAGCTTCCAACATCAACACTTTCTTGGATTTAGCTCCGATAATGCCGATGACTTTATTGCCTTTTTTCTTCAAACCGCGGCAAATCGGCAGGATCTGGGCCACACCGATACCGGTAGCCACACAAATAACAACGCCATACTTGTCTAATTGCGCACCTTTACCTAACGGACCCACCATTTGATAAGGGCTCTCTCCGATAGACAGTGCCCCTAATTTCCGGGTGGTTGATCCCACTTCATGGACCAGCAGGGAGATCACACTGCGGCGATCGTCGCTGTCTACAATTGTCATCGGGATATTAGGCTCTCCAAAAACTGGCGTGACCATCACGAACTGCCCCGGCAGGGCTCGGGAGGCGATCAACGGTGCCAAAATATCAATTTTCTTTATATCCTGGGCGATAAGTTGTTTATGAATGATCTTGTTCATTTAACCTGAAATTCTGTTTCTAGGACTTTATCGCCAAATCTCACAGTGACCGCTTGAGCATCAATAGATTCCAAGCCTTTCAAAACCGGAGACACAAGATTTTCCATATTGTACATGGTCAACTTGGCAGATTGCGCGCCTAAAGCATAATTATCCAACAGACGCGTCAGGTCTGCTTTCTGCTCGATGTAATTAGCAATATCATCACGGATCGATGCTTCCTCACGGGTTAAATTGTCGATAGCTCCGTTGACCAGAATAGGGTCTTCAAGAGATGTATTAGACAGCGAAGTGCTCTTTAATTGGACCAGCTTCTTCTGGGCCATGATCAACTCCGCGCTCTTGTCGGCAATGGCATCGTCTAATTCCTGTTTTTTATTGTCGCCGTCTTGCTTATAGGCCGCGGCCATAGAAACCTGACCGGATAAATATTTATCGATCCACCCCAGGAAATCCTGGGCCCTTCGGGACAATTCAGCTGTTTTCATCAGGGTCACGGAATGGAATTTTTGGCCCCCGTCCAAACTGAACTGCTCAACCGCATCATCGGAAACTATGGAACGCATTGAATCATTATAAGCATCAATGGATTTCTTAAGCAGCTGGCGGGAAGTAGCCACTAACAAATAATCATCCAAAAAGCCATACCCGGGGTCCATATTCGCCCCTATGGGCAAAGTAATATAGTGAATATCCACGTGATCATATTCTTCATGCTGCAGCATCAGGAGTGGATTTTGAACAAACCTGTCCAACAAGCGCTCTGCCGCAGGACGGTCCTTAATTTTAACAAAGATCAATAGGCGCGGGAAAGGATAATTGCCCTGCATATCAACATCCGTCAAATACCCGCCGATCTCATGACCTAAAAGAGGTAACACATCTTTCTTGATATTAATTTGAAAATGTTTTTCCAACCTGTGTTTGAATTTATCAACCCCCTGGGCCAATTGAGGATTATCGTCCAGGCTTTTTCGCAGGGTTCCCCAAGATTGCTCAAAATCATAACAACCGCCCCAATTATACGCAATGGCATTATCGGGAATGAATTTCAAAGAATCGTTGGTAACCGCCGGACAGGAAAAAGTCTTAAGCATCCCTGAAGGCAAATATTTTTCATTTAATCCCACTATCATTTTATATTTGCTGACCACCCCCGGCATATATGATAACCCATAGACCGGGAATGCCGCCGTTTGATAACCTAAAACCGTCAGCCGGGAATCCATTTCCCCCCTCCACAGGTCCGAAAAAAGATTAAGATTAACAAAAACCAACCCGTCTGATGAAGGATAAGCGTTCTGCCGCACAAAATTATATGAAGGGTCTTCTTGCAGGGGTTCACGTTTATGTTGATAAACATCCACCACCTCTTCTAAGTGATCTAAAGACTCAGGAGCGATGATCAATAGATCCCTGATACGCACATAAGCCAATCCCAGGCCCTGCTTTTTAAATAAAATGTGATTAATGACCCGTCCTTGATATTGCTGCTGGCTGACAGTGACATCATCACCCCAATGATGAGAAAGCCGGCTTAAAAGTTCCGCAATTCTCGTCGATAATGTCAAGCGCAAAGTCACAAAGAGCTGATAGGATTTATCATTTCGATAAATAGCTATGGCCGCTTCCTTACCGATGAAACTTTTGACCAGAGGGTTGCTCCAGAGCTTACCCAGATCTTTCTGCCAACGCTGAAAATCACTGATGTCTTTGGGAGAAAAATTATTACGGCTCAAAACATCCGGCAGATCTATAGCTGCTACATTCTTTCCAAAATCCGAATGGATCACTTGATCGATATGCTCCCGAACGTGGACCAAGCGAGCATACACCAAAGGATGGGAAGGCAACAGCTCTTCTACCGGCAATCCCGGGCGCTGGGACCATATCCAAAATCCAAATGCCAACACTAAAGGGATACTTATTATCCAAACAATTTTATTTTTCATATTAAATACCGAAGAACGCCTTTGCGTTTGAATTCACTTGATTCAATGTTTCCTGCTCATCCAAATTCTTTAACTGGGCCAGGGCCTTCCATGTCCTTATCACGTCTTTAGGTTCAGCCTTAAAAAAGATCTCCCCGTCTTTATAATTGACCGGTGAATCCGTTTCAATAAGGACCCTTTCAAGCGGCGCATGCGCCATGGCCCGGCGTGATTCAGGGCTATAAGCAACGCTGGGGCTGGTCGACACATAAAAACCAGCCTCGATGATCTGATCTAAAATATCCACCGGACCGCTGTACCAGTGAAATAAAACGCGCTTGACTCCGGACTCCCTGGTCATGCTTAAACAATCCCGCCAGGCCCCGCGGCTGTGAATGACAATGGGCAAATCAAACTCAAGAGCTAGGTCTAAATGAAACCTGAGGGAATCTTTTTGTTTTTGACGCTCCGCTTCGTCTTTGCGCACCCACTTATACCAATAATCCAAGCCGGTTTCACCAATGGCACGGACCTGCTTGATGTTCGAGCGCATAAAGTCATAAGCCATTTGCTGTGTTTCCGGCTTGACCAAACCCGGGTGTACGCCCAAAGCCGGATGGATTGCAGGCGCTTTGTACTGACCGACGATCTCCAATAATTTTTTCATGGAGTCCAGGTCAACACTCATGGCTATGATATCTGTGACACCTGCCTCAAGGGCCCTTTTCATAGCGCCGGGAAGGTCCTCGAGTTGGTCTATATGCGCGTGTGTATCAATGATGCTCATTATTTGCTATCTATGATAATTGTGACCGGACCGTCGTTAATCAAAGACACATCCATCATGGTTCTAAACTGTCCGGTCGCAACTATTGCCTTCGTGGCCTTTAGCTGCGTAACAAAATAATTATATAATACTTCACCTTTGGCAGGGTCTGCCGCCTCATCAAACGAAGGCCTGCGTCCCTTTTCGCAGTTACCATATAAGGTGAATTGTGAAACAACCAGGTACTCGGCCCCAGCTTCCTGGGCACCCACATTCATCTTACCTTGCGCATCTTCAAAAATGCGTAATTCCGTGATTTTTTTGATCAAGTAATCGGCCGATGCCGGGCTGTCATCACGGGCAACACCTAAGAAAATCAATAACCCTTGGGAGATCTGCCCGACCACTTGGGATGCGACCTTAACTTGTGCTTCTTTAACCCTTTGAATAACAACACGCATAATTAATCTTTGATTATAGATACACCTCTGATACGCGTCAACGAAATAAAAGTGACACATTTGACAAGGGCCATGCTTTGTGTTACAAAATCAAGATAATGGATCTTAAAGAACTTCTAACACAACATGCCTTCCCCCCATCAGTCATTGACGTTTTGACAGCTTCCGGTATCACCACCTTGCATCCACCCCAGGCAGAAGCTATCCGCAAAGGGGTATTGGATAAAAAAAATGTGGTCATGGCCGTGCCTACGGCCGCCGGTAAAACCCTGATCGCCGAGCTGTGCATGCTCAAATCCATCCTGCAAGATGGCGGCAAAGCTTTGTACATCGCTCCTCTCAAAGCCCTGGCCAGTGAAAAATACCATGATTTTAAAAATAAATATGAAGCTCTTGGCATCAAGATCGGCATTGCCACCGGGGATTTGGATTCGCCCAGCAAATATTTAGACCGCTATCAAATATTAATTGCCACAGCTGAGAAGGTTGATTCCATCCTGCGCAATAAAGCCGGATGGCTTATCAATTCCCTTACAGTCGTCGTCCTTGATGAGATCCATTTTATCGACGATGAAAGCCGCGGGCCGACTTTAGAGATACTTACCGCCCGCATCAAGCAATTAAAACCGGATATCCAAATCCTAGCTCTCAGTGCCACCATCAGCAACGCACAGGAAGTCGCCGGCTGGCTGGGAGCTAATCTGGCCCTAAGTCATTGGCGTCCTATTCCTCTTAAAGAAGGCGTATATTTTAATGAACGGATCATGTTCAATAATGATTCCATCCGCCTGGTCAAAGAAGAGGTGGACGATGATCTGGGCAAATTGACCATGGATACCCTGCGCGGCGGCGGGCAGGTCTTGGTTTTTGTCAATTCCAGACGATCTGCCCAGGCGGCGGCGCGTGAACTATGCCCTTGTGTATCAACCATCCTTAAACCTGATGAGAAAAAAATATTGAACGATCTGGCCAATGAGATCAGCGAAGATCATTCGGCTACCAAGGTTTGCAAAAAATTAGCGGAGATCGTCAAGGCGGGTTGTGCTTTTCACCACGCAGGCCTCACCCCCAAGCAGCGGCATTTGATCGAAGATCATTTTAAACGCAATATCATCAAGGTCATTTGCTCAACCCCGACTTTGGCCGCCGGTGTGAATCTCCCCGCCCGCCGGGCCATTATCCGCGACTGCAAACGTTATGCCAGCGGGTTGGGATCGGTATATATTTCCACGTCAGAGTACAAACAATGTGCCGGACGCGCCGGGCGTCCTCAATACGATGATTACGGGGAAGCCGTGCTAATAGCCAAATCCCTTTCAGATCAAAGCACCTTATTTGAACGCTTCATTTTATCCAAACCCGAGCCTGTAACTTCCAAACTCGGCTCTGAATCAGCGCTTCGCATCCACATCCTGTCGTCCATTGCTGCCGGCTACGTCAGTGATATCAACAGCATGTTTGATTTTCTCAAACATACCTTCCTGTCTTACCAAAGTCCGGGAGTTGATCTGGTCAGCATCGTCGGTGAAATCTTTGATTACCTGCGCATGAACGGTTTTATCGATAAAAGCGGTTTTAAATTCTTCACCACTCCCTTTGGCAATATCACCAGCCGTCTTTACATTGATCCCATGACAGCCCTTGTCCTGCGTGAAGGCCTGACCAAGATCAATGAAGGCAAATCATTTTCCACCTTTGGCCTTTTGCATATGCTCACCTGCTGCCCTGACAGTGAACTGCTCAATGTTGGCAAAAGCGATTATGAGGAACTGGAAATTTTAGCCCACAAGATCGAAGATGAATTGATCATAACGCCCAACAATTTGCCCCAGTTGCAGGATGTTTACACTTATTATGCCACGCTTAAAACCATGTGGTTATGGTCGCGCTGGATCGATGAGGAAAAAGAAGAAACAATGTGCGATGATTTCAACGTCGGTCCAGGCGACATTTACCGCCACGTGGAATCCGCCGGATGGCTGCTGCACGCCGCAGGCATGGTCGCTGAATTGCTGCACTATAAAAAACTGACCTTTGATCTGGAAGCCCTGCGCTCACGCGTGCGTTACGGCATCAAGGAAGAATTATTGGAATTGGCAGCCTTGGACGGTGTCGGCCGTGTGCGTGCCCGGATGCTTTTCAAACACGGCTATCATAATCTGGCCGATCTCAAAGGCGCCACCGCCGATCACTTGGCCTCTATCAAAACCATCGGCAAATCGTTGGCCCAAAGCATTGTTACTCAAATCCACAGACCGACCAAAAAGCGCTTCACGTCCAACAGATATTCCCCCGTCGAAGCTGATAATCAGCCCATCACCGAGATCACTGAGGTCTGGACGGACTAAAACAAGAGTGTCATTACGACATTTTAGCCATTTGTGCTTTTGCCGACTGCACGCGTTCAAGAAATCTATTTCTGTTAAATTCCATGTTCCATTTTCTTATAATGCCCCATCCCATCTTAGAATATTATTTTCTCTTCCCGCCTTGTGTTTATAAATCACACGATGGGTAGCGAGAGGGAGAAATAAATATCCTGGGAATATTTTACTCGCAAGAAAGGAAATAAATCAATTATAACAAGGTATAATAAAGATTCTGAAATTAACTTAAGACAGGAATAGTGAAATAGAAGGTTGCGCCGCGATCAGGATTATTCTTTACATCCAAATGGCCGCCATGGGCTTCAACAATAGAACGGCTAATGGACAAACCCATCCCCAGGCCATCCGGTTTACTCGTGAAGAAATGCTCAAATAATTTTGGTAAATTCTGCACAGAAATACCGCATCCGGAATCCTTGACCGACACCATTATCGTCTCAATGTCTTCACGCGATGTCCGGATCAATATTTCACGGGGGCCTTTATTGTTTTCCATTGCATCAAAACTGTTACTAATCAGATTCAAAAGAACCTGTTGAAGCTGTATGCGGTCGCCAGAAATTAACGGAAGATCACTATCTAACTCGATTTTAAGAACATTGTTCCTTACCTTAAGATCAGGAGTAATAAGTAAGACGGTTTCGTTAATGACGGCATTAATATCAATCGGTTTCATTTCAGGAACCGTCTTCTTTAATAATGACCTTAATCGTCTGATCACTTCTGTTGCCCTCAGATCATCATTGACAATGCTTTGATGTATCTCTTGTAGCAGAAGATCTTTGTCCACCCCTTTTTGGGCGGGATTTGCCATTATACGTTGGGCAGCCTGAGAATAAGAAAGGATAGAGGTGAGGGGCTGGCTAATTTCATGGGCAAGAGAAGAGACAAACTCAGCAAGCTTTCCCACACGAGTAACGTGCATGAGTTCCTCATGCTGCTCTTTGATCTCTAAATCCCTTTGTCGCATCATTGTAATGTCAGTTTTAATACCTACATAATGGGTGATCGTGCCACTAACATCACGCACGGGTGTAATGCGCAGTAAATTCCAATATTTTTCCCCATTCTTTCTAAATTGGAGCAACTCTCCGAAAAAGGATTTACCATGAAGCAAGGTGTGTTTTATTTCCTCGAGGAAACGCGGATCTGTAAACGGACCATAATGCAGGAAATAATTCTTACCAAGAATTTCACCTTTTGCGTATCCTGACATTTTAAAATAAGATTGGTTAGCATAAATAAACGGGAAATTTGGATTTAATGCATCAATAATAAAGATACCATCAGCAACTGCATCCATTGCTTTAGTACGAATGTGGATCTGCTCTTCTGATCTTTTCTGCTTATCAACCCCCTTCTTTAACTGCTCGTCTTTAACGCTTAAATCATCAGTCTGCTCTCTGATCTTACTTTTTAAACCTTCACTTGTTTCAGTTAAATTTGAGGATTGATCCTCTTTACGCATGCGCAGCGTAGCCGAGGCATTGACCAATAATGGCTTGGAGAAAAGACCTTTTCCTCTGTTTAATATCCAACCCATAATTTATTCCCGAAAATAGATTAGTAGATCAAGATTTTCATAGAGGAAATTCGCTTAAAGCGGCATTTGGGGAAGGAATAACTGTCTAAAGGAGCATCCTCGAATGTCGATTAAATAGTACTCCTTTATCAATAAGCAGTCAATTTATTAAATCGACAAGCGGTTAAATATCCTTCAAGATCCCAGATTGAAATTTTGTGGACGAATGCGGCGGCCAATGGCGAGTATCGGTCAATCCGAACTTTCGCGGGAATGACAATATTGAATAACTTCGGGAGAATTATTTGATGGAGAATTTACCAAGGTGCTTACAGAATACGCGACCATCTTTTCTGCCGGATAACTTCTAAGCATACTCAGAACACGTTCAATCGGCGTGCTATCCTGAAGCCACACAGATTCATCTTCAGGCTCAAGAATAACCGGCATACGGTCATGGATGGTGGCCATCAATTTATTAGGTGTTGTAGTGATAATGCTGAAAGAATAAAATTCATTCTCCCCTTCTCCCCAACGGTCCCAAATTCCGGCAAAGGCAAAAGGCTCATCGTTCTTTAAGAAAATCCTGTAAGGGATCTTTTTATCGACCTTCTTTTGCCACTCATAAAAACCGTCCGCAATGACCAGGCATCGTTTTGATTTGATCAACCGCTTGTAGGTTGGCTTCTCCATAATTGTCTCGGCGCGGGCATTGATCATGCTATAGGCAGACTTTTCTTCTTTGGACCATGACGGCACAAGGCCGAACCTGGCCAAAGCCAATTCACTTGGGAAAGCGTTTAAAACAACGGGGGCAGTTTGTTGCGGCGCTATATTATAAAATTCGGGCAAATTTTCAGGGACTCGTTCTAAATTGAACCTCTTTTTAATGTCCTGCTTTTTCTTTGTCTGGGAAAATCGTCCGCACATATAATTACTTCTCTCGCTTAAGAATATATCCTTCGTTTTGCCCGATCTTCCGATATTCAACGACGGTCATTCTTTTTAAATTCTGAACAGTATTCGTTACCGGATAATAATATAAGCGTACCCTGTCACCGGCATTAAATTTTCCTTGATTCACCAGATAAATAAACCTTCTGTCGATCTTCTTATCTTCATCATAAAAATCAATCGTATTACGGCTAAAGCCCTTAATAGTACCGACAATGCTATCGATCCCATTAGGATAATAATTATATGTCTTTGTAAAAAAACAAGTCGTTGCAAAGGCCATCGGGGCATTAAAAACCAATAAAATGATAACTATGGCTTTCTTAATCATATTTTTATCTCCAGCAACTCATCCCATCGCGTCGTAAACCGCTTTGATTTACGCGACTGCTTCATAAACCAGGGCTTGCCTGCTCCTTCGGCCGCAAAGAACAGCTGGCCGCTGTTGGCGGAGCGATTATACCCATCCATTACCTTCATCAGCCGTTGTTTGGGGCTGTCTGAATAAACAGGGGCAAACAGGTCCTGCTGGACTAATTTCTCATCGGAAAAATTGGTCAGCATGACACCACAGCTTTTATAACGGTAGCCTTCTTTGTATATCTTTGTCAAAAGCCTCTTGGCGATCTCAACTAATTGCGGCGTGTAGGCCGTCGGCGGTGTTATATCAACACTGGCCGAATTGCGGTAGTAGTTCCCCTTAAACGGATTCGTTTCAATGAAAACCTGAATATGCCCGGCCACTGATCCCTGAAGTCTCACTTTTTCCGCGGCCTTTGAAATATACGCCGAGATCGCTTCTTCCATCTCAACCAGGCCGCTGACTTCATACCCAAAGGTCCGGGAAGTAACAATAGCCTTCTTGTTGGGCTGTATTTCTTCAAACGTTATACAAGGCGTTCCCCTTAGCTCCTGTACTGTCCGCAGGGTCATAATGGTTAGATGTTTCTTTATCCATTCATCCGGCACTTTCTTTAATTGCAATGCGTTACTGATGCCATGACGGTTTAAAAACAAAGCTTTTTCATGTCCAATCCCCCAAATTTCCCGCACCGGAGTCTTTTCAAGCCACTGATCAATGTCCTTTTCATCAATAAAGCAAAAAACCCCACCCATCTTAGGATTGTCCTTGGCAATATGATTAGCCACCTTGGCTAGCGTCTTTGTCGGAGCAATGCCAACAGAAACAGGAATCCCCGTCCGCTCTTTGACCGTGCTTCTTATTCCCCGGCCATAAGTTAAATATCCCTGATTTTCAAAACCTTCTAAAGACAGGAACGCTTCATCAATCGAATAAATTTCTAAATTAGGCGTAAAGGATGATAAAGCAGACATAACCCGGTCTGACATATCCCCGTATAATACAAAATTAGCCGATAAAATTTTAACGTCATGTTGTTTAACTAACTGTTCACATTTAAAAATCGGAGCACCCATGGCAATACCGACGTCCTTAGCTTCCTGAGAACGGGAAATGGCACAGCCATCATTATTGGATAAAACAACTACGGGCTTATTTTTTAAGGCAGCGTTAAATACCCTTTCGCAGGATACGTAGAAACTGTTGCAGTCGACTAAGGCAAAGACTTTAGACATATCACACCGAATGGATTACATTAGTCACAACTCCCCAAACTTCAAAATCCATACCAGCTTTTATTTCAATCGGAGAATATTTAGGGTTCTCTGATAATAAAGACAGCTTCTCTCCCTTTTGACTTATCCGCTTAACAGTAAAATCCCCGTTAACAACAGCCACAACAATACGTTTATCTTTGGGTTCAAGAGAACGGTCCACTATAAGAATATCGCCGGAGCTTATTCCTGCTCCGATCATCGAATCGCCTTTGACTTTAACAAAAAAAGTGGAAGCCGGATGTTTAATGAGATGTTCATTTAAATCCAATTGCTTATCCAAGTAATCTTCAGCCGGGGAAGGGAAACCTGCTTTGATGCGAGATAGGTACAGAGGCAGGGGTTGTTTGGTAGCAGTATCAGCTCTGAAGATTTCAACGACCTTAACCATTTGGTAATTCTACTCTCACCACCCTATTTGAACAAGTTTAAAAATGAAGGGACTGGAACCATTTGAGGCATGACAATGGAAGAAATTTGACAAATAATGGTTCCTTTGATAAATTAATTTTGTCAAATGCGTTTCCCCAAACGCGTTATATGTAATCAATAATATTCCGTTGCATTACCACTTTAGCCCTCCTCCAAGCTATATTCTTAACGGATCCATCCAAAGGGGGGAATTTGTGATCATCAACGAACACCGCAGGGAATTTATCGCAAAACTGATCTGTGATCTTGGTAAAACAATCTTTGCAGTAGGGTTAGCGAGTTATTTCTTTGAAAAATTCTCTATCAATGTTAAAATTGGACTATTGATAGCTTTTGTGATATTAACTTGGGGAAGCATTTTTATTTGCCCCAACAAACTTAACGGAGATAAATCATGATCTGGTTCGCTTCTGCGCCTTTATTTATACTTGCTGTAGTCCTTATATTAATGTGGATCGACCGCCGCAACGCAAAGAAACAAGCGCATTAAAAAACCGGGACACATTGACTTTTTCAATAAGAAAAGTCAATGTGTCCCGGTTTTTTACTCGATGGATTATTTTGTAAAAGTAAAAGTTTCCATTATTTTTTCATATTGGTCAATCTTTTCCCCGCCAAAAGAAATCTCATATAATGTAGTACCATTCAATAGATAATATTCAGCTGAGCCTCCAGTACGTCCAAAACCAAAATCATAATAACTTTTGAAATAAGGAAATGATTTAAACATTCCGCGAGAATACGTTATATTACTAATTTTTTGATTAACTAACGTTTGATACGTTTTATCAAATTGAGACATTGAAGAATCTCGAACAACCACAATAAAGAATTCATCTTGCTTGGACATAGCACTATCAGGGTCAAACTTACTGATATAAATTGATGGCGGATCTTTAATAACAATTACTTTCCAAGGAAATGTAATTTCAAAATTGAATTCAGGGTCTTTGTACACATCTCCGGCAGACACTTTTTTGACTGAATCTGACGATTGATCTATCCTTTGCTTATCGTAAGCTGGCTTAAGGGTAGTAATCTGGCTATATATGTTCCATATTTGCAATACAACTATAAAAGTAGATATGAAAATAGTTAACAAAATATTTCTTAAATCAAAAATCCATGCTCTAGAGAATTCTATGACAAGTAGAGAAATAGATCCAAAGATGAACGGAAAATTAAATACCCAAAAAAGAGGATTAAGTAAAATGTGTTTTAACGAAAATCCATTAATATAAGAATTACAAAGATCATTACTGATAAAAGCTGATCCTAATACAAAATACACAAGTCGAGCCCAAGAGATCCCTTGTACTAATTTCTGTAAAGTAAATACTGCCACAAGAAAAAAAACACCAAAGTAAAATGCTTCACCTAGAAGACCATCAGTAACATTGGTACAACTTCCCAAACAGCTAAGTAAAGAAATAAAAAAATTAAAGCCGGATTGCAATAAACAATATCCGGTATAAAAATATCCGATTATCTGTAATAAAGTTGTTTGGATTTCTTCTTGCGTGTTTTTATCTTTAATAGAGAACTTTTGTTGCGAAGAGGATCGTGCTTGATCTTCCATACATTATAAGTATAAATTCAGCAAACATATTTACAAGGATTATCATCAACAATTTATTTTAGAATATACAAATCATGTCGACTGAGAAATAAAAACGTAATCTGTGGGCCATTGAAAAGTGGACACTTTAAAGTGTCCACTTTTATAAAAGGCTTTTGATGTGTTGGTAGATGCGCTCGGCCATGATTTTGTAGCCGGCGGCGTTGGGATGGATTTGGTCGTGTTTGAGTTCGGGGTTGTCTATGATGCTGCTTAGGATATTCGGTATCAGTAAGATGTGCTCACGATTTGCCAGGGTTGTGAAATCTTCGATATAAGGATCGCCTAATATTCCCATTTGTACTTCTGCCCAGGCAACCATGGCGCCGTGCTCTTTGATGCGCTCAATAATTTTAGTCATATTAGCTAGTGTCTCTTCTTTAGGCATCCCATGGAAATAATCATTGGCGCCTAATGTAATAATCACTAGTTTGGGATCATGCGTTAATACATCTTGATCAAGACGCACTAAAGCATCCCCGGTGGTGTTCCCGGAGATGCCTGCATTAATGACCGGTAAATTTATTTTCTCCCTTAAAAGTGACGGGTAATCTTGGCCGATGGCTGCGCCAAATCCGGCGGTGAGGCTGTCCCCAAAGCAGACAACCGTTGTCCCGGTGGAATTGCGATTATCAATAAGCGGCTGACAACCTGTCATAAGAATGGTAAATAGGATAAGATATTTCTTCATAAATGTTTAAAAGATTGCTTCGTCGGCTTCGCCTCCTCGCAATGACACTTATTTAAATGTACCTATCACCTTTATTTTGTTGCGTCGCCTAACAGCCTTTTGACACGTTCCACCAGCTTTATTATATCAAACGGCTTGGCAATATAAACAGTATACGGCTCATCAGGCTCCAGATGATTTTCTTCGTGGGCGATCAACCCGCTTAAGACAATGATCGGAATATTCTTACACTTTTCATTCTGCCTGACCTTCATGCTCAAACGCCACCCGTCCATCACAGGCATTGACAGATCAACGATCATCAGGTCAGGGACATTGATCTTTATGGCCTGCAGGGCCTCTTCACCGTCAGCTGCGGTCGTGACCTCATAACCGCTCTTCTGCAACATGGCCTTTATCATAAAAACCAGATCCTGATCATCATCTACCACAAGTACTCTCGCCATAATGATAACTCCTTCCAAAATACTAACAAATCTGATTCTAGAGAGGTGCCGTTACCTCAATGTCCATACTAGAAATTCGGCCTTAATTGGCCTGCTGGGAAAAAAAATTGTTCACCTGGTCCAAAATATCCTCCAGGGCATTGTATTCGACGAAGATAAAGACCCCCGTCTTGATGCCGAAACGTTCCATCACCTGACGGTTGTGCTTATCTTCACGGGGAGTATATAAAAAGATCTTTACTCCCATTGTTTCAGCCATTTGGTGCAGACGGAAAATGACGATGTCACCCGCTATATCCGTCAGGCCCAACTGCACAATGGCCACATCAGGGACATCTTTCATTATTTTCTCGAGAGCCTGTGTCCCATTCCTGGCAGGAATAACGGTATAATCGGCATTTAGAAAGATACCAGCGACCTGATCGAAGATTTTCTGGTCATTCTCGACAATACAAATTTTGCGGGGGCGCCCAAGAATCCCTGTAGCTGCGAATTGCGACTTACTTTTATTCTTTATGATCAGCTCTGCCTCAAAAATGAGTTGGTCTATCTCGAAAGGCTTGATCACAAAGCCATCTATCTCAAGGTCTTTAAAAAGCCCCTGAACGTTAGCACGGGCGGTTAAGATCAGGACAGGAAACATGGGCCTACCCTTTGGGTCACAGATCTTGCTATAAAATTCAATGCCTCCCATACGGGGCATGTTCATATCCAGGATGATCAGATCCGGCCTAAACTCATGCACTATCCCCAACGCTTCCAGGCCATCACCTGCTGTTTTTACCTCAAAGCCTTTTGACTTGAACTGAAACTCGACCATTTCCCTTAAGTCGACTTCATCATCGATGATGAGAATTTTCTTTTTAGTATCCATTTATTTTTTCCCTCCTCCATCAATGGGAAGAATGAAATTAAAACAGCTCCCCTGGCCGGCTGTTGATTCAACGTTGATCTCTCCCCCATGCTGACGGACGATTTCCCTGCAAATGGCAAGACCGAGCCCTGTCCCGACACATCTTAAATGAGCGTCCCCTAATTGCTGGAATTTCTTGAAAAGCTTATCCCTATCTTCCTCTTTGATCCCGTATCCCGTGTCCTCAACACGAACTTCCACCTTACCGGACTGGGTATTCATAACAGTGGAAACGGTAATGCCGCCGGAAGCTGTAAATTTAATGGCATTGGAAATTAAATTATTCAGGATCTGGATTATTTTATCCGGATCAAAGGAAAGAACAGGTGCTTTTGGATCAAGGACCGCCTTCAAATATAATCCCTTTTCACGGGCGACCGCTTCTTGTGTCTCTACCACGGACTGGACCGTCTTGTTAATGTCACCGGGCTTGATCATCAAGGTCGTCTTCCCGGACTCCAAATGCTCCAGGTCAAGGATATCGTTGATCAGACGATTGAGCCTGTCAACATTGCTCTTGGCCCTGCCCAAGAAATTATGCTGTTCATCGCTCACAGCTCCGGCAGAGCCACTCAAGACAATATCAACAGCCGCTTTGATCGATGCCAAAGGCGTCCTTAATTCATGGGAGACCGTCGAGGTGAAATCCCTTTGCATATTATAAAGGGCTTTCAGTTTCTCATTCGCCCCTTTAAGCTCTTCATTCATGGTCCTTGTTCCTTCGAACAGGCGGCGATTCTCGATCACAAGATCGTGGTGAACCATCGCCCCCTTCACGGCAGATACCAATTCCGGAGGGTTCCATGGTTTATTGATAAAACGGTAGACTTCACTGATATTAATAGCCTGCTCGGCTGCGGAAAGATCAGCATAGGCTGTAAAAAGTATACGGACAATGTCCGGGTGTTGCGCTTTGACCTGCCTTAGGAATTCCACCCCTGAAATATCAGGCATGCGCTGGTCGCTTAAAACTACTTTTATATTCTCCCGGGCTATAATGCTCATGGCTTCAACGGAATTGCTGGCGAAAGCAACCCCGTAAGGTTCGTCGTTAAAAATACGAATGATGGAATTAAGCACCTTCTGATCATCATCCAAGAACAAAACACTTACTTCTTTCATATTTCCCCTCCTGTCAACTGCTTTGAATTATAAGCACAATCCGTCGGCATCATGACTGTAAATGTAGTCCCTTTGTTCACGATGGAAGAAAATGAGATCGTCCCGCCATGCTTTTGAACAATATCATAACTGACACTCAATCCCAAGCCTACCCCGCAGCCTACCGGCTTGGTGGTAAAAAACGGATCAAAGATCCTAGTGATATTCTCCGCAGGTATGCCGCAGCCTGTGTCACTGATATCAACACAGGTAAACCGGTCCTTGGCATATATCTTGACCGTAATAAATCCTTTGTCCTTGATGGCATGCGCCGCATTTGTCAATAAATTCACAAATACCTGGCCGATCTTTTGAGGATTACAATTGACCGATGCTACCTTACTGTAATCCTTTCTCACTTGTGCTTTGTATTTGATCTCGTTCTTGGCGATGCTCAGCATGCTTTCCATAAGAGCTTCCAGATCAACAGGGACCTCTCTCTCTTTATCGGGATTCGCAAAAGCGCACAGATCAGCAACGATCTTGCGCATACTCTCTGCCCCATCCCTGGATTCTTTGATCAAATTACCGATATCATCTTCCATAAATTTAAAATTGACCGCACTTTTGGTGCTCTCCCAGGAAGATATGATTTGAGAAACCTTTTCCTTATTTTTCTCGCTTAAAGCCTTCTCCAATCTATTCAGAAAATCCAATGATTGTACGTAGTAGGATATATATTTTTCTAAAGTCTGCAGATTGCTATTGATAAAACCAATAGGATTATTGATCTCATGGGCTATCCCGGCGGCCAGCTGCCCGATGGCTGAAAATTTCTCCGATTGCAGCAATTGACTCTGAACATTTTGTAAATCGTTGGTGCGTTCCCGGACCTTTTGATCAAGGGTTTTGTTTAATTCATCCAACTGTTGATTGCTTTCAAGCAATGCTTCCTGGGCGCCACGGGTAATGCGTAACAACACTAACCACGATAATAACAACAAAATGAAAACGGTAATAAACGATATCTGAGATATATAGGCTTTACTATTTTCCACCGCGAGCGCCGCGTCCATCTGTTCCTTCAAAAACACGTTCAAATGTTCGATGGCCCCCTCATAATTATTCCTCTGGGCTTCATATTGGTCCCCAAAAAGAATAGCCATCGCTTCGTGATTTTTCCCTTCCCGGATCAAAACAAAGGCCTCGTCTTCCATCTGAAGTAATTTGATCTTGCCGATGCCGGTGCGGTCGGTTTCCTTCCTATATATTTCGGGAGACGCTGCTATGGCCTGATGGATGGCGCTGCTCAATTTTGGTCCGTTCTCGCGGTAGCGCAATTCCCACCTTAGATCCCCGGTGGCCGCAGCCATACGGGCGGACATGGTCATTGTTTCATCATAGTGGATGATCTGGCTTCTGATCTGTTCGATTTGAAGATAACGCTCTTTTAAACCGTTGACAGCTTGCTGGACGTGATAATCATGGATCCCAATAACCACGAGCAAAATCCCGGCCACGATCAAAACCCCTGTAAAGAAACGGATAGGGAATTTTGTCCCCATTTTATAATATCGACCATGGAGGTTCTTGGCCACTCTTGTGGGAAAAACAATCGCATCCATAACCATTTACCCTAGTATTTGTTTGACCCGCTCCTTTAATATTTCATTGCTAAAGGGCTTGTGCAAATAACCTTCCGCTCCTAAATCCATGATCTTTTGAATTTCATTAGGTTCATCAACCCCTGAAATGATAAGGACCTTGGTATTATGCTTATTAAGATCCTCACGAATATTGGCATACACCTGATATCCGTCCAAGGCAGGCATATGGATATCCAATATCATTAAATCTGGTTGAAATCTCGCGAATTTCTTCCCGGCTTCAAACCCGTCATAGGCCACATCAATATCATATTTATTCTCCATCATTAACATACGCCGCAGGGCCAGCACTATGCCGCGGTCATCATCAACGATCAAGATTTTCGTTAAAACAGGGGCTGACTGCAATTCTGCAGGGATCGGCATTTTGTATTCTTGAAGAAAATTCAGGAAATCTTCAACGCTTACACGGCTATGTTGGCCAGGTGTACGATAGGCTTTTAATTTTCCGGATGCCACCCACTTTAGCACTCCCCTATGCGTAACATGACAGTACTTGGCTATTTCACCAGTGGTTAGCGGTTCTTTTCCACTATTTTCTATTGTCATATGCGACCCCCTAATTCGTTCTACTTATTCCTAATGTTCCATCTGTTCCTATTGAAAGGATGCCATATTTTTGGGGTGTTGTCAAATTCCGAGGCGTTGAAGGGGACTGTTGAAGGGGACTGGAAGCTTTTTTAACGGATACGGCGGTCTTCAATTTCCTCGGTCGTATTAGCTAATTGTATGATCTCTTCAGTCAACCGCGTTTTCTTCCATTCCCCTTTGGCGAACCAGCAAATGGAGACAATGGAGACAATGATATTGGTGACCGGGAATGACCACCATAGACCCGTGGACTGTAGTACCGTATGTTTGGAAAGAACATACGCTAATGGGAACTGAAACATCCATTGGGACACAAGTGCTATCACCATGGCTATCAGCATATTTCCGGATGCACGGAAAGCGGAAACAATGCATAGTTGTATGCCGATACCTCCCCATGCAGGGCACATGATACGGATAAATTGAGAGCCTTGCGTGATGACGTCCGGTACGTTGGGCACGAAAAATGCAACGATGGAAGGCGCAAAAATGTAAGCTATAATTCCAACCAGGGTAAGAAGAACAAAACCACAAAAAGCACCAATAACAGCCACATGCTGTGCACGCTTGATATTGCCGGCACCTATGTTTTGGCCGACCAAGGTCGAAACAGCCATAGAAAGACCCATGGCCGGGATAGTAATAACCTGCAAAATATTCGACCCTACACCATAAGCTGCAATCGTCAATGTCCCGAAACTCGCTACTAAAAATGACATGACCGTAAGACCAAGTCCGCGAGTTGATAATTCGACAGATCCGGGAAAGCCCAAGAAGAAAGCACGCTTGATGTAATCCGGATCAGGCCGAAAGCTTTGCCACTTTAACTGTATGCCATGACGTCCGCGCAAGAAGATAATAAGTCCCAACAAGGCGGCCAATGCCTGGGTAAAGAGTGTAGCAAGCGCCGCCCCCTTCACCCCTTGCGCCGGCACTGGTCCCATCCCAAAAATGAAAAGAGGGTCAAGAAGAAAATTCAGGGTGACCGTTCCCAGCACGATCAGCAACGGAATTTTCGTCTGGCCGATCCCCCGCATCAATGCCTGGAACATGGCATAAAGAAATACAAAAATAATGCCAATGAATGATATACGCATAAACCCCAGCGCACCATTATAAACATCCGGGGCCACACCAAGTAATTTAAGAAAATACGGCGCTAGCAGATACCCAACGGCCCCAAGAACAATTGAAGTGACGGCCACCATCATCATTGTCTGCGCGGCGACATGATTGACCATATCTTGACGCCCTGCCCCCATATATTGGGCTGAGAGAGTTGCCCCCGCCATGGCAAGGCCAGCCCCAAGTGCTATCACCAAAAACGTTACCGGAAAACTGACCGACACTGCCGCGACTGCTGCTGCACCCAATCTTCCGACCCAGAAAGCGTCGGTCAACTGGTAGCCTGTCTGCAAAATGTTTCCCAATATGATCGGAATCGCAAGCAGTGTAAGGGCTTTTCCAATCGGTCCTTCAAGAAATATTTTTTGATTATCGCTTCGAGTAACCGGCTTCCCCGTCATTCCTGTCTGCTTATTTGAATGAGCTTCTTTATCCATCAAATTCTTCCTTCTTAAATAACAACCTTTGGATACATATATGCACTCGAAAAGGGGACTGGAACCTTTTTAGGGACAGGTCATTCGATGCTAAGCCTATTTATTTTTTTCCTGTCCTCTCTTTGGTTCCTGGCCTCTTCTATTTAAACTAAATACCTTTGTAAATATCCCCTCTTGAAGCTATCTTCACAATAAGCACAATGATCTCTTTTTTGAATACTTCGTAAATGACCCTGAATTCTCCAATACGATACCGGTATAACAATTCCTGTGGGCGCGTTTTTAATCGCTTAATATTGGGGCCATAATAGGGGTCCTTTTCCAGCTCTTCAAAACAAGCATCAAGACGTTTGGCAAAATCTTCTGAACAAGCCGCATAGAATTTCTTCGTCTTGGAAGACAGTTCAACTTTAAATTTAGCCACGTTTTATAGATCTCCAAGAAACACTCTTGCCGGTCTTGAATTCTTTTCGGGCGGTATTAACATCTTCCCAATCTTCGGAAGACAGCGTTTCATCAACTCTCTCTTTAAGAAGTTCCCGAACAAAGGCCGACATAGACTTGTATTCATCAGCGCAGATTTTTTTAACGCGACGATAAAGTGGTTCTGGAATCCGTATTAACAATTCTTTTGACATTGTAATAGCCATAAGATATCCCTCCTATCAAAAGTATATCACTCTGCCATATGTTTTCAAGATGAATTTTGTCAACGGAATTTAAAACAATTCCTTGCTCTTCTTATACGGCGGGAGGGTTAGGTGGTCTTTGCGGTTGTAGGCGTGCAGGTCGAAAACCCAGTCAAAATCATTTTCGCGTTTGGGATACCATTCACCAAAGAAGGGGGTTTTCCCTGTCTTTTTATTAATAACTACTAAATATTCCGTATCCAATAAATCCCTATAGCTGGCTGTCAGGGCATTGCTGGACATGGGTTCCAGAAAATTATGCCCGAATATGACAAACCAGTAACCCGGGTATTGGGAAACTATTGGGCCTGTTTTAATATCAGGATATGAAACCCGATAACTATCTTTTTCTTCTGTTCCGACCAGAGCTCTTTGGGCCATGATCTTGGCTGTTTGGGCATCAACGCCATGCTCGATATGCACCATGGTATCGAAATTTCTGTAAACAGCTTTAGTCGAAGTGCAGCCCAGTAGAAAGCACAATGCTAATACGCTATAAATCTTTCTCACGAAAGGAACCTCGTTGAGCGCAAATGGCGTTCCAGATGGAAGACCAAAAAATGGTTCAAAACATACTTGAGCTCTTTTTTGATGAAAGGGGCCATCCCTAGCCGCTGCGAAGCATCCCAATCATTGCGTTGGATATGTAATATTGATGCTACCGCACCCAATGATATGGGAGTTGTCTCCCCTGTTGAATCCTTGCAAACACCGCATAATAGCCCGCCTAACGCCAAGCTGAATCGCGGCGATTGAGCGACATTTTTATTGCAACGCACACAGGCCTCTAAATGCGGCTGGAAACCTGACAAAGATAATATCTTAATTTGAAATGTTTGGACAAGTTTACTGACATCCGGGGTCGTCTGCAGGGTTTTCAGGAAGGCCTGCATCAGGTCATAGATCTCCAGATTTTGCTCTTCCGCCGGCATCAGGGTATCAATAAGCTCAGAGGCATAACTGGCGGCAGTCATACGCTCCAAATCTTGACGCAGGCCTGAGAAGAAATCTTTCATATCACAATGGCTGACCAGATGGATATCATTGTTGCGGTATTGATAATAGACGATATCATTGACGGAGAATTTATCGACGCTGGAACCGAACTTCCTAGGGTCCTTACGGATGCCTTTTAAGACCCCCTTGACCTTGCCAAAATCCCTCGTAAAAAAAGTGGCGATGCGGCTGGTCTCACGGAAGTCAAAAGACTTCAAAACGATGCCTTCAGTTTTTACAATCATAACTTGATTATGCCAAAACTATGATATAATTCAAGGTAATGTACAACGATTTTTACAAACTCAAAGAATCCCCCTTCAACATCACCTCTGACCCTGATTTCTTTTTTTCTTCTTCCCGCCACGAAGAGGCGTTTAATCACCTGATCTACGGCATTGAATCACGCAAAGGGATCATCGTCATCACCGGTGAGATCGGTACAGGCAAAACAACCCTTTGCCGCACCCTGCTTAACCGTCTGGACAAATCCGTCAAGACTGCGCTTATCCTCAACCCTAATTTTTCAGATCTGCAATTGCTTCAGATGATCATCAACGATCTGGATATCCGCTATACTAAAAAAACAAAACTCGACCTGGTGGGCGCCATCACCTTATTTTTGATCGACGAATCCTCCAAAGGGCATAATGTGGCCGTTATTATCGACGAATGCCAAAATCTCAACATCCGCCAGTTAGAACAGATCCGGCTATTATCCAATCTGGAAACTGAAAAAGAAAAACTGTTGCAGATCATTTTAGTCGGCCAGCCGGAGTTGGGCGAAAAACTCAAGAACCCTGCCCTGCGCCAACTGACCCAGCGGGTGACCGTGCGTTATCATATCCTGCCTTTACAGAAAGATGAGGTAGGGCGTTACATCAAACACCGTCTCAAAGTCGCCGGTGCCGATCCCAAACTTCATTTTACACCACAAGCCATCGACGCTATTTTTGCAGTCTCCCAAGGAACGCCGCGGGTCATCAATATCCTTTGCGACCGTGCCCTGCTGGCCGGATTTGCAAGGGAAACCTTCAACATTGACCATTCCCTAATCCAAGAAAGTGCCAAAGAAACACTCTTCGCATATGAGCATAATTCATGATGCCCTGAAAAAAGTCCAGCAAGGGTTGTCTTCCAAATCTGAGGAAATAGAAGTAATTCCGCCGGCCCCCAAACCGACGAATACTTCCGCCTATATTTACGAAACCCCTCCTAAGGTTGAAGTCTTGCCGCCAAGCAACCAGGAAAGCAATAATCCCAAAGGACCTATTCAAAATAAGATTAAATCCATCCTTGCCATGTGCTGTGCCATGGCGATCACCGTAGGTTCTTTGTACTTTGTTTATCTACAGTTCCGCAACTATATCCCCAGAGCCGAAAAATATGCCAAGAAATCGTTCTACAAATTGATCCATAAAGAAGAACTCCCTGATTTTAAGACCAGGGCCCCTGAAGATCTTAAACCCCTGGCCCAGCTTACCATTAATCCGCCGACGGAAGCTTCTTCCAGTGCGAACCCATCCGGCACAAATCTATCCAGTACGGTCAAACCGCCGGCCCCTATTACTTTGAATGTCCACGGGATCATGTCCAATGCTACGGGCAATCTGGTATTGATCAATGACCAGGTTTACCAGGAAGGTGATGACGTCGAAGGGGCCAAGATCGTCAAGATCAACCTGGATTCTATCACCGTTATCATTAACGGGACGGAACAAACAATCCGTGTAAAGAATTAATTCCTCCGAGGCTCTCCTTCGCTAAAGCTCCGATGGATAGAATGCATATATATGGCGAGAGAACGATAACGAAATACCTTAAGAGATCCTTCTTTTATGACCGACATTCTTTCCTGTTAATAGTTCCCGGAAATTTTTAAGACTATAATAAGGTGTGTCTGCTACAACTGCATTGACAAAGGAAGCAGGAATAGAACCCGCGGTGTCAGTATGTTGCTGGAAAAACATTTCAGTCCGGTCTCGTGGTAAAGATTTAAAACTCCACACCGATTCGATGGATTTTACGCGTATCATGCCCTTGACTAGCGGAAGCCTGTTAGGAAGAGCCGTTAATGTATAGCTTATTAAGCCTTGAGCAGATTCTTTGGATCTAGTACGCTTAAAAACAAAATCTCTGGAAGCAACCGGCCAGGGCAAATGCAATATTAAATAAATGACTTCCTGCTTGGGCCCGTCATTTTCAATAAATTTTGAAAGAACACATTGATAATACCAACGACTTATCTGTGTCTTTTCAAAGTATGCTATTACCTTAGGCAATGGCGCATCGATTATAACATTGGCCTTAAACTCAAGAATGGGAGAACCTGTAACTTTTCGAGTATAGACGGGGATTCCCTCTAGGTTTTTTCTTAACAGCCAGGAACTTTGCTCAGCATTAAGAAGACTGGGGGAGAAAAAGAAACTATATAAAAGTAAAATTGTAATTAATATTCTCATTCTTTTTAACCTATGCCACAATTCCTCTCCCTGCAAGTCGATTTTGCTTACTCCATTGATTATCATGTTCTATCGTATTCTCTATTGCCCAAATCAAATTAAGAGGCTGGAACGGTTTCTTGATCCACCTTTTTATGCCGCGAAAATCCAAATGCCCCTGAAAATCATCTTTATATGAATCAGACATCGCTATAATCGGGACCCTTTTTGTTTCACATACTCGATTAATCGTATAGGTAATTTCAAATCCTCTCTGTCGTGGAATTCTTAAATCCATCAAAATTAGGTCCGGGTTACTTTGGATGATTGTATTAACGGCCAATAATGAATCGATAACCGGGACCGGTGTGTACCCACAAAAACTTAAGATTTCTTTCAGTTCTCCTATTGCATTTATATCTTTATCAATGATAGCGATTTTTATATTTTTCATTATCTTGGCTCCTTTTATTTGACCGTTTTCTAAATTTATAACGGCATTCTATAAAAGAGGCCAAAATGAATCAATTGTACCAAGGTTTAATAGGCTTGCCGGGCAGGTTGAATGATTGCAGATTATTAAAATGACGCCTATTTTGATAATATTTGGGTAGTAAAAAATCACGGAAGCAGTTTATGACTATCTAAAAGGCCACGCAGGCATAGATATTACAAATATAGAAATCACTATATATAGTAATATTATCTCAGTAGACATTGAATAATGCTCCTGAAGTTTGAACCCAACAGTCCAATCAAAGGTTTATTTGGACACTTGGGGCTCTCTGAACAACGGTAACTTCATCGTGCTCATACCACCTTCCATCGTGGTGGCGGTGCTGGTAATGCCCATGCCGACTTTTTTCACCCCCGTTGCCATCGCCCCTTGCGAATGTACCAAAACTTAATAATGATAGTCCCAAAATGAGGACTAAAGCTGATCTGAACTTTAAGGTTTTATTAAACATACTTTCCTCTTTCCTTGTTAAGTAATGCGCGTTCGAAAAAGTACCTAAGTTTTTGAACGTGGAAGGTACGGAAACTCGCTCAATTAACATTTTTTCGAACGCGCAAATCGAATACCTCAGTTGCTAATTATCGGCGTGTTCAATATTGTGGCCCGTATTCACTACTTCTTGGCCTGCGCCATATCACCTGTTTTGATTAACAATATTTGAGACCCCTGTCTTTCGGCAACTATCGCTTACTCCGGTCAAAAACCAGTGGCATTTCCCCGTTGACAGAGGAAAATATTTATTCCTTAGCACAAATGCAATCAAGATACCCGCACCGTTCACAAACATCCTTCTTTTCTTCATTCATTTTTCTATCCTCCTCCGGTTGACTAAAATTAAATATTCGAACCGATTTAAATGAGTTTAGAAGAAAGCAACTAATTATAGTTTAGTGATATCTCTAAAATGAATCAATTGTACCGAGGTATAATATGGTGTGATGAGCTGTGGGTTAGCTTCAGCTACGAGTCCTTCAAGAAACAATTTTATTTCTCTTAAACTTCATGAATCCTATTAATCCTAAACCTAATCCTAAAAGATATAGGGTGGCTGGTTCCGGAGTTGCTATAGGATTGGTAATAGGCGTGTCACCATTGTAACCGGTATAGATATTATTGTCATCCAATGTTACTGCGCCATTTAGAGCAATGGCATCGCCGCCATTAATGTCTGCTCCGGTAGTCAGGGTGACGCTTTGATCCGCAAGAATATTTCCTGTGAACGAAGTGTCTGTGCCGAGAGTTGCAGAACTGCCGACAATCCAAAATATGCTATCATTCAAACCTGCATTATCCAACGTCACCGATGAATTGGAGGCCGTTGTAAGCGTACTTCCGATCACAATGTCAAAAACCGCATTATTAATATTCTCAGCATTGAGAACAAGCGGCCCTGTCAACTGCGCTGATGTGGCGAAAGTATAGACGCCCGGCGTAAGTGTAAGGCTGCCTAGATTCTGACCTGTTAAGTTGCCAGTGGACGACATACCTGCCAGAACATTGTATGCTGCTGCAGCATCAATCTGAGCCTGAAGCGTCACAGTACCAGCTGTGTATATGGTTCCATTAACGGTTCCCGGCGGGAAGCCTGTGATCGCGCTGCCTGGATCCACACCCACATCTCCAGTGATGGTACTCGAACCCGTATTAGTCACCGTTGAATTACCCAATACTGCGAAGTTACCCGCCGTATTTAGAACTTTGGCAAACCCTATAGTAGAGCCATAAAGAAAAGGACTCAAAATCATGACCCCTGAGATAATAAAATTTTTAAATCTCGTACTCAACTCCTGTATAAATTACTTATTTTTTAATGAATTTAGAAGAAAGCACATTTGATTACATCTTAGAGATTTGTCTAAAATGAATCAATTGTACCGAGGTATAATCCTAAAATTTTATAGAATTGGGGAAGATAATCTTGAGCAACCGGGATGTTGGTATTAACTTTTTAGTCGAACCTCGGATAGACCGAGGTCGATGGCTTATTTTAAATCTTTGTCATTTTTTATTCTTTTTCCGTAAACTCTACCAAAGAATTTGAAGCCTTACCACTTAAGAAATCCTCATCTTCGTCATATTGAGCCAGCCAGGCGTGAACAGATTTAGAAAAGTTTTTTCCCTTTTCATCTGATTCATAAGACTTTTGGCCTTTTTGATTAATCATGCTGTCCTCCTTTATTTTATCTTTTTGGGTTTCCTTCATTTATAAAACTTGAAAGAGTCTTGTCGATATTCTTTAAACTTTGTTCTGCTTCCAGCCAATTATCTAAATCAGATCCGCCTTTTTCTGTATGAATCTGATAGGCTCGAAGCTGTATCGAATTATCATCTACAGTCCCGTCCCTTTGAATATCTTCCGATTTAATCACACCAAATGCTTGGTGATGATGAATGTGTTTTGACATTTTCTCTCCTTTTGAAGACTTTTAAGTTTTGTAAAGCCTAAACCACTTTCCTGCCAGTAAAGAATTGAATAAGTATGACTACAACAGCAATAACAAGAAGGGCATGAATAAACCCCCCCATTGTGTACGACGAAACCATTCCTAATAACCAAAGCGCTAGCAAAATAACTGCAATTGTGTATAACATCTTTCCCCTCCTATAATTAATCCCACCCTATGGATTTAAACCTGATTTTTTAATTTATCTGTGACTTCATCAATTTGGTTTTTGACATTACCACGAAACTCTTGAGCGCGACCCACGACTTTTAAACGTTTGTTATTGGTAAGATCACCTACAGCTTGTTTAACGCGCCCCTTCACTTTATCCATTTGACCATTCATACCATTCTCCTTTTTTAATGTGTCGTCGTAACTGCAACTGTACTATCCGCCGGTTGCTGATAAACTGCCGTAGTTTGCGAAGGAGGATTGTCACGAACGTTTGTTGTGCGTGCAGTAAAACACCCTTGAAGGGAAATAAGCGAAGCGGCACAAATTACAATTTGTAAAATTTTTACTGTCATATTCTTCTCCTTTGATTAAACACTTGGTTGACCATATGAAGTAAATAGTGATCTTCAAATGGTTTTTGTAAAAAACCCACTGCCCCTGCTTTTAAAGCCTGTTCCTTAAAACGGTCATCCTTGTCCGCAGTAATTACAATGACCGGAAGGATATATCCCTCTTTTATGAGCCTTTGTTGCGTGTCCCACCCGTTTACTCCCGGCATATGAATGTCCAAAATCAAACACCCTGGAGCTTTATTACGCACATCACTAAAGAATTCTTCTGCTGAAGAAAATGTTTCCACTGCAAACCCATAACTAACCATAAGTAATTTAAGTGAGCGGCGCACTGACTCATCGTCATCCAATATGTAAATCTGCTTCTTATCAGAGGACGTCCCGTCCGAATCCTTAATTTGTAATTCTTCTACTGGCATGATTGTATTTTAGGGAGATGTAAAAATGAATCAATTGTACCGAGGTATAATCAATTGAAATGCTACATTAGACAGGCGATGGCCCTTGGTAAAGTGTAAAAAAATTAAGATTGCCATTCTGCTTGAAGCATTGAGGCCAAAAAGCCAGCGCCAAAAGCAAAACAAGCAACCGAATCTTTATCACGCAACTTTTCATTCAAAATACTCTTTAAAACAAATAAAACTGACGGGGAAGACATATTGCCGTATTCCCTTAAAATCGCTCGAGAAGACAACATCTGATCATCTGCAAAGCCATTATGCTCCTGTATAGCGTCTAATACTTTTCGTCCCCCCGTATGAAAAGCATAATGAGTGTTGTCGTTTGAATTTTCCTTCTGCAAGGTTTGAATGGCTTGGGCTACTATCCCAGGCACTTTGGGTGAAATTACATTACAAAGACGGTCATTAAGGTATTTAAAACGTAATTCATTACGAAATTGCGGCCACAGAACTGAAGAAATATTATTGATGCGTAATCCTGGAATGTTTTCTTGATTTGTCAAAAGAACAGCCGCTGCACCATCAGAAAAAATGGCATTAGACAAAATAAGCTCTGGTTTTTCTGCCCAATGTGTTGCTGCAGAACAGATTTCTACGGCAATAACCAACACTGTCGATTCCGGGTATCTATTTAAATAATCATCAGCAGCCCGCAATGCAGGTAAAGCGCCCGTACATCCCAAACCCACCAAATCCAATGTATAAATGTTTTGCGGTAAACCGATGTGTTGGCAAATATAGGTGCTTAAACCAGGGCATAGATATCCTGTACACGTTGATACAAAAACTGCATCGATGTCTTTGGGATTATGCCGCTGTTTTTGTAAAAGCTTCTGGACAGCTTCTACGGATAAGTTTACTGCCCAATGTTCAAACCGTTGCATCTTCTCATCCACGGATTCATTTAACAATTTCTGCAAATTATCCGAGGCAAAATACCGTTGATGGATCCCTTCATCCAATAAGAATCTTTTATAAAGATCTAAAGCACGACCAGATGGTTTGATAGTGTCAGACACAATAGCTAAAACTTCCTGCTGTGTCAGGCAAAGCGAAGGGTTAGCTGTTTCAACATCTTGAATAATTGTTTTCGATTGCAACCGGCTCATAATTAATCTCTTTCATTCTTGTGATTCTTGTCTTACGATAAATTGTTTTGCTAAGAAATGAACTAACAGGGGGGATAAACAAGCACACTTCTGTAGCCCAAGAAGATTTCAGAACAGTATTTGCCATAAGCGCCCAATTCATTTGCTTCTTTAATATTCTTTGCATAGGCTCAGACTGATATTTCTGGCCTTTTTGACGATGATCAAATTCATAAGCACAATTTTTAGCGGTACTTAAAGCAATCGCCATCCCGTCACCAGTAAAAGACGGAATGACCATACGTTGATCTCCTATGAAATATACATTTCCAATACTATTTTGATGGCGTAAAAATCCGTAAGGGATATAGCTAATCGCGCAAAGGCGATCCATCAAAGAAGCTTCTTTAAGAATTGAATCTAATTTAGAGTTTTGCAGCCGTAAATAGGCAATTGCACTATCAAAATTCCCCTTTAAAGATTTAAAAACCATTTTATCAATAACGAAACAAAAATTCATCATATCGTTCTCAACCGGACAAATCCCACCGTATCCTCCAGGGAAAGAAAATAAAACGGTTGTTTCTTTAAGATCATCACAGGGAGTTTTAAATTTAAGATGTGTCTTAAATCCCAAATAAGAGTGATCCTTGCCCTGACGTTTATTTTCTTTAGAGTGATCATGCTTTCCAGTAGCTATAAATAAATGCCGTGCGTAAAAATCATTTACGCTTGTTTGAATCCTAAAAAACCCCCTGCTCTCTTCATGGTAGCTTCTCATACAGACACCACGAAAGATATCCGCACCAGCCTTTTTTGCATTATTTAGCAGTTCTTCATCAAGTTTATAACGCGATATCCCCCTGCCTGGAAAAGGAAATGTAAACCCCGTGTTTGATCGTGGTGAAAACAATTTAAAATGTTTAATGAGTGGTGTATCATCATCCAGATGAATACCCATCTCTTTTAAATACTCAACGGATTCGAAACTTAAGAATTCCCCACAAACCTTATGATGGGGACCTTGAGTCTTCTCTAGAAGCGCAACTTTGTATCCGAGCTTAGTCAGATGATACAGAGCGGTTGATCCAGCTACACCCCCACCGATCACCACACATTCATAAGAATTTTTCATAGCGGATACCATGCCGAAAATTAGGATACCAGGAAATCTTAATATGATCTAAATTAATTCCTGCTTGAGTCAAAAGATCGATCCAGTCTTGATGCCGAAAACTGCGAGCAACAGATAAGGGAGCGTCATGACAAACCAGTTGGTTAAATCCACATAGTTTGTTGAAGAATTTAATAAAATAATACGCGAATTTATGCCGATGGAGGTCGGAAATAAACCATCCTATTCGTGCATGGTCACTCATCCATGGCAGCAGCCTTTCAATCTCCTGATTTGTTAAATGATGCATAGTTAATGAACTAATGATCAAGTCGTAGGTTTCACCACTATAATTGCCCAGAATATCGCCATGTATAAAATTGATCTTGGGTCGCGTGGCTGCAATAGCTGCAGAAATTACTTCACGGTTAAGGTCAACACCTGTTAATTCTAACGAAAAATTCTTATGACGCGCATAATCGTCAATGCGTCTCAGGGTCTCACCATCTCCACACCCAATGTCCAAAATCTTAATTTTTTGATTTCGTCCGTATCGTGCCAAGAAATACCCGACAGCACTCATTGTCGGCCAATATCCCAGAGTGTAAACATTGATACTTTTTACTTGGTTATAAGTCTGTCGCAAGTCCCAAGCATCCACCTGAGGGTCATCAATACATTCTTTGGCATCACTGCGATGATTCAGTTTAATCATAAATTTACATTAGAACATATAAACAAAGGTTGCTACGATCGAATCGTTTGCATCTACGTTAGTTCCGAGCAAGGTCCTCTGATACGCAATCAAAAACTGGATGCGGTCATTGGACCAGCCGATACCCGGGGCAAATGTCAAACTGGAGGTATCCGAGTCCGAGACCATTCCCCCGTTAAGCCTCTTATCCCCCTGTAACAAACCATTGACTTCTATCATTAAATTGAAACCTTTAGACAAAAAATACTCAACTGCTGCGTCGCAATTAAGATAGTTGCCGTACTGTGTCTTATCTTCGTTGACACGCACTTGCTGAGGGAAGCTGGCAATAAGATCAGCATGCACTATAAATGGCTTTAATTTCTTGGTCAAATTAATACCAACCCCTGGATCCCATGATCCGCCACCAGTTGTTGCTCCCATCAAATCAGTCCCAAGCTTATTTGGGTCTTCATGCTGATACTTTCCTGTCGGCATCTTTATCTGCAACAATCCCGTAGTTGTCGGCAACCACCCGTTGTCTTCAATAAACTCATAACGCGTTGATAAATAACTGTCGCCCAACCCCTCA
>Ga0302320_10000091_pt1 | contig 177303 bp, 130 predicted proteins | sample Bog_T0_3_FD_202130 | JGI IMG/M metagenome (GOLD analysis project Ga0302320, IMG submission 202130) | Peat permafrost microbial communities from Stordalen Mire near Abisko, Sweden - Bog_T0_3 | ecosystem: Environmental > Terrestrial > Soil > Wetlands > Peat | place: Sweden: Abisko, Stordalen... | reverse complement strand
AACTCCAACGCTTCTGGCGGGACACCCTTCGCGTCCGTTCCCTTATTTTCGACTGGCTGCTGGATCAAGCAAACACTTCCTCTCCAGCCATTATACCACTTTATTAACGTAGTTGGTATAACCTAGTGTAGTGTCCTGATTTGTCTCGCATAGGGTGGGCTTTAGCCCCCTTCACCCGGCGCCTTGACCGAAAACGCTGAAGCGGCATAAGCGCCGCGAGCAGCGCCCCAAGTCCGGATGTTTTCGTGAAGTCGGCAGTTTCCCTGCTCAAGGAATCACGGCCCGATAGAACCTCCGGTTGGAGTTCGTCGCCGCCGGGTCGCGGAAGTTGAGACTGGAATTGCTGCCCACAAAATTAGTCAGCGTGACCCAGTCCAGCAGGTTGGTGGAAATCTGGATGTGGCCGTTCAAGCCGGGGGAAATTTGCAGGCCAAAGTTCAGGCCGTTGGCGGACAACGGCGGTGACCCGGCAAACTTGAGCTGCAACTGGAACGTGTTGCTGGATACGACGCTCACGCTGTTGGTGGGGGAACTGTTTCCGGCCGGATCCAGTGCATAGGCGCTCACCTGATTGGTGCCGGCGGCCAGGGTGATGGTGGTGGTCCAGTTGGTAAAACCGTTGGTGGTGGTGCCGAGCTGCCACGTCCCGGCGGGCCGGAGGGTGTTGGTCAACTGATACCAGACGGCGGTGACGTTCCAGTTGTCGCTGGCGGTGCCGATGATGGCGGCCAGGGCGTTGGTCATGTGTTGACCGGCCGAGGGCGCGGTGATAGTGAGCAGCGGGCGGGTCACGTCCAGGAAATACGCCTGCAAGCTCAGGTTCGAGGTCATCATGAATGTCAGGTTGGTGCCGCCCACCTTGGTGCCGCCGAGCCAGTTGGTCGCCACCAGCCAGTTGGTGAAGACAAAGCCGCTGGCGGGCGCGGAAGTGATGCTGTAATTCCGCCCAAGCTCCAGCCAGGCGTTGCTATAATTGGGCGAAAGGGTGCCTAGGCCGAGGGCGCGGATGCCAAGCTGGTTGGTTACCGCGAAATCAAAGCTCACGCTGTTGGTGAGGGAATTGTTGCCGCTGGTGTCCGTGGCAAAAGCGGCAATTGTATTGGTGCCCGGGGTGAGGTTCAAGGGGGCCGACCAGTTCGTCGTGCCCGTCGCGCTGGCCCAGGCGCTGCCGTTCAATTGATATTGCACGCTGGCGACCTGCCAGTTGTCCGTGGCGGTGCCTTTGGCTGTGAACACAAAGTTGCTCCAGCGCTGGCCGGCGGTCAGGTTGGTGATGCTGATCAACGGCCGGTTGGTGTCCACGAAGCTGGCCTGCAACATCAAATTACTGGCCATCAGGAACTGCACAATCGGGCCGTTGGTGAGGAGGGCCAGCGGCAGGTTGGTGCCGCCGGTCCAGTTGGTGAACATGAAACCGCTGGCGGGCGTCGCGGTGATGGCGTAATTCTTCCCGATTTGCAGTATGGCGCCGTTGTCATTCGGGTTCATTGAGCCGAGACCGTTGGTGCTAACCGTCAGGCTGGCGCTGACCACATAGACCAGATTTACCGAGTTGGTCGGCGATAGATTGCCGCTGACATCCGCCGCATACGCTTGAAACAGGTTCGTGCCGGAATTCAACGTCACTGCGTCCGTCCAGTTGCGTCCGTTGAAGCTGGTCGCGCTGGAAAAGCCGTTGCCGTTCAACTGGCAATACACGGCGGCTACCGCCACGTTATCCGTGGCCGTGCCTTGCACCACGAAATTCGCATTGCTGACCTGCAGGCCGGTGGTGGCGTTGGTGATGGCCAGCACCGGCTTGTTCGTGTCCACAAAGTTGGCCTGCAACAGCAGATTGCTGACCATTTGGAACTGCACCGTGGTTCCATTGGTGACCAGCGTGAGCGGCAATCCCGTGCCGCCCGTCCAGTTGGTGAAGGCAAAACCCGAGCCAGCCACCACTGCGGCGGTGATGGCGTAATTCTTCCCGATTTGCAGCAAAGCGCCATTGTCGTTCGGGCTTAAGGAACCGACGCCGTTGGTGCTCACGCTCAGGGGCGCGCTGACGACGTAATTGAACAGAATCTGGTTGGTGGCGGAAAGGTTGTCGCTGGTGTCCACCGCGATGGCCGCAATTGTGTTCGACCCGGGCAGCAGCGTCAACGTCGCCGACCAGTTGGCCCATTGATTGACCGGTGTGGCCTGCGTCCACGGCCCGTTGTTCAAGGAATAAAACACATTAGACACCGCCACATTGTCGCTGGCGGTGCCTTTCGCGATTAAGGTGGCATTGCTCACATTCATGCCCGGCGTGATATTCGTGATGCTGACTACCGGCAGGATGGTTTCTGCCGTGACGGTCAAGGCCGCCGCCGCGTTGGTTTCGCCGACGACATTGTTGATCACCACCGAGTAGGTGCCGGCGCTGCTGTAAAGCAGATTGCTGACGACCAGGGTGTTGGTGGTGGCGTAGGGGATGATGGCCCCGTTATTGTCATACCATTGGAAACACATCGGCGGACTGCCGGTGGCGGTGAGGGAGAAAGTCACGTTGGTGCCCAGCGGCGCGGATTTGGCCGCCGGCAAATTCGCCGTGATGACCGGTGGCACGTCAAACGGCACGGCCACCGCCCGTGTCAGGAGGAACCGGCCGCCGGTGGCGTCGGTATTGGTGTAAGTGCCGCCAATCTTGAGCGTCGCATTGGTGAGCGTTCCCGTCACCACCGATCCCGAAATGCTGGTGTTAGAAAAAAGATTGTTGCTATAAAACTGGCTGGCCCCGCCTTGGCCGGGCGAACCGCTCGTGCTGACCGGGCAGAAAAACACCTCGCCATCGGCCGCGACCACTGCGTAGATATTTCCGCTATGGTAACCGTTGAATGTTCCGCTGTAGTAACCCGCCGTGTTTTGGAAGGCCCCTAGGGTCGGTTGCAGGGTGCCATAAAAATACACGGATATGCCGTTTGTGAAAAACAGTTCGCCATTCAGGGAGCCGTCCTTGCCCAGCGAGCCATCGCCGGAAACACTGTTGCTTTGAAACGACCAGTTGCCTTTGTTATCCAGCGGGAACGGCACATACAGACCGAACGGCGTGCCGTCATCGGTGCCGTCGCCATAATCGGTGCCGACGAGGACGGCCTGATTGTTCGTGCCGACGAAGACGGAAAAATCACCGCCGTAACCGCTGCTGTCCGACAAGCCGCCGAGGCCGATGTAAGTGCCGGCAAAGGAGTAATACGCTCTTCTAAACGCCGCCTCCGTTTGATAAGCCGGCTCATTCACCAAAATTCCGCCGAAGGTGTAATCCGGCACGGTGGCGTTCACATAAGTGTCGCCGTTGAATTTGGGAACCAGGCTGCGCAACGGCTTGGCCCCGGCAAAATAGGGGCCGGCATAGACCTCGACGGTTGAATTTGTGTCCACCTGCACCGGCTGGCTCAACGACAGCAGGGCATTGGTCAGGTTGTTGCGAAACAGCGCCTCGTCCGTCGCATCGGCTGGTTCCAGCACAAACAGCCCCTGGCCGGGCGGGCGGGTGTTTCGGATGAAATCTGATGCGGCCAAGTAGATGGCCATGGCGTTGGTGAAGGGCACCACTGAATTCGTCAGGTCCGTCAGGCTGTTTTGCGTGAGCAGGCTTGGATAATCGGCCAGCACTTGCTGGATGGTCAGGTCGTTCGTTTGTGAAAGGTTCTGGAGATGGGTAATGACGACATTGAAATTGTGCGCGTTGAGCGTGTAGCCGAGGAACAGGGCCGCGTCCAACTCGGCCTGCATCAGCAGAAAATCGCCGTGATCCACCGTGACCGACTGCACCGAGGTTTCCCCGGCCGTCAGCGAGAGCGTGAATCCCGGATCGGTGATCCGGGACAAATTGGTCCAGGAGGCGCCCAGTGCCAGCATGATGTTGGTGCGGTAAAAGGCCACGCCCACGGCGGTGTTGATGTTTGGGATAATGGTGTTGCCGCTAATGTCCACCGGCAGGGACGATGTCCAGTTGTAGATATTGCGCCCGGCCTTGGCGAAGCCCAAGCTGTTTAGAAAATTGCTGCCGGCCGGCTGTTGCGGCAGCACCAGCAGCCGCGTCACCGCCAGCAACGCGTTGGCGGTTTGGTTGGTGGACGACAGCGTGACGGCCGCAGTGAAATTAGAATAAGCGCCGGCCAGGTCTTGCGCCGCCAGAGCCGTCCGCCCTTGGGTGACATATTGGTCGGCGGTCTGAGCCGTCAGCGTGGCGGCGGCAAAAGCCAGCGCCAGCGTGAGCAATTTAGGGTTTTTCATTTTGTGTTCCTTGGGTGATCAGGTTGGTGGTGAACTGGCCGGAGAACAGATCCCATTGCATGACGGCGGCGGAATTCCGCCAGACAACTTCGGCGGCGGTTCCCTGCGCGCACACCTCGGCGCGGGCCAGATGAATGGGCTGGGAACCGGTTTGGAGCGTAACGCCTTCAAGCCGGCAAATCAGCCGGCCGCCGTCAGTGACCGGATGGACATTCCGGGCATACAGGCGCGGCACTTTTTCCGCCGGGAAGAAAATACTGAAGTCGCGCCATTCGAAAACGCCGTGGTTGGCCGCCGGTGCCCACTCGCAACGGAACCCATCCAGCCAGTTGGTCTGCGGAACGGCGTTGGCCATATCCAGCCGAATGCCATCCACGAGTACGATCGGGAGCAATTGCACGCTGAAAAACCCTAGCCGGCGGTGTTCCAAGGAAACTTTATTGATGGTCCAAACGGCTTCCGGCACCAATGAGTTTTCGGAATAAACGCTGATTTTCAGGTTTTCCGGCGGTGTGAAACCAGGGAACCCGAAGAGATCCGCCGCTTTCCCATCCGCCGTGAGCCAGCCCGCAATCAAGACGCAAAAGAACCCCACCCAACACCGCCTAGGCATCCAAAAATTCTTAATCCCTCGCTGGCTGAAGTTCATTTCAGGGTCTGAAAACTGAAATCAATCCCTAGGCCGATTTAAGCAATGCCTGCAAAACCTTGCAAGCAGATTCTTTCGCACACGCCGCTTGACCTTTGGCCGCAAATCTCCATTATACGCAGCCCGGCAATTCCGCCGCTTTCCCGTTCGTGCCGCTTGTCACGTCTGGTATATTGAGCGACGTGAATGAACCGGTAATTACCAATATGCAACACATCCGCAACATCGCCATCATCGCGCACGTTGATCATGGCAAAACGACTTTGGTTGACTGTCTGCTCAAGCAGTCCGGCACCTTCCGCGCCAACCAGCACGAATCTTCCGAAGAACGTCTGATGGATTCGATGGATCTCGAAAAGGAAAAGGGCATCACCATCCGCGCCAAAAACGCCGCCTTCAAATACAAGAATTACCACATCAACATCGTGGACACGCCCGGACACGCCGACTTCGGCGGCGAAGTGGAGCGCATCATGAACATGATTGACGGCGTGTTGCTCGTCGTGGACTCCGCCGAAGGCCCGCAGGCGCAGACGCGCTTCGTGCTGCGCAAGGCGCTCGAAGCCGGCGCCAAGCCCATCGTGGTCATCAACAAGATTGACCGCGAGAATGCCAACCCGAAGAAAGTGCTCGACCAGGTTTTTGAATTGTTCATGTCGCTCAACGCGACGGATGAGCAGCTTGATTTTCCGTTCATCTATTGCTCGGCCAAGGAAGGTTACGCCAAGGTGGAACTCGAGCACGTCGCCGGCACCATGGAGCCGCTGTTCGACGCCATCGTGAAGCACATTCCCCCGCCGCGCGCCAAGGCCGGTGACGGTTTCCAGTTGCTCGTCGCCAACCTCGATTACTCCGAATACCTCGGCCGGATTGCATTCGGCAAGATTTACGAAGGCAAAGTGAAAGTCGGCGATCCCGCCATCTGCCGCCACGGCAACGGGAAAATTTCCAAGAACAAAGTCACCATGCTCTACCATTTCGAGGGCATGAAGCGCATCGAGATTCAGGAAGCGCATGCCGGCGACATCGTGGGCATCTGCGGCTTCGAGGAAGTGTTCATCGGCGAGACGATTTGCGACAGCGAACTGCGCGCCACGCTGCCCTACATCCCGATTGATCCGCCGACCATCCAGATGGAATTCGCCGTGAACGACGGCCCGCTCGCCGGCATGGACGGCAAGCTCGTCACCGCGCGTCACATCTGGGACCGCCTCGTGAAGGAAATTCGCACCAACGTCGCGCTCCGCATCGCCCAGACCAGCGACCCGAAGATTTTCGCCGTTAGCGGCCGGGGCGAAATGCAGATCGCCATTCTCGTCGAACAGATGCGCCGCGAAGGCCACGAAGTTTTGGTCTCCCGCCCGGAAGTGCTGTGGAAAAAAGACCCCACCACCGGCAATCCGCTGGAGCCGATTGAAAAGTTGTTCGTGGAAATCCCGAACGACTGCCTCGGCGCCATCATGGAGAATCTGTCCGGCCGCAAAGCGCAGATCACTAACATGAACCATGTCGGCAATCAGGTCTCCGTCGAGGCGCTCATCCCGATGCGCGGCCTCATCGGTTTCGAGACCGACCTGGTCAACTCCACCAAGGGCATGGGCGTGATGAGCCATCTCTTCCACGAATACGGCCCGGACTGCGGCGAGATTGCCGCGCGCAAGAACGGTTCGCTCGTCAGCATGGACAACGGCGAGGCCACTAACTACGCGTTGAACATGGTGCAGGAACGTGGCCGCCTGATGGTCGAGGCCGGCGACGCGATTTACATCGGCATGATTGTCGGCGAAAACGCGCGCGAGAATGACATCCCGGTGAATCCCGTGAAGGAAAAGCGCCTGACCAATATGCGCTCGCAGGGCGACGGCAAAGGCATCCAGCTCGCGCCGCCCATGAAACTCTCGCTCGAACGCGCCTTGGAATACATTGACGTGGACGAATACGTGGAGGCCACGCCGAAAAACCTGCGCCTGCGCAAGAAAGTCCTGGACGAAGCCCTGCGCCGCCGCACCGAGAAATCCCGCGCGATCAAATACGTGCAGGAATAATCCCGCGTTTCTCAATCTACACCGCCCGGATGGCCAAAGCCGTCCGGGCGGATTTTGTTTTTTCTGTCCTTCGTCAGAAAATTTTTGTCCAATGGCTTTATGTCCGACCTAAACCGCCGTTTGCCGTGGCTGCTGGCGCTCGGGGCGCTGGCGCTTTACTGCGTTGGCTTGAGCCATGGGGTGACGGCCAATAGTCTGGCCCTCACCGCCGCATTGGCCGGCTGGGATGGGACCCCGCTGGTGGGCCAGCCGTTGTTTTGGCTGCTTACGCTGCCGGTGCGGCTGCTGCCCGCGGGCTGGATTCCCGTGGCGCTCAATCTTTTTTCCGCCGGTGCCGCCTCACTGACGCTGGGTCTGCTGGCGCGCACTGTCCAGTTGCTGCCGTGGGACCGGCCGTGGGAAATCGCCGCCCGCCGGGCCGCGCCGCTGCCGGTGCTGCTGGCCGGCGCCGTGTGCGGACTGGAATTCAGCTTCTGGCAAAGCGCCACCGCTGCCACCGGTGAAATGCTGGACTTGCTGCCGCTGGCCGCGGGGGTGTGGCTGCTGTTGGAATATCGCCTCCGCCGGCAACCCCGCTGGCGGGACGCGGCGGTGGTCATCTGGGGTTTGGGCATGGCGGAAAACTGGGCGCTGCTGCTCGCGCTGCCGCTGTTCGTCGCCGGCTTGGTCTGGCTGGAACCGCGCCGTTTTCTCGAACGAAAATATGTGCTGCGCCTGGCCGGACTGGGATTCGCCGGGTTCGCCATTTACGCGCTGCTGCCGCTGGCGAACAGCTTGCCGCCGCACGCGGAATGGAGTTTGGGCCACGCCTGGTTCATGAGCCTTCGGCAGACCAAAAATGTGGTCGTGCTGCTTTATCACCAGTTCGGGGTGGCGCACCGGCTGGTGGCGGTGGCGGTGGCGGTTTATTTTCTGGTGCCCACGATTGCCTGCTTGGTGCGGCTGCGCGATGAGGGCACGCGACATAAGGCTGGCGCGGATATTTTTCAAACGTGGCTCTACCGGGGCCTGCGCGCCGCGCTGCTGCTGGCGTGCCTGTGGCTGGCATTTGACCCCGTCACCGGACCGCGGCAAATCGTGCAAAAGCAGTTCGGTGTTTCGTTGCCCTTGCTGACATTCGATTATTTGAACGCGCTGGGCGCCGCTTTTCTCGCGGGCAATCTCCTATTGATTTTTCTCGGCGCGGCCCCGCTGGAAAAATATCCACGAAAACCAATCTTCTGGCGGAAACTGGGCGTGCCCATTGCCGTTACTTTGCTCCTCCTGTTCAGCGCGGGATTGGTGGCCCGCAACGCCGCCGCCGTGCTGCGCGTGAATTTTCACCCGTTGGAGCACTTCGGCGAACTGGCGGCCCAGTCCCTGCCTGCCGGTTGTGGTGTGATGTTGAGCGACCAGCCGTCCCAGCTCGCCGTCTTTCAAGCCGCTCTGGCGCATCACCGCAACGGCTCCGATTGGCTGGCCGTGGACACGCGCGCACTGCCCGCCGTCGCCTATCGCGCCGGCCTGGAACGTCGCCAGCCCGCCGGCTGGCTCACCGATGAAACCCGGCACGAACTCACACCGCTGGAAATGTTTCTCCTACTAGATCGCATCGCCCGCACCAACCGCATTTTCTATCTCAATCCCAGCTACGGTTATTTTTTTGAGCGGTTTTATCTGGTGCCCGCCGGCGCGATTTACGAATTAAAAATCCGGCCCAATTCCCCGGAAATTCCGGCGCTGCCGCCGGCCGCCATCGCCGCCAATGAGGATTTCTGGACCCGCGCTTGGCCGAAGGAACTGGCCCCGCTCGTCAGGGTTCGTGCCGTTCCGTCCGGGTGGCAAAACCGTTTGGCATGCTACGGCCTGACCATTGCGCCCGCGCATACCGACCCACTGCTGGCTAACTGGTATTCGCTGGCGCTGGACGGTTGGGGCGTGGCGCTGCAACGGCAGGGCCGCCTGCCCGCCGCCCAGCTTCGTTGGGAACAGGCGCTGCAATTGAACCCGGATAATTTCTCGGCGCGGATCAGCCTGGCCTGCAATACCAACCTCCAGGCCGGCCAGACGCTGAGCCTGGCCAACGTGGGCGAAGTGGCTGACCAGCTGGGTAATTTCCAGCGGTTGAGCCTGATCCTGAACAACTGCGGCCCGTTCGACGAACCGGTCTTCTGCTATCTGGAAGGCGGTGTCTTTCAGCGCGCCGGTCTCCTGCTGCAGGCCCGGGAAGAAATGGAGCGCACCCGTCGCCTCGCCCCCGGCGTGCCCGCCCCGGAAATCGCGCTTGCGGACATTGACAACCAGCTCCGGCTGCCCGACCAGGCCCGCGCGCTCATCCGCCATCTGCACTTGGAGACCAAAAATTTGCCCGAGAACAAGGCGTTGGAAATGGAGCTGGCCCGGTTGGAGGCGAATTCCTGGCTGGTGCAAACCAATTCCGCCAACGCCCGCACCGTCCTCCAGTCCGTCCTTCAGAAAAATCCGGATGACACCGAAATCGCCGACCAGGTGTTGAACAGCTTCATCGCCATGGGCGATTACACCAATGCCCTGACCCTCGTCAACGTCCGGCTCGCCCGGTCGCCGGACGACCCCGCCAGCCTGAATCTTCAAGCCGCCATCCTGCTCCAATCTGGCCAGGCCACGCCCGCCATTCCCATTTTGGATCATCTTCTCACTTTGACCAATCTGCCCGCCGCGCGGCTCAACCGCGCCCTTGCCCGGCTGGCCGTCAAGGATATTGCCGCCGCCGAAGCCGATTATCAGGAATTGGAATCAGCCGGCGATGAAAGCGCCGCCGCCTACGGTCTCGCGGCCATCGCCGACCAGCGCCACGACACCAACCAAGCCGTCCATTATCTCGAACTTTGCCTCTCCAACACTCCGCCCGGAACGCTGCTCTGGCACGAAGCCAGCAAACATCTGGCGGCGCTCGATCACAGCCGTTGAGAATGGCTTGGTGATCCGTGGTTCCAAAAACCAAACGCGATTGGCGGACTCGCGCCACGCATCCTGCCGAAGCAAATTAAATCCCCAAGTCCGACAGCGTTTTGCTGATGCTGTTGACGATCTGGGCGAGGTGCGGATGTGACTGCTCGATGTCGGCGACGGACGAGCGCAAGCCTTGCAGCGAAAGCTCGCGCAACTGCGGATTCTGTTCGGTGCGCATGGCCTCGTGCGCGGAAAGCTGGGCAAAGCCGGCGATGCTGTCGGCCTGTTCGCCGTGGGTTTTGGAAAGCTCGGCGATTTCCGATTTCAAGGTGCCGAGCAGCTTCAACAATTCCTGCTTGCGGTCGGCGTTCACGGAATCCGCGCCGCTGATTTTCGCCTCAATTTCACTAATGGTTTTTTCGATCATGTCTGAAGCCAACTTACCTTGCGATTTGAATCCGGCAAACAAATTCACCACCGGCCGATCTTGGGCAGCATGGGTCGGACCAGTTCCCAGATTTTGGCGGCGACATTTTCAACCGAGCCGGAGGCCTCCACCCCGCGGACGCGCTGCGGCTCGGCGGCCGCAATAGCGGCAAAGCCCTCATTCACGCGCTCAAAAAATTTCCGGTCCGCTTCTTCAATCCGGTCGCGCATGAACGGCAGGCTGGCCTGGCGCAGCGCGCGGCGGAACTCGCTGATCTCCGGCGCGACCGTCAGCAGCAAGGTCAAATCCGGTCGCGTGTCGCCGACGGCAATATCAATCACCGACCGGACCATTGCGAGGTCCAGCTCGCGCCCGTAGCCTTGATACGCAATGGTGGAATCAAAAAAACGGTCGCACACCACGACTTCGCCGGCTGCGAGCGCGGGGCGGATGATTTCCCGGACCAGCTGCGCGCGGCTGGCGTTCATCAGCAGCAATTCAGCCTCGGCGGTCATGGCCGCATTGTTTTTGCTGTGCTTGAGGGTGTGGCGGAGTTCCTCGCCGATGGGCGTGCCGCCCGGCTCCCGCAAGGTGCGCACGCGGTGGCCGAGCGACCGCAGCGACCGCGCCAGCATCTCGATCTGCGTGGACTTGCCACAACCTTCCGAACCCTCGAACGAGATGAAGACGCCGGTTTTCATGTTTTTTTCAGTTTGATTCCCTTCGGCGTGTCTTCGATGACCCAGCCTTTGGTTTTTAATTCGTCGCGGATCGCGTCGGCGCGCTTGAAATCCTTCGCTTGCTTCGCCGCCGTGCGCGCTTCCGCCAGTGCCTGAATTTCAGCGGGAACTTCCGTTTCCGCTTTTTCGCCGACGCCGAGGACGGAATCCACTTTTGCCCATGCCGTCAAGGCGACGCCGGCGGCTTCCGGCGAAAGTGAATTATCGGCGATGCGCTTGTTCATCTCGCGCACCCACTCAAAAACCGAAGCCCAGGCGGCGGAAATGTTCAAATCATCCGCCAGTGCCGCGGTGAATCTTTCGACCAGTGCTTCCTCCGGCTTTGGACCCTCGCCTTTGGCCTTTGAACTCGCTGCCCGTTCGCGCAGCTTGCCGACACATTCGTCAATCCGCGCCAGCGCCGTCTTTGCGCCGGCCAGTCCGTCGAGCGTGAAATTAAACGTCTCGCGGTAATGCGCGGTGAGCAGCAGATAACGCACTTCGCGGCCGGTGAAACCTTTCGCCAGCAGATCGCGCAGCGTGAAAAAATTTCCGAGCGACTTGCTCATTTTCTTGCCTTCGACGAGCAGGTGCGCGCCGTGCAGCCAGAATTTCACAAACGGCTTGCCGGTGGCACCTTCGCTCTGCGCGATTTCGTCCTCGTGATGCGGGAATTTCAAATCCTCGCCGCCGAGGTGCAGGTCAAAGGTTTCGCCGAGCGCCTTGATGCTCATGGCGGAACATTCAATGTGCCAGCCGGGCCGGCCTTCGCCGAACGGACTCGGCCAGAATACGTCGCCGTCGTACGGCATGCGGGCCTTCCAGAGCGCGAAGTCGGCGACGGATTCTTTTTCATATTCATCGGCAGCCACGCGCTCGCCGGCCCGCATCTCGTCCAGATTTAATTTGAGCAGCTGGCCGTAACGGCAGCCGCAGCCGCGGTATTTCTCAATGGAAAAATAAACCGAACCGTCGGCGGCCTGGTATGCAACGCCGCGCGCAACCAGCTTTTCGATGAGTGCGATGATTTCGGGGATGTGTTCGGTGGCGCGCGGTTTCTGATGGGGTTCGCGGCAGCCGAGGGCTTTCAAATCGTCGAGAAAAGCGGTTTCAAATTTGCCGGTGAATTCGCGGAGCGTGGTTTTGTTTTCGCGGACGCGCTGGATGATTTTATCCTCCACGTCGGTGATGTTCATGACGTGCTTTACCTCGTAGCCGGAAAATTCGAGCGTGCGGCGCACGAGGTCGGCGAAGACAAACGTGCGCCAGTTGCCGATGTGCGCAAAGTCATAAACCGTCGGGCCGCAGCAATACAGCCCGATTTTTTTGCCGGCGGGATCCAGGGGCGCGAACTCCTGCACGGAACGCGTCAGTGTGTTGAACAATTTTAGGGCCATTGGCAACGCGCAAGTTAAAACGCGCCGCGCAAAAGCAAAAGACGAAACTTCCGCGCCGGTTCGCCCCAACTATTAAGCCGGAACGCTGACCATCCAGCCCAGGCCGAAACGGTCGGTCAACATGCCGAAGCAGGGCGACCAGAATGTCTTGGTCAGCGGCATCTTCACCTCGCCGCCAGCGCTGAGCGCAGCGAAGGCGCGGTTGGCTTCGGCTTCCGTTTTCACCGCGAGCAAGAGCGAGAAGCCGGCGAAGTTTGGCGATTCTCCGCAACCGTCGGAGGCCATGAGCGTATTTCCGCCGATGTGAAAAGTGGTGTGCATGACCTTGTTTTCATAACCCGGAGGCAACCTGCCGGGCGGTTGCGGTTCGGGACTGTCTTTATAGCGCATGAGCAAATCCACCTGCGCGCCGAGCGCGGTGCGATAGAATTCAAGCGCCTCTTCACAGCGGCCGCCGAAAAACAGGTAAGGTTGGATGACGGTATGATTCATAGGTGTTGAGTTTGGTTGGTTCATGGCAATGGAATAGCGCGCTTCGCTGCGAGGCCGGTTCCGGCCTGACGCCAATCCTTTGTCGCTTTGACCCTAATTCCGGCGAAAAAAACTGTCCAGAATAAAACAATGGACTTCAATCATCTGGGAAATTAAATTCGCGCAAAACCACCCCGGCTGTTTGCGGAGATCAGAAGGAAACCGTTATGGAACTGAAAGTCGTCTGTCAGTGCGGTCAGAAATTCAAATTTGACGTGGAACCGGTGAACGGGCAGATGCCGTTCGCGGTGAACTGCCCCGCCTGCAACGCGGATGGCACGGCGGCGGCCAATATGTTGATCGCCACCCAGCTCGCCGCCGCGTCAACAGTTTCGCCTCCCCCGCCACCCATTGCGCCTGCGGCGGCAGGATTGCGCATCAACCGTTCCGCACCGGAAGCGGCGGTAACCGTGGCACCACCGCCTTTGGCGCCGCCTCCAATTGCGCCAATGCGACCAAGCTTGGCGGCAAAAGCTTCCAAGCCAAAGGTGGAAGGCGAATTTAGCCTGATGCGCGGGATTTTTGGTGCGCTGGCGGGCGCATTGGTTGGCTGTGGCTTGATGCTGGGCTTCTGGCTGTGGGTGCATTTCCGTTTTCCGCTGACGGGCGTTGCCGTGGGTGCAGCGGCTGGTTACGGCGCACGCTGGCTGGCGCGCGGCACGGATGCCACGCTGGGCATCATCACCGCTGTTGTCGCTGGCGCATCGGTCACGGGAACGTTTGTAGTGATGTATGGCGGCTTTGCTGTTTTCAACATCGTTTCAATTATCATCTGCGCCGGCGTGGCTTACCGGGCGTCTTCGGAGTAAATCTTTGCCGGTGTCAAAGGCTCGGAGATCCAGACGCTGCCCGCATTTCGATGATCCAGATAATCGAGCAGCGTCTGGACTGCGGACGGTTCACCCGGCTTTATCCTTTGGCTGCAACTTCCGGCAGCGTTCGACAAACAAAAAGAAAACGCCCGGCCCGAAGCACAGCAGCATCACGGAAATGCCCGTCGCAATTCCCCAGAAGGTGCCGAGCGGCGCACAGCAATCGTCGCGGCGGCGGACAATGACATGGCTCGGCACGGCGATGATGAGTTCAAGGATGCTGCCGCGCAGCAGCCAGCGGGTGCAGCGTTTGAGCAGCGCGTCGGGTTCATCGGACTTCGCAAAATGGCGGAAGAAAACCAGCGCCCAGATGGTCCAGAAAACAAGGAGTGTAAAAATCATCGTGTAAACCGTGCCGCTGGCGGAGTTGTTGTTCTGGCTGCTCTGATCGGCGGCGGATCGGAATACTGCGGACGCGTCGAATAGTTCAAACGCATGATCTGTGAAAATAGCCCAGAGCACCGAAAAAATTCCCGCAAGGCAGAGGTTCGCCAAAAAGAAGGCGGTGACAATGACGGGAATTTTCAGCGGCCGTCGCGCGGGCAGGCGGCGTTCGGCCAGATTGATCGGTAGCAACAGCAGCAGGGACTGGCCGGCGACGAGAATGCCCAGCCAGAGCCAATAGCCCCAGCTCACATAAAACTGGCCCACATCATGCAGGCCGATGTGCATTTCATTCTTGCCCCAATTGCCCATCGCAAGCAGCGTCACGGGTACAGACAGGACGATGAGCGCAAGCGCGTAAAGAATGATGGTGAGTATGGCCCAGCGTTTCATGGTATCAATGTGTTGGGAATTACAACCCCACACCAGCGGAATTGATGCGCAGAATCGTGTCAAACCGGCGGCGTCAACGGCGGCGCATCAAACCGCAACCGGCGTTCCCCAGCGATTTAAGCATGCCGTTGCAAGAGATACTGCCGGAACGTTGCGTAGTCCGCGCCCAGGCGGTCAAAATCCTCCGGCAACTGGATGGCGGCGGTCATCGCCGGCGGCACGTCCGGCGCGAAGCCGATGGTCTTTTCGATTTCCTCGGGGAACTTGGCCGGGTTGGCGGTTTCAAGGATGACGGCCGGCAGTCCGTTGAGCGGTTCGTGCTGCTGCCAGTCGAGAAAGCCGCGCCAGGCCACCGCGCCGTGCGCTTCGAGCAGCAGCTGGTATTGATTCCAGACTTCGCGGATGGTTTCGCGGGTGCGGTCGTCGGAAACCGAGCTGGAAAACAAATCCCGGCGCATCGCGGCGAGATCCGGCTGCTCGTGAATCTGGCCGGTCTCGTCCATGCGCCCGCCATAAACCGCCACCAGCCGCGCGAGATTGCTCGGATGACCGACGTTCATCGCGTTGGAAACCGAGTTGCGCGACGGCACGACCTTTTGATAAACGCCGGTGGCAAGAAATTTCGGAAACGCATCGTTGTCATTCACCGACGCGACAATTTTTTTGACCGGCAAACCCATTTGCTTCGCCACCACGCAGCCCATCATGTCGCCGAAATTGCCGCTCGGCACCGAGAACACGATCGGCTCGCCGGGCTTGGCCAGCCGGGACGCGGCGTAAAAATAATACACGCTTTGCGGCAGCAGCCGGCCGATGTTAATGGAGTTCGCCGACGATAGCGGCAGGTGTTTCAGCGCCGGATCCGCAAAAGCCTGTTTCACCATCGCCTGGCAGTCGTCAAACTTGCCGTCTATCGCCACGGTGCGGACATTGCCGGACAGCGTGGTCATTAGCTTGCGCTGGCTCAGGCTGATTTCAGTCACTGGAAACAGCACGATGACGCGGATGCCGGGCACATTGTGAAACGCGTGCCCCACGGCCGCGCCGGTGTCGCCGCTCGTCGCGGTGAGAATCGTCAACTGTTTGCCGTCTTCCTGCAAAAATCTTCCCATCAGCCGCGCCATCATGCGCGCGGCAAAATCCTTGAACGACGCCGTGGGTCCCTGATCCAATCGCATCACGACGACGCGGTCATAAACTTTCTCCAGCGGAATGTCGAAGTTGTAGGCGTCGGCGCAAATCGCGGCCAGCACGTCGGACGGAATGATGCCGGCGGTGTATTTCGACAAAACCCGAAAGGCGATTTCGTGATACGGCAGCTGGGCAAACGCGGCGATCTCGTCCGGCGTAAGCTGCGGAAATTGATCCGGGAAATAAAGCCCGCGATCCGGCGCCTGGCCGCACAGGAACGCCTCGCGCAGATTGACTGCGGGCGATTGGCCGTTGGTGCTGCGAAAAAGTAATGCCATAAAATCAGGTGTCGCGCGAAGAACGTTAAGTCAGCGAAGGTGTAAAATAATTTTGCTTTCCTTCGCTTTCTGCGCGCGACAATTCCTACTCAAAAGTTTCCACCCGGAACATCACCGGTTGGTTTTTCACGACGGGCAGCTTGGCGATCTTCGCCAGCGCCTGGCGCATCGCGGCGTTCGGCGCGTCGTGGATCATCAAAATCAGCGGCACGCTCTTGCCTTCGTGGCCTTCCGGCTGGATGACGGAGGAGATGCCGATTTTGGCGGCGGCAAAAATCGCGGCGATTTTCGCCAGCGTGCCGGGTTTGTCCACCACGCTCAAACGGAGATAATAGCGCGAGACAATTACATCCATCGGCGTGATGCGGCCGCCCTTGGCGCACGCTACAAACGGCGCCACGCGGACTTTCCTGCCGTTTTTCAAATCGAGCGCGGCATCGGCCACATCGCTCAGCACCGCGCTGGCCGTCGCGTCCTTGCCCGCACCGCGACCGTAAAACAGCGTGTCGCCCACGATGTCGCCGCGCACGAAGCAGGCGTTGAACACGCCGTTGACGCTGGCGAGCACGTGCGCGTTCGGAATGAGCGTCGGATAAACCGAAACCTGCACGCCGGGTTTCTTGCCGGAAATTTGCTTGGCGATGCCGAGCAGCTTGATCGTGTAGCCGAGTTTCGCGGCGAATTCCATGTCAATCTTCGACACGTCGCGGATGCCTTCGGTGTGAATCTGATGGTGATCCGCCCAGAAGCCGTGCGCGAGCGAGGCGAGAATGCCGATCTTGTGCTGCGCGTCGTGGCCGTCAATGTCCAGGTCCGGCGGCGTCTCGGCATAACCGAGCTTCTGCGCGTCGGCCAGCACCGCGGCGAAATCCGCGCCCTCGGCTTTCATGCGCGACAAAATATAATTGCAAGTGCCGTTGACGATGCCGTAGATCGCGGGAAATTGATTCGCGACGAAGCCCTCGCGCAGCGATTTGATGATGGGAATGCCGCCGCACACGCTCGCCTCGTAATAAAGATTCGCGCCGGATTTCGCCGCCGCCGCAAACAGTTCCGGCCCGTGCGCGGAGAGCAGCGCCTTGTTCGCCGTCACCACCGTTTTGCCCTGCGCCAGCGCCGCCAGCACCATCGTCTTGGCGATGCCGGTGCCGCCGACGAGTTCGATGACGATGTGAATTTCCGGGTCGTTGACCACTTCCTGCCAGTCCGTGGTCAACAATTCGCGGGCGATGGGATACGCGCGCGGCTCGGCGAACGATTTCACCGCGATCTTGCGGAAAACCAGTTTCACGCCCAGGCGCGCCGCCATCAGCGCGCCGTTTTTCTGCCACGCGTGGAAGACGCCGCTGCCGACGGTTCCGCCGCCAATCATACCGAGGTTCACTTGCTGCATAGAACCGACAGCTTGCCGTGAAACGGCGTGCCGGACAATTCAATTTTGGCTGCGGACCAGTTGCCAGATGGCAATCAATGGGCTTTTTCCAGCAGCCGTTGCCACTGCCGCCGCCAGCCGATGAATAGCAGCACGATAATACCGAAGTGCGCCAGCAGGGTATAAGCCAGGAGCGACCATTCCTCATTGTTCCGGTCACCCAGCGCAAAAAAGCCGGGTGTCAGCAGTGAAAAACGGATGAAGGCTTCACTGCCAAAAACCCCGGCGAGGATGAAGGGGATCACGCCCACGACAAATAGCCAGAGCGCCACAAAGCCGAGCGCCCGGCGTTTGTGGCGCAAGCGGCAGAATTCCAGCAGCAGCGCAAAGACCAGGAAAATTTCCGCGAGGTTGATGGCCGTCACCAGAAAGGTCTGGCCTGAGCCGGCCAATGCAAACATGAAATGCGTGAACATCGCCGCGCCGGCGATGCCGCCCAGCGCCAAGGCTAGCGACACCGCGCTGCGGGAAAAAACCGCGTCGAGATTTTTGAAGCCCAGTCGCAGCGCCTCGACGCGCACGCGCTCGGGTGCCGGGCTGGCAAAGGCGAGCAGCATGATGCCGAGGATGATCGTGCCGCCATGCACCACTGCCAGCAGCGATTCCCGGTCATAGGGTGGCTGGCCAATTCCCGGCGTGTTTGGAAAATTCCCGCGCCACAAATCCCACAACAGCGCGTGTTGCGATACGATGAGGATGCTAAATAGGGTGACGGCTTCCCACCGTAGCAATAACGGCTGGAAGGGGTTGGTTGTTTTCCGCACCAATGCGCGCCAGACAAAAATGCCGATGACCAGTTGCAGGCCGAGGCTCAATAAAATCGGAAAAATCGGCAGGCCAAAGATTTCTGGCCGGCGGCTCCAGTCGTTCCCGAAGTTTGCCGGCTCGGTCTGAAACAAATTGGCCATGCCGTAAATTGGCAGCAAAAAATTGGTCAGCAGCCGGCTCGGCGCGATGAACGAAAACGGATAAGCGAACAGGAACCCCAGAAAAATGAGCAGTCCCTGCGTGCGTTGAAAAGCCATGCCGGCCAGTATGGCCAGCAGGCCGAAAAACAGAGCCGTGCTGGCGATCAGAATCTGGGTGCCCAGCCAGAGCGTGAGCGGCAGGCGTCCGCTGAGCACGATGACCAGGCCAAAGCCGGCCAGTACCGCCGCCATGTAAAATTCGCGCAGCGCCGGGCCGAACCAGTAGCCGGCGACGATTTGTGCCGGGTGCAGCGGCGTCAGCCGGTTGCTGTCCCAGAGTCCGGCCTTGCGGTCGTCGGCCAGCGTGCGGGCAATGCGGCTGAAGCCGCCGATGACCAGCACCAGAATTTCAACGCCCATCGTCCAGCCGTAAAATGTCTTGCCGGTTTCCTGCGGCGACGCGAAATGAAAGTCGCGCGGATCGGCCAAATAGGAAACCAGCCCGGCCAGCAGGCTGAAGCCAATCAAGGCGGCAATGATGACCGCCGCCAGCACGCCGCCGCGATGCACCAGGCGCTTTTGCGTGAGAAAAATGGGGTTCTCGAAAAGTTTCACATCAACTCCTTCGCGCCGGATTGCAGAAAAATTTGTTCCAGATCGTCGCCCAGGCCGCGCCATTCGCAAACGCGGACGCCTTGAACCACCAGCGTTTTGAGCAGTTCATCCAGCGCGTCCGGTTCGCCGGTAAAATCAAAGGCCGCACCTTGGCCGGCGGCTTCCAGATTTTTCACGGCCCCGTGGGCGCTCAGGATTTGCCGCGCTCTCGTTTCATCTCCCCGCCATTTCACCGACATCCGGCGGCGGCCCATCTGCTGGCCAAGTTCAGCCAGCGTGCCGAATTTTACCAGCTTGCCGCGCTCCATGATGGCGGCCTTGTTGCAGAAGCCAGAAAGCTCGGTGAGAATATGCGAGGATATCAAAACCGTTTTTCCGGCCTCGTGCAGCTGGAGCAGAATTTTCCGCAGCTCGATGCGGCCCAGCGGATCCAGGCCGCTGGCGGGTTCATCCAGCAACAGCACCTGCGGATCGGGTAAAAGCGTTTTGGCCAGGACCAGCCGCTGCTTCATGCCGCGCGAAAGCTCCTCGCACAAAGAATCGCGCTTGTCCGTGAGCCAGGTGAGGGTGAGACATTCCTCGATCCGCTGCGCGCGATTCGGCACCTCAAAGGCCCGGGCGAAATGTTCCAGAAATTCCGAGGTGGTGAGTTGGTCGTAGGTTGGACAGAAATCCGGCATGAAACCGAGACGTTTCTTCAATTCATCTGGCTCGTGGGCGAGTTCGTGACCGCCGACGCGCACGGAGCCGCAGGTGAATTCCTGCAAACCGGAAATCGCGCGCATCGTGGTGGTCTTGCCCGCACCGTTGGGACCGATGAGGCCGCAGACATCGCCGGCATCCAGCGCGAGCGTCAGATCATTGACGGCGACGACTTCGGGAAAATCCACCCGCAGGTGTTCGATGGCAAGGGCCGGGCCGGACATGAGGCGATTATCCCGTTTGATGCCGAAAAAGCAAGGGCGGCTGATTGCATAATTACCAGCGCTTTTCAAGGCGCACCGGAATGGCAACCGTTGGAACTCGGCTCACAAACAATTCCGCACTTTTCAAACGCCGGCCAGCTGACTATGCTTCCGTCCCGTTTTTATCTGCCCCGGAAGTTTTGCCGGCGTGGATTCACAGTTTTTGTATGGCCTTGATTGTTCAAAAATATGGCGGCACCTCGGTGGGCAACACCGACCGCATCAAGAATGTTGCCGCCCGCGTGGCAAAATATCACGCGAAGGGCGACAAGATCGTCGTCGTCGTCTCCGCGATGAGCGGCGTCACCGACGGCTTGATCAAACTGGCGAAAGACATCGCGCCGCTGCCGAGCGAACGCGAGATGGACATGCTCCTCGCCACCGGCGAACAGCAGACCATTGCGCTCACGGCCATCGCGCTGCACACCATCGGTATTCCCGCAGTTTCCATGACCGGCGCGCAGGCGGGCATCGTCACCGACGGCGTTCACACGAAGGCAAAAATTCATAACATCACGCCGCAGCAAGTTCATGAACATCTCGATGCCGGCAAGGTCGTCATTGTTGCCGGTTTCCAAGGGGAAACCGCTGCCGGACAAATCACCACGCTCGGACGCGGCGGCTCGGATCTCACGGCGATTGCGCTGGCCGCCGCGCTGAAGGCGGATCTCTGCCAGATTTACACCGATGTGGACGGCGTTTACACGACCGATCCGCGCATCGTGCCGAACGCGAAAAAATTGCCCGAAATTTCCTACGACGAAATGCTCGAACTCGCCAGCCTCGGCGCGAAGGTGATGCAGAGCCGCTCGGTGGAATTTGCCAAAAAATTTGGAGTCGTCTTTGAAGTGCGCTCCAGCCTCAACGAAAACCCAGGAACGATTGTGAAAGAAGAAACGAAAAGCATGGAAGGCGTCGTCGTGCGCGGCGTCGCGCTCGATAAAAACCAGGCCAAGGTCACGCTCGTCGGCGTGCCGGACAAGCCCGGCGTGGCCGCGAAAATTTTCAAGGCGCTCGGCGACGCGACCGTGAACGTGGACATGATCATCCAGAACATCAGCCATGGCACCGGCACGCCTGCCACCGATATTTCCTTCACCGCCGACAAGCCCGATTTGCTCAAGGCACAAAAGGTGATCGAAAGCTTGAAAAAGGAAGTCGGCTATCGCGAAGTAATCACCGCCGAGAAAATCGGCAAGCTGTCCATCGTAGGCGTCGGCATGAAAAGCCATACCGGCGTGGCGGGCAAACTGTTTGAAACGCTCGCGAACGAAGGCGTGAACATTGACATGATTTCCACCAGTGAAATCAAAATCTCCGTCGTCATTGATTTGGCGAAAGGCGAGCAGGCGGTGAAAGCCGTCCACGCGGCGTTCATTGGCTGAAACCAATTGCCGGCCATGCCCGAATTAAGCCGTTTCTACGGAATCATAATTCGGATGTTTTACGCTGACCATGCGCCGCCACATTTTCACGCCGTGTATCAAGGCGAAGAAATCAAGGTCAACATCAACACGCTGGAAGTGATCGAAGGCGACATGACTCGCCGCGCGCAGGCGCTTGTTCTTGAATGGGCGGCATTGCATCGAACGGAACTACAGCAGGCTTGGGAACTGACCAGCGCGAACAAAGAGCCTTCCAAAATCGCGCCGCTGGAGTAAAATGGGGTCATGATTCGGATTGTTTCCGCCCAACCGCTTTCGGGCTGCCGCTTGCAAGTCGTCTTCAACGACGGTTTGGCGGGGATTTTTTTCGTGGAACCGGAACAGCGCGGCGGTGTGTTTCTAAAACTGCTCGACCCAAACATTTTCAACGCCGTCACCGTCAATCCCGACTTCGGCTGTGTGGAGTGGCCTGGCGGCATTGACCTCGCTCCGGACGCGCTGCACCAGATCATGAGCGGCACGGAAAAGGAAACTGGACTTCATTCGACGATGGTTTTGCGCGAAGACGGAAAATCTAAATTGCCGCGCCATTGACCTCGCGAAAGGCGAGTCGGCGGTAAAAGCCGTCCACGCAGCGTTCATCGGCTTATTATTTTCCCCAGCGCACCAAGCCGGAGTCGCAAGGCTCCGGCTTTTGCTTTTGGAATTTCATGGATTGACGGCTGGCTGGCAAACTGGCAAACAGAATGTCATGTCCACTCCGCACCGGCTTGCCATCTGGTTGAACACCTTCACGCTGGCGGCGGGATTATGGCAACCCGGTATCGCGCGGGCGGACTTGCTGTTCGCCGGCGATGATTGGGGGAACAACCTTTATGAATTCGACACGCAGGCCGGGCAATCGAGCATGGTGGTCTACAGCGATGACCTCAAAGGCGTCAACGGCTTGACGACGGACGGCAAGGGCAACCTGTTTGTCTCGGACTTCGGCAGCCGGCAGATCCTCAAGTTCACGCCGGATGGCAATTACGAAACCTTTGCCCAGCTGGACAGTTCCGGCGGCGGGCTGGTGTTTGACCGCGACGGCAACCTCTTCGTGCCGTTCCAGTGGGCCGGCCGGATAGATGAGCTGAGCCCGGATGGCCACACGGACACGGTCTTTGCCACCAACCAGGGGGCGCCCGTGCAACTGGGCTTTGACCGCGCGGGCAACCTCTTTGCAGCGGACCAGAAATCCGGGTTCGTCTATAAGTTTGATCCCGACGGGACGCGCACCACGTTTGCCACCGGCCTGAAGGCGAACGCGCTGACGTTTGACAGCAAAGGAACGCTGTTTATCGGCAGCGGGCACACGGTTTTCAAATTTGCCGCCGACGGTAGCCGGAAGGTTTTTGCCAAAGGTCCTAAGTCGTCATCCTGCCTGGTGTTTGACAGCAAGGGCAACCTGTTCTCGGCCGACGGCTCCGGCGACGTGTATGAGTTCAAAAATAAATCCGGCGTGCTGGCGACCAAGCCGGAGCTTTTCGCCACCGGCCTGGGACATGATTATTTCATCACCGTCATGCCGGGATCGCTGGCGTCGGCGTCGGTATTGGTGAGCTCGCTGTCGTCGCGGAAACTGTGGTTGATTCTGCTCTTGTTGCTGGCGGCCGGCGCGTGTTTCGGCTGCTGGCTGTATTGGAGAAAGCGCCGGCCACCGCCGGCCGCCGGGACGGAAAAAGGTTGACCATTCCCGCCCACGGCTTATTTTAGCCAGATGAGTCCTTTGAATCTAAACCTGCTGCCGAACAACGCGCTGCTGCTGTGCCGCGCGGCGGTCGGGTTTTAATTCGTTCACCGGAATTTAATCAACCCACTGCCGATCCGGCGGTGGGTTTTTTGTTTTAACCTGATCGTTGGGCGGCAATAATAAGAAAGCCAGACCATGCAAAAAGACCTGTCGAAAAAATACCAGCCGTTTCAACACGCGCCGAAATTGACCGACCGCCAATGGCCCAACCGCGTGCTCACCGCCGCGCCGCGCTGGTGCAGCGTGGACTTGCGCGACGGCAATCAGGCGCTCGCCGTGCCGATGAACGTGTCGCAGAAACTGGAATTGTTCCAGACGCTCGTCAAAATCGGTTTCAAGGAAATCGAGGTCGGCTTTCCCTCGGCGTCGAACACGGAGTTCACCTTCAACCGCCGGCTCATCGAGGAGAAGCGCGCGCCGGATGATGTGTGGCTCCAGGTGCTCGTGCAGGCGCGCGAGGATTTGATCGAGCGCACCATCGAGTCATTGATCGGCGCCAAGAAGGTCATCATCCACATGTATAATTCGACCTCGCCGGCGCAGCGCCGCGTCGTGTTCGGCAAGTCAAAGGACGAGATCAAGGGCATCGCCGTCAACGGCGCGAAGCTGATCAAGGAGCGCCTGCACCGGCTCCCGGGCACGGAAATCATGCTCCAGTATTCGCCGGAAAGTTTCAGTATGACGGAAGTGGAATACGCCAAGGAAGTTTCCGAAGCGGTCATGGACGTGTGGCAGCCCACGCCGGAGCGGAAAATGATCTTGAATCTGCCGGACACCGTCGAAGTCGCCATGCCCAATGTCTATGCGGATCAAATCGAATGGATCTGCAAGCATATCAAGCATCGCGATTCGCTCATCATCAGCCTCCACACGCATAACGACCGCTGCACTGGCGTCGCCGCAACGGAGCTCGGCCTGCTTGCCGGCGCCGATCGTGTCGAAGGGACGTTGTTTGGCAACGGCGAGCGCACCGGTAATTTGGATGTCGTCACCGTGGCCTTGAATCTCTATATGCACGGCATTGACCCGAAATTGGATTTCTCGAATCTCGCTTCGATCATTGATGTCTATGAAAGAAGCACCGGCATGACCGTGCCGCCGCGCCAGCCTTACGCGGGCGAACTGGTTTTCACCGCGTTCAGCGGCTCGCATCAGGACGCGATCAAGAAAGGTCTCGCCGAGCGTGAAAAAATTTCCGGCGCGCACTGGGACGTGCCGTATCTCACGATTGACCCGACGGACATCGGCCGCGAATACCGCGAGGTCATCCGCGTCAATTCGCAGTCCGGCAAAGGCGGCGTGGCGTATCTGCTCGAAAGTGAATTCGGCATCGAGTTGCCGAAGGATATGCAGCGCGAGTTCGGCCCGATCGCGAATGAGGCGGTGGACCAGCTCGGCCGCGAAGTCAGCGGCGCGGAGCTCAAGGCGATGTTCTGGCGGGAATACGTCGAGCGCAGCGCGCCGTGGCAGCTTAAGAGATTTGAGACCGAAAGCAAAAACGGCGTCGTGAAGTGCCGCGCGAAATTAGTGCACGAAGGCAAGCCGGTCGATTTCAAAGGCGAAGGCAACGGCCCGCTTGCCGCGCTCGTCCACGGCTTCACCACCGCCGGCGTGTCGCGCTTTGAAATTTCCAATTACAGCGAGCACGCCTTGAGCAGCGGCGAAACGGCGGCGGCCATCGCCTACATCCAGATCAAAACCGCCGACGGTAAAGCCCGCTGGGGCGCGGGCGTGGACACCAATATCGAGCTGGCCTCGGTGCGCGCGGTGCTGAGCGCGCTGAACCGGCGGTGAATTCCGCTCGTCAAACCGGAGCGCAGCGCTTAATTTTTCTGCCACGATGAAATTGAACGGGACATTTTTCGCCGCCCTTGGAAGTTTACTGTTCGCCGCCGGCAATTTCCCCGCCGCCGCGCAGCCGGCGAATGCCGTGACCACCCCGCCGGTTTATATGCCGGATTACACGCACGCCGGCGAGTCGCTGCCCGACGGCATTCTTGCGTGGGACGACGTGATGAAGAAGACCGACGCCACCAACGGCCAGGATTTTGCCCATTTCACCTTTAGCTTCACCAACATCACCGCGGGCACGGTCGTAATCTTGGCCGTGCATCCCGGCTGCGGTTGCACCACGGCGGACCTGCCGCCGGTGCCGTGGCTGTTGCCGGCCGGCACCAACGGCCAGATCAACCTGACCGTGAACCTGGCCGGCAAGACCGCCATGCCGGGGGTGTTGCCCAAATACGTGGACGTCACCACGGACAAAGGCGGCAAACGGCTGAACTTGATCATCAATGTCCTGCCGGCCCCCGCGCCCGCGCCCATGAGCGCGGCGGAACGGGCGCGCGGCGTGGCCGTCGCCAAAGTCGACCGGCAGGCGGTGTTCAAGGGCGACTGTGTCAATTGCCACGCCAAAAATGTGGATGGCAAATACGGCCAGCAATTGTTCATCGCCACTTGCTCCGTCTGCCACGAGGCCAACCCGCGCGCCACCATGGTGCCCGATCTGCACAACCTGCCGATGACGACCAGCGAGGAATTCTGGCGCACCTGGATTACCTCCGGCAAGGCCGGCACGCTAATGCCCGCGTTTGCCACCTCGCAAGGCGGTCCGCTGACCGATGCGCAAATCTCCTCGCTTGCCGCCTACCTCAACTACATGATCCCGCCGCACACGCCGCTGCCGGCGGGCAAGTAGGCGGGCCCGGCAAACGGCGTCCGCCGGGAGCGGTTTTATTTCCGGTGCGGGTGATCCGCTGCGCCGAAAATTCAGCTAGGGGTTTCCCTTAATTAGTTTCTCCTCGCCATGCCGTTGCGTTTTTCACACCTTGGTTGCCGTTCGATGAAGAAATCCGATTCAACCCGCTGGCTTCCCCTTTTTTAGAAGATGCTCTGGTGGACCTATCAACAATTGCGCATGGGCAACGCGGCCAGCCGTCTGGCCGTGGTGGAAAAGCTGGTCGCGGCGCAGGACGAAGAAGCGGTCGGCCCGCTGATTTTTGCCTTGAAAGACAAGGACGCCGGCGTGCGCTGCGCGTCGGCCAAGGCGCTGATGCGTTTTCAGGACCGGCGCGCGGTGGAGCCGCTGATGCAAATGCTCCGCGACACCGTGCCGCTGGCCCGCGCGGCCTCGGCGGAAACCCTCGGTCATCTCGGCGACCCGCTGGCGGTGAACCATCTCGTTGGCCTGCTGCGCGACCCGGATCCGGTGGTGCGGACGATTGCCGCGCGCAGCCTGAACCGGCTCGGCTGGAAGCCCGGCACGGATTCCCATCGCGTCCTGCAGATTCTCGCCATGGGCAACCTGCACCAGCTCGTCGCGCTCGGCCCGGAAGGCGTTTCGCCGCTGCTGGAATTGCTCCGCAGCGGCCCGCCGAACAAGCAGTTTTCCGCCGTGAAGGCGCTGGGCGAAATCAGCGATCCGCGCGTGCGCCCGGCCATGCTGGAGGCGCTGCGCAAGACCAGTCCGGCGGTGCGCATCGCCGCGCTCGGCTCGCTCGAACGGCAGGCCGATCCCTCGACTTTTTCCGAGGTGGAAAAATTGCTGCGCGACACCAACGCCAGCGTGCGCGGCGCGGCGGTGGAGGCGGCGACGCGCTGCGGCGGCGCGCGCGCGGTCGCGTCCCTGTTGAAATGCCTTAAGGACACGTCGTGGGAGGTGCGCCAGGCGGCGGCCAACGCCCTTGGCTTCCTCGGTGAAAATTCGGCGGTGGAAGGTTTGTGCGGCTTGATCAACGATCCCGACCGCGACGTGCGCGAAAGCGTCATCGCCGCGCTGGGCCAAATCTGCGACCGCCGCGCCATCGGGCCGCTCGTGCCGGCCTTGCTGGACGCGGAAAGCTCCGTGCGCAACGCCGCCACCGCCACCCTGCGCAAATTGCATCCGCACTGGGACCAGGATGAGGCCGTGCGCCAGGCCGTGCCGAAAATTGTCAACGCGCTGAAGCATCCGGATTATTGGGTGCGCTACAGCGCCACCAAGCTGCTGGAGCTGCTGAAAATTGACCCGGAGCATCTGCCGGTGGAAGCCCCCGCAACCGCGCCCGAAAAGCCGGCCCCGGAAGTTCTGCCGCACCCGGCGGTCGGCGTGCTGGCGGATATGATGTTCGACCGTGACCGCGACCTGCGGCTGGCGGCCGCCGGCGCGCTGGGCCGGCTTCGCGAGAAAAGCGCCGGCTCCATCCTCACCGCCGCCTTGCGCGACGCCGATTACGCTGTGCGCCAAGCCGTGCAGACCGCGCTCGCCGCGCTGAACTGATTTGATTTAATTCGCCAATGCGGGCAAGCTGCGCTTTGGCGGAAAAATCCGCCGGATTAACCTGTGGCCACTGCAAACACCAACCAGCCGCCGCGCCAGATCCTGTTCGTGGATGACGAGCCGGATTTTCTGCGGGTGGCGCAAGAAGCCTTCGCGCCGTTGAGCGCGGGCAGTTGGACTATTCACTGCGCCAGCACCCCGGACGCCGCGCTGGAGCGGCTCAAGCAGCAGAAGATAGATTTGGTGGTCGTGGATTCCAACATGCCGCTGCTCGACGGCATCCAGTTTCTCAACCTGCTGGGCCGGCGCTATCCCGACCTGAAAAAAGTCACGCTCACCGCCTTTGCCACCGAGGAAAAACGCTCGCAAAGCCTCGCCGCCGGCGCGGAGCTGTTCATCGAGAAGCCCCATTCGGCAGAAGAGTTCAAATCCGTCTTCGCCATGCTGGACGACTTGATCAGTTGGGCGCCGCAGCAGGGCTTTCAAGGCGTGCTCCGGCGCGTCGGCTTGCAGGATGTCATCCAGATGGAATGTCTGGGCCGCAATTCCTCCGTGCTCGAAGTCTATAACGAACACGTGCTCGGCCGGATTTACATCGAGGAAGGCCGGATCATCCACGCCGCCGGCGGCGAACTGACCGGCGAACGCGCCTTGCAGCGGCTGCTGGCGTTGCCCGGCGGCTCGTTTGAACTCGTGCCGTTTGAGCTGCCCCAAAAAAACACCATTGATGCGCCGTGGGAATTTCTGCTGATGGAAGCCGCGCGGGTGCGCGATGAAACCGCCGCCCGCAATCTCGCCGGCGAACCGGAGGTGGACCCCCAGACGCTCGCCGCGCCCACCACCGCCACCGTGCGCGTGGTGGAAACCCTGATCTGCACCGGCTCCGGCCAGACGCTTTACGATGCCGACTGCGCCGACCCCAAGGCCCGCGAAACGTTGCTCAAGCAGGTCGCGCAGCAGGCCGCGCAGTTTGCGCAAATCCTGCCGCTCGGAAACTTTGACCGCCTGGAAATGCTGCTGCCCGACGGCCGCGCCATCGCCCAGGCCCGGCCCGACCGCCAGATCTTTGTGCGCGTGGCCAACAATCCATGAACGACCCCGCCCAGCAATGGCTCACCGACCGCGCCGCCCCGCCCGGCACGCTCGCCTGCGGCCTGCGCCGCCCGGATGGAAAATTCGTCTGTCGCAGCCTCGAGGAAATTTGTCCGGCGGGAAAAATGGAAAAAATCCTCGGCCAGTTTGAAGGCCTGCGCTCGGTCCTGTTCACGGAAAAGCTCGCGCCGCGCTGGAGCACCTGGGCGTTTGAACAGGGCCAGATCCGTTTCGTCGAACGTCCCGACGGCTGGCTGCTCGGCCTCGTCGTCCGCACCGAGACGGATGCCGTGAACAGCCTCGATCCGTTGTCCACCGAGTTTCTTGCCGTCAAGCTCGGCAAGTAAGCGGGTCGGTTCCTAATCCTAATCCTAATCTTGATCCTAATCGCAATCGTGGTTTGAGGAGGATTAAGATTACAATGACGATGACGATGAGGACGCAAGTAAGCAGGTAGTGTCAGGCATCCTGCCTGACGTGGAGTCGTGCCTCCCAGCCCGGCGGAAAAAATCTCCCGCCCAAACCAACAGCCGTAAAATGAGCGTGCCAACCACGAACCCACGCTGTTTCCGGGCGGCCGGATGCCTGCGGCTACGCCATTTCCGATTTCCACCTCAAATGTCAAAGCTCGGCTTTTGCGGCTCTTGGACGCGGCCGAACGGCAGCGTTTCCCAGATGCGCTCATGGGCGTAATACAGGCCGATCTTGGTGAACAGCTCCACGCCGCTGATGGTCAGCGCCCACCTGATTTTTCCCGTGATGAGGAAGGAAATAATCAGCGTGTCCACGCTGCCGGTGAGCCGCCAGGAGACGGCTTTGAAGAGACTGCGATAATGTTTATCGGCCATGCCGCGAAACAATAGGCCAGTCCGCATTGGTGTCAAACAAAGTCCAATTCCAACGCACCCTTTTTTGGCAAAATAGTTCTAGCCGTTGTCATTTGGCAAATTCCTTTGGCCTCCTATGAAGCGTTGGCGGTAACGTGGCGTAGACGCAAGCCGGACTTCCCCAGCCGGATGCCTCAGCGCGTGTCTGAAAATCCCGTAGCTCGGCTGGGTCGTCCGCGACCAGCTGCAGCCGGTCTCGAATGCAGCGTTTTGGCGATGGCCAATCGGAGGGACGAGTTCCACGAGTCCCTGACAGTCGCGCGCAGGACGCGAAGAAAACCAAATAAAAAAAAGCCTTCCCTTCGTCGCCTTCGCTCACTTCGTGCGAAATATGCCACTACCCGCGCACCGTAATCTGGATACTCCTTCGCTTTCGGTCAGGGCGGCGTCCACCTCGTGTCGGTTAATTTCATATCCCATCATTTTGATTCACCGCCAACCGGCCTTGGGACGTCAGAAAGTTTGCTCGTACTTGCTATTGGAACCACCCAACCACCTGCTTAAATCCGCCGTGGGTGAGCCAGAAAACCGCGACCAGCAGCAGCGCATAGCCGGTCCACACCAGCGCGATGCGGACATAGGGGATCTTTCCGAGGTTGGTAAGCGTGGTGATCGGGCCGAGGTCCAGCGGGCGCGGCGTCATTTTGGATAATTGAAAATCCGGGCCGGCGCGGAAAAAACTTTCGCGCATGGACGCGACAAATTCCTGCGGCCACGGGCCCGGCCGCAGAAACTGGTCTTGCCATTTGCCCGGCATGTCGGCGAGCAGCAGCGCCAGGCGGCCGCGCGTGGAAAGCATCTGGTCGGTGCCGACCGGCGAGGTTTGCAGCACCTCGGCGAACCAGCCGGTGACGAGCTTGTCCATCTCCTCGGCGGCGAGTTCGGTGGCCGAATGTTTCAGCTCGGCGGGCGCGCGGCGCTGGGCGCGTTCCAGCACGCGCAGGACCAGCTGGCCCAGCAGCGGCTTGTTGTGGATGCGCAGCGCGTGAAAGTAATTTTCCACCTTTACGTAGGCGGCGTTCCATTCCTCCAACGAGCGCCCGGCGATTTCGCCGGAGACGTCCGGCAGAATATTTAGGGCGGGCTCCATTGATAAACCCAGGTTTCGCTGACCGCATTCGTGCCTTGCTGCAGCGTGCAGCGCAGGTCAATCGCCTCCTTGCTGCCGGCCGACGGCAGCATTTTCAGGATGACGCGCCAAGTGCCGAGAAACGGGTTCCGCGTGACAAAGTTGTCCACGATGGCGGCCCCGGCGCTGCAATTGGCGATGGCCACCGGCGGTTTGTCCTCGGGAATGGCGTCGAGTTGCGGGCCGTCGAAATCTATCACAAACTGCCGCGCGCCGGGAAACTGCGTGTCCGGCCCGATGCGCGTGGAGACGACGCGGTTCTCCGAGCGTCGCAAGTCGGCGTCGCCGCCTTCCCAGTGCAGCGTGTAGGCGAAGCGGAACGGCTGCAGCGGCGCGGGTTTGTTTTTCGGATCCCAGAACGCAACAATGTTGTCGAGGCCTTCATAGCTGGTGCTCAATTCGACGAGGTGCAGATCGCCGTCGCCCCAGTCGCCGTCCGGCTCCACCCATACGCTCGGCACCGCGTGGTAGAGGTTGAACATGTCCTGGTAGGCGGCAAAATTCCGTTCGCGCTGGAGCAGGCCAAAGCCCTTGATGTGCGGCGCGGAAAATACCTGGTGGCGGGTGGCGGGCGGATTGTCCAGCGGCCGCCAGAAAATCTCGCCGTTGCCCATGTGGACCAGCAGGCCGTCGCTGTCGTGCACCTCCGTGCGGTAATCGTCAAACTTGCGTTCCGTGTCCTTGCCGAACCAGAACATGCTGGTCAGCGGCGCAAGGCCGATGGTCTTGATCGCCTTCCGGTTTTTGTCCGCGGCGGCCGCGGTGTTGGTTTCGCGGAAAAACAGCACGGCCCGGACGCTGGCGGTGGTCGTTTCGCCGGGCCGGATGAAAAATTCGTAGGCGCCGGCGCAGCTCACGCTGTCCAGGATCGCGTAAAGCCGGAGTTCCGTGTCCTCCGGCTGCGGCTTGCCGAGCCACCAATCGGTGAAGAGGGGAAATTCCTCGCCGCGATCACCCTCGCCGGAATCGAGCGCCAAGCCGCGCGCGGATTCGCCGTAGTGCAGGTTTTTGCCGAGCAGCCGGAAATAGCTCGCGCCCAGAAATGCGCCGAGTTCGTCCAGTTGCTCCGGCTGGTTGAGCGGATACAGCACCCGGAAACCGGCGTAGCCCATCTTGGTTGGAATCTGGTCCGCAATGTCCAGCTTGCCATAGTCAAAAAAATCCTGCACGAAGCGGATCGGCTGCGTGTGCGTGAGCGTGAACTCATTCATGTGCACCGGTTCCTGGTAATAGTAGCCCGGATGAAAGAATTCCACGCGGAATGGCAGGTTGTCCGCCGCCCACAGCGCATGGTCGCGGCGGAACCGGATTTCCCGGTATTTGTCGTAGTCGAGATTTTCCAGCCGCAGCACCTTCGGCAAATCGGCGCGCGGCGAACGAAATGGCTGGCGGGCGCGCTCCAGCGCCCGTTGTGCGACGTAATCAAGATTCACCTCGGCGGATTCCGAGGCCACGCACACCGACGCCAGCGCCACACTTCCAATTAAAAACAGCCGCCTAAAGGTTTGCCACATCTTCCCCAAGGAAAGCCGAAACGGACGCATTTTGCAAGTTCCACCCGAAAACCGTGATGTCCATATTTCAAAAAACGGTGGGGCGAGCGTCCCCGCGAGCCGTCGTGAGCCAGGGTCTAAGCGGCTCGCGAGGACGCTCGCCCTGCCAAATTCGGACACTGCCCCGGAAACGACGCCGGGGCCATGATTTTGTCGCGGGCCGGACAATTCGGCGGTAAGCTGGAGGCAGGTGAAAAACGAAACCTCCAACCCCTCCGGCCTGGAACCCGCCGGCCGCCGCCAGCACCTGACGGAACTGCGCGCGGCTCTGCTCCATTTGCACAAATCCCTGCTGGAAGCCGAGCGCATCAGCTACGAGGCCAGCTTTGGCAAAATCTCGTCGCCCTACCAATTTCTGCACCTGTTGACCAATGATCCGTGGTTCGCCTGGCTCACGCCCGTGACGCGCCTCCTGGCCGCGATGGATTCAATGCTGGACGCGCGGGAGCCGTTGACGGCCGCCGGCTTGGATGCGGTGGCCAGCCAGATGAAAACGCTTTTGATCCCCAGCGAAACCGGCGAAGGCTTCGCCCGCCACTACGACGAGGCTTTGCAGCGCAATCCCGACGTGCTGTTTGCGCACGTCGCTGCGGCGAAATTGCTCCGGGCGCAAAGTGCCGGCCAGTGAATTTCAGTCCAGCGTCTGCCGGTAGCGCTTGATGCCGATGGCCAGCACCACCGCCACAAACAGCGCAATCGGCCACAAGTCCGGCGCACATTCGGCGAGGCCGTTGCCCTTGAGCAAAATGCCGCGCACGACGCGGAGAAAATGCGTGAGCGGCAGACATTCGCCGAGATCCTGCGCCCAGCCCGGCATTCCGCGAAACGGAAACATATAGCCGGAGAGCAGCAGCGACGGCAGGAAAAAAAAGAACGCCATCTGCACCGCCTGCAATTGGTTTTTGGCGATGGTCGAAAATGTGATGCCCACCGCGAGGTTCGCCACGATGAACAGCAGCACCAGCAGCAGCAGCAGCAGCACGCTGCCGAGCATCGGCACGTTGAATAAAAATTTCGCCGCGAGCAAAACCAGCGTCACCTGCACGTAGCCGACCATGATGTACGGCACGATTTTGCCGATGATGACTTCGCCGGGATGCACCGGCGTGGAGAGCAGGTTTTCCATCGTGCCGCGCTCGCGTTCGCGCGTGATGGCCAGACCCGTGATGATGATCATCGTCATGGTCAGCATCACGCCGATGAGGCCGGGAACAATGTTGTATTGGCTGATGCTTTCGGGATTGTAGTGCTGGTGGAAAATCAGGTTGAACGGCGGCGCGGTGGCTTGCCGCCGCGTGAGCGGCCCGGTGAGGTCGCGGTTGATGACGGTCGTGGCCAGCACGCTCACCGCCGCCTGCGCGAAACCGACGGCGGACGGATCCGTGGCGTCGGCTTCGAGCACCAAATCCGGTTTTTCACCGCGCAGCAGCTGGCGCGAAAAATCCACCGGCACCGTCACGGCGAACTGCACCTTGCCCTCGGCCAGCCAGTTCTGGATTTCCGCCGCGCTGTGCGCCTCGCGCGTGAGGTCAAAATAGCTGCTGTTGCGCAAGCCCCAGACGATGGTGCGCGCGAACGGGCTGTTGTCCGCCGCATAAACCGCCGTCGGCAGGTGCTTGGGATTCGAGTTGATGGCGTAGCCAAAGAGGATGAGTTGCACCATCGGGATGCCCACCATCATGCCGAACGTTAGCCGGTCGCGCCGCATCTGGATGAACTCCTTCAGCACGATGGCCCAAAAACGCTGGAGGTTGAAGCTCACGAAAAATTGTCCTTCGTCGTCTCCATCAGGCTGATGAACACATCTTCGAGGCCCGATTCAATTTTTGTCCAGCGCTGCCCGCCGGCCATGAACGGCGTCACCGCCGCCCGCAATGTTTCCGCCGCGCGCCCGCTGACGTGCAGCGTGGTGCCAAACGCCACGACTTGTTCCACGCCGGGCAGTCCGCGCAGTTTGCCCGCGAGCGCCGGCAGGTTTTCACCGGTGACTTCCCACGTGGTCAGGCCGCCGGCTTGCACCACCTCGGCCACGGTGCCGCTGACCAGCAGGTTGCCGTAGGCGATGTAGGCCAGGCGGTGGCAGCGCGCCGCCTCGTCCATGTAATGCGTGGTGATGAGAAACGTCAGCCCCTCCGCCGCGAGCTGGTGGATCTCCTCCCAGAAATCGCGCCGCGCCTTCGGATCCACCCCGGCGGTCGGCTCGTCGAGCAGCAGCAGTTGCGGCCCGTGGATCAGACACGCCGCCAGCGCGAGCCGCTGCTTCCAGCCGCCGGATAAGGTTCCGGCGAGTTGTTTGCGCCGCTCGACCATGCCGAGCCGCTCCAGACTTTTTTGCACGGTGACCGCGCGCTGCGGCAATTGGTAGAGCCGCGCGATGAAATCTAGGTTTTCCTCAATGGTCAAATCTTCGTAGAACGAAAACTTCTGCGTCATGTAGCCGACGTGTTTTTTGATCTCGGCGGACTCCCGGCGGAAATCGTAGCCGAGGCAGTTGCCGCTGCCGGCGTCCGGCTTGAGCAGGCCGCAAAGCATCCGCAGGAAGGTCGTCTTGCCGCTGCCATTGGGACCGAGAAAGCCGTAAATCTCGCCGGGCCGCACCTGCATGGCAATGTCGTTCACGACCGTGCGCGCGCCGAATTTTTTCGTGACGCCGCGCACGTCTATGGCGAAACCGGTTGAAGTCATTTGCTTCGCAAAATGGTTGAATCGTTAAATCGTGGAATTGTGATTTGGTCAAAACGCCGGCGACGCTTCCCGATGCAACCATTTAACCCATTGCGCTTCATCGAATTTCCACATCCACCGGCTGCCCCGGCCGCAGTGCCGCCGCGTCCGCCGGGGAAAATTTCGCCTCGATCATGAACACCAGTTCCGCGCGCGTCTCGCGGCTGTAAATCACCGGCGGGGTGTATTCGGCCTGTGTGGAAATGTAGTTCAACGTGGCGTTGACCGCCCGCGCCGCGCCGTCGGCTTGCACGGCAACCGTTTCGCCCACCTTGATCTGCGGCAGCTTTGCCTGCGGCACGAAGAAGCGCACCTTCAGATTTTCCGGCGGCAGCAGCACCACGACAGGATTTTCCGCCGTCACAAATTCACCCTGACGGTATAGCGTGTCCTGTACCGCCGCGTTCGCCGGCGCGAATTGCTCCTTCTGGTCGAGTGACCATTTGGCCTTGTCTCGTGCGGCGCGCTCCGCTTCGACGGCGGCCTGCGCGGCGTGGAGGGCGTCTTCGCGGCCGCCGAGTTTCGCGGTTGCCAGATCGGCGGTGAGCTGGTTGACCGCTGCCTGGTTCGCGTCGTTTTGCGCACGGGCCTGGTCTAGTTCCGCCTTGGAACCCACGTCGGTGGCGGCCAGTTTTTCCTGGCGCGCAAGCTGCACGGCCGACAATTTCAAATTCGCCTCCGCCTGCGCCAGTTGTGCGGCGAGCGACGCGATTTCCGTCGGGCGTTTGCCTTTCGTCAAATCGTCGAGTTGCGCCTGCGCCTGCGCGAGATTTTTATCCGCTTGTAGCAGCGCGTCGGCCTCGGACTGGCGTTCCAGTTCAAAGAGCAATTGCCCGGCCTTGATGAAATCACCGCGTGCAACCGCCAGCTTCGTCAGCGCGCCGCCGAGCGGCGAGGCGACATAGACGTATTCCCCCTCGATGTAGCCTTGGAAAGCGCCGGCGGAATTTTTGCCGCACCCGCCTAGCAGGGTGGCGGCGAAGGCGGCGAGCAAAACGCTTAAAAAGTGTTTCATGCGAACCTCCCGACGTTAGCACAGGCCGGATTTTTTACGAGCGAAACCGGGTGGTGATGGAGGTTGTCGCCCGGTGACGAACCCGGCGCCGATCCAGCGGCAGGCGATGGGAACGTTCAAGATTTACGTTCAGCCATCTTGCCGGTAGTAACCTTCCCCGCGTCTTTGGAAGTCACTGGGTCGGGATGGGCCGGAAGGTCATCCGCAAAACCAGAATCAGATAATGGTGAATTCCTCTTCTGGGGGAAGAGGACACAGGTGAGGGACCCTCAACCAACTGCCGATTCCCATCTGCCATCTGCCAACGGTCCCGCACCACGCCTCAGATTTATAAAAAATTCACTTGACATAAATGTATATATAAAATATATATACATCACGTTCGTCGGTCCCTGCCGTCGGCCGACGGCCATTGGGGAAAGGCCGGGCTGGCCGCGGGTGGGGTTTTCCCTCCGGCGGGCGTGGCCGTTCTTTGACATCTGGATTTTGTCGCGCACCGTTCCGGGCTGCCCGGGCGAAGCTTGCTCGGCTTCGCTCGGCACTTGGTAATCCTCAAAATTTCATTTTTCGGTCATCTTTAGTCATCTTTAGTCATCTTTGGTCATCTTTGGTCATCTTTGGTCACTTTCACCCGCGCCGGATAAATCTGTTTAACCCTTATCCGAAATCTCTGTAATGGCCGGTGGGCATACTGCAGCGGCGGTCTGTGACCGTCGAATTACCGCACTTTTAAGATCATTCGGCGTTCACAGAACGCCGCTACCGGGCTTTTGCAGAGATTTCTTATCATGGTTGAAATTTTACCACTCTCAAAAAAGAAAAGGGGTAAAGAAAAGGTAAAATTCCGGATGCTCTATCAAGCACTTACAAAAGTTGGCCCGCTGCCTGGTAAAGAAAAATAAAGCTTGGTCATGGTATATTTCGCGCGTAGAGAGCGAAGGTGGCGAAGGGGAAAGATGGTTTTCCTTCGTTCTTCTTCGCGTCCGTCGCGTGACCCTAAAATTTTTTTTCAAACCATGCCCTGACCCACAAAACTGGCCACCCCAAACTGGTTCTTAATCGTCGCAACCCTGATTTGAGGCGAATTACGATGACGATGACGATTTATTATTAGGACATTACCATCGAACGCACATGATTGACGCTGGCGGGTATTCTGATAAATTGTCCGGCCATTTATGAACCGTAATCCTCACGTCGCCGTTGTCGGTGCCACTGGCGCCGTCGGCATCGAAATGATCAAGACCTTGGAAAAAAGGAATTTTCCGGTGGGCCGGCTTACCCTGCTCGCTTCCGCCCGCTCGGTCGGCAAGAAATTGAAATTCAAGGGCCAGGACATCACGGTGAAAGAGCTGACGAAGGATTCATTTGCCGGCATTGACATCGCGCTCTTTAGCGCCGGCGGCAGCATCTCGAAGGAATTTGCGCCCATCGCGGCCAAGGCCGGCTGCGTGGTGGTGGACAATTCCAGTGCGTTTCGCCAGGACCCGGCCGTGCCGCTCGTGGTGCCGGAAATCAACGCCGCCGACGTGAAGCGGCACCAAGGCATCATCGCCAATCCGAACTGCACTACGGCCATCACGCTGATGGCGCTGTATCCGCTGCATCAGGCGTTTGGCGTGAAGCGGATTTTTGCCTCCAGCTACCAGGCCGTCAGCGGCACCGGCGCGAAGGCGATTGAAGAATTGGAACGTCAAGTCGGTCAGATCGTTCACCAGCAGCCGGTGACGAAGGAAGTTTATCCGCACCAGATCGCTTTTAACGTGCTGCCGCAGGTGGATTCCTTCCTGCCGACGGGCTACACCAAGGAAGAAATGAAGATGGAAAACGAAGGCCGCAAGATCATGCATCATCCGGCGTTTCGGGCCAGCGTCACCTGTGTGCGCGTGCCGGTGTATCGCTCGCATTCCATCGCCGTCAGCGCCGAGTTTGAAAAGCCGGTTTCGCTGGAAGCCGCGCGGGCCGTGCTGAAAAAGGCGCCGGGCCTCGACGTGGTGGACGAGCCGGAGCATAAAAAATATCCGATGCCGCTGTTCACCTCCGAGAAAGACAACTGCGAAGTCGGCCGGCTGCGCCTCGATTGCGCCTTGGATAACGGCCTGTGCTTCTGGGTGAGTGGCGACCAGTTGCTCCGGGGCGCGGCGCTCAACGCCGTGCTCATTGCGGAAGAACTGGTGAAATGAATTCAACGCCGGTCGTCCGGCGTGAAACCAATTGACGGGCGGGAATCAGGAAACTGGTTCCCGCCTTCGGCTTTTTGGATTTTTGGCTTGGGCTGCCAAGGCGATTTGGCAGACTGCCGCGATGTTGGCTCCCTCTCCGCCGGTGGCAAACGCGCCCGCCGCCAGCGACGACTGGCTGACCGCGCGCCGGTTCGCCGCGCTGCTGGCGGTGCTGGTGCTGGCGTCATGGCCGCAGGTCTGTTTGGGGCTGCAGACGTTTGTGTATCGGGACTTTGGGATTTTTTCCTATCCCATCGCCCATTATTTCCGCGAGCGCTTCTGGTCGGGCGGACTGCCGCTGTGGAATCCCTTGAGCAATTGCGGCATGCCATTCCTCGCTCAGTGGAATTCGCAGGTCCTTTATCCGCCGGCGTTGTTTTACCTGCTGTTTCCGCTGTCCTGGTCGCTTGGCGTGTTCTGCCTCCTGCATCTATTCTGGGGTGGATTGGGAATGTTCCGGCTGGCGCAGGCGTGGGTCCAAAACTGTCGTGCGGCGGCATTCGCGGGCATCGCGTTTGCCTTCAACGGCATCATGCTCAGCAGCCTCGTCTGGCCCGCGACCATCGCCGGGCTGGCGTGGATGCCCTGGGTGGTCTTGCTGGCTCATCGCGCCGGGCGTGACGGCGGACGCAAAATCATCTGGGCCGCGCTGGCTGGGGCGATGCAGATGCTTTCTGGCGGCGCGGAAGCCGTCCTCCTGACCTGGGTGCTGGTGGCCGGCGTGGCGGCGGTGGAATTTTTTCGCGGCGAAATTTCCCGGATGAAATGGTTGCTGCGCTCCGGCGCTGTGGTGGCGCTGGTTAGTGGCTTGTCCGCCGCCCAACTTCTGCCGTTTTTTGACCTGCTGGACTTTTCGCGGCGGCAGCAGAATGTCTCCGCCGCCGTCTGGCCGATGCCGGCGACCGGCTGGGCCAACTATTTCGTGCCCCTGTTTCACAATCATTCCTTTCAGGGCGTCTTCATGCAGGACGGCCAGTCTTGGATCAATTCTTATTACGCCGGCGTGGCGACGCTCGTGCTGGCGGTGCTGGCGCCGTTGTGGATTCGCCGGGCTCAGGTCTGGCTGCTGGCGGCGCTGGTGCTATTGTGCGGCGTGCTGGCCCTGGGCGAGGTCACGCCGGTGTATCGCTGGCTGGCCGCCCATTTCAGCGCCATCGGCATGCTGCGGTTTCCGGTTAAATTTTTAATCCTGCCATCACTGGCCCTGCCGCTGCTGGCGGCGTTTGCGTTGGCCAAAAAAAATCTTTTCGCCGGCCAGAGCCACCGGACAATTTTGCTATTGGCTGGCGGACTGGCGCTGGCGGTGACGCTGGGAATCACCGGCTGGGTCTGGCGGTTCGAGCCGCCGGGCGATGACCGGACGGCCACGCTGTTCAACGGCGGCTTCCACGCCGGCATTTTCATCGCCACCCTTTTTTTGTGGCGGCTGGCGGACAACCTCACCGGCGTCATGCCGCGCCGGTGGTGCCAGCTTTTGCCGCTGCTGTTGCTATGGCTGGACTTAAACCGGCAGGTGCCGCCGCCGCCGACCGTCAGCCGCTCGATTTACCAGCCCGATCTGCCGCGTTCGGTGGCGTTGCCGCCAGCCGGCACCGCCCGGGTGCTCATTCCCTCCGATGTCCGCGATTCATTTAACCATTTGGTTTTGTCCGATGGCGCCACCGATTACCAAGGCCGCCGGTTTGCGCTTTCCGGCAACTGCAACCTGCTCGATAACGTGGCTAAGTGCGACGGATTTTTCCCGCTCTATTTGAGCGACTATGCCATCTGGTTTTTTAATTTCTGGGACGACCGTCATCCCGCCGCACCGATGCAGGATTTTCTGGGCGTGGCCGGCCGCCTCCAGTTCCGAAGTAGTCGGTTTGAATGGGTGCCGCGCCTGACCGCTCTGCCGCTGCTCACCGCTGGTCAGCAACCTCGCTTTGCGGATGATCTGGCGACGCTGACGGCGCTGACCAACGCCGATTTTCAACCGCGCACGGAAGTTTATCTGCCGTTGGAAGCCCGGCCCTTCGTCACCGTCAGCCATGCCAGCGCCGCCCGGTTGTCGTCGGTTCGCCAGATGCCCGAGTCCCTTGAGGCGGAGGTCTCGGCCCTGGAACCGACGATGCTGGTGGCGGCGCAGACATATTATCATCCGTGGCAGGCCTGGCTGGATGGCAAACGCGTGCGGCTCTGGCGGGCCAATTTTGCCTTTCAAGCCGTGGTGGTGCCGGCGGGCACGCATCAAGTCCGGCTGGTTTATGCCGACCGGCGGTTTCAGGCCGGGGCTGTGATTTCCCTGACGACCCTGATCGTCTGCATCTTTGGAATCCTTCGGTCACGTGGCGTCCCCAAGGGCGGTCAATCGGAGGCCGGTCGGTAAAGCGCCGCCGGTCGCCGAAGAAAATCCTGAATGCGGCGGTTTGGCTTTTTCATGGGCGACTGATTTCTATCCGCCGGCGCTCATAAAAGTAACCAACCAGTTACTTTTCGGGTTGAAAAATCTGAAACCTCTGGCATATTCACCCCGTCCATGACGATTTGCATGATCCTGCATCCGCGTTTCCCTCAACCGGCTCAAAGGCCGGTGGTGTCCTCCCGATGAGCCGCCGGAAGGAAGAATCCGCCCAGGCGAGTAACGTGTTTCAATTCACGCTGGCCGGTTTGATCGTGTTCAGTCTCGCGCTGATCGCGGGGGCGTCATTCATCGGCTTCAAACTTTCCGCCGCCACCCATCCCAAGCTGACGGACAGCTTTGCCATTGATCCGAATGACAAAAGCCGGTCGGTTCATGTCGGGCCGTGGGGCCAGTTAATTACCCGCGATATTGAACTGGAGCGGCCGGTGGAATATCTGACCGAGGAAGTGAACCATCCGCAGCCGGAGGCTTGGACGTTCAACGGCCTGAATCCTGCGGCCACGAAGGCGTTGCTGGTTCAGGCTGGCCTGACCGCCGCGCAGGCGGATGCCGTATTGGCGGCCGGCTCTGTCCGGGAGGAGAAAACCGGTACGGTGCTGAGGCCCGCCGCTGATTTTTTGCTTTCGCTGGATGCGGCCACGCGTTCGAAACTTTATCTCTCGCTGGCTGGCCGGGGCGTCGGTATGTATTTGGATTTCCCATTTATTTTCCCCGGAGACAGCATTGAATCCATCTACGCCGATCCGCATTTGAACCCGGATGACGTGAGCCTGTTGAAAAGGCTGGTGTATCCCAATGGCGACGCCCGTCAACTGTCGGACTACCTGCTGTTGCAGAGCCAGATTCCCACGCAGGAGCGCCGGGTGGCCATGGCGCGGGCGCTGTCGCGGCAGCACGCCGTGTTCGCCGGTCTGGCTATCAAGCCGGACACGGATATTGACAAGATCGCCGCCTACTGGGGGAACGTGCCGAATGTGCGTTTCACCGACAGCCGTCCGCTGCTGGAATCGCTCAAGGCGCTGCCTGAAGGCGGCAACCTCAGCCTGTTTTACTTGTTGCCCAAGTTTGCGCGCGACCGGCTTTACACGTTTCCGCTGCCGCCCCAGCCCGGTGAGCCGACGATGGATTGCCACTGGAGCACCTTCAATTTCGGCAGCGACACGCCCGACAACCGGTTCAACGATCCGGCCTTTGCCGTCCAATACATCCAACAAAACTATTATCAGATCTCCGCGCCCTCGCAGTATGGCGACATTCTTCTGCTGATGAACGACAAGAGCGAAGTCAAACACTCCGCCGTCTATCTGGCGGATGACCTGGTGTTCACGAAAAATGGCAATAATTACCGCCAGCCGTGGATGCTCATGCACATTCCCGACCTGCTGGCCACCTATCCCGCCACGCCGGCCATGCGGCCGGTCTATATGCGCCGGAAAACGGATTAACGAGCGTTACCAGCGGATACAACCCCGCCCGCTGTGTTGCGGTCGGACGCATCATCGCTTGGTGATCCGGGCAAGGCAGTTGCAATTCACGCTGTCGAAGGTTCTGCAGGACGTCGAAATCACCCGCGAGACGCGGGGGTCATATCATGTTCTCCTAATTATCCTCGTCGGTTTGGGGCTGGTAGCCCGGCTTGCCGTCCGCACGCTGCAATTCCACGGCGTAGGCCTGGTTTGCCCCGCTCATATTGCTCCGGAAAATGAGCCATTTCATGTCGGGCGTGAACATTCCATTCGGCTCCAGCGCATAATCATGCTTGCTCAGGTTGACGAGTTTCTCGGAACGGAAGACGCCGGTGTGGATCAAATTATTGGTGCTGACGTTGCCGGCGGAACGGTCGGAAACCAGTTCGGGATGGAACAGGTAAAGCCATTTGCCGTCCGCTGCGTGGGCCACCATTTTATCATCGCCGCCGTCGCTGGAAAATAATTTGCCATCCGGCGAGACGTTGAAGTGGACGCCCCATTCGTTGCGCTGAAGGTGATACCATGTCCGTTTGCCGGTCTCGACGTTGTAGCCGGCCAACCAGAAATCCTCGCCGCGCGGCGTTTGCAGGTCATACCAGATCGTCTTGCCATCGGCGCTCCAAAATTCGTGACCGGCGATTTCCATGATCATCGTGCGCTGATGAATCAGTTTCAGGTGCGAGGCGTCAGAGCGGATGGTCCAGATGCGGTCCACCTTGTGCCACGGGCCTTCGTGGCAAAACATCAGCAGGTGCGGATCGGTCGGCGAAAATTGCAGGTGGCCAAGCCAGTCGGTGCCCAGGCTGGCCTTTTTGATCCTGCCGGTGGCGAGGTTATAGAAAAAGAGCCGCATCGGATAATGCTCGGCCAGGCGATCCTCCATCATCTTGCCTTTTTTTTCGCGTTGGATATCCGCTTTCTGGAGTTCCGTCATCGGCGGGTTGGTTTTGACGTCGGCAGCCTCGCGGTTGGTTTCCCAATTATGCTCGGTGATGGTGCCAGCGAACAGGGTTTCGTCGGCGTTGATGGTGGCGACATCCTGGCCGCGCGCCAGTTTGAGGATTTGACGGACGGCCTTCGTCTTCGGGTCGAAGGCGCAGACATAGCGGTTGGTGACGCCGTTTTCAATCTTCCGGTCGTGGTAATAAATCTGCCCGGTCTTGCGCCCGACCATGATGATGCCCACGCGCCCCTCGACGATTCTTACCGCCTCATGCGTCCGCAGGTCCACGAGGGAAATGCCGTTGGTGGAGGTGATGACCATGTGTTGGCCGTCCGGCGTGAACGGGTTCAAATTGAAATACAGGCTCTCGCTGCCCGGCTCGGTCGAAAGCTGCACCACGCGGTGGCCGGTGTCGGGGTCAATCCAGTCGGTCGGTGAATTGGTCTGCGCCCCGGCCCGCATGCCGCAAATGCCGGCGACGAACAGAACAATGGCGGCCAACGGTTTCAAACTCAAGGATGTGCTCATGGATGCGCGGTGGATTCTCCGGTGTTTGCCGGGAGAAAGCAATTCAGACGGGGCCAAGGTTTTTTTGGTTTCAAAAAACTTTTCGCCCTGGCGCGTCGGCGAAAGTCAGGAACGGAAGCTGAAGGGGTGAACCACCCAGACGCAAAGGCGCGAAGAAAACTTTGCGTCTTTGCGTCTTCATTGTTTTAATTCTCCTTCATGTTTTCATCCGCAATCAAATCAGTCCACTTCACGGGCATTGGCGGCACGGCGATGGCCAGTGCGGCGGCGGCGATGCAGGACAAAGGTTTTCAAGTCACCGGTTCCGACCAGAATGTTTATGAGCCGATGGCGTCGTTCCTCGCCGCCAAAAAAATCGCCGTGATGAACGGCTACGACGAGCGCAACCTCGCGCACAAGCCCGACCTCGTCGTCATCGGTAACGCCATTTCGCGCGGCAATCCCGAGGCGGAATATGTGCTCGACCACAAGCTGCGGTATGGTTCGCTCGCGGCGCTGCTGGCGGAATTTTTCATCCGGGGCAAGCGCTCCATTGTCGTCGCTGGCACCCACGGTAAGACCACCACGACGTCGCTGCTGACGTGGGTGTTCGAGCACAACGGGCTGAATCCGAGTTATCTCATCGGCGGCATCCCGAATAATTTTTCGCAAGGCGCGCGCTTCACGGACAGCGAATGGTTCATCATCGAGGGCGACGAATACGACACCGCGTTTTTCGACAAGCGCAGCAAATTCATCCATTACCAGCCGGAAGTCGCCATCATCAACAACCTGGAATTCGATCACGCCGACATCTTTGACAACCTGGAGGCGGTGAAGAAAACTTTTTCGCATTTCATCCGGTTGGTTCCCCGCAATGGACTTTTGCTCGGCAATGGCGACGACGCGAATCTGAAGGAGCTGTTGAACGTCACGCATTGCCCGGTGAAAAAATTCGGCCTCGGCGGCGACTACGCGGTTTATGGTTTTAATCTTCGCTACGGCCCGACGGCAACGGAGTTTGAGATTCCCAGCTTCAAATTTCATCTGAATCTGGTGGGCGAATTCAACGTCCGCAATGCGCTGGCCGTGGTTGGCGCCGCGAAACATTGCGGCCTGTCGAACAAGCAGATCCAAAGCGCGTTCGACACGTTCAAAGGCATCAAGCGGCGCATGGAAGTGAAAGGCATCGCCGGCGGGGTGACGGTGATTGACGATTTCGGCCATCATCCGACGGCCATTCTGGAGACGCTGCGGGCGTTGCGCATCCGTTACGCGAAGGAAAAAATCTGGGCTGTGTTCGAGCCGCGCAGCAACACCACGCGCCGGAATGTTTTTCAGGACGAATTGGCGGCGTCCTTTGCCGATGCGGATGCTGTCATCGTTTCCCAGGTGGCGCGGCTGGAGCAACTGGCGGCGGCGGAACGGCTCGACCCGGAGAAGCTGATGCGTGACATCGGCGCGACCGGCAAGCCGACGGCGTATCTGCCGGATGCGGACGCCATCATGGCGCACCTCGCCAGCCACGCGCAGGGCGGCGACGTGGTGGTGGTGTTCAGCAACGGCGGCTTTGGCGGCATCCATGGCAAGTTACTCGCCCGGCTCAATCGCCGGTAGGCGACCGGCGCGCTGGACTTGGTGGTGTTTGCCTGATAAAACTTTCTGACCAATCCCAACCCATTAATTACAAATCTATGAAAACAAAATTGAACCTCATGTTTGCCGGCGCAGCCGCGCTGGCGGTTTGCCTGTTTTTTCCCAGTCACGGCACCGCTCAGGATGCGGCCACCAATCATATTGCTCCGGCACCGGTGACACCCGCGCCGGCAGCAGCAGCGACCATGACCAACGTGCTGCTTAAGTTTGTCCGGGCAGACAGCGAGGAAACCGCCGGCGAAGATGGCAAAGGCGCGAATGCGGTGGACGGTAAACCGGACACGTTCTGGCACACCCAATGGCAGGATGCCAACCCGCTGCCGCCGCATGAGATCGTCTTTGAGCTGTTCCCGCCGACCACCATCAAGGGCTTCACTTATCTGCCGCGCCAGGACGACAGCGTGAACGGCATGATCAAGGGCTATGAATTTTACGTCAGCAACGATGGTCAGGATTTTGGCAAGCCGGTGGCGAAAGGTGAATTTGCGGAAGGCAAAGAGCTGAAGACCGTGTCGTTCGATCCGCAGGTGTGCCGGTTCATCAAACTCAAGGCGCTTTCGGAAATCAACGGCGAGGCGTGGACCTCGGCGGCGGAAATCGGCGTGGTGCCGCAATAGCCCACAACCAGTTTTTTTGCGCGTCGCCCCGCTGGAAACGGCGGTTTTTTTTCTTTCGGAACTGATTTCCGGGGCGTCGTCCGGTGCGGTGGCAGCGTTGGGCGCAAAGGTGAAGCGGCAATTGATGACCGATGGTGGCCAATTTGCGGTGAAGATTTGGCTGTGATAAATTTGTCCGTCGCGCCGCGCGTTTTCCGTTCTGGCGGAGATTTTTTGTGGCACACGAGTTGCGATACTTCGGGCGTGGCCAAAAAATTTCATACTTCAGGAATCCTCCGCAGCGCGGCTGGCAGCGCGGCGATGAATTTGCGGATGGCAACGATGCAAATGGCGGGAATACGCATACCGCCACGCGTGCGGACGGTGCCGATGCTGCGCCACCGGCTGCCGGTGACGTTCGTGGCGGGCGCCGCCGAGGCGGTGATATTGAGACATGTCACCCAGAATTTGGGCAGTCCCGTCAGCGAAAAGCAACCGACTCAAAGCCCGCGTGTTTGAAAAAAACTTCCAGTTCCGCCCGCGCTCGCTGGTCTGCGTCATCCAGAATGCCGCCGCGGCGCGCCGCCCGGGCGATGTCATCCACCGCATTCTGACGCGCCGTCTGTTCCAGGTCCTTGTCGAACGCCCGCAGCAACCCCGTCGAATGGTCAATCACCTGGCTCGCCCGGTCGTCTAAATACGCATCGGTGATCTGCGGTGGCGGCAGGTGCAGAGAAATTTTTTTGCCGGTGATCGTCACATCCGCCGGCGACAGCCGCTTCAGGTCAATGCCCGCCTTCACCACGCCGTGCGCCAGCAGCAGTACCCGGTTTTCGCCATACCATTTCACGTCCTCCAGCACCACCACCTTGTCCATGACATATTTTACGGTGACGAGATCCGCGAGCGGCTGGATTTCATGGACGACGCTCGTGGTGTCCCAAAACCGCAGGCCCGCGCCGCGCCTGGCCCAAGCGGCGACGGTGAAGGTGAGATAAGCCGCCATGACCAGCAGGGCCGTGGCGGTGAGCATCCAGAAAAAATTCCGCAGTTGCCGCATGACCGGAATGTAAAACCAATTCGCCGTGATGCAAAGAAATGTTGCGCTGGCATGCCGCCCGCGCCGGTCAATGGAGTTGAAATCTCTTTTGATCCTCCGGATTGGCAAACACCAGTTCCTCCGAATTCGGGCCGGTGCGAATCAGGATCGCCGGCTTGTCCGCGAATAGCGCCAGCAGTTCGTGGTCATTGATCAAGCGATAGCCGCCGCCGCCGGTGGCCACTTCGATGATTTCTGGAACGGGCGCGGCCGCGCCGCCGGCAAAATTCCGCGTATGGATGAGCGCGCTGGCCGGCAGCGGTTGGGTGTGGATCAGTTCGTAACTAGGGCGAGCAATTTTTTGGGCAACCGGCAATGAAGCTGCCGGCGGCTTGGAAAACTGCTGCGCCAACAAAACCGCCAGTAGCACCAGCGCTGCCAATATACCAGCTGCCCGCCGCGCATGGTGAAACTGCCGCCGCTGCCGCGCGCGGCGCAAAGTCTCCGCCAACAGCGCCGCCCGGAAATCCGGCGGCGACGCCTCAGCCAAAATATCGGCCAGCAAGGTTTCCTGGTCAGCGCGGTTTTTCATTGGAAATTGTTAACCGCGAAATACACGCGCCACACGAGTGGAAAGCGCTGGTGCCAACCGTCACAATTTCGTTTTCGTGTGTTTTGTGTGTTTCGTGGTTCATTGGCAGGTTTCTTTTTTCAATTCCGCCAGCACGGCATCTTTCAATTTGCGGCGGACGCGGGTAAGCCTGGATTCCACGGCCTTTTCCGTCGTCTGCTGTCCGTTGGCAATTTCGCGGACGGACTGGTGCAACCCATATTTATTTTCGACCAGTTGCCGCTCGTCCGCCGGCAGTGCGGTCAGTTTTCGATCCAACACCGCGAGCAATTGCGCGTCCGCCTCGCCGTTGTTCCTCGCCGCCAAACCGGTTTCCTGGTGCCGCGTGAATTTATTCAGAAAGGAAAAATATCGTCGCCGTTTGCGCGTTTCATCCGCGAGCGCGCTGCGGGCCAGCACCGTGAGCCAGCTCCAGAATTTTTCCTCCGCGTCAAACGGCTTCACATACCGCACCACGCGGATGAACGTCAGTTGCAGCGCCTCGCGCGCCGCTTCTTCGTGGCCGCCGGTGATGACGAGCAGGTAGCGCAGCAGCCGGTCAAAATACGCGTCATAAAAAAGGTGATACGCCATCTCGTCGCCCGCCGTCATTGCGCGGGTCAGCACCGCTATGTCCGGCGTTTTGGGAGGATTCACATCCGCCGTCTCGGAACGCGGGTTGAAGATTTGAGGAGCTTGTTCCAAGTGGTTGCATTTCACCACCGGTTGGAATTCATTTGCCAGATTTTTCTTCCGGTGAATTTGTTGCTGGTAGGGTTGTTGGGTCGACCGGAGTTGGAATTTCTGGTTGCCGCCGGTTCTCGAATAGAGAGCGGATTACAGCACTGGAATCCTCCGGTTGCGGCTGCAACGCCTTTAGCACTTCGTCAATAACATTGAGTTTCTCCGGCTCGCCAAAGGCGATCAACAACTTGGTTTCTTTGTGATAATTCAACTCCGGCTTTGCCGGGTCGCCAGACATTTTCCAGCCGGTTTGGATCGCTGTCGTGATGTCATCCACGGTGAAACCACGGTTCAAATACTCCGCGAGCGGATAAAACCGGCAAATTTTCTGGGTTGGAATCTCCGGTAGCATGGTTGGTTTGGTGACCACAAAATACCAGATCGAATCATCCGTCACGGGCCCGTCGGTTTTGAAACCGTAATAAGTTGTCATCTGTTGATAGGATGGCGATATCCCCATATACGGCGATCCTCCAACATACGACTCAACTTTCATGCTGGCCGATTGCAGTGCGTTGAACAGTTCCACTACACTTACATTGTTGAGTTTAAGCGGTGGCAGATCCACTTTGGCATCATTGCCAGACACGATTACATTCAGCGGTTTGCCAGTCGCCTTTTCGATAGCTTTGACCAATAATTCAGGCTGGCCGCCGGCAAAATCGAGGTTGAACTTGGTCAGGGTTGCTATTTCCGTTTCTGCTAATAACCGACCAGGCATTCCAGTGGAATAGCTGGGCAACCGACCTGGTGGCATTCCGATTTTTGGTGAAGCAAGCTGTGGATAACTTTGTCGTTGGGCTTCAATTTTAAGAACTTGTTGTTCCGGAGTTAGCGCCTGTCCGAAAATCGACGTGTGGGTCAGCGCCAGCAGGCTGGCGGTGAGGTAGAGAATTTTTTTCATAAAGTGGCTGGTTGAGTTGTGGTCTTTATACCGAAACACGCCGGCCAGCGCAAAATCCTTCGCCTAAACCAAATTTAATTGGTGAGCAGTTCCAGTTCGCGCTGGCCCTTGTCGGTCAGTTCCCAGCGGCCGCCGCGCTGCACCACCAGCCGGCGGCACGGATGCGCCTGGTATTCGGCGGCGTTCACGGACAGGAGTTGAAACTTCGCCGCGCCCTTGATTTCCGAGGCGGCGCGCGGCATGAAGGCGAAGGCGACGCCGTTGTAATTCAACATCACCTCGTAGCCGGCCACGCCCTCCTGGTCCGCGCGCGGATTTTTCAGGATCAGCGGCGCGTAGCGTTTCAGATACGGAAAACTGGTGGCGCGCACCAGCACCCGGCACAGCTCCGTCTGGCTGCGGACATAGTTCAGAATGCTGAATTTGCCGCTGCGTTCGCCGAGCAGGATTTCGCGCGGGTCGAGGCCGTTCAAATTCTGGCCGTTCCAGATGCCGTGGTCGTTGCGTTCGCCGGGAAAATTCTTTTTATACCAGCCGGAAAAATTCTCGTTCACAAACACGTTCAATTCAAAATGGACGTGGGCGCGGTCCTTGGCGATGGTCTCGCTGGTGTTGGAGGTGCGGCCCATCGTGGCGATGACCTGGCCGGCCTTGACCGGTTTGCCGGCGGCGAGGCCGGGCTGGATGGCGCTCAAATGCGCGTAGAGGGAATAGATTTCCAGCCCTTCGACCAGATGCCGGATGACAATGTATTTGCCGTAGTTCGACAGCGCCGCCTTGGTGCTGACATACATCACCGTGCCGTCGGCGGTGGCCGTGACGGGGTCGGTGGGTTCGCCGCGCCGATCGGTTTGCAAATGCCGGATGTCCAATCCCTCATGCATCTGCCAGCCGTCGCTGCGCACGCAGCCGAAGCTGCCGCTGATCCACGGCTTGTCCGGCGTGGTGGGTGCGAAAAATTTCAATTCCTGCCCCGGCTCGTAAAGCGCGTGGTTGGCGGTGGGAAACTGAAACGGAGTTTGGGCGAAGGCCGTGACCGTTAAAAACAGGCCGGCGGCGAGGGTGAAAAACGTGCGTCTCATTCTTTCATCTTCTTGTCGGCGTAATTTTTGGCGGCGATGTTCAAGCCCTTCACCAGCAGTTCCATTTCCTCGCGCGTGGCGTCGGGGGTGAACGTCAGCACGCCGCTGGCCACCCGGCGGCTGATGCTGGGCGCGGCCAGCCACCGGCCGTTCACCAGCTTGTCGCCCCACTGGCCGAAAATGGCAAAGTGCTTGCCGGGATTGGACGCCGTGTATTGTTCCAATGTCCAACTGCCGGACTGGCTGAACGTCACCTGCACGGCGAATCCGCCGGGCGTTTCCACCAGCTTGGCGGCGAGAATGTCCGCCTCGGTCAGGATCGGCTGGGTCACGATGTTCACCAGCACCGGTTCCGTCCGCAGCACGGAGATGGTCTGCGTGACGCTGGCCATGTTGGCGTCGCTCTCGATGTGGACGCGGAGGGCCGCGACCAGCTTGTCTTCCTTCTTGGCTTTGCTGGTGGCGCAGCCGGCCGCCAGCACCAGCGCCCCTGCCAGTAGCAAATAAAGATTGAATCGTCGCCCGTAAAAATTCATAGTGCCCACACCAAATCGCAATCCGCGAACAAAGTAAAGAAACATATGGGCAGACAATACAACAAAACCGAACACCAAAAGCGCCGCAAGGCCTACCTCAAGCGCAAAAAAGCCGTCGTCCAGACCAAGCGGGTCGCCGCGAAGAAAAAATAGTCGGCGCGCTCCAACCCCAGGCCGTCCACCGGGACGGCCTTTTTTATTGAGCAACCCGGCGGCGAAGGAACTAAATTTTCTTCCCAGCTGTTTTCTGGTTGATTTCCTCAGGGCCGCCGCAACGCGCCATCGGTGCCCATTTGGGCGACGATTTTAAAAATATCGCGCTGTGAGCAAAACGCCACGTCCGCGCGCAGTTCGGGAATGGCCAGCAGCCGGCGTGCGTTCTGCGAACCGGCCAGCACCGCCGGCAGATCGTTCTTGGCGGATTGAAAAGTGCGGCTGGCGATTTCCGTGGCATCCGAAAATTCGCCGGCGAGCAAACCGGCCAGTGCGCCTGCCGCCAGCACGTCTTCCAGCGCCGCGCCTTCGCCGGTGCCGGCGCAGACGAGCAAAATTTCTTCCGGCGGCGAGGCGTTCAAAAACCTCGCCGTCGCCGCTAGGTTCAAAAACGATGCCGCCAGAACGATTTTAGCGCCGGCTCCGGCGCGCAGGGCTCGGGTGCCGTTGCTGGTGGTGCTGACGATCGTCTGGCCGCGCACGTTTTCCGGCCGGAACTCGCGCGGCGAATTGCCGAAATCAAAATCCAGCCCGCCGGATTGCGGGGCGCGGATTTTCACGCCGTCGCGCTCCCCGGCGAGCCGGGCGGCGGGCATTTTGGCTTTCATTGCAACCGCTTCTGAAATTTCGCCGACGGGGATGATTTCTTTCGCGCCGTTGTGCAGCGCGGTGACGAAGGTGCTGGTGGCGCGCAGGATGTCAAATACCACGCACGCCGTGCCGCGCAAATCGCGGCGGGCGAGCGCGGGCAGTTCCGCCGGCGTCAGGAGGGTGTCAATGTTCATGGGATGTCGCGCACCGGCGGCGAACGAAAATCAGACTTTGTCGTTCTTCAAGCTGTTGGACTTCATGGTCGTCTGCTCCATCTTGAAATCAAAAGAAGTGGCATCATGATGGCCAGTATCGCGGCGATAAGACTGCCGCTGGCGTATAAATCAAAATGTGCCGGTGCAACCCAAAAGCCGGTTGCGCCAGCCGCAATGGGGAGCAATGACCATGTCGCAAGTTGACGGCCGCCGTAGGCGTTGATGTCATGCCAGCGCTGCTCAGACTCGAAAGCCGCGCGAATTCGAATCCCATATGCCTGATTCATTGGAACCTTGCGGAGAATCAGCGGCAAGCTCATCGCCAGAATAATCACTCCCAGTTGGAGGTCTCCTAAAATGATTAGGCGCATGGTATTCATATTGTAAAGACGCCTAGCCAATCAAGCGGACGTTACAATTGTAATCGGTCCCAACCAAAGCAATTCACATTTCGCGCCATCAATCTTCGCATCGCTTGAACCAAAACGACCGATATGTCTAAAGCCAGCCCAGCTAATCTTATGTCGGCCAACGGAAACCTGTGGATGAAACACCTCAAACAACCCAATGACGGTCGCCAGCGCTATCCCAAGCCAGATGATTTCCGTTTTCTTTTTCACAAACGCGTAGAATGGCCTGACTGATCATTAATCACCGTTTTTTCAGCCTATCCTCAATCATGGGGCAAGCGTATTGCGGTTCCAAAATTCTGTCCAGCGCGCTTTTGGTTGTGTCAAATTGTTTGGCTGTGTTTTCAGAATCATTTTCGCCCCATTTTTTCTCATTAGCAATAGGTTTCAGCCTGGTGGTGCGGGAAGGACAAACCATTTCAGCGCTTCAGCGGTTTCCGTCCCCAGCCGACACCGGGCTGAAACTCGCTGCTCATGAAATGGCGTTGCAACTTCGAATCGCATTTTGTGATAGCCTTTTGAAGACGCGCTTCAATCGTCTCGTCATTGCTGGATTATGCCTTTGACAAACCTTTCTCCCTCTCCTCCTCACAAGGAGAAGAGGGTTGAGGTGAGGAGGCCTCATCAACCGCAACTTTCAACCATCTGCCATCTGCCAACCTTGTTGGGCAGTGCGCGGAAGACTTGTTAGCTGCATAATCCCGCGTCATTTCAATTTCCACTTGCGCCGGCGGGTTTGATTGTTACAGTTTTGTTCCGTTTTCCTCCGCCGGTTGCGGCGGTTTTTGTTTTTTAACCCGAAATCATTTTACCTGTGAAAGTATTTTCCGGCACGGCGAACGAGCCATTGGCCCGCGCCATCTGCAAATCCATCGGCATCGAACTGGGCAAAATCACCATCTCGCCGTTCCCGGACGGCGAGACGTTTGTAAAAATCGAGGAAAACGTGCGCGGTGAGGATATTTTCATCATCCAGCCCACGTCACCGCCGACGAACCACAATTTGATGGAGCTGTTCATTATCATGGATGCGCTGCGCCGCGCCAGCGCCAAGCGCATTACGGCGGTGATGCCGTTTTACGGCTATGCGCGCCAGGACCGCAAGGACCAGCCCCGCGTGCCGATCACGGCTAAGTTGGTGGCGAATCTGCTCGTGGCCGCCGGCGCAAACCGCATTCTGGCGATGGATTTGCACGCGCAGCAGATTCAGGGATTTTTCGATATTCCAGTGGATCATCTCTACGCCGCGCCGGTGATGTATGATTATTTGAAGAAAAAGGATCTCTCGAATCTTGTGGTGGTCAGCCCGGATGCCGGCGGCATTAAGATGGCGCACGCATATTCTCAGACGCTGGAAGCGGAACTGGCCATCGTGGCCAAACGCCGCAAGAGCGCGACGGAGGTGGAAAGCATGGCGGTCATCGGCGAGATCGAGGGGAAAAATGTATTGCTCGTGGATGATTTGACGGAGACGGCGGGCACGCTGACGACGGCGGCGGCGGCCTTGAAGGCCAAGGGCGCCAACAAGGTCATGGCCTGCGTTTCCCATGCGTTGCTGAACGACACGGGTATCGAAAGATTGCGCAAATCGGTTATTGACGAATTGATAACAACTGATACAGTCCAACGCCCTGCGATTGACGGTGTGAAGATCACCACCCTGTCCGTCGCGGGACTTTTGGGCGAAGCCATCAAGCGAATTCACAGTAATTCGTCGGTTAATTCGCTGTTTGAGTTCAAAGGCGGGCGCACCAGTTGAGCGCCGCCGGAAACAATTTTAATTTAATAAAATGAAATCTGTAGCATTGAAAGCGTATCCGCGTTCGCAGGTGCAGCGCGCTGAAGTCACCAAACTCCGCCGCGCCGGCCGCGTGCCCGCGACCATTTATGGTCGCCAGGCGCAGCCGCAAAACCTGGAGGTGGATTACGACGAGATCTCCGACCTGCTGCATCACTCCGTTTCCGAAAATGTGCTCGTGGATTTATCCGTGGAAAATGATCCGCGTGCCAAGCGCCTTGCGCTCGTGCAGGACGTTCAGCACCATCCGTTAAGCGCCAAGGTGCTCCATCTGGATTTGCACGAAGTTGCCGAAAACGAAAAGGTCACCGTCCAAGTGCCCGTGGAAACCACCGGCGAGGCGGCTGGCGTCAAGAACGGTGGCGGCACGCTGGAACACGTTTTGCACAAGCTCAAGGTGCGTTGCCTGCCGAAAGATTTGCCGGAAGAAATCATTATTGATGTGACGGCGCTGGAAATCGGCAAATCCATTCATTTGGGCGAAATCACGCCGCCGGCGGGCGTGGAAATCATTGGCGAAAAATCCCGCACCGTCGTGGCTGTGGCCGCGCCGCGTGCCGAGGAGGAAGTTGCCGCCACCGCTGCTCCGGCGGCCGGCGACGTCGAAATGATCAAAGAGAAGAAGGAAGACGGCACCGATGCCGCTCCGGCCGCTGGCAAAGCCGGCGAAAAAGCTCCGGCCAAGGGCGACGCAAAAGCGGCGGCTCCGGCCGGCGACAAGAAGGCCGAGGCCAAGCCCGAAGCCAAGAAGAAGTAATTTACGCGGCGGAAGCCGCCCCCGCGCATGGAGCCGCTGCACCTCATCGTGGGTTTGGGCAATCCGGGCGCGGCTTACGCCCAGACGCGTCACAATGCCGGTTTTTTGCTCGTAGAAAAACTGGCGGCGAATTGGAAGTCCGGGTGGACGAACGAAAAAAAGTTTCAAGCGCGCGTGGCCCGGGCGGAACGCGGCGGAAACAAAGTCTTGCTGGCCGAGCCGCAGACGTTCATGAATTTAAGCGGCGAATCGGTCGGGGCGCTGGCGCAGTTTTACCAGGTGCCGCTGGAAAAGATTTTGGTGGTGGTGGACGATGCGGATTTGCCTTTGGGCGAAATCCGGTTGCGGCCGGCCGGCGGCAGCGGCGGGCATCATGGATTGGAATCCGTGGCGCAGCATCTCGGCGCGAAAAATTACGCGCGACTGCGGATCGGCATTGGCCGCAAAGATGAAGCGCGGCAGATCACCGGCCATGTGCTCGGCGTGTTCAGTGCCGCTGAAAACGTGCTGCTGGAAAAAGTTTTGGAACGGGCGGCTGGCCAGCTTGAATGCTGGTTAAGTGCGGGATTGCAAAAGGCGATGAGCCAATTTAACGGAGTCGTTGACTCCACGAACGAAGAAAAATGAAAAAATACGAAGGTCTGTTCATCCTGAACCTGTCCGGCAAAGAAGACGGCATCAAAGATGCCCTCGATAAGATTTCCACCGACATCACCGCCGCCGGCGGCAAGATCGAAACCGTGCAGAAAATGGAGAAAAAGGCGTTCGCCCGCATCGCGGACAAGCGCCACAGCTCCGGCTTCTACGCCAACGTCATTTTCGCCGGCACGCCGACGATCGTGGCGGCGCTGACGAAAAAATTCTCGCTCAACGAGGAAGTTTTCCGTGTGCTGTTCACGCTGGTGCCGGAGCCGAAAGCCGCGAAGTAATTCGTGCCGATTTTATGGCCAGCTTCAACAAAGTCATCCTGATGGGCAACCTGACGCGCGATCCCGAATTGCGCTATACGCCCAAGGGGACGGCCATTGCCAAAATCGGCCTCGCGGTCAACCGCGTCTGGACGAATGAAGCCGGCGAGAAGAAGGAAGAAGTCACCTTTGTGGACGTGGACGTTTTTGGTCGCACCGCCGAGAACGTCGGACAATACATGCGCAAAGGGCGTCCGATCATGATCGAAGGCCGGCTCAAGCTGGACCAATGGGACGACAAGCAGACGGGTGCCAAACGCAGCAAGCTCGGCGTGATTGCCGAAACCGTTCAATTTCTCGGCAGCGCGCCTGGGGCTGAAGGCGGTGCCGCCCCCGCCGCTCCCCGTCCAGCGCGCCCCGCCGCCGCGCCCAGCGCGCCGGCCGCTGAACCCGTCGAAGGCGACGGCCCCCCCGAAAGTGACGACGTGCCGTTCTGATTCCTTGAGGTTTTTCCTCGCAACCATCAACTTTTAACTATCAACTAATTTCGTATGGCAAAAACTGAAGTCATCCTCACGCATAATATCGTCGGTCTCGGCGGTGAATCCGACAACGTCCGCGTCGCCGCCGGCTACGCGCGCAATTATCTCTATCCGCAAGGCCTCGCGGTGCCCGTCACCTCGGCCAATAAGCGCCAGCTCGAAGCGCTCAAGCAGCGCCGGGCCGAGCGCGAGGCGCATGAGTTCAATACCATGAGCGAACTTGCCAAGGGTATTTCCAAGCTGATCTGCGTCATCAAGGTCAAGACCGGCGAAGAAGGCAAGCTGTTTGGCGCCGTTACCGCCGGCATGATCGCCGACGAATTGAAGCACCAGTTCGACATCGCGCTCGACAAGAAAAAGATCAAGCTGGAACATGCCATCCGCGCAACGGGCGAATTTGAAATTGAGTTGAACCTGCATGCCGAGGTCAAAAGCACTTTGAAAGTGCGCGTGGAAAGCACCACGCCGTTGGCCGCCCCGGTGGCAACACCGACCGAGGAAAAGCCCCATTCTGAAAAACGCGGCAAACGTCCCGAGGGCGAAAAAACCGAGGCCGTCGTCGAAGCCAAGCCCAAGGCGGTCAAGGCTGAAAAGGCTGCGAAAGCCCCCAAAGCTGAAAAGAAGGCCAAGACTGAATAAGACAAACCACCTTCCGTTTTCAAAACCGTCCGGAAATCCCGGACGGTTTTTTTATTTCAACATTAGTTCATGCAGTTGGCTGCCGGTGGCTGCGACGCCTCGTCACCGTTACCACCGGCTGGGCACTTTGGTATTCAGATTCAGCCAAGTTTCATCCACACCGTTTTTAAATACGCCGGTTCGGCGCGGCTGACGGGGAAATCCGGCGGCTGCGGAACGTAGTGCTGCTGCTCGATTTTGCGTTTGGCAGCGCGCACCGCCGAGGCCACGGCGGTGAGAAAGTTTTCCGGCGGCCAGTCCGCCGCGTTCGTGGCGGCGAATAGAATTCCGCCCGGCTTCAACACCGGCAACGTGGCTGCCACGAGTTTGCCATAATCTTTTTCGGCGCGGAAAGTGCCGTATTCCTTCGAATGCGAAAAAGTCGGCGGGTCAAGCACCACGGTATCAAACGCGCGGCCCTTTTTCGCCAGTCGCCGGAGCCAGTCGAACGTGTCGCCGAAGATGAAATCGTGTGCCGCCGGGTCAAGTCCGTTCAGTGCGAAGTTGCGCCGGCCCCATTCGAGATATTTTTTTGAGAGATCAAGGCTGGTCGTCCGCGCGCCGGCCTTGGCGGCGCATACGGAAAAACCGCAGGTGTAGGCGAAACAGTTTAGGAGTTCTAAGCCGGTTTCGGATGAACGAGTTCCACAAGTTCCTGAATTGTCAAAAACGGATGGAGTGAGGATTCCGGGAACTCGCCCCTCCGCCCTAAGTTGGAAACCGGCGGCGATGTGGCCGGCGAGCAGGCGGCGGCGGTTGTCGCGCTGGTCCAGAAACAGGCCGACGGAATAACCTTCGGCGAAGCTCATTTCGTAGCGGACGCCGTTTTCCAAAATCGTAAACCGTTCCGGTGCGGCTTCGCCAAAAATGAGCTGCGGCGAAACTTCGCTGGTGATGGAATGGCGGATTTGCCGCGAAAGAATTTTGTGATAGGCGCCGCGGACGGAAAAAACTCTGGCGAGCCGCGCCAGCTCGGCGCTTTGATCCGTGTTCAACGGTTGCTCAGATTGGGAGAGTAGGAACTCGCCGAGCTTTTCCACAAACCAGCCGGGCCAGCCGTCGCTCGCGCCGTGGATCAGGCGGCAGGCGTTCGTGGCGGCTGGCTCAATGACCGCGGAACGCAAGGCGAGTCGCGGTTCGCGGTCGAAATCCACCGGCGCAAAAAATGTCAACGGCTGGTTGGTGGCCGGATGCGTGCAGGCGATTTCCGCTGCGTGCAAGAAAACCCGCGCCGCCGCGGTGCCACCGTATAGCGTGTCGCCGAGAATCGGAAAGCTATTCTCCGCTGCGTGGACGCGGATTTGGTGGGTGCGGCCGGTAACCGGCTCGGCGTTCACCATTTTCAATCCCGCGCGATTGACGGCAAAAGTGGCGTCCGCGACCGGCGTGAACCGGGTCTCCGCCAGTTCGCCCCCCGTCCGGCTGGCGTATTTTTCGCCGACGCGGGCGAGCATTGTTTTGACCGTGAAATCTTTTTCTGGCCCGGGCCGGTCGGTGAGCAGGATATATTTTTTGCGGATGCGACGGTTGGTGAACTGTTCCGTGAGCGATTTGTTGGCCAGCGGCGTTTTGCCGAAGATTACGAGGCCGCTGGTTTCCTTGTCCAGCCGGTGCAGGATGGCGAGCGTGGCCCAGCGCGGTTCGCGGTGTCGAAGCCAGTCGTAAATACCCTCGCCCGCGTGGGGCGCCGGCGCGTGCGTGTTCCAGCCGGCGGGCTTCTGAACCACCAGCAGGTGCTCGTCTTCAAAAATCACGCACGGTGCCATGCCTAGATGAAAACAGTTTCCAGCGCGGGAATGAAGTTTGGAATTTGCTGCGTTGAAAAAACTCGCGGACGCGCGCCGTGCAATTCATTTTATCGCCGTGCATCTGGCCCACCTGCGACTCCGTGACTTCCGCAACTACGCGCGGTTGGACGTGGATTTTGCGCCCGGCTTCCACCTGCTGCTCGGCGATAACGCCCAGGGCAAGACCAACATCCTGGAAGCGATTTATCTCATGGCCACGCTGCGCTCCTTTCGCGGCGTCGGTGGCGCGCAGATGATTCGGCATGGTGCGAAAGGCTATTTTGTTGGCGGCAACGTCGTGGGCCAGGGCGACCATGAGATCAAAATGTATTGGGCGCTGCGCGAACGGAAGCTCACGCTCGACGGCCAGCCGGTGAAACGGTTGGCGGATTATCTGGGCGCGCTGCGTACTGTCGTTTTTTGCACGGAAGATTTGCAGCTCGTCAAGGGCACGGCGCGTTCGCGGCGGCGGTTTTTAGATCTGCTGCTCGCGCAGACGCAGCCCGGCTACCTGGCGCTGCTCCAGCGTTACATGCACGGCGTCCGCGCCCGCAACGTGCTGCTCAAACACCCGCGCCAAGTCGGCACCGACGAGGTGGCGCTGGAAAGTTTTTCCGCCGAACTCGTGAAGCTGGGCAACGAAATCATCCGCGCCCGGCGGGAACTGGTGCCGAAATTTTCACCGCTGGCGCGGCTGGCGTATCGGCGCATTGCCAACGACGCGGAGGAACTGCGCATCGCCTACCTGCCGAGCGTGAAAAATGATTTTGCCGTGGAACTCGCCGCATCGCGGGCGCGGGAGCGCACGTTCCGCGCCACGCTGGTCGGGCCGCACCGCGACGATTTGCAACTGCTGTTGAACGAGAAATCCGCCACGCAGTTCGGCAGCGAAGGCCAGAAGCGCACCCTGGCAATTGCGCTGAAGATGGCGCAGGCAGAATTTCTCGGCGGCATCCACGGCAGCGCGCCGGTGCTTCTGATTGATGACGTCATGGGCGAGTTGGACCTCAAGCGCCGGACCGGCCTGCTGCCGCTGCTCGACCACGCCCGCCGAACCAGCGGCCAGGTATTCATGACCTGCACCGAAGAAAACTGGCCGAGCGAGCTGGGCCGGGATTTAGAGCGCTGGCAAGTGGCCGCCGGAAATTTGCTGAAACAATAATCGTCTCCAGTGAAAACCGCGACCAGCGAGGGGGCTGGTGGTGACCACCGGCTTCAACAGCATCCCGCCTTCGTGCGGGTTGCTTTTTTGTTTTCCCGGCTTCCTCCTTCGCTGATAGCCTTGGCCCATGCGAATTTTGTCCGGCATCCAGCCCAGCGGCACGCTGCACCTCGGAAATTATTTCGGGATGATGCAGCCCGCCATCGCGCTTCAGGAAAAAGGCGAGGCGTTTTATTTCATCGCGGATTATCATTCGATGACCTCGCTGTTCGACCCGGCCGAGCGCCGGCAAAACTCCTTGAACGTGGCGCTGGATTTCCTGGCCTGCGGTCTCGATCCGAAGAAATCCGTTTTCTTCCGCCAGTCCGACGTGCCGGAAGTCACCGAGCTGGCGTGGATTCTATCCACGCTCACGCCGATGAGTTTGCTGGAGAAATGCCATTCGTTCAAAGACAAGTCCGCGAAAGGCCTGCCGGTCAACCACGGCTTGTTCGCGTATCCGGTGCTGATGGCGGCGGACATTTTAATCTACGATTCCAACGTCGTGCCCGTCGGCCAGGACCAGAAACAGCACGTCGAGGTCACGCGCGACATCGCCATCAAGTTCAACGAAGCTTACGGCGAAACCTTCGTCATTCCCGAACCGCAGATTCGCGGCGAGACGGCGAAGGTGCCCGGCCTTGACGGGGAAAAAATGAGCAAGAGCTACGGCAATACGCTGGAAATTTTCGGCGACGAAAAGGCACTCCGCAAAAAAGTCATGGGCATCAAAATGGATTCCCGAACGCCGGCGGAACCCAAGCCGGACGCCGACCAAAATCTCGCCATCCAACTGCTCAAGCTCGTTGCGCCCGCCGAAGTCGCGGCGGATTTTGAAGGCCGCCTGCGGGCCGGCGGCCTCGGCTACGGCGATTTGAAAAAGGCGCTGTTCGAGCATTATTGGAGTTATTTTGCCGCAGCGCGGCAGCAGCGCGCCGAACTGGCGGTGAATCTGGCTTATGTCAATGGCGTCCTCGCCGATGGCGCAACCAAGGCCCGCACCCTGGCGCAAACCGTCTTGAAACGCGCCCGCAAAGCCAGCGGGTTGGAATAAAAGCTCTCACGCAAAGACGCAGAGGCGCAAAGAACCGAATTGAAATGAATAACTTTGCGTCTCTGCGCCTTTGCGTGACCGTTTATGAGTAAGCCGGCCTCGGCACCTCGCCTGCGCCTGCGGCTCACGGCCACCGCTGAAACCATCGTGCGCTCCGGCCATCCGTGGCTTTTTGCCGACAGCATTCGCGAGCAAAACCGGGTTGGCCGGCTCGGCGAACTCGCCGTCATCTTTGACCGCCAAGACAAGTTTCTCGCCGTCGGTTTGTTTGATCCAGACTCGCCGATTCGTGTCCGTATGTTGCACGTGGGCAAGCCGCAGGCGATTGACGCCGCGTGGTGGCAGGCCCGGCTGGAACAGGCGCTCGCCCGGCGACGCGATTTGTTTGATGCTCAAACCACCGGCTACCGGCTGATCCACGGCGAGAGCGACGGCTGGCCCGGACTCGTGCTGGATCGTTACGACACGACGCTCGTGTTGAAAATCTATACTGCCGCCTGGTTGCCGTGGCTGGAGGAAATGCTCGCGCTGTTCAAAGCAAACATTTCCTGCGAGCGCATCGTCCTGCGTTTGAGCCGGAACATCCAGTCGCCGGCGGAAAAACAATTTCAGCGGCGCGATGGACAGATCCTTTTCGGTGTCCCGCCGGCAGGGGCGGTGATTTTCTCCGAGAATGGCATCCGTTTCGAAGCCGACGTTTTGCGCGGTCAGAAAACCGGGTTCTTCCTCGACCAGCGCGAGAACCGGCGCGAAGTGGAAGCGCTGGCGCGCGGGAAAAATGTTTTAAACGCCTTCAGTTTCTCCGGCGGATTCTCGGTTTATGCCGCGCGCGGCGGCGCGAAATCCGTGACCGACCTCGACATCAGCGCGCACGCCTTGGAATCCGCCAAACGCAATGTTGCGCTGAACCAACATTTCCCCGGCGTGGCGGCCTGCCGGCACGACACCGTGCTGGCGGACGCATTCAAGTGGATTGAATCCAGCGCCGGGAAATTTGACCTGATCGTGCTCGACCCGCCGTCGCTCGCCAAGCGCGCGGCGGAACGCGAAGGCGCCATCCGCGCCTACGAACGGCTGAATGGTCAAGGCATCGCCCGGCTGGCGCGCGATGGCATCCTGGTGGCCGGCTCCTGTTCGGCGCACGTTCCGGCGGCGGAATTTTTTGACGCCGTGCGGCGCGCGGCGATGAAATCCGGCCGGAAGTTTTCCGAATTGAAAACCTTGCACCATCCGCCGGATCATCCGGCCGGCTTCAAGGAGGCGGAGTATTTGAAGGTGATTTACCTGAAGTTTGCGGCGTAGCGGCGTCTCGGCCGGGCGCCGCATTCGATGGCGGAAAATGTTCCGTGCGCTGCCGGGGCGCGGCTACACCATTTTCAGCTTCGGCAAATCCTGCGAATCCACCAGGCCCACGGGTTCCTGCTTCGCGTTCACGACAATCAAATCGTCAATGTTCCGCTCGTTGAAAATTTTCAGCGCCTCGATGGCCAGCGCATTTTCGCAGACGCAAATGGGCTTGGGCGTCATCACCGTTTTCAGCGGCTGCGAAAGCAAATGATCATTCCCGGCCATGTGCCGGCGGAAATCGCCGTCGGTGAACACGCCCACCAGCTTGCCGCGCGCGTTGACCACGCTCAGGCTGCCGGATTTCGCGTGCGTCATCACCAGCAGCGCTTCCTTTACGGAAAGGTTTTCCTGGGCGATGGCGTTGCGGTCGCCCCGGCGCATGATGTCGCCGACCTTGAGCAGCATCGCGCGGCCGATCGCGCCGCTCGGATGATACTTGGCAAAATCCTTTTGCGTGAAGCCGCGCGCCGCCAGCACCGCCATCGCCAGCGCATCGCCCATCACCAGCATCGCCGTGGTGCTGCTCGTCGGCGCGAGGTTGAACGGACACGCCTCCTTGGGCACTTTCACATTGAGCGAAATGTCGCTGTGCCTGGCGAGCGACGATTTGGCGTTGCCGGTGAGCGAAATGATTTTGACGGAAAAGCGTTTGAGCGCCGGCAGCAGATTCAGCAGCTCCTCCGACTCGCCGGAATAGCTCAAGGCCAGCACCACGTCGCCGTCGGCGATGATGCCCAGGTCGCCGTGCAATGCATCCACGCTGTTGAGGACAATGGCGGTGGAACCGGTGCTGGTGAGCGTGGCGGCGATCTTCGCGCCGACGTTGCCGGATTTGCCGATGCCGACGATGACGATTTTGCCGCGCTGTTTCAGGCTGGCGACGATGGTTTCGACGGCGGCATCAAACGACGAATCCAGTTGCGCGCGGACGGCTTTGAGCGCGGCGAGTTCGATGTCGAAAACTTTTCGGGCCTGGGCGATGTGTGTCACAGCCGGGAGCTTGCCCGCAATGGAAACGGATTTCAACCGCGAAGCGGCGTAGAGCCGGACTGAAAATGTTGCGGCCGACATCCGGCCGGCCTGAGCGGGTGGCATCTTGCCGTCCGGAAAAAAACTATGCCGGGTGAAAAACTTAATCAGACCAACGATGTGCTGTATGGCAGTTGGAACCACCCCTTGGCCGCCTGAACCAACGGCGTGGCGGCGGAAAACAGTGACGTTGATAACGCAGCCGGAGACGTCATTGCAGAAAGCCAAGACGTCAATCCTGCCGGCCTTGATGTCAATACCGCAACCGATGACTTCAATACTTGAACCATTGACTTCAATACCGCCGTCCTTGAAGTCATTGCTTCAGCCATTGACGTCAATGGCTGTATAAAAAAGCCACTTTTGGGTTCAAAAGGGTGTTTTTGTCCAAAAACAGGTCAAATAGGCGGATTGGCGGCGAAAACGGGTATCCCGAAGGGATCTCAGCATTCAGCCCAAGGTTGGCGCGCAGCGACCACCTGGTTCGGGATTGCCGCCAAGGGCGATGACGGCGGAGTGCGGCCGTCCCGGCCGCTGCAATAGACTAACGGCTGAGTGCTCCAGTCAATCCGATGACGGTTGGCAAAACCACGTTGCTGCGCCCGGGGACGGGCGCACTCCGGCCGGCTGCGGACGACGAAGCCGCGTCCAGCGCGCCAAAGCGGTTTGCTTTCCGGCAGGGCGCAAACGGCGCGCAAGCGTTTGGCCATGACGCGGCGGGCGGTGGCCTACAAAAACAGCAGGCAGCCAACTCGGCTGGCTCGCAACGAACGCGAAAGGCTGCACGTCGTTTGAGAAATGGTTCACTTTGCCGGCAATGGTTCAACCCGGTAAGGCTTCTTTTGTTTATATAAATCTAACTGTTGCTGAATTTCTTTCTCAAAATCTGGCGGTATGCCCATGCCCAAACATTTCTCCACAATCTTTTCCGCCTCCTGATAATTGCCAATCTCGGCATAAGCCGCCGCCAACGTTGTCAAGCAGACTGGATCTTTCCAAGCCGTCATCTCGCAGGCTTTTTTGCTGATTTCCAATGATTTTTGCCCGTCGCGATATTTAGCATCAGGACATACCGCCAATATCCAAGCCAAACGATCGTATGGCGAACTCTGTTTTGGCGCGAGGCGTATGGCTTCTTTGCAATCACTGATGGCGTTGGCGTATTCTCCTTTCCAAAAAAACATTAGCCCCCGGCCGTTGTAAGCAGCTGCGTTATTTGTATCGAGCCGTATTACTTTATCGTAGTCATCAAAAGCACGGGCATGCTCATTTTTTCGCTCTAACGCAATTCCCCGGGTAACATAGGCTTGCACCAGCAAATCATTGGTTCCTGAAGTATCCGACAAAATCATGATGGCCGTATTGCAGTCTATAAGTGCGGCATCAAAATAATTTTGAAATAGGTTTTGTTCAGCCCTGGAAAGATAAACCCCACCATTTTTAGGATCTAGTTTTATAGATTCGCTATAATCATCCACTGCTTTCGCATGGTTGTTTTCTCGCGAATAGACATCCCCCCTCATCTCGAAGGCGTAGGGAATCGGCTTAAGTCGAATGGTTTTATCTAGGTCTGTAATGGCCTTTTCATAGTCGTTTTTTTGATAATATGTTAACCCTCTACCTAGATACGCATCGGTGTCGCCAAGTTCAATGAGCTTATCCCAATAAGTAATTGCCGTGTCATAATCTCTGTTTTTACACGCTGTCATTGCTTTATCACCTAACTCAGAAACTTCGCTTGCAATGACCGGTGGAGCAGAACTTGCGACGACGGATATTATCAGAATGCATATCAATTTCGTCCATTTAACCGATTTTGTGCTCATAAGTATTTTCCAAGGCTAAGCTCATCAATCAAATTGAATCAATCCCCTTTAACGCTTATTCCCAACTTCTATTCCACCAAAACGAGGCAAGGCCAGCCTGTCCGGCTACCGGATTTCGCCGCTGGCCGTGTATTGCTGGGTGACGCGGGTGAGCCGTTTGTTGTCGGCGCGGATGCGCGCGGAGAGGGTGCGGGCGGTGGCCTGCAAAAACGGCGTGGCCAAGGCCGGCGCTTCGCGCGTGAGTCGGTCGAAGGCTACCGAGGAGATTTTCAGCAGCGTGCTGTCCACATTGGCGATGACATCCGCCGAGCGCGGGCCGTGGTCGAACAGCGCCATGTCGCCAAAAAAATCGCCGGGGCCGAAGGTGGCGAGGATGGTTTCCTTGCCGCTGACGACGGTGCGGGCGCGCAATTCGCCGCCCAGAACGAGGAACATCGCGTCGCTGGTGTCGCCCTGGTTGAACAGCACTGACCATTGGGTGACTTCCTGGAGTTCCATGTATTCCGCCAGGTGCGCGAGCTGCGCGTCTTTCAGGTCGGCCAGGATTTTGATGCGCCGCAGCGAACCGGGCTTGATGCCGACGCGGGAAGTGGCGTCCGGGACGGCGGTGAGTTTCAGGCTGAAATGATTTTTGAGTTCGGGGATTTCCGCCGCCCGCTGCCAATTGCCGGCGCTGCGCGCAAAGACCCAGGTGTCAGGGACGACGCGTTCGTCGTTGATCCAGTCAATCAAGACCGGCAACTCGACGGGGCCGTAGGGTGAATCGTCCACGCCCCAGATAAAATATATGTTTCCGAATTCTGGTGAATCCATAACTCCCTTTATATCGGCACCAAACTGGCTTGGAAAAGGAAAAAAGTCAATCCACGTTCGGATATGAGCCGAGGATTTTGACGAAATTGCAATGTTGGCCGAGCTGCTGGATGGCCTTGGCCACCTTTGCATCTTGAAAATGCCCGGCGCAATCAATGAAGAAAAAGTATTCCCACGCCTTGCGCTTGCTGGGGCGGGACTCGATTTTCGTCATGTTGATCTTGAACTTGCGGAACACGGCAATGGCCTCGTGCAGCGCGCCGGCGCGGTCAACCACGCTCAGCATCAGGCTGGTGCGGTCGTCGCCGGTGGGCGGGCTGCACTGGCGGCCGAGGACGATGAAGCGCGTCACGTTGACGCTGTTGTCCTGGATGTCTTTGGCGAGAATTTTCAGGCCGTATTTTTCCGCCGCGAGCGCGCCGCCGAGCGCGCCGGCGAATTTTTCCTTCGCGGCCAGTTCGGCCGAGCGGGCATTGGACGAGGTTTCGACGGTTTCCACGCGCGGCAGGTTTTTCGCCAGCCAGCCCCGGCATTGCGCGAGCGACTGCGGATGGACGTAAAGTTTTTTGATCTTGGCCAGCGGCGCGTTGCTCATCAGGCATTGCTGGATGTGCAAAACGATTTGCGAAACCACCTTCAAATCGCTGTCCGCGAACATATCCAGCGTGTGCGTGACGACGCCTTCGGTGGAATTTTCCACCGGCACCACGCCGTAGTCGGCGTTCTTTTTGGCCACCTCGGTGAACACGTCGCCGATGGTTTTCTGCGCGGCGTAATTCAGGCTCGCGCCGAATTTTTGGATGGCGGCCTGATGCGTGAACGTCGCCTCCGGCCCGAAATACGCGATGACCATGGTCTTTTCGAGCGCGAGCGCGCTGGACATGATTTCGCGGTAAATGGCGCGGAGCTGCTCGTCGGTGATCGGCCCGGCGTTAGACTTGCAGACGCGGTCGAACACGGCGCGCTCGCGGTGCGGCGCGTAAATTTCCTCGCCGGCCTTGAGCTTGATTTCGCCGATGCTCAGGACATGGCGCGTGCGCTCGTTGAGCAGCCGGACGATCTGCGCGTCCAACTGGTCAATCGCCTGACGATGTTCGGAAAGGCTCATTTCGGGGAAGAATGATGAATTGAGAATGAAGAATCAAACCTTGTTTCGGTTCAGCCCCTTTGTCCGCTGATGCCTTGACTCGATTGATAATCGGCGGGAGGCCAACCATATGAAAACCATTGGGTCACACGTTCCATGCGAATCCCTATTTGGATTGACCCCGGCTATGATTTGCTCTTACTTGCGAGCATGAATACTTCGGGACGGCGTTGCCGACTAGTGCTTGGAAAAATATTTCCCGTTTGCGTTGGGTTGTTATTAATGGCGGGTTGTGACAAGAAAAATTCATCCTTGGGGTCCACGTCGGAGGAATCAAACCGTCCGTTAACCCTCGCGGCGGATGCACAGGAGAACCGATACGCCTGGAATCTTAAAACCTTGGTGGCACCCTACGAGACGGCCGGCTTTGCCAACCCCGCCTGGGATGAACCCGCAAAACGGGCCTTAACTGCCTTTGCGGAGCTGCGGAGCAAGCTGGCGGCGGTAAACACATCCAGTCAGATCATCGCCATCAATTGCGATCTCGCCGTTCAGGCGGGCTGCCAGGATCCTATGATCGAATATTTGCACCTCCGTTTTCCCCGCGTCGCTCCCGGCAACGACGCCGCCTATGCCGACGCCTTGTGCCAAGTAGCACTCGCTATGAAACCCAGCCGCTATCCGGCTATTCGGAAATTCTACGCCAACCGGCGCGCCGTTCAGGAATTCTACAATGCGTATGGAACGAAAGGAGATCGGCGGATTATCGAGCAAGTCGGCGGGACGGTCTATTATCTTCCCGAAATCCTCAACGACCCCACCATTCCACCGGAAGAAGCCTACGACGCCTGCGATGAAGTGCTGCAAGCTTATATTGGCACGCAGAATCTCAGTGACTATGAAAAAATTTACCAAATCATGGAGCAGCCGGTATTCAAGAAATGGCCCAAGGATTATTGGCCTTGGCTAATCAAAGGCACCGCCCAGATCGGGATGGCGTGGGTCTGCCGAGGCGGTAGTTACGCCGAAAAGGTTTCGGACGAAAGGTGGGAAGCTTTTAAGACCCATCTGCAAGCGGCCGAACTGGCTTTGACTCGCGCCTGGGAAATGAACCAGAACGACATCAACATCCCGCTCCAAATGATGAAGGTCGAGTTGGGGCAAGGCCAGGGACGCGAGCGGATGGAGCTTTGGTTTAACCGGGCGATGGCGATTGACACAAACTCCTATGAGGCCTGTTCTGCCAAGCTCTATTATCTGGAGCCAAAATGGTATGGGTCGGACGAGGACCAGTTGGACTTTGGCCGGCAGTGCGTCCGCTCCCAGGAGTGGGGCGGGCGGATTCCGCTGATACTGCTTGATGCCCATATTGCGATACAAAGCCGCCAGGAGGGTGAGGCCAAGGACGATTACTGGAAGCAACCCCAAGTCTGGCCAGATCTTCGGGCCGCGTTCGACCGTTTCCTCCAGCTCAATCCGGACGCGACCGGCTATTATCATAACTACGCTTTATACGCTTATCGCTGCGAGCAATGGGACAAATTAAACGAACTCCTGACCAAACTGGGGCCGATAAATTATGACTACTTTGGCGGCCCGGCGGAGTATGACAAAATGGTCGAGCTGGCCCGACAGCATTCCGGAACCACTCAGCCGATTAATAAATAGTGCGGTTTTTCCACGGGCCGGTTTTATTCATTGACTTCGCCGGCCAAAAACTTAAGCTCCGCGTTCCTAAATTCATGCGGGAAACTGCCCGTGGCAGTTTGGCCCCGCCCCCGGAAGGATGTGAGTGCTATGACCGAGATTAAACTGAAAAAAGGCGAACCTGTGGAACGTGCTTTGCGTCGACTGAAGAAAAAAGTCGACCGCGAAGGCACGCTCAAGACCGTGCGCGCCCGCCGGCAATTTGAAAAGCCGAGCGCCGTCCGCCGCCGCAAGGAAAAGGTCGCCCGTTTCTCCGCCATGCTTTCCGCACGCCACGCTGACGATTAGGCCGCGATTTGCATTTCCCACGCCGGGCGTGTCCGCTAGGATGCGCCCGGTTTTTGTTTCAACCCATTTGACCAGCGCCTAGCGCCTGAAGCCCATAGCCGAACCATGTATTCCTTCTCGACCTGCTGGAACTCCGCCCGCCATAACGATGGGCGCGCCATGCTCCGCGAAATCCGCGACCTCGGGTTTGAATACGCCGAATTGAGCCATGGCATCAGCATGAGCCTGGTCCCGGGTATCCTGGACGCCGTGAAGGCCGGCGAGATGAAAATCTCCACCCTGCATAATTTCTGTCCGCTGCCCGTCGGCGTTACCGGCCCGTCGCCGAACCTTTATGAATTTTCCGCCGACCGCGACCGCGACCGGCAGCTCGCCATCAAACATACGGTCAACACGCTGGAGTTCGCCCAGCGCGTCGGCGCGCCGCTGGTGGTGCTGCATTTTGGCAGCATGGACTTGAAGGATTATACCGGCAAACTCAAGGAATTGTTCGGCCGCGGCGAAAGAGGCACGCCGAAATTCCTAAAAGTCGTCGCCGAGGCCAGCGCCGCGCGCGCGGCGAAAAAGAAAAAATTCTACGACCGCTCCCGCGAAACCCTGAAGCATCTGCTCACCGAGGCGAAATTTCGCGGCCTCAAGTTCGGCATCGAAATCCGCGAGGCCGTCGAGGAACTGCCGGTGGAATCCGACTTCAAATCCCTGCTGGAAGAGTTTCCCGCGCCGAATGTTTATTACTGGCACGATGTCGGCCACGCGCAGATCAAATCTGATCTTGGCTTCATCAACCACCAGCAGTTCCTGGCCGAGCGCGCCGACCGGCTGGCGGGCTTCCATATCCACGACGTAAAATTTCCCGTGCGCGACCATTTTCCTCCGGGCGGCGGCGACATAGACTTCGCGTCGCTCAAGCCGTTCGTGAAGCCAGAGCATATCAAGGTGTTTGAATTGAGCCCCAAAGTCCCGCTCGACTCCGTGACGCGCAGTGTCGCGCACCTGAAACGCATCTGGGGCGAGGAGTGAATTTACGATTTGCCTGCCGGGTTTAGACGCGTTAGCTTTTGCTCGTGAGCACGCAAGAGCTTATTGAAAAAGAAGTGACCAGCCTGCCTGAATCATTGCAGCGCGAGGTATATGACTTTGCGCGCTTCCTTCGGTTTAAGCGCGAGGACGAATCCTTCAACGGCCTGCTTTTGAGCGAAACCGCCCTCGCCAAAGAATGGAACACGCCCGAGGAGGATGCCGCATGGGCAAGCCTCTAGTCGGCGAGGTGGTGGTTCTCCCTTTTCCGCAAACCAATTTGCAATCCGGCAAACGCCGTCCTGCCCTCGTCGTAGCCAATCTTCCCGGCGACGATTTGGTTCTCTGCCAGATCACCAGCCAGACGCGGAATGACGGTGGTTCCGTGCCGCTGCTGATTGCCGATTTTGAAAAGGGGCGGGCTGGCTGTGGACAGCTTCATCCGTCCGCAACGCCTCTTTACCGTGGAGCAAAGCGTGATTCTCTACGGCGCCGGCAAAATCAAAAATGCCAAATTGCAGGAAGTGAAAGCCTGCATCCGCCAGCTCTTTGCGTGACCCGCAGCATCGCGCATCTAAAACGCTTCTGGGGCGAGGAATAAAAAAGCCGCCACGGTTGTCCGCAGCGGCTGTGCTAGACCGGACGTGACGAACCTACTGCTTTGCGCGAAAAAACATCGCCTGATTGGTGGTTCCAAAACCCGGCGTGAGGGCGATGAAGTTGGTTGGCGTGAGCGCAGTGTAGGCCGTCTGCCAGGCGATTGGCGGAGCCAAGTTCGTGGCCGACTCGATGGTATAGTTTGTGTCATTGAGCCCGTAGAGCGTGAGATACTCCTGGCCATTCGTTCCACGAAATGCGCGCAGCAGCGAATTGGTATGCAAGACCACCACTTCGCCGCTCTGCGTCGTTTTGTAGGGCGTGTAAGTCGTGCCATCCAGCATGGGGGCCGTGGCCCCGGCCACCGGCAGCGGCAGGAACGCCGAGGGCTGGTTGTTGATGCTGGCAAAGTTGATTTGCCCCAACTGCTGCGTGTTGCTGATGCTTTGCCCGTTGGTCGGGCTGAACGTCAGATACAGGCGGCTGTTGTTCGAGACAAACGCCGTGCCCACCAGCGGTGACAGCGCCGAGACCGACCAGTTCGTCAGCAGATATTGTGGAAAATCCACCGCCACCTGCACGTTCGTCACCGGAGCCAGCGTTGAGAACGCTACCGCCACGCCGCCAGTAGTTCCCGCCAGCACCACCGTCGAGCCGATGGCGAGCGCGAAATGATTGAAGCCATAATTATAAATGCCCACCTCGCGCGAGATGGCGTCCAATAAAATGGAGCCACGATCAAAGACACTGACTTCCCGCGAAATGGCCTCGATGCCGGCCACCACTTGTCCGAAGTCAAACACACTGACTTCGCGTGAAACCGATTCATTGCTGACTGCCGGTTGGCCGAAATTGAAGATGCTGACCTCCCGCGCAATGGCTTCGTAGCTCACCGCCGGATGGCCGAAGTCAAACACGCTCACTTCGCGTGAAACCGCATCGTTGCCGGTTGTCGGTTGGCCGAAGTCGAACACGCTGACCTCGCGCGAAACGGCTTCGTTGTTTGCCACCGGCTGGCCAAAGTTAAAAATGCTTACTTCGCGCGACACATTCGTTACCTGCGCTTGGGAAAGCATCGGTGTGAGAAACATTATCGCAAGCGACATCAGAAGCCACAGCCGGTTCGTGAAACCACGAAACCGCCACGGCGGATCTTTCCAGAACACGATTTTCTCGTGTGTGGCGGCGCAAGGCCGGTCGCTTGCCTGAGGGCAAGAATTCATAGCGTGCGAAACAAATGTTTTAGCCTGCTCAAAACGACGCGCGAGCCTGAATGACCGTGTGGGCCGGAATACCCGGATACAGCAGGGTGGTGCTGACGTGCCACAAGGCCAAGTTGGTGGTGCCGCTGTCCAAGGTCGCAGGGATGATGGTCTGGCTGCTGTTATTATTGCGCGGCTTGATATAAACGCTCACCGTTCCATTCGTTGGGAAGTTTTGGGTTTGGAGTTGGACCGTCACTGTATTGGTGGTGATCAATGTCACGTCATCCGCGTTCACGCCGGAGGACATGATGGCTTTGGGATCAGCCGATATCGGCGTGAGGCCAACATTCAGAATCGTCACCGCCGGCGCATTTGTGGCCGGAAAGATTTTGACCACCGGACTGTCCGGTTGAACTGCTGCGATGTTGGGGTTGGGGGTAAACGAGCCAAGGACAGAATTGGCCTCAAGCCGGATTCTGCCACAATAAGGAGGGTTGCCATTATTGGGACCGCCCAATGCAGTAATAGCCGTTGAGCCATTGCCGGAAATTTGGTTGGCGATCAGGCGGATGGCGCCTCCGCTGCCAGAACCACCACCGCCACTATTATATCCCCCGGTCGCATGGATGTAGGCATTGGTCAAATTTATATTGCCCGAGGCGGCAATCGAAATTGCGCCACCGCCCGCACTCCCACCATACCCATTACCGTAACCAGCCCCGCCAGAACCGCCGATGAGCGGGAGTATTTGCGCGTTACCATATATGCCCGAATAGGTGCCAGACACATTTTGGCTCGCTCCACCTCCTGGTCCAAATCCTGGGCCAAAGCCAAAAGTCGGACTTCCGCCGCCGCGGAATCCGCCCGGTCCTGGTTCCGGCAAGTTATTCGGATCTGTATAATTTCCGTTTTGTCCATCCAGGTTTATGGTTCCGTTGATGGTCGCGTTACCATTGACCACCCAGACCACCGGCGCGTGAGTTATATTATTGATGAAGTTCACCGTGCCGTTAGATGCAATGTTCACGGAAGAGTATTTGAACACCACCGCCCACTGGGCCGGATCGTAAACGCCGTTGCCGACATTGGTGCCGGTGTTGCTGTTCGTCCAACTGCTGACGGTGACGGCGTTCCGCAGGTCAATGTTGGTGATCCCGGTGACGTTAAGTGCGCCATCCGAAACATCGGTGGTGGGAAGCGTGAGCTGCGCGTGCAATGACGGCGCGAGGGCGGTGATGGCCAGCGCGAGCGCGGCCAGTTTGATTTGTGCTTTCATTTCAGGCGTTTGGTTGGTTGTTGTTTTGTTTTTCAGTTGAAATGTTTGGATCAGCAAATGGTTTCGTGGTCACAATTTTCATGCAGATACGGTGACGTGGATTTTTCATTGGCTTGGCAGGGCGGAAAATTGTGCAAGGACACGACCAGCCGATTCGCGTTTAGCGGTTGCATGGTTGCGAAAATTTCGTCCCAATATTCCATGCCGGACTCCGTCAGGATTTCAATTCAGCGAAGGGGTGAAGTCAAGCGCTTATCCTTAATATTAGAAAAAATGTGTGTTCAATCCGGGTTTCACTCGTGGCTGAAAATCAAAGCAAATCCGGGAAGCAAAAAAACTTTGCGCCTTTGCGCCTTTGCGTGAGAATGGATTTTGTGAATCCGTCACCGCGTGAAATCGCCGGGGAAATAGTGTCCCGCCTGCAAGGCGCGGGCTTCGCCGCGTTTTGGGTGGGCGGCTGCGTGCGCGATTTTTTGCTGGGCCGCGAACCGCAGGATTTCGACATCGCCACGAATGCCAAGCCGGAGCAGGTCGAGAAAATATTCCGCAAAACCATTCCCGTCGGCCGAAAATTCGGCGTCCTCATCGTGGTCGAAGGCGGCCAGCAATTTCAGGTGGCCACATTTCGCGCCGAGGCGGATTATCAGGATGGCCGCCGGCCGGAGAAAGTCATTTTCGCCAATGCCCAAGCGGACGCCTCGCGCCGCGATTTCACGGTGAACGGGCTGTTCTACGATCCGCTCATGCAAAAAATCCACGACTGGGTCGGCGGCGAAACGGATCTCCGCGCGAAAATAATCCGCACCATCGGCGCGCCGGAGGAACGCTTTGGCGAAGATCATTTGCGGATGCTGCGCGCCGTGCGCTTCGCCGCACGGCTCGGATTTGAAATCGAAGCGAAAACCTTTGCCGCGATTCAAACGTTTGCGCCGAAAATAAAACTCATCAGTGCCGAGCGCCTGCGGGATGAACTGGTGAAACTATTCGCGCCGCCCGCTGCTGCTGAAGGTGGGGCGGGCAGTCTCGCCGCCCATTTGCAAGCGGATGTCGGCGCGCACGGAGGGACGCGCCCTGCCTCAAATGCCGCCCGCGGTTTGGTTTTGCTGCGCGATAGCGGGTTGCTGGAACATATCTTGCCGGAACTCTCGGCGACGATTGGTTGCGACCAGTCGCCGGATTTTCACCCGGAAGGCAGCGTCTTCAACCACCTTTGCCTGATGCTGGATAAAATGCCGGCGGGTGCCAGCGAGTCGCTCCCATGGGCGGTTTTATTGCACGACATCGCCAAGCCGGTGACGGCGGAGCGCGATGCAGCGACGGGCAAAATCCATTTCTACGGGCACGAGAAAGTCGGCGCGGACATGGCGGAAAAAATGTTGCGGCGGTTGAAATTTCCGAACCAGCCGACGGATGAAATCGTTGCGGCGGTGCGCCATCATATGCAGTTCAAGGACGTGAAGCAGATGCGCAAGGCGACGCTGCGGCGGTTGTTGTTGCGCAAGACGTTTTCATTGGAGTTGGAATTGCACCGGCTGGATTGTCTCGGTTCGCACGGCGATCTGGAGTTTTACGATTTTCTGGTGGCGGCGGCGGCGGCGCTGAAACACCTGCCGGCCATCCGTCCGCCGCTGCTGACAGGGACGGATTTGATCAAGCTGGGCCTGCGGCCGGGCAAGGAAATGGGAACGCTGCTGGCGGAAATCCGCGAATTGCAATTGGCGGATGAATTGGCCACGCCGGAAGCGGCGAAGGCATGGGTGGAAAAGCAAAGCGGAAGGCGGAAAGCGGAAAGCGGAAAGTGAATTATTTCAGCGGTGCCAAAGTTATTTTGCGGATCTCAATGTCGCCGCCTTCGCTTTGGATGCCAATGAAGCCGGATGAAACGGTGCATTCGGTGATTTCATTCAGCGGTTTGCCGTTGATGATGGCTTTAACCTCGTTGCCGGCGCAAACGGTCACGTTGGTATCCCATTCCCCGACGGGATTTTCATTGGCTCGACCGTGCAAGGGAACCGGCGTATTGGCGTCTTTGCCCAAAGCCAGATGTTCCTTGCACTCCGCGCCGGCCATCACGAACAAGTCGCCCTGCCGGCCGGACTTGCCTTGGTTTTGGATGCACTGCGGCCAGACTTTGTCCGGTGATTGGATGTGCACGAGCACGCCGGTGTTGTCGGCCTTGGGCGCGACTTGGCGGTAGCGCCATTCGACGGTGACCACGTAATTGCTAAAGCTTTGTTTCGTCCGCAAATAACCGGTGGGTTTGCCAGTGCAATGAATGACGCCGTTGTTGACGCTCCAGGTTGCCAGCGGATCGGCATTGTCCTTCATGCAAAAGGTGCAGCCGTCGAAATTGGTGCCATTGAAAAGTTCGATGCGGTTCGTCGGCATGATGACGTTTTGCGCGGTGGCGATTTCCGCGAACGAAAAGGCAAGGAAGAGCACGGCGGCTCCGGCAAGGAGCCTTTCCGAAGTAAATTTCATGGCGCGAAAATGATGCGACCGTTGTCGCAAGTCAAGCGTCTGGCGAGGCATGCCGGCGATGCGTCTAACGAGCGCCGGCTTTGTAGATGGTTCTAATTTCATCAGCGGACAATGCGCGCTCAAAGAGCGAGACCTCGTCTATTTCTCCCGCAAAGAAACATTTGCTCATGGTTCCGTTGACCGGCGCATAGCTGCCAATTTTCAAGGAATTATCCGACGCCTGCAATTCTCCAGATACCGCCCGCGATCCGTCCAACTCTCCATTGACATAACCATTGACGCTCGCGCCGTCATATACCAGCGCCACATGATACCAAACGCCGGACTTGAGTGTGGTGGCGCAATCAAAATAGACCCAACTATTGCCGACATTGGCGTGCGGCCGCAATTTATGAACGTCCGAGACGGTCATCGCCCAATCAACCGCTGATTCCGCGTCCACGCCCTTGGCCAGAAAGGCACCGCCCCGGGAACCGACCAGTTTTTTGTATTTCACCCATGCCATTGCTGTAAATGGCCCGGTTGGCGAGTCGGCTGGATTACTTGGTACTTCCACATACTGTTGATTTCCATTGAATGAGAAAGCTTTGCCAACCACTCCTTGTGCGAATGCCGCGCCGTTCATCAACTTGCCTTTGTTGCCACCGATGCTGTTCTTGGCGTTGCCGTCGCCTTTCCACAACGCGACCATGCCGGGAAGTCTCGGTGTTGATTTCAAGAACACGAACCATCCCGCGCCGGCGACGACGAGGAGCAAAATCACAGCCATGATGATTATATGTATCTTGCGTTTTCTTGGAGCAGGTGGTTTGACGGTGGAAATTCCGCCTTGCCGCGGCACATCAATCGTTTGGTTGCAAGCCGGACAATTGATGGGCGATCCACTATAACTGGTGTCGCACTGGATGTGCTGGCCGCAGCTAGGGCAGAAGAATTTGAATTCAGCCATGATGAATTGGTGCCTACCGATTATGTGACACACGAACCGGCGGTTTATTAGGAGAAAACCACCTCGTTGTCAAAACGGGATTATCGCAATGGTTCGAGCCGCACCTTGCGGATTTCCATTTCCGCACCCTCGCTTTGCAGGCCGATGAAGCCGGCAGCGACGTTGGCCCCGGTGAGCTGGTTCATGGACGTGCCGTTGACGATGATTTCAACAGTGTTGCTGCGGCAGACGGTCTGGTAGGTGTTCCACTCGCCAACCGGTTTCTCGGCGGAAGGCTGGAGCATCTTGATGCCGTTTTTTTTCAGATTGGCCGGTTCGTTGCCCGCCACGCCGCCCCACAGCCAGAAATCGCCCTGATGATCGTGCATGCCTTGGCACTCGACACAGCGCGGCCAGACCTTGTCGGGCAGCTTCATGTCCACCAGTACGCCGGTGTTGTCGGCACCCCGCGCCACTTTTACGAAACGCCATTCCACAGTGCAAAGGTAATTGCTGTAGCTTTCCACCGTGCGCATATAACCGTTCGGCCGGCCGGTGCAATGGATGATGCCGTTGGTGATGCGCCAGGTATTTTCCGGCGCGGAATTGGAGCGCATGTAATACGTCCAGCCGGTATCGTCCTTGCCGTTGAATAGTTCCAAGCCACCCGGCGTTTCTGCCGCCCGCATTTGACCTTCCGCGAACGCGAGCAGCAGGCAAAAAATAACAGTAGCAACAAAAGGGCTTGGCGCGGTGGGTTTCATGCAGCGAGAATTATCCGGCCCGGTTCGCAAGTCAAGTGCTCGTCGCGGCCGGAGAATTTTTCGCCGGCCGGTTTAAAGGCTTTTGCCGAGCAATTCCGCGCGCCAGATTTCAAATTGCCGCTCCAGGCCGACTTGTTTCAGGTAGCCGGCATCCACGGGGCTGGCGGTGATTTCCGGATGGATGGCTTGGGAATGTTGCAAGGCGTCGGCGATGTGGACGACGCCGGCGAGACAGAGTTCGGGTAGGCCGCAGTGGCGCGGGTGATGGTGGCAGGCGACCGCTTCGACCAGCGTGATGGGCAGTCCCCAGAGCGCCAGCAGGTAGGCGCCAACCTCGGCGTGCGTGGCGGAAAAGTGTTTGCGCTCGACCTCAAACAGCGGCGCCCCGGTGGCGCGGGATTCGTGTAGTACGGCGGCGTACTTCTCCGGCAGGCCATTGGCGAGAATGATTTTGCCGATGTCGTGCAGCAGGCCGGCGCAGAAGGCCTGTTCCGCCAGGTTCAATTCATCCGGCTGCTCTTTGAAAATCCGCAGGCCGATCGCGCCGGTCTGGGCCGAATGCGCCCAAATCTGGTCAATGGGAAAATTCGGGCATTTATCGCGGGCAAAAGATGAGAACAGCGGCACGGCCACGGCCAGCGATTGGATGATGCCGACGCCGAGCAACTGGACGGCTTCGGTCACGGAAAACACCTTGCGGCTGAAGCCGAAAAAGGCGGAGTTGGAGAGCTGCAATAATTTCGCGGCGAGCGCCGGATCCCGTCCGGCGATTTCCGCAATGCGCTGGGCCGAGGCCGTGGGCGACTGGAGCGCGTCGGCGATTTCGAGATAAAGCTCTGGCAAGGTCGGCAGGTTTTTCAGGCTGGCGGTCAGGTCGCACAGCTTGTCATTGGCCAGCCGGGTCTTGACCGAGGTGACGCGCTTCAAACAGTTTTTCAGGTCGTCCAAACTGCACGGTTTTTCCAGGAACTGATGGGTGAGGCCGACGCAGTTGACGACTTCGCTCAAGTCGGAATAACCCGACAGCACGATGCGGATGGTTTGTGGCTGATGGCGCAGGACGTGGTTCAACAATTGCGCGCCGTTGATGCCCGGCATCCGCATGTCGGTCACGACCACGTCAAATTTTCGCTGGTCAATCAGGACGAGTGCGGCTTCGCCATCGCCGGCAAATTCCATGTCCCAGGTTCCGGTCATGGAGCGCATGCCCATTTTCAGCATCCGCAGCATCGAAGGCTCGTCGTCCACGAACAGGATGCTCGTCTTGGCGGGGGGCGGCTTGGTTTCGGGAAAGGCGGGTGCGTCGCCCGCCAACGCCTTGTCGGTGGGACGCTGATCGCAGCAATAGTGGGGCGTAGGCAACGACATGACACCACTGGCATCGGCAAAATCCGGCGCAACTTAAGCCAGAATCGTACAAACTCGCGCCAGCACCTGCGCCGGGGTCAGCGCCTGAAGACATTCGACCGGCTTTTCAAAATGGCAGTCCGGCTTCAGGCAGGGCGAGCAGGGCAGGTTGAGGCGCAAAACATTTTCGAGCTGGCCGTAGGGACCGGTGCGGCGCGGTTCCGTCGGGCCGAAGAGCGCGACGAGTGGTTTGCCCAGCGCGGCGGCGGCGTGCATCGGGCCGGTGTCGTTCGTCACCAGCAGATCGCCTCGGCGGAGCCACTCGACCATTTCCAGCAGCGAAGTCGCGCCGCATAAATTCCGGCAGCGCTCCGGCGCGGTCTGCGAAATAATTTCGCCGAGCGGCTGGTCGTCCTTGCCGCCGAGGATGCCGAAGCGCGCGGTGGGAAATTTTTCCGCGAGCGCGCGGACGAGTTCGGAAAAATGGTTCGCCGGCCAGCGCTTGTTTTCCCAGCGGGCGCCGGGCTGGAGCAGAATCAATTTTGAATTTTGAATTTTGAGTTTTGAATTGTCCTCCGGCCATTTGCGTTGGATTTCGGCGGCAATTTCCGGGCGCTCCGGCAGCCAGACAAAATGTTCATGCACCGGTACGCCCAGCGCCGGCAGCACGGACAAATACCAGTCCACCGCGTGCGTGTAAAAACTTTGGCGCGGCACGGCCACGTCATAAAAGCCGCGGGCGCCCTCGCGAACTTCGTCCAAGCCGACCAGGAATTTTCCGCGCGCCAGCCACGCGAACGCGCCGCTGCGCGCGAGGCATTGCAGGTCTATGACGAGGTCGAAATTTTGGGCGCGCAGCCAGCGGATGCTTCGGAACATCTCCGGCCAGTGCCGCGGCCGGCCCCAGCGCTTGCGCTCGAAGCGGACGACGCCGGCGAGGTCGGGATCGCCGTCGAGCAGCGGCGCCAGCGCGGAATCAAGCCACCAGAAAATATCCGCCGCCGGAAAATGCCGCTTCAGCAAACGCAGTACCGGCAACGCCTGGATGACATCGCCGAGTGAACTGGGTTTGAGGATGAGGATTTTCAAATGATGAACGCTGAATTATGAATGATGAAACCAAGCCTGCCGGGTGCGCCGCGTTTTGAATTCATCATTCAACATTCATACTTCATCATTTCACCGGCCGAAGGCCAGCCGTTCCGCCAGCCGTTCGGGCAGGCCGGCTTCGAGAATTTTTTTCTGCGCGGCGGCGATGTCGTATTCAAGGCGGCGCAGCTCGATCGTCTGTGCGTCCATGTCGTAGATGACATAGGCGCTTTTGGGATTGTTGTCGCGCGGCTGGCCGACTGCCCCGACGTTGATGAAATACTTTTTCGACGGATCCACTTTAAACTTGGAATACGTGCCGCCGCGGACAACGGTGTCGCGCATGAAGGCGACGGGCACGTGCGTGTGGCCGAAAAAACACATCTGCGTGTTTTGATACGGAAAACTGGCGGCGGCGGCGAGCTTGTCAAAGACGTAGCCCCAGCGTTCGGGCGCGTCGAGTGTGGCGTGAACCATCGTGAAGTTCGCGGCCATCCGGGAGTATTTTAAATCGCGCAGCCATTTCTTGTCGTCGTCGGAAAGCTGGTCGCGCGTCCAGTGGACGGCTTCGGCGGCGTGCGGATTGAAGCCGTCGAGATGGTTTTCCGTGGAGCAGTATTCGTCATGGTTGCCCTTGACGACGGGGATATTCAGGTCGCGGACGATCTGGAGACATTCCTTGGGGTTGGCGTTGTAGCCTACAACATCGCCGAGGCAGACAATGTGCGTGGCGTTTTGGGCGCGAATATCCTCCAGCACCACCTGGAAGGCTTCCAAGTTGCCATGAATGTCTGCGATGATGGCGTATTTCATTTCCTAGCGAACGATTTCAAATCCCCGAAATTCATTTTTTGCATCCGCCCAATTTACCTGCTCGTCGCGGATAAATCCAGCCAGACCCGCATCGTGCAGGGCGGAGCGGTAGGCGTCAAGCTCTTCGCGTCCGCCTTCGGTGACCAGTTCCACGCGGCCGTCGGGCAGGTTGCGGATGGTGCCGGTGATTTCAAAGCCGGTGGCGACGGTTTTGGCCGTGTAGCGGAAGCCGACGCCCTGCACCTGGCCGGTGAAAAAAACGGTCATCCGGTGGCGAAACGGTTTGGCGACGGGCGGCGGCACACGGGGGATGAAGCCAAAGGCGCGGTCAGGATGCAACTTTTTTCAGCGGCGGGGTAATTATTTTTGATTTTAGTTTGACCCGTGCGACTATTTATCCTAATCAACTGCCTGCCCATCACTTGTTTTGAAGAAATTAAAAACACGCGGGGCAGGACGCACACAGAATGCTGAACACCAAGTCATTTTTGACCGTTGATTTCGGAGCCGGAAGCCTCAAGCTTGCGGAGTTTGAGATCAACGAAGCCGGTGGTCTGCGGTTGAATCATTTCACCATCAAGTCGCTCGGCTTGGAAGGCGCGCAGGAAGCCACGCGGGAAAAACTGATCCTCTCCACCTTGCAGACGGCCATTGCCGAACTCGGCATCAATTCCAAAAGTGTCAATGTCTGCGCGCCCGGCTTCCACGTCTTCTCAAAATTTGTCAAGTTGCCGCCGGTGGACGCCGGCAAGGTGGATCAAATCATCCAATACGAGGCGCAGCAGAACGTGCCGTTCCCGCTGGCCGAGGTGGTGTGGGATTATCAAATCCTCGGCTCGGCCGCCAGCGGCGAACTGGAGGTGCTGCTGGTCGCCATTAAATCGGAAATCGTTGAGGGACTGTTCCGCGTGGCGGCGGAGGCCAAGCTGAATCTCCAGCTTTGCGACGCCTCGCCGGCGGCGCTGTGTAACGCCTTCCGCTATAATTACGGCGAACTGGAGGACTGCACGATGCTGCTGGACATCGGCGCGAAGACGAGCAACCTGCTGTTTTTTGAAAAGGGAAAAGTCTTCTCGCGCAGCATCAATCTCGGCGCGAACGCCATCACTCAGGATTTCGCCAACGAGGCCAAGCTGAAGTTCGACGAGGCGGAAAAGATCAAGATTGCCGAGGGTTTTGTGAGCCTCGGCGGTGCCTATGAGGAGCCGGACAATCCGCACCAGGCGGCGATTTCCAAGATCGCCCGCCAATTCATGACCAAACTGCACATCCAGGTCAACCAGACGTTGCAGTTTTACCGTGGCCAGCAGGGCGGCACCGCGCCGCAGCGGTTGTTTCTGTCCGGCGGCGCTTCGATCATGCCTTACACGGCGCAGTTTTTCGCGGAGAAACTGAACGTGCCGGTGGAGTATTTCAATCCCTTCCGCAACGTGCAGATTGCGCCGGACGTGAATCTGGAGGATTTGTCGCGCGTGGCCCACGCCCTGGGCGAGGTTGTGGGCCTCGGCCTGCGCAACCTGGCCAACTGCCCGGTGGAAATGAATTTGATGCCGGACAGCACCCTGCGCTGGCAGTCGTTCAACCAGAAAAAACCGTATCTGATTGCCACGGTGGTCAGTCTGGTGCTGGTCACGTTTGCGGTCGGGTTTTTGTTCCAGAAATTGGCGGCCAACAAGGAGGCGGAAATCGCCCGCCTGGATCCGCAGGTGTCGGATCTGGACGCTCGTTATGAAAGTTTCCGGCAGGCTTACGGCCGGCTGCAGAAGACGAAGAGCGATGCCGATCAAATTGCCGCCTGGATGCAGCAGCGGTATTACTGGGGCGATTTTCTGGCGGACCTGCGGCTGGCCTTGATTCGTTCCGAGGACGGCATTAAGAAAAAATTATCCGCTCAGAAACCGGGCGTCGAAGTGGGCATTTGGATCGAGCAACTCACCCCGGCTGCCGCCGGCCAGACCGGCCCGGCCAGCTCGGCGCCGGCGTTTCAATCGGCCCCGGCAGCGGTGGCGGCGTCCAGCCCCTCCACCAACATGCTGACTCTGGTTTGCCGCGCGGTCAGCCTTACCGGCGTGGATGCGTCGGCCAATCCGTCCATTGCCTATGCGGTGGAGAATGAGATTAAAAATTCTTCCTTGGTGGATCCTAAGGCGACGCAGCTTTCGCCGAACATTTCGCCGGACGACCCCAATGGCACCTTCACCTTCATCGTGAATGTGGCCCCGAACAACCCGCCGCTCTTTTGATATGGGCTGGATCAAACGCAATTTATTTTTTGTAATTGGCGGCGTTCTGGCCCTTCTGCTGCTGGGGGGGGCGGGATTTTTCATCTACTACGGCTGGTCGCGCAACTCCGAGGCGACGGACAGGCTGAACGAAATTTATGGCAAGCTTCAGGAAATTGCCCAGCAGAAACCGGCTCCGGGCAACGGCAAGGTCAACAACACTCAGACGGCCCGGGAGCAGGAAAAACAGGTGCGCGACTGGATCCGGGCGTCGGGCAGCCATTTCCAGGACATCCCGCCCATTCCGGCGGATGGTGCCGTCACCAAGGAGGCTTTTGCCGCCGCCCTGCGCCAGACCATTGACACATTGCAGCATGAGGCGGACGGCGCGAGCGTGGCCCTGCCGCCGAAATATGATTTCTCGTTCACGGCCCAGCGTTCGCTGGTTCGCTTTGCGGCCGGCAGCTTGGGGCCGTTGACGGTGCAGCTGGGCGAGGTGAAGACCATTTCGGAAATTCTTTTTGCCGCGCGCATCAACGCCTTGGACGGCATTCAGCGGGTGCGGATTTCGGACGACGACACCGCCGGCAACCAGTCGGATTATATTGACGAGCACCCCGTCGGCAATCAACTGGCGGTGATCACGCCGTATGTGGTCACGTTCCGCAGTTTCACGCCGGAACTGGCCCGGGTGCTTGCCGGTTTCGCCTCCGCGCCGAATTTGTTCGTCGTCAAGTCCATCAGTGTCCAACCCGCCGGCGGTGCCGCCGCCGGCGATGTTCCCGGCGGCGGGTTGCCGGATCGAATGCCGGACCAGCCCGTGCCGTCGGTCGTTGGCAAGGGCGGCTTGCAAACGGTTTTGAAGGAGCAGTTGCTCCGCTTCACGCTACAGGTCGAATTCGTGAAATTGCAGCCTCGAAGCTAACATGGACTTCCTCAAAAAACATTACGAAAAGATTTTGCTCGGCCTGATGCTGGCCGGGCTGATCGGCGTGCTGGTGTTCATGATCTTCTACATCTCGGCGGACAAGGCGGATATGGAAACCAAGCGGGATTCCTACATCAATCCGACGGTCAGACCCCTGCCGGATCTGGATTTGAGCGCTCAGGACAACGCGATTGCGCGGTTAAGTTCCCCCTACCTGTTGGATTTTGAAACGACCAATAAGCTCTTGAACCCGATGGAATGGCAGCGGGCTTTGGATAACACGTTGATTCCTGCCGCCAAGAAAACTGGGCTGCGGGTGGCGGTGGTCACCAACATCGTTCCGCTCAATTTGGTGATTTCTCTTAGTTCAGTGAAAACGAATGAACTGGGCGCGCTTTATGTCATCGTGGTGGAACGGCAGGCGGCCGCCAGTCCGGCCAAGCGCCAACCGGTGCGGCGGTATGTTTCCGCCGGCGACAAGGCCAACGATATTTTTGCGCTCCAGGAAGTCAAAGGCCCGCCGGAAAATCCAGAGGCGCTGGTGCTCAAGTTGGTGGATACCGGCGAGCTGGTGAGGTTGTCCCGCGACCAGTCCTATCGCCGGCCGGAGGCTTATGCGGCGGATTTGCGCTACGATCCGGAAAGGAAAATTTACCACGGCCTGCGGGTGGGCGGTCCGCCCGTCCCCATTGGCGGAACCTATTACACGGTGGTGGAAGTCAATCCGCATGAATTGATTTTGTTGGATCAGACGAACCAGAAAAAAACCGCATTGCCATTTGCTCCCTGACTGGTAAACATTTAGTATTGAAACGCCCCGACTTGAGCTGAACCTGATTTTGCCATGACCAAAGCCGCCTTCATATCCCTTGGACTTGCCGCACTCGTGGTGTTTCCCGCCGCCGTGTTTGCGCAGGACACACCCGCTGCCGCCGCCGTGAACGAAGCGGTGATGCGCCAGGCCAACACTATCGTGCTCCGTCAGAAATTGTCGGACGCTCGGGCCGTCGAGCAGCGCGGCGACCTTGCCAACGCCGCCAAACTTTACCAGGAATCAGTCGCCCTGGCCGAGGAGATCGGTTCCGGCATTGATGCCGAAACGCAGCAGGCCGTGGCCGGGCTGGTCGCCACGCGGCTGACCCTGGCGCGCGAGGCGCAAAGCGGCGGCGATCTGCGCGAGGCGAATGCGCAGGTGGTGCAGGCGCTGAAGGCGGACCCGAAAAATAACGCGGCCATTGCCTTCAAGGATCGCAACGACCAGATGCTGGTCGCCATGAAAGGCCGCCTGCCGGATGAAGCCACCATGCAGGCGGTGCCGGTGGTGGAAGCGCAGAAGACGGCGGCCGGCACGCTGCTTCATGATGGAATTTTGCTTTACGAAATGGGCAAATACAACGAAGCCGAAATCAAGCTGACCCAGTCCACGCAGTTGAACCCGGACAATACTGGGGCGTTTTATTATCTGAATCTGATTCAGCAGGCCAAACTTTCCCGCGACGCTATCCACCACAGCACCGACACCCAGATCCGCATTGAGCATGTGGAAAAGCAGTGGGTTTTACCCAAAGGCACCGGGCATATTTCCGAATCGGCGGCGACCGCCACCGAGTTCAACTCCTACGCCACCAACACCTTGGTTTATACCGGGCCGGGCCGCCAACACATCATGGACAAACTGGATCGTATCCGGCTGGATGATGTTTCCTATGACGGTGTGCCGCTGGCAACCGTGCTGGCCGATCTCTCCAAATTGTCCAAGCTGCGCGACCCGGAACGCAAGGGCATCAATTTTCTGATCAACAACAATCCCGACCTTTCAGGCGCCGCGCTCGCCGCACCGGCGGCCGTGGGTGTTCCCGGGGTTCCCGCCGGCGGCGTGGCTTTGGATCAGAACGGTTTGCCCACCGCGCCGGCGGCGGGTGCCGCCGCCGGTGGCGGCGGTGATGTGCAGGATGTTGGCTCCTATATTGTGAAAATCCCTAGCTTGTCGGATGTCCGGCTGGCGGATGTGCTGGATGCCATTCAATTGGTGACTGATCATCCGATCAAATATTCCATCCAGGATTTTGCGATTGTGTTTTCCGCCAAAGGCCCGGAAACCCCGCAGCTTTTCATGCGCACCTTCCGCGTGGACCCCAATACGTTCTATTCCGGTTTGGAAAGCGTCTCGGCCACGTCCTTCGGCGGCGTCAACAACAGTTCCAGCGGCGGTGGCGGCGGTGGCAACAGCGGCGGCGGCGGCGGTAGCGGTGGCAATAACCAAAACAACGGGGCGGTGGTTGGCGTCGTCAACGCCTTTGCCGGTGCTGGTGGTCTGCGCAATCAAGGCAACAATGGCGGCGGTGGCGGCAACGGACAGGGAGCTGTCAATCCGTTGAATAACGGCGGTGGTGCCGGTGCCGGCGGTGGTGGCGGCAATCTGGCCAGCGGCGGTTTGAATTACATTACGCAAATCACGCTCGCTTCCACCCCCAGTGTGGCGGTTAGGAATTTCTTTGCCACCTTGGGTGTGAACCTGGCCGCACCGCCCGGCAAATCCATCTTTTTCAACGACCGGCTCGGCCTGCTCTTTGTCAAGGCCACGGAATCCGATTTGGACACGATTGAACGAGCCATCCAGGCGCTCGACCAAGTGCCGCCGCAGGTTCACATCAAGGCCCGGTTCATCGAAGTTTCCCAGAGCGACAACGCCCAACTCGGTTTCGACTGGTATATGGGCCAGTTCAACCTTGGCAACCAGGTGGTGGGCCAGGCGGGCAATCCCGGGGCGCTGAGTGTGCCGGTCTCGCCGGCCAATCCAAACGGGTATTTTCCTGATCCAGTGGCCAACCCGGTTTCCAACCTGGGTCAGCAGCTTTTCTCCAGCGGCCTGGCCGCCGGCGGTTCCGGTTCCACCACCGCCACGATCACCGGCATCCTGACCAATCCGAATTTTCAAGTGGTGCTCCATGCGCTTGAATCCCGGTCGGGCGCGGAAAATCTAGGCGAACCTGAAGCCACCACCATCAGCGGTCGCCAGACCCAGATGCGGGCCACGTCGGTGGTCACGGTGGTCATCGGCTTGAACTTCCAGCAAGGCACGGCGGCGGGAATACAATCCAACGGCGGCGGCGCGGCGGCCGGACAATAACTTAAAGCAAGGCTGACCAAATGAAAAAAGCATTCAAAAATCTACCGATTCAACTGGCGCTGCCGGCGCTCCTGTTCACGGTGCTGCTGGGCGCGCCCAAGGCCGTCGCGCAGGTGGTTTCCAATCCCGGCACGTCCGCCATCACGCCCATCACGCAGTCGGTGGAGCAGGGGCCGATTTTGGACGTGGTGCCCTACGTTTTGGCCGATGGCTACACCATCAACCTCGCGCTCATCCCGTCGGACACGGAATTCGGCGGCTACGACCAGTTGGTGCTGCCGCCGGTCACCGGCAACCTGAACGTCGTCCAGTTGCCCACCGTGCTGCCGAAGTTCACCGTCCGCCAGGTCGTCACCACCGTGAACGTGTGGGACAACCAGACCGTGATGCTCGGCGGGTTGATCACGTCCTCTGTGCAAAGCACCAAGAACAAGGTGCCGGTGCTGGGCGACCTGCCATTGTTCGGCCGGTTTTTCCAGAGCCAGACCAAGCAGACCACCAAGGACAACCTGATCATTTTTGTGACGGCGACGATTGTGGACCCGGCGGGCAACCGCGTGCATTCCGATGACGACCTGCCGTTCGCGCAAACGACGGTTCCCCAGCAGACGGGGGCCGGCGTCATCCAGCCGGAAACCGTGAAGACCATTGTTGGCGTGCCGGCATCGAATCCGTGAACCGGTTGTTGATTGTCGATGGCCATGCCTACGCATATCGGGCCTTTCACGCCATTCGCGATTTGCGCGGGCCGGACGGTCGGCCCACCAACGCCATCTACGGCTTCGTCAAGATGCTGGAAAAAATGCGCGCGGCCTTGGAGCCGGCGCTGCTGGTCGTCGTGTGGGACGGCGGCTTGAGCGCCGAGCGCCTGGCCGCGCTGCCGGAATATAAGGCGCAGCGGCCGGAGATGCCGGCGGATTTGCGGCCGCAACTGGATGAAATTGGCAGTTACTTGGTGGCGGCGGGGATCGCGAGTTTTTGCGGCGACGGCATTGAGGCGGATGATTACATCGCCTGCCTGGCGCGGCGCGCGGCGGCGGCGGACTGGAATGCGGTGATCGCCAGTTCCGACAAGGATTTTATGCAGTTGGTTTCGGCGCGGATCGGGCTGTTGAATCCGAACGACAAGACCGGGGCGGTCTGGACGCGCGAACAGGTTCTGGCCAAGGCCGGCGTGGAACCGGAGCTGGTGGCGGACTGGCTGGCGCTGATGGGCGACGCGGTGGACAACATCCCCGGCGTGCCGGGCGTCGGGCCGAAAACCGCCGCCGATCTGCTGAAACAATTTGGCTCGGTCGCGGCGCTGTTCGGCCGGCTGGCCGAGGTAAAGTCGGAAAAATTGCGCGCCGCCCTGCGGGCGGCGGCGGCGGCCGTGGAACGAAATTTGAAACTGGTGCGGCTGGCCGAGGTGCCGTGCGAATTTTCGCCGGCGCGGCTGGCGGTGCAGCCGGCGGACCAGGAACAATTGCGGGCCTTGTTCCGGCGCTGGGGTTTCAAGGGCCTGAGCGAAGCCCTGGACCGGCCGGCGTCCGGGCAACAGGCGGAGTTGATTTGAAAATGAATTTGCAAAGCTGGTTCAACAATGTGGCCGGCGCGGTCAACCGCGCGACGGCGGCGGCAGGATTTTTTCGACAAATCCGCCGGGGTGGATTAACTTGCGCGAACCGCATGTTGCCACCGTCCTGCCGCGCCAAAACTGTTTCCGTCTGCCTCGCTTGGGCGCTCGGCGGGGCGTTCGTGTCCACGGCTTCCGCCCAGACCAACTATTATTCCGCCAACGGCACGGAATACGCCGCCATCGGCTCGCTGCCGGGCGACCAGATGTTTCCGGATGCCGCCATTTCGCCGACCAACGGCGTGGTGGTCTGGCAGGACAACATCACGGACGGCACCGGCTGGGGCATCAGTGCGCGCCGGCTCGATTCGACGCTGTCCGGCACGCTGGGCACCTTCCGCGTGAATGCGATTGGCGCGGGTAACCAGGAAAACCCCCGGGTGGCCCTGCTTAAAAACGGCGGCGCGGCGTTTGTCTGGCAGGGCGGTACGTCTGGGTTTCAGCACATCTTCGCCCGTTTCCTGACGCCCACCAACACGTTCCTTTCCACCAACGACCTGCTGGTCAACAGCTACACCAATCATTTTCAAATCAATCCCGCGCTGACGGTTCTGACCAACGGCAATGTGGTGGTGGTGTGGGCCAGCTATGATCAGGCCGGTTCGAATTCCATGCAGGATGTCTATGGGCAGATCTTGTCCACGAACGGCACCCCGGTGGGCACCAATTTCCTCATCAACCAATTCACCAGTTTCAACCAGCGCACGCCCACGGTGGCGGCTCTGCCGACCGGCGGGTTTGTGGTGGCTTGGGTTTCCGAACAGCAGCGCGTGCTGGTGCCGACCTTGGTGACCAATCTGGGCACTTTGACCTCCTATACCTATGCCCCGACGGCCCCGGTGCCGAGCGTGGACATTTATGCCCGCATCTTTGGCCCCACCGGCGTGACCCTCAACAAGGAATTTCTGGTCAACACGGACAACAATCCCTGCGCCAATCCGGCGGTGGCGGTGGCGAAGGACGGCAGCTTCATGGTGGTGTGGGGCGAACGGGATTTGGTGAATACCATCAATAGTTGGGACGTCTATGCCCGGCCGTTCACCAGTGCCGGAGTGGGGGGAACGAGCGCTATTGTCAACACCCACCAGTTCGGCGACCAATACGCTCCGCGCCTCAGTGTCATCGGGCTGGATTATTTGGTGACGTGGACGAGCCTGGGGCAGGACGGCTCGCGCGAAGGTGTTTATGCCCAATTCATCCATAACAACGGCGCGCCGGTGGGCGGTGAATTTCTAGTCAACACCACCACCGCCGGCCAGCAGATGCAGCCAGTGGTGGCCTCCGATGGCGTGAGCCAGTTTTTGGCCGTCTGGACCAGTTTTGTCGGTTCGCCCAACGGATTTGATTTGTATGCGCAACGGCTCATCAACGTGGCGGCGATTTTGCAGCCGATGTCCGCGCCGTATGTCTGGGCACCGTTCGTTATCAGCAACAGCGTGTATCAACCGCGCCTGGTCGTCGCCTGGGCACCGCTGCTGGGACTGTCCGTGGCCAATTATGAAGTCTATGTGGATGGTGCCGTCACGCCGACCGGCGTGGTGAGCAGCAATGCCTGGGTCATGACGGCGGCCAACGGACTGACGGCCGGCAGCACGCATTCTTTTCAGGTGGATTACGTTACGACCGATGGCCGGCGCTCGCCCATTTCCCCCGCTGCCAGCGGCACCACTTGGAGCGGGGCCAATTATTTCGGCATCCCCTTCGAATGGCTGGAGGCATATTACGGATTGAATTTCGCCAACTGGCCGACCAATGTGAATGCGCCGCTAACGCCGGGTGGCCTGACTTTGGCGCAGGTGTTTTTGAGCGGTGGCAACCCGCTGGCCCCCAACACCTGGCTGCGCCAGCAGATCATCCGGACCGGTCAGGGATTTTTCCTTGCTTGGAATCCTCAGCCGGGGGCGACGTATCAGGTCATGGTGTCAACCAATCTCACCACCTGGAGCAATTTGGGCGCGCCCCGGTTCGCGGCGGGGACGACGGATTCAATCTATGTCGGCGGCAGCCCCGCCAGTTATTACCGTGTCTATCTCCTGCGTTGATCAAATTTGTATGCAGCCAATCATAAAGCGTTATTTTTGGATGGCCCTGCTGGTGGCCGGCCTGCAGTCCTCCTTTGGCTTTGCCTTGCTGGGGCCGATTCCGGGCGGCGGGGCAGATGCATGGGAGACCGCCGCTTTGGGTTATCGATATGGTACCACCATTTTCGTAGACGTTCCGGGCGGCCCGGCGTTTCTGGGTGATGTCGGCACACCCAAGAACATTGCCGAGGAATACCGCCGGAATGTGCCGGTCATGTATTACACCTACGACCAGACCTTTCTTAACTACTTCGGCCCCGACGGCGCGGCGGCGGTGGATGGTGCCTTTGCCATCATGAACGGACTGCCCAGCGCCGACCAGACGGATTTGACGCAGTTCCCGCTGGAGTCCATGTTCTATAACTATACGGCCCAGGCGGATTATCTTACGGATCTCAAGTCGGTCACGTTGCATATGCTGGTGGAACAACTCGGTTTGGCGGATCCGGCGCGTTTTGTGTGGACGCTGCATGACCGGGTGCCTTTTGGCCCTGTCTGTCCCCTGGACATCGGGTTTATAGTGGTGCAGCGGAATTTTGACTATCTCGTCTCGTCGGTGAACCAGATTCAATACTCGTCTTACATCAACGACGTGCTTTACAGTTATTTTATCCTGCAGGGCTGCACCGGGACGCCGATTGCCATCACGGTTCCCTTTTCTGTTGATCCGGAAGCTTCGATTTACACCACGGTGTCGGCGAACAACTACGATGGCGAGGGTTTGTTTTATCTGAATAACAACGGAACCCAGCCGCTGACCACCAGCGGGGGCCTGCAGGTCGGGGCGTTTTACACCGGCCTGACGCGCGATGACATGGCCGGCCTGCACTATCTTTTCACCACCAACAACGTCAATTTGGAACTGCCCGAACCCACCAGTCTGCTGTTCAGCGTCATCACCAACACCAGCCTGCAGCAGTTGTTTCCCAACGGGCCGGGCACCAACATCGTGGGCACCAACGTCACCGGGGCGTTTTATACTTACAATGGCGTCTATGGTTACGGCAACTATGGCTGGCTGATCGCCACGTCGCAGACCAACAGCCCCGCCGTGCTCCTGGCGCAGTATCCCGGCTTGGTGATCGCCAGTTCATCCAACTATTTCGTGTTGTCCTCCAACATCACCTACACCCAGTATTTCGCCCCGCTGGGTTATGGCACGCCTTATCCGTCCCCGTTGCAACTGGTGACCGTGACCAATTACACGCCGGTCTTATTGGAAAAATATGTGACGACCTTCGCCAACGTGTTTCCCAACCGGGTCACATCCAATTCGGTTACTTATCTGCAGACCACCGTGGTAGCCCCCAAGCCGGGCACGCCCTATCCGGCCCCGCCGTTCACCAATGTCACGACGCAGGCGATCATCGCCACGAATGTCCCGTCCGGCGACTTCTTCCTGCTCCCGTTGTTCCACACCAATGTTTGTCCGCTGGATTTTCTTTACACCGGGCTGACCAATGTGGTGGCCATCACCAACTTTCTGACGGGGGCGGGCACTAACGTGGTGACGCCCACCAACACGTCCAGTTATTCCAGCACGCTCAGCCAGATCAACTATTTCACCAACTTTATCTGGGTGACCCATCCGGTGGCCTGCGCGGAGGTGGCCAATGCCGCCAACTATTACCAGGGCATCGGCGGCACCAGGTTTGTGCGCGCGGATTATGATTCGCTGATCAGCCAGTATTTCCGGCCGGTCACCAACTATTACAACATGGTGGCGCTCACCAACAGCCAGTGGCAGGTGCAGCATTTTGTGCGGGTGGTGGTGCGTCCGGATTTTCTTATGGATGCGGCCGATCAGGCGGAAGAGCCGGTGTTTCGCAGCGCACCCACTTTCATTCCTTCGCCGATTTTAAACGGGCTGGCCGGGCCGGGCACCATCGCCACGCCTTCCGTCTTTTCCTATACCAAAATTGGCGACGCCTATTGGAACGGGTATTTGTTCAATACGGTAACCTATGCCGCCACCAATGCTTACCTGGGGGAATTGGGGCAGATCCCCTCTATTGCCTGGGCGTCGTTTGATGCCTCCACGAACGCCCCGGAGGTATATCCTAACGGCACCAGTATCCAAAATCTGGAAAGCCAGTTGGCGGTGCAGTTATCGCCGGGCAGTCCGCCGGATGGCACCAATGCGGTGCCGTATTCGGTTCAATTTAGCGCCAGTGGCGGCGGGTTTTTGACGCCGTTCGCCTGGCTGGCCACGGGCCTGCCCGGGGTGGTGGCCAGTGGCCTGCCTCCGGGATTGACGCTGTCGGCCACCGGCCTGCTGTCAGGCACGCCGACGGCTTCCGGCACCTTTGATTTTATACTGCAATTGACCGATTCCTCGCCTTCGCCCCGCGTCGTGCAGTGGACCTTTCCCATCACCATTCATTGACAGGCATGAAATTTAACCTCCATCCGGCCCGAGGCATTGTGAAGTGGCAGCTCCTGCCCGTGCTTCTGGGTGTCTTCCTGGCCCAGACGGCGCTGGCCACGGATCCGATTTATCAGAACGGCGACAATCTGCAGTATCTGGTTCCGAGCAGCCCGCCGCCGACGATTGATGCCGCGGCATTTTACAATTACGGCACTTTTGAGGTTGGCTTTCAGGCCTACACGCCCACGCCGGAACTCTTTGAAACCCATAACACGGTCAACTATACCAACACGGGTTACTTGGTGGCCAACAGCCCCAACTATACCAATGGGGCGTTCATTTATCTGGGCCAGGCCAGCTTTGGCAGCGGTTTCAATTTTGACACGCTGACTACCAACCAGATCCCCCGCAAAATGGCCGGCACGTTTTACAATCCGGGTTTTATCCGGTGCGATTCCGTTCAGGACGGCAACAACATTTATACCATCAACTTTGGTGCCGGCCTCGTTTTTAACTTCTATTTGGTGACCAGTCTGGGCCAGTGCAAGGTATCGGCCACGAATGTCATCAACTCTGGCAGCATTGACGTCGGCACGGGCGGGTTGATCCAGTTGGGCGGTAAAACCGTGGATTTGACCGGCGGTCAGTTGACTGTGGAAGCGCTGCTAAATTCGTTGAACCTGCTGGGCATCGTCAATTTTTTCAACACCTTCAGTACGGTGGCGTTTAACAGCATCGGCACGGTGGGGGTCAACACGAATGACCTGTGGAATCCGTTCGTCAGTCTGACGGCGGCGAGTGCCATCTCATCCTTTTCACCGTATCCGTATATCTTGAGCTTGAGCAATTCCACCTCCTATTTTGACGACGAAATTGATCCTTTCACCGGCGTCTCGGTGCATCGGGCGGTGTTTATTGTCAACAATAGTCCGGATGCCAGCGTCTCGGCCAGCGTCTATTTCGATCCGTTGAACACCTATTCCCAGTTCGGCTCGTTTTATCCGGGCTGTGTGAATGTCTGCTGGACGGGAACGCAGACAGATCCGGCCTCCGGCAATCCCGTCAACAGTTATCTGTATCTGACCGACGATTACATCTGGGGAGCCACGACCAATGCCTTTGTCATCGGCGGGGTGCCGGATAATTTTGTCTATAGCACGTCGCCCACGCAGGTGCTGTTCGGCCCGGCGACCACCAGCTTCGTCAACGAGTTTCCCAACGTCTATATCACCAACACCTACGCCTACATGAACGGGACGCTGGTGCCCAGCACGCTGACCACAAATGCCAGCATCGTCAATCCCAGCGGCAACATCACCAACCTGCCGGGGGCCATCAAAATTTCGGCGGCGAATGACTTGAACCTGGCAGACACCACGATCGCCGGCCCGAATTACCTGCTGCTGAACAGCACCAACCAGTTCGACGGCAGTCCGGGCGCGGCCATTGCCACGCCGTATGCGGACATCTATCTCGGCGTCACCAACGGTTGGATGACCGCCAGCAACCTGTTGACCGCCGGCATTCCCAACTGGAGCGGCAACATCCAGGCTTGGAGCACCCGCTGGACGATGGTGGACACCAACACCGGCATCACCAATGATTTCCGGGTTCTGCTCGTCTTCAGCCAGCTCGAGCCGACTACGGCCCCGTGGATTCAAAACCTCTATCTGCACGGCACCAACAGCCTGGTGGTCAGCGATCATTTGAACGTCTATAGTACCTTTTACAGCGATGCTCGGAATGTCACGCTCAATACCAACCAGATCGGCAACGGCGCGACCTCGCTGGACGGCGAGATCAACTGGTATAACAACATTCCGTTCAACGCCAACACCGCCAGCGGCACGCAGATGCTGCCGTATGTCAGCGAACTGACTAACAACGGTGCCATTACGGCCTTGGGTTCCGCCAATTTTGGCCGGTCGCTGCTCGTCACCGCGCCCACCGTTCCGTTGGCGACTGCCACCGGAACGCTCGCCGAAATATCCGGGAAAACTAACATCCTGAACCGCGACTTGGTGACCCTCGGCACGAACCAATACACCTTTGTCAACACCCTGACCAACAAGTCGGCTAACCAGGTCAAGCTGGCCGCGACGTTTGACGGCTCACTGAACAACCTGATCGCGGCCATCAACCATGCCGCCGGTTCCGGCACCGCTTATAGCACCAACACCTCAGCCAATCCGCTGGTCACGGCGGGCGCCTTGGCGAGCCATGCTTTCACCGTGTCGGCGCGCACCGCCGGCGCGGCAGGTAATTTGATCGCGGCCCTGTTCACGCCGGCGACGACCGCGACGAATCTGACTTGGAGCGGTTTCGGCACGCTGGCCGGCGGTGCCGACTTTTATCCGGGCAGTACTAATGGCGGATTTTCAATAGATACCATCATCAACAACGGCTTGCTGGCCGGTATGGGGGGCGTGACGCTCTGGACCACCAATTTCTTTGATGACGGCACTGTATCCAACGGCACGGGTTCCTTCTTCCTGCAATCCCGGACCTCCGTCATTACCAACGGCATAATCATTGCCGGCGGCGATGTCGTGCTGGCCGCCACCAACTGCCTGGTCGTCGGCGGGCAGCAGATTCAGGCCGGCCGCAAGCTGACTCTTTGGACCACCAATTTCACGGACACCGGTGTGACCAACGGCAATATTTGGACCGTCGGCTCCGCCGGCATCTCCGGTTCGCCCAACCTCGCCGTCAATGACAGCGGCTTCAACTTCCCCGTGAAGCCGGCGCTGGGCGACCTGCTGGGCACCACCGTCACCAATATCGCGCCGTCGTCCAAGTTTATCTTCAATTTCTGGGCCGGCACCAATTACGGCGTCTCTGCGCAGGGTTATACGAACAACCTCGCCCTCGGCCAGTTGATTCTGGACGCCAAGGGGCCGTCATCCCTCTTTTATTTCAACGGCGTGGGCACTAATAACGCGTTGTATGTGGACAAGCTGGTGTTGCAGGACTATGCCAATGACAACAATGGTTTCAATTTTGCGTGGCTGAAGATTGCCACCAACATGACGATCTATTACGCCCAGGCCATTGACACCTATGGCGCGGATGTGTCGGAGGCCATTGACAGCCAGAGCAAGCTCGGGAAAAACGGCGGCCGCCTGCGCTGGGTCTATTCCTACGCCGGCTATTTCAGTTCCACCAACATCGTCTATCCCGACGGTAGCACCAACACCTTCAACGGCCCGCTGGCCAGCAGCACGGACATTGATTCGGACAGCGATGGCACACCGAATTATCTGGATCCCACGCCGTTCTTCGTGCCGTCGGAGGTTCATTTCAACCTGACCACGACCAACCTGCCGCCGCTGTCCGCGCGGCTGCGCTGGACGACCATCCCCAACGCCACGAACTTTGTATTATACGCGACCAACCTGCTGGCGACCAACTGGTTGGCCTATACCAATTTTAAGAACTATTATTACGGCAACAACGTGGCGGTCACCAATGCGGCTCATGTGAATTCATTTATTTCGCCGCAGGTGTATATCAATAACCCCTTGCTGCCGGACAACTCCCAGCAGACGAATGTTTGGGTGTATGATACTATTACCAACGTGCCGCATTATTATCGGGTGGTGGTGGTGCCGTGGATCACCTATCCGAAACCGTGATGCACCGTTGGCGGGATTTTTGAAATTAAATTCGCGCGGCCTGTCCGCGCGGGACGAATGGAGAAATGTTGTGAAAAAGATTCGAGAAAATATTGCAAGTCTGCTGGCGGCCCGCCGCCCCCATGCCGCCCGCTGGTTGAAACCGGCGCTGGCTCTGGCCATCGGTCTGTTGGCCATCAGCGCCGTCGCCCAGCCGGCCAATGATTACTTCACCAATGCCTTTGTCCTCGCCGGCACCACCGGCAGCACCAACGGCGACAACACGCTGGCGACTCTGGAGCCGTGCGAGGCGGCAACCGTCAACACCAGTCTTTATCCGAATGATCCCGTGACCAATTCCGTCTGGTATTTGTGGACCGCGCCCACGAATGGTACCGGCTTCCTGGAGTTGGACACCGCCGGCAGCACCAATGAAATGGTTTTGTCCGTGTGGGCCACCACCAACGGTCTGGCCACCACCAACACCCTGTGCAACGCCAATCTCACCAACCTGATTTCTGACGATGACGGCCAGGTGTCCTACAGCGAGGTCAAACTGTCGGTTGCGGCGGGCAATACCTATTACATTTCCGTCAGCAGTTGGGATAACCCGCTGGGGCCCGGCGTCGGGGGTTATCAGTTAAACTGGAACGCCACCATCCCGACCGTGCCTTCCGGGCAGTTTAAGTTCACGGCGACCAACTACAACGTCAGCGAGTTGGAAGGCTTCGCGCGCATCACTGTCACCCGTCCGCAACCGGCCTACGGCCGCGTCTTGATTGATTACCAGACCATCCCGCAGTTGGTCACCAATACCTATACCACCAATTATTACGGGACCAACATCTCGTTCACCTTGATTGACACGAACGGCGTCGGCTGGACCACCAACATCAGTGAGAATTATGTGGTGTTTTCGGATGTCACCCAGGTCTATCTCAATGGCCGGTTTCAGAACATCACGGTCACCGGGGCGCAGACCAACACCACCGTTCAGGTGGACAACGCGATCACCAACGGCAGCTTTACGGTTCCCAGCACGTCGTTTGTCATCCAGCCTTTGACGCCGCTGCCAGTCGCCCCTCCTGCGCTGGTCAATAATACGCTTGGGCCGGTCACGACCCTTTCCGCCGTCGGCACCAATGTGGTCACCACCACCGTTTTTGGGTTGGCCAGCACCAATCTGGTGAAGGGCACGAACTATCTCAGCGGGGCGACGTTCAGCAACGGTCTGAACACCTACACCAATTACGCTTCTTATTGGACCAATTCGACGGTGACTTATACCTATGGCACCAACATCTTCCTGGCGAGTTATCTGTCGGGGGTGGCCCAGTTATTCACCAACTATTTTTACACCAACGTGGTGGTCTTCAATTTCACCTATACCAACGTGGTCTATACCAATGGCCTGTTGTTAAACACCAATTTTATTTTTGCCAGCGGTCTGGCCGTGTCCGGCACCAACTATTCCGCCGGCTCTAGCAGCAACAATGTGGGCAGCATTCTGGCGGTGACCAGCAGCGGCACCGGCGTGTTGTTGCCCACGCCGACCGTGTTACCGCCGCTCGGCACGCGCAACCTTGGCGTGGGTTACTTTGTGGATCCCAACGGCAATACCAATATCACCTCCACCAACAGCTACCGGCTGGCCACGATCGTCGTCACCAATATCGTGGCCGCGCCGGGTTATATTTACTCATCCAATACCATCGCCTTCAACAATTATCAGATGAGCCAGGACATCACGGTGCCCTTCACTCAGGTTTCGTTCTTAAATGGCGGCATCCCGGGTGGCTCCTTTAGCATCCAGTTGTCCAACCCTCGGCTGGATCCGCAGGAGCCGACCGCCGTTTTGATGGCTCCTACGTTAAGTCCTACGGGCAGCAACGCCTCTTTGAGCATTTTGAGCACGACTTATCCGATCGGCGGGGCTGTTTTTAACTTCGAGCGTGCCACCTATCAGGTGGACAAGGACGTGAATCCCCACACCGTAACTCTCTATGTAGAATGTAATGGCGCGCATGGGAATTCAGTTTCTGTGGATTACTCGATTGACCCAACCTGCCCGCTTGATGGGGGCGTGCTCACGCCCTTCAACTTTATTGGCGGATATTGTCCAACCGGCAACCAGTTTCCGCTTCAGGCTGGTTCCGATTATGCCACGCCCAACAGTGATTATACCCCGATAACCGGCACCTTGACTTGGCCGGCCAACAATAACAACGTCCAGACCATTACCGTAACCATCACGAATAACGCACTGATTGAGAACAACGTGGATTTTCACGTTCAATTGTCTAATCCGCGCGAAGGCGGACAGCGGAATACAGCGGCGGTTCTGGGCATGGTTAACGCGTCTAGCGTGACGATTTTATTTGATGACGTGGTGGCAGGTCAGCAGCCGGCCGGCGCGGTGGATCGCACTTGGAACATGAATGGGGTCTTTTTTTCTTCGCCGCCTTACATCAGTCATCCCGGCACTGACGGCGGTGGCGGCACTGTTTATGCCGTGGCCGAGCAGCCGGATGGCAGCGTCATTGTGGCCGGCAGTTTTATCTCCTATGACTCCAATCCGTATAACCGGATCGTGCGGGTGTTGAACGATGGTTTCCAGGATCCAAACTTTCTGGTGGCCCCAAACAGCGGCGCGAACGATTACATAGACGCGCTGGCCTTGCAGCCGAATGGGCAGATCATCATCGGCGGCAATTTCACCGCATTCAACGGCTACAACCGTCACTACGTGGCACGCTTGAACAGTGATGGCTCAGTTGACACCAGCTTCAATCCCGGTCTGGGGGCGAACGGCACTGTCACATCGGTGGCCTTGGAAGCCAGCGGGCAGATCATCATTGGCGGTTCCTTTACCGCTTACAACGGCACCGCCGTCAACGGCGTGGCGCGCTTGAATGCCGACGGTTCGCTGGACACCACGTTCAATCCCGGCGTCGGCCCGAATGGGACGGTCAATGCCGTGGCGGTGGACACTTTTGGTCGCGTGGTCATCGGCGGCAGCTTTGACTCGGTGGACGGCGTCACCAGCGGGGCCGTGGCGCGGCTGAATATTGATGGTTCGCTCGACACCACATTTGCCCCCGGCATTGCCACCTTGAATCCGGAGACCTTTATCACGGATCCGGTGAACGCGGTGGCCATTCAGCCCAACGGCCAGATATTGATCGGCGGTTCCTTTGCCTACCTGGACTTGCTTGAATACAACGGGCTGGCGCGGTTGAATATAGATGGCACCGTGGATTTGACCTTCCAGCCGGGCACCGGCACGTTGAACCCCATTACCGGCAATGCGGATACGGTTAATGCCATCCTGTTGCAGCCGGATGGGAACATTCTCATTGGTGGTAATTTCACGACCTTCAACCAGACCCGGCGGGTCGGGTTGGCGCGGTTGTTTGCCACCGATGGCACTGTGGACACCAGCTTCATGGATCCGGCTTACAACCAATACGCCGGCGTGCCCAACCAGTATTTCAACGAGAGTGCCGTGGGGACAAATTATCCCTACCTCAACACGCGCAATGTCATTTATGCCTTGGCGTTTGAAGCCAGTAGCAATGTTATCATTGGCGGCAACTTCCTGGAAGTGGGCGGCGGTTACACCCGCGACGACATCCGGCCGCGCAACAATGTGGCCCGGCTGATTGGCGGAGCCACGCCTGGACCGGGCAACCTGTCATTCGCCAACAGCAGTTACACGGTCAACAACAGTGCTGGCCAGCTTTATGTTTCGCTGACCCGCAATAATGGCAACCTGGGCATTATCTCCGCCACATTCTCAACCAACACCGCCGCGCCGGGGCCGGGCATTGCCGGCGGCGCAGACTTTTCCTTGAATCCCATTTATGCCAACCCGACTTGGACTACCGCCTGGTATCTTCCCGCTTGGATGTATGGAGTGGGTGTTTATGGTCCAAACTATGCCACGACGCCGCTGTTCACCGGCAACGCCGATGTTTACGTGGGCGTTACCAACAGCGGCAACATCAGCGGTAACTTGAGCGCCAACTTTGCGCTGTCCAATCCGGTTGGCAACTTCGCCTTGGGTGGTGAATATATTCCGTTGGGCGCTGCGCTGGGGGCGCAGGCCACCGCCCCGTTGACCATCATTGACGTCAACACCCGTCCCGGGGTTTTGGGTTTCAGCTCGCCTGCTTATTCGGTGATTGAAAATGGCAGCGTGGCCACCATCACGGTGACGCGCACCAACGGCAGCGATGGCATTGTGAACGTCTATTATGCCACCAGCAATGGCACCGCCACCAATGGGGTGGACTATCAAGGCACCACCAATGCGTTTGCCACGGCCCTGCAACCGGGACAGACCAGTGCAACCTTCACCATTCCTACCCTTGGTCATTATACGTCCATCCAGCCGGACAAGACCGTGATTCTGCGCCTGTTCACGCCGAGCGGCGGGGCAACCTTGGGCCTGACCAATGCCGTGTTGACCTTGATTAATCCCAACTACACCCCCGGCCATGTAAGTTTTTCGGCGACGAATTATGCGGTGGCGGAAAATGCCGGCTCGGTGCTGGTTACGGTCAACCGGCTGGGCGGCAGCACCACGTCCTTGGGAGTCACGGCGATAGTTGCTGGCAGCCCGGTGGTCAACGGTGCGGTTAATGGCACCAATTACATTGGTTCCACCAACGTGTTTACTTGGGCTGCAGGCGATGCCACTTCCCGGACTTTTTCCATTCCGGTTAAAGATGATGGGGTAGTGACACCAAACTTGGTGGCTTATCTCCAGTTAACCAATTCGTTGGTCAATGGCACCAACAATCCGGCGCCGCTTTTGTTCGGCGGCACCAATGCGACCTTGACCATCAACAATGTGGATTCATCAGGCGTCATCCAATTCACCTCCCCGATTTATTCCGTCAAGAAATACGGTGGCTATGCGCTCATCCCGGTCACGCGTCTGGGCGGCAGCATCGGCACGGTGTCGGTCAATTACACCACGCTGGACAACACGGCGGTGCAGCCGGCGAATTACACTTACGCCACCAACACCCTGACCTTTACCAACGGCCAGGTCAGCCAGTATTTCACGGTGCCGGTCATTGATGACGGCCAGCCCAACAGTCCTAGCGGGCCGAAAAGCCTGTTCCTGCAATTAAGCACCAACGGTCTGGCCACGGCCGCCACGCTCGGCGCCCCGACTAATGCCACGCTTTACATCATTGACAGCGACTCGGTCAATGAGCCGCCGGGTTCGCCGGACTCGACTTACAGCACCTTTGCCGGTTTTAACAACAACGTCTACGCGCTGGTGCTCCAGGCCAACAACCAGTTGCTGGTGGGCGGCGATTTCACCATGGCCGACGGCGTGACGCGCAACCACCTCGCCCGGCTGAATGAGAACGGCACGCTCGACGCCGGCTTCCTGAAGCCATCCTATTCTTGGGGCGCCAACGGCTCGGTGTGGGCGATTGCCGTCCAGCCGGACACTCGGATTCTGGTCGGCGGAAGTTTCAGCAATTTCAACAGCGTGGCGCGCGGTAAAATCTCGCGTATCAACCAGGATGGCACGCTGGACAGTCTGTTCAACCCCGGTTCCGGCGCGGATAATTCGATCTATGCCGTTGCCTCGACCACCGTGAACGGCCAGACCAATATGGTCCTGCTCGGCGGCGCGTTTGCCTCGTTCAACGGTACGCCGGTTAAGGGCGTTGCCCGGCTCAATAACTCCGGCACGCTGGATGCCACGTTCAATATCGGCGGGCAGGGCGCGAATGCCACCGTCTACGCCCTCGCCGTGCAGCCGGCGGATGGCAAGGTGGTCATCGGCGGTGATTTCACGGCGTTCAATGGCAACACCAATTACAATCACATTGCCCGCCTTAACACCGACGGCACGCTGGACACCAACTTCAACGTCGGCTTCGGGGTTGGCGACTCGGTGCGCGCCATCGCCCTGCAATTGGACGGCAAAATCCTCATTGGCGGCTTGTTCACCAACGTCAACGGCACGCTGCTGAATCACCTTGCCCGTTTGAACGCCAACGGCACGGTGGATTCATCGTTTAATCCCGGCGTGGGCGCGAGCGATGCGGTGTTTGGCCTCGCGCTCCAAAGCGACAACCGGATCGTGGTAGTCGGTGAGTTCACCACCTGCAGCGGGGTCACCCGCAACCGGATTACGCGTTTGAACCCGGACGGCTCGGTGGATCCCACCATCAACTTCGGCACCGGCGCGAATGACTTTGTGCAGGCGGTGGTGGTTCAGGAGGACAGCATCGCGGGTTATCCGGCGGTGGTGCCCGATGAAAAGATCATCATTGGCGGCGGTTTCACCAACTACGATGGTCAGTTGCATTCGCATCTGGCGCGGATCTTTGGCGGCTCCATCGGCGGTTCCGGTGCGTTCCAATTTTCTTCGGCCTATTATGGCGTGGATGAAAAAGGCACCAACGTGACCATCACGGTGGTGCGCACCGGCGGTACCACCAATTCCGCCACGTTCGGCGACATCATTGCCACGGCGGCTACGGTCGCGGGCGGCACGGCGGTCGCAGGGACGAACTATGTGGCTGTTTCAACCAACCTGGACTTTCCGCTGGGCGAAGTCATCCGCTCCTTCACCATCCCCGTGATGGATGACGGCGTGGTGACGCCCAACTTGACCGTGGATCTGGCGATCACCAATCTGACCGCGCCGGCGCAAATCGGCAACCAGCCCACGGCGGTGCTGACGATCACCAATGACGACACGACGGTCAGCTTTGCGGCCGCAAATTATTCCGTGGCCAAGAATGTGGTCAGCGGCGTGGCGGCCATCAGCATTGTGCGCGTGGGCGGCGTCAGCGGTTCCGCCTCCGTCAGCTTCGCCACGACCAGCACCGGCACCGCGCAGATTGGCACGGATTACACGCCCACGAACGAGACGGTTGTCTTCAGTCCGGGCGTTTCCAATGTCACCGTGTTTGTGCCGGTCAACAACAACGGCATTCCGGAAGGCAACCAGACCGTGGGCCTACAGCTGGCCAATGCGACCGGTACGGTGCTGGCTAGCCCGACGAATGCCACGCTGACCATCATTGACACCGCCAACGCGCCGGGCCAGTTGTCGTTTGCCACCAACAGCTACACCATCACCGAGGGCGGCGGCGTGGGTTATACCAATGCCTACATCACAGTGGTCCGCACGTTTGGTTCCGTCGGCACCATCTCCGTCGGCTTCAGCACGCTGGACGGCACGGCCCAGTCCGGGATCAAATATGTTGCCACCAACGGCGTGCTGACTTTTGCCGCCGGCGAAACGAGCAAGACGTTCCTCGTGCCGGTGATCAACACCCCCACGGCGGAAGGGCCGGAAAGCCTGTCCCTTTACCTTTACAATCCCACCGGCGGCGCGTCCCTGGCCAGCCCCACCAACACGACGCTGACGATTCTGAACACTAACATCGGCATCGCCTTTGTCTCGGCGGTCAACGCCTTCACCGAGCCGTCCGGCACGACCCCCGGCACTTTGTTGTTGAATGTCGTCCGCTTTAACAACACCGCCGGCACCACCACCGTCCTTTACACCACCACCAATGGCACCGCCGTGTCCGGGGTCAATTTCATCGGCGTCACCAATGGCGTGCTCACCTTTTATCCCGGTGACTCGGTCAAATCCATCGCCCTCACCACCCTGCATGATCCGCTGGTGACGGGTGACCTGTCTTTCAGCGTTGGCTTGTCCAGTCCCAGTACGCCGGCCCAGTTGACGTCGCCCACGTTTACGGTGGTGACGGATCATGACGCCGACAATGGCTTGAGTTTCTTCACCAATGCGACGAGCGTTTACCGCAACGCCGGTTATGTCTTCATTCCGGTGCAATGTTCCAACACCAGTGCCGAGCCGGTCTCCGTGAATTTTGCCACCGGCGGCGGTTCGGCGGTCCCGGGCACCGACTATACCGCCACCAACGGCACTCTGGTCTTTACCAACGGTATTTCTTTCAGTTATTTCTTTGTGCCGATCCTGGTCAACAACCAGGTGCAGACCAACCGGACCTTTAATGTCACTTTGTCCAATCCGTCCGTTCCGGGCGTGCTGGTGCCACCGTCCGTGGAGACCGTGACTATCATTGGCACCAATGTGCCCGCTGGCTTGAGCTTCTTGAACCCCATAACCATCAGCGGCAATTGGGGCACGACCAATGTGGACAACACCGCTGGCGCGCCGGAAACCGGCGATCCGATCATTGCCGGCCAGCCGGCCTCGGCGCCGGTCTGGTTCCTGTGGACGGCTCCGGCGGACGGTGAAGTATCCGTGGATACCATTGGCAGCTATGGCACCAACGGCTTGAAGCTGGACACCGTGTTGGGTGTCTTTACCGGCAACAACCTGTCGGCGTTGAGCCAGGTCGCGGCGAACGATGATCTTTATCCGCAGCAGTTGGGCAGCCTGGGCGAAACTCAATTCAACCAGACCGCGCAGAACATCTTCAACACCAATCAGATTGTCACGGCGATCACCAACACGTTTTTCATTAACAACACCCTGACCAATGTTGTCTTCTATTTCACCAATAACTACGGCCAGTTCAGCTATGTTGATTCCCTTTACTATCAACCTTACGGCGGCCCGAGCGGCTTGCGGTTTAACGCCAAGGCCGGCACCACTTACTATATCGCGGCGGACACCAAGTCCAGTTACTCCTATGTGGCCACGAATGGGTATCCGGGCTATATCTTGATTATCACCGGTCGCGGACCGATTTCGCTGAACTGGGCCTATCATCCGTCCGGCGTGGTTCGGTTTGCCACGGAGGACATTGACCTGACCTCCGGGCAATACAGCCAGTTTGGTGGCGGCTTTTTCGGACTTAATTCCAGCGCCACGGCCAATCCAATGTTGCTCTATGAATGCTCGGAAACCGAGTCGTCCCGTCGCACGACCGGGAACGTGGATGCGAACCAGTTTGAAACGACGTTTCACAGTTATTACGGCTATGACGTCCCCGGCCTGCTGGTCACGGTGACGCGCGTGGCGGGTGCTTCCGGCCGCATCGCGGTGGATTATGCCACGGTGGATGGCAGCACCAACTTGATCACCAACGGGGACAACCCGGCGGTGGGCGGGCTGGATTATTCCCCTGTCAGCGGCACGCTCATATTTGATGATTTTGAGATGAGCAAAACCATCATGATCCCGATTTATGATGACTATGGCCAGGCCCGTCCGAACCGGGATTTCATGATAAACTTGTCCAATCCCCGGGTGGATTCGGCGGATGCGTCCTTGGTTTCAGCCCCGCGGTTGGACACGATCTATGCCCGGGCGATGTGCCGTATCTTGGATTGCGACATAGATCCCAACGGACCCAGCAGTTCGCAGGTGGTGACGACGAACTTGGTGTTCGGCACGACCAACACCGTGGTCACGACGAACGTGGTGTTCACCCTGATCCCCACCAATTCCATCTTCAACCTCCAAAAGAAGAGCTTCCGTGTCGGTCGGGATGCGCAGTCGGCCTACTGGGGCAACACGCCCGTGACGGTTTATGTCAACCGCATGGGCACCAACCAATCCGCCGCCAAGCTGGCCTACCGGATTGACAATTATTTCATGGATAAGAACGGTCCGGATGATGGAAACAATGAGTTCCCGCTGCTGGCCGGCTCCGAATATGCCACGCCGCCGCAGGGTGGCGGGGTTAGAAATCCGTCTGCCGTTGACTACAATGGCATCGACGGCGAAACCGGCACGCTGACTTTCCCGGCGGGGGCCGACAAGGGCGCGTTTAATCCGCAGCCGATTCATTTCACCATCAACAACAACAAGCTGACCGGGTTCAACAAGGACATCCATATCAGCGTTTACAACACGGACAGCAAGGGTAATTACTTGGATAGCGGCATGGTTACGGAATGTACTTTGACCATCCTGTTTGACGACCTGGTGCCGCCGGCGGGTTCGGTGGATGAGTTTTTCAATCCGGATTTTGGTTCGGATCTGGTGTTGCCGACCGCCAGCATTGGTTCTTCTGTGCCGCATCCGGGCACCGAGGCCTACAGTGAAGTTTATGGGGTGGCGGTTAACCCCACCACGGATCAGGCGATCATTGGTGGCGCCTTCTCCACATACACCGATGCGAACAATACGCATACGGTGAATGGCTTGGCCCGCTTGAACCTGGATGGCTCGCTGGACACCACCTTCAACAGTGGCTCTGGCATCGATGTCTTCCCCGGCGGCGAATTCATCCGGTCGGTGGCCATGTCCGGCAGCCAGGTGGTTATCGGTGGTGATTTCACTTCCTATAACGGCATCCAGCGCAACGGCGTCGCGCGGGTTAACAGCGACGGCTCGTTGGATACCACCTTTAATCCGGGAGCGGGTGCCAATGGCGCCGTTTGGAGCGTCGTGGTGCAGCCCGACGGCCGGGTGCTTATCGGCGGTGAGTTCACCGCCTATAACGGCGCGGCGGCCAACCATGTCGCCCGGCTGAACCTGGACGGTTCGCTGGACACCACCTTCAATGCCAGCAACCTCATCACCGGTCCGGTCTATGCCCTGGCCATGCCGCCGGTCAGCCTCTTGAACTTTAACCACAACTCCACCGGCTCGTCCAACGAGGACGATCAGGTGCTGAATCTGGGACCGCTGACCGCCGGCACGCTGACGGTGAATTACAATATGTTTACCGCCCCGGATGACCTGAAGATTTACTATGGCGACACCAATGTGGTGGGGGGCACCGGGGTGCTTCTATATGACACGGGGCTGGTCAGCTATACCAACACCATCATCCTGCCGTTTGGTCCGACCAATGGCATCACCACCAATGTCCTCACCCTTGTCATGAATCAGGGGGGGCAACCTTATGTGACTTTTTGGACTTACAATGCCTCGGTGGCCGCGCCGGGATTGACCGGTTTGGCTGTCGGTGGCAATTTTCAGGTCGCCGGGCAGACTTATGCCAATCTGGCGATGTTGAACACCGACGGTTCGCTGAATTCATCCTTCAGCCCCAGCACCGGGCCGGATAATTCCGTCCTGTCGCTGGCCTGGCAGTTGGACAACCGGATCATCGCCGGCGGTTCCTTCAAGCATGTTAACGGTGTGGCCTACAACCGCCTTGCCCGCCTGAACACGGACGGCTCGATTGACGCCAATTTCTACATCGGCACCGGGGCGGACAATGTGGTGAATTCCATCACCGAGCAGCCCCTGACCGGTCTCATCTATGTGGGCGGGCCGTTCACCAGCGTCAACGGCACCCATCGCCTCGGCTTTGCGCGCCTGAATGCCGACGGCACCGTGGACACGTCCTTCCTGGATCCCGCTTACAACCAGCTCGCCGGGCTGCCCCGGATTCGTTTCAGCGATTCGCCAGGGACCGTTTATTCCTCGGCCATTCAAGGCAACGGCAATGTGATCATCGGCGGCAGCTTTTCGCAGGTGGGCGGTGGTCAGTTTGACGAACGGGTTCGCCCCAACGACTATTCATACTATGACCAGACCGCTGGTACCTACACCTATGATCCCGATTTCAATGTCTATCCCAATTTGAATTTCTGGCCGGAACCGAAAACGCGTGACGGGGTGCGTAACCGTGGCAATGTCGCCCGCCTGATTGGTGGGGCCACGCCGGGACCGGGCAATATCGGCCTGGCCGCCACGGCTTATGCCGCGAACAAGACCCAGTCTTACGAGGCGGTTTCGCTGGTCCGGACCAACGGCAACTTGGGTTATGCCTCGGCCAATTTCTCCGTGCTATCGGGCCTGGCCCAAAATAACTTAGACTATTCCTATAACGGCATTGCCCCCACTTATCCCATTGAATGGGAATATCTCGGCCCGTCTCGCCAGCACAGCGACGGCTTGCTGGGGCCGAATGGCCTGATGTATGACCCAAATTATAACTGGTTTTACAAGTTTGGTTTCAACGGCCCGGCCTCGGTCAATGTGAGCATTATCAATAATACCACGACCTCCGGCAACTTGAGCGCGCAGTTCCAGTTGGCCAATCCGGGTGCCGATATGTTCTATCTGGGTGGCCAGCTCATTCCGCTGGGGGTTGCCTTGGGTGAATCCTCGGCCCCGCTGACCGTGGTGGACAACAGCCATAACGACGGTGTGTTTGGCTTCGGCTCGTCCAGTTATGTGGCAACCAACAGCAGCGCCTCGATCAGCCTCGTCCGCAGCAACGGCCTCTCCGGTACGGTGCAGGTCTATTACCAGACCACCACCGCCGGCAGCACGGCGGTGGCCGGCACGGATTACACGCCCACCAGCGGCGAGGTGACGTTTAATCCCAGCCAGAGTTCCAACTCTTTCCCGGTGATCGTTCTGGAAAACAGCTACATCTCCAGCCAGGAAAAGACGGTCAACCTGCAGTTGAACAACGTGGTGGATTTGAGCAGTGGCAACGCGTCGCTCGGCCAGTCCAATGCGGTGCTGCGCATCATCAACCCCAATTTCCCGGGTTACTTGAGCTTCAGCGCCAATGCCTATTACGGGAACTTGAGCGCCGGGTTGATCAATGTCACGGTCTCGCGCGTGGTCGGCAGCAAGGGCACGGTCAGCGTGCAGTACGCCACCACCAACGGCACGGCGCTCAATGGCGTGGACTATGTCGGTTCCACCAACACGCTGACTTGGAACAATGGCGACGTTTCCGCGCGCACCATCACCGTGCCGTTGATCAATAGCCACCTGATTGGTACCAACAAGCTGTTCTTCGCCAATCTGTTCAATCCGACCGACAACGGCTTCAGCGCGCCGGCGCTGCTGGCGGGTATGATCACCAATGCAGTGCTGAACATCAACAACGACAACAGTTACGGCACCTTCCAGTTCAGTTCGCCGGGCTATCAGTTCAACGAAAATGGCGGCTATGCCACCCTCACCGTCACCCGCACCGGTTCCGCCTTGTCCACCGCATCGGTGGGTTACTTCACTGTTGATGCCACGGCACTGGCGGTCACCAACTTTGTCAACCCCACCAATGGCAACTATTACGCCACCAATAGCACGCTGACCTTCGCGCCGGGTCAGCTGAGCCAGAGCTTCAAGGTCTGGCTGCGGGACGATGGCGTGACCAATCCGCCGCCGGCCAGCTTCTTCTTCTCGGTCTGTTTGACCAACCCGGTCGCCGGCTCGACGCTGGGTTCGCCGACGAATACGCAGGTTCACCTCGTGGATGCGGAGTCTTACATCCAGCCGGCCGGTTCCGTGGACACGTCGTTTAATCCGTCCGCCGGCATGAATGCCAGCGTGCTCGCCCTCGCCCTGCAGGCCAACGGCCAGTTGGTGGCCGGCGGCAGCTTTACCGTCGCCAACGGCACCAGTTTGAACCGGCTGGCCCGCCTGAACGCCGATGGCTCTCTGGACACCGCCTTTTTGAGCGGTTTGGCCGGGGCGGATGGCTCGGTCAATGCCGTCGTTTGCCAGTCGGATCAGCGTCTGTTGGTGGGCGGTGCCTTTGCCAATATTGACGGCATTGTCCGTCATCGCGTGGCCCGCCTGATGACCGATGGCAGTCTGGACACAAGTTTCAATCCGGGTGCCGGCGCGGATAGCACGGTCTTTTCGGTGGCCGAAACCTTCATCAACGGCGCGCGCGGAATCTATGCGGGCGGCGCGTTCAGCGCTTACAACGGCATTTCTTCGCCGGGGGTGGTGCGCCTGAACAATGACGGCTCGGTGGACCACACCTTTGCCACCGGCCTGGGGGTCAATGGCACGGTCTATGCCGTTGCCGCTTACCCCACTAACTCAATTTACAATGCCGGTAAGGTTCTGGTCGGCGGCCAGTTCACCAATTTCAACGGCACCGTCGTCGGCAATCTGGTGCGCCTGAATGCGAATGGCTCGCTGGACACGAATTTCAACCTGAACGTTTCCGCCAACAATGCCATCCGGGCCATTGCGCTCCAGTCGGACGACAGCGTTCTGATCGGCGGCGACTTTACCAATGTGAATGGCGTGGTCGTGAACCACCTCGCGCGCCTGAATGCTAGCGGCACCAACGTCACGCTGGACTTGACCTTTAACGGCAACCTGACCGTCGCCGGCGTCAATGGCACGGTCAATGCCATCGCTTTGCAGGCCGACAACCGCATTGTGGTGGGCGGCCAGTTCAGCTCCGCCAACGGGGTCACCCGCCATAACATCACCCGCCTGCTGCCCACCGGGGCGGTGGATTCAACCATTAACTTTGGCGATGGCGCCAATGGGGCGGTCAATGCGGCGGTCATCCAGCCGGCCGATGGCAAGATCATTCTGGGCGGGAATTTTACGCAATACAACGACCAGCCGCACCCCTACATCGTGCGGATATACGGCGGCTCGACGACGGGTTCCGGCGGGTTCCAATTTACTTCGGCCAATTATCAAATTGATGAGGATGCCGGCTTTGCCACCATCACCGTCGAGCGCACCGGCGGCACCAGTGGCACCAACGCCGATGGCTCTGGCGACGTGTATGTGACCTTTGCCACCACCTCCGGTTCGGCGGTGAATGGGATTAATTATACGGGTAAGACTAACATTCTGGATTTCCCCGTCGGCGAGGTGTATAAGACCATCTATGTGCCGGTGATGGATGACCAGGTCATTACCCCCAATCTGACGGTGAATTTGAGCCTGTCCAATCCGACGCCCGGTGCCGGCCTGGGGGATCAGTCCACGGCCCTCCTGACCATTGTCAACGATGATAGCGTGGTGGAATTCCTCTCGGCCACTTACTCGGTGCCCAAGAACACTATCAATGGCGTGGCGACGATTGACATTGCCCGCTTGGGCAGCACCAGCGGCAGTTGCACCGTGAATTTCGCCACCGGCACCAACGGCACGGCCGTCATCGGCACGGATTATTATCCCACCAATGCGCTCATCACGTTCAACCCCGGTGACTCGGATGAGCAGATTCAGGTGCCGATCATTAACAACCTTTTGCCGGAAGGCAATCGCACGGTCAACTTGACCTTGACCAATGCGCTGAACGCGGCCCTGAACGTGCAGCTCGCGTCGCCGTCGAATGCGGTGCTGACTATTGTTGACACGGTGCAGGCCCCCGGCCAGTTGTTCTTTGCCGCGACCAACTTCGCGGCCAATTCCAGTGATGGCGCGGCTTATCTGACCGTCCTGCGGACCAATGGAACGTCCGGCTCGGTTTCCGTGACCTATTACACGGTGTCGGGCACGGCGCTGCCGGGATACAACTACCTGTCCACCACCAATACCCTGACCTTTAATGACGGCGACACCAACAAGGTCCTCAGTATTCCGTTGATCAACAACCCGACGGCGCAGTCGGCGGTGAGTCTGACGGTCAATTTGGCCAATCCCACCGGCGGGGCGGGCTTGATTGCGCCCACCAACACGACGCTGACCATTTACAATACCAATGCCGCCTTCAGCTTCACGCTGGCCACCAATAGCACGCCGGAGAACGCCGGCCCGGCCACCGTGGTGGTTCAGCGGCTGAACAACACCAACCTGGTTTCCAGCGTGCATATTGCCACCGCCGATGGCACGGGCACCAACGCGGCTCATGCCGGAATCAACTATGTCGCGACCAGCAGCAACTTGGTCTTTGGGGTCGGCGAAGTGCTCCAGTCGGTCTCCATCCCTCTGATCAACCAGAGCAATGTCACCGACTTGGCCTTCAGCGTGGGCTTGTCCAACCCGGGGGGTGCCCAGTTGCTTGCTCCCAGCAACACGGTGGTCATTGTTCAGGCATCCGCTGCCGGCTTGAGCTTCACCAATTCCACAATGACCGTACCCAAGAATGCCGGGGTTGCGGTGATTACCGTGGTCTGCTCCAACCCGCGCGTCGAGCCGCTTTCCGGCGTGGGCACTCCGCTGCAGGTGGGTTATCTGACCTTCGATGGCTCGGCCAAGGCCGGCATCAATTATCAGGCCGTCAGCGGCGCGTTGGTGTTCACCAACGGCATCGGCACGAATACCTTCACGGTGCCCATTTACGGCAACCAGTCGGTGACCGGCGACGAGACCTTTACCGTGGTTTTGACCAATGCGACCGCGCCCGGCCGGATCACGCCGTATGCCACCCAGACGGTGGACATTGCCGAAAGTAACGCCGGCTTGCGCTTCTCTCAGCCCAATTACAATGTGTATAAGAACGGGGTGGTTGCCACCATCAATGTCCTGCGTACCGGCTTCACCAACAGCGCGGTGTCGGTCAACTATCTCGCCACCAACGGCACCGCCATCAACGGCCAGAATTTCTATGCCACCAACGGCACGCTGCTCTTCCCCGCCGGCGTGACCAGCCAGTCATTCAATGTTCCGCTCATTGCCAATGCGGCGGTGCAGCCGAACCTGTTTGCCCTGATGTTTTTGAGCAGCCCGACCAATGCCCAGGTGGTGAATCCCGGCGCGGCGACCCTGACCATCCTGGAGAACGGCGGCAGCTATGTCATCCCGGCGGGTTCACAGTTGCTGACCAACTCGTCGCTGGCGGACATGAACAATACGGTCATCGGATCCAATGACACCGTGCAGGTCATGTTTGCCTTCCGCGATAGCGCCGGCTTGAATGTGACCAACCTCGTTGCCTATCTGCTGGCGACCAACGGTGTTGTCTCCCCCAGCCCGGCGTCCCAGGCTTACGGGCCGTTGACCGTCTATGGGCACTCGGTTTCCCGGCCGTTCGCCTTCACCGCGCAGGGCACCAACGGGCTGAACATCACGCCCACCTTCCAGCTCTATGACAACGGCAAGTTCATCGGCCCGGCGACCTTCACTTATACCTTGGGCACTTGGACGACCCAGTTTGCCAACACCAACACGATCATCATCAATGATAACACCAGCGCTTCGCCCTATCCGTCCACGATCAATGTCACCGGCGTGGGCAGCACTTTGATCAAGGCCACGGTGACGCTGACCAACCTGTCGCACATGTCCGCGTCGGACATTGACGCGCTGGTGGTGTCGCCCACGACCAACACCCTGATCATGATGCACGTTGGCGGCAGCGGCGTCCATATCACCCACGCCACCCTGACCTTTGACGACGCTGCGACCACTAGCCTGCCGCAAAACGGCGCGATCGTGACCAGCACCAACAAACCGTCAGCCTACGGCACCGTGTTCAAGCCGTTTTAATCCCATGACGCACGATTTTCAACGAGAAGTTTTATGAGCAAGACGTTTTTCAAGATTGGCCTTGGACTGCTGGCGTGGTCCGGCTTGGTGTGGCCGCTGGCAGCCGCCGTGACCGGCACCAAGACCTTGCACGGTCATGTGCCGGCGGTGGTCTCGCAACTGGCCTCCACCGGCGGTTTGGCGGCCACCAATGATCTGCATCTGGCCATCGGCCTGCAGCTCCGCAACGAGGCGGCTTTGGATGATCTGATCCGTCAGGTGTCGGACCCGGCGAGTCCAAGTTATCAGCAGTATCTGACTCCGGAGGAGTTTGCCAGCCAGTTTGCCCCCACCGTGGCGGACTATCAAGCGGTGGTTAATTTTGCCCAGGCGAACGGTTTGGCGGTCACTGCCACTTATTCCAACCGGATGTTGGTGGAAGTCACCGGCAAAGCCACGGCGGTCCAGCACGCGTTCAGCGTCGCCCTGCACACCTACCGGCATCCAACTGAAAGCCGCACGTTCTTTGCCCCGGATACTGAGCCGGTGGTGCCGGCCAACCTGGCCATTTTGGATGTCAGCGGTTTGAGCGACTATAACCGCCCGCATACCCATTTGCATCTGCGTCCAAATGCCACCAATGCGCCGGCGGCGTTGGGTGCCAAGCTGGGCACTGGTCCGTTCGGCACTTACATGGGCAATGATTTCCGGTCGGCCTATGTTCCCGGGACTCCGCTGAACGGTTCCGGGCAGAAAATTGCCTTGGTTCAGTTCGACGGCTATTTTGCCAGCGACATCGCCCAGTATGAGGCGCTGGCTGGCCTCCCCTCCATTTCCCTGACCAACATTCTGTTGAATGGTTTCTCCGGCTTTCCAACGTTCAACGGCGGCGAAGTCGAGGTGTCGCTGGACATCGAAATGGTCATTTCCATGGCCACCAATGTGAGTCAGGTGCTCGTCTATGAAGGCAGTCCGTATAACTTCCTTCCCAATGTCGTCTTGAATCAAATCGCCGTGGACAACGCGGCCCACCAGGTCAGCAGTTCTTGGGGTTGGACCGGCGGCCCTAATGCCACCAGCGACCAGATTTTCAAGGAGATGATTTTGCAGGGCCAGACTTACTATAATGCCTCCGGTGACAGTGACGCTTTTCTGGCGGGACAGGTGGACAATCCCGGATATACCGGTTTTCCGTCCAGCGACCCTTATATTACTCAAGTCGGCGGCACCACCCTCACTACCACCAATCCGACGGGGGCTTATGTCTCTGAAACCGTTTGGAATTGGGATGTGGAATTTGGTTCCCCTTATGATGGGATCGGCACCAGCGGTGGCGTCAGCAGTTATTACACGATTCCCTGGTGGCAGACCAATGTCACCATGACTGCCAACGGTGGCTCAACCACCTACCGCAATATCCCTGACGTGGCGCTGACCGCCGACAATGTCTTTGTCATCGCCGACGGCGGGGTTTATTATGTGGGAGTTGGCGGCACCAGTTGCGCCGCGCCATTGTGGGCGGGCTTTACTGCCTTGGTTAACCAGCAGGCTGCCAGCAACGGCCGCTCCTCGGTTGGTTTCATTAATCCCACCATCTATGCGTTGGCTGCGGGACCTTATTATACCAATGTTTTTAATGACATCACCACCGGTAGTAACACCTGGTCGGCTAGTCCGACCCGGTATCTCGCGGTGACCAACTACGACCTTTGCACCGGCCTGGGAACCCCCAATGGTACCAACCTGATCAACGCGCTGGCTTCGCCTACCAACACTTTGAATTTCAGCCGCATCATCCCGGCGCCCCCGGGGCCGTATGTGACCAATCTCACCGTGTTGAATGGCGCTAATCCCAACGGCTTGTGGCTGTTGTTTGTTCAGGATGACACCGCTCCGTTCTCCGGAACCAATTACAACGGCTGGTTCGTGAATTTGACCACGGCCAACCCTGTCGGGTTCGCCGCCGACAATCAGCTCTATGTCAGCACCGCCGCGAACCATCAGTCCTATGCCGGCACCACCAACGTGTCGCTCATCCTGGGCGCATCCTGGGTTACCACGCTCGCCGTCACCAACTACGGACCGTCGCTCTCCAGCAATGTCTTTGTGGCGGACACGTTGCCCATCGCCCCCGGAGTTGCTCTGGTTTCCTCCAATCTGACCCGGGGTTCTCTCCTCAGCTATGGCGACACCCTGGTTTGGAATCTCGGCAATCTGGCCACCAACGCCGGTGGCACGTTGACCCTCAATTTTGTTGCCAACGTCACCGGGCTTTATACCAACAGCGCCTCGGTGAGCGCCATCACCCCGGATCCGAATCCGGATGATGATTCGGTCAGTGTGGTCGCCAGCGTTGCCGTGCTGACCCCGCCGGTGATCGTCCCGCATTTTACCTTCGGCGGTGGCGGTGGCGGCTTCCAGCTTTCCGTGACGGGGGTCGGTGCCAGCACGGTCATTGAAGCCTCCACCAATCTGGTTGCCGGTGGCTGGGTTCCGGTTTTCACCAATGTCCCGCCGTTCATCTTTACGAATTTCGACAGCACCAATTATCCGATGCGGTTCTACAAGGCCGTGGTCGGCCAGTGACCATGATGCTCTGCGGCTTGACCGGCGGCGTGGGGATGGGCAAATCCACCGCCGCCGGTTTTTTTTCGCAGTTCGGCGCCCGGGTGGCGGACACCGACGAACTGGCCCGCGAACTCGTCCAGCCGGGCCAGCCCGCGCTGGCGGAAATCCGCCGGGAATTTGGTGAAAATGTGGTTGCGGCTGACGGTCAGTTGAAACGAAGCGAACTGGCCCGGTTGATTTTTGGCGACCCTGCTGCCCGTCAAAATCTGGAGGCCATTTTGCATCCCCGCATCCGCGCCCGCTGGCAGTCGCAGGTGGAACAGTGGCGGCGGGAAAACCTTCCCCTCGCGCTGGTCGTCATCCCGCTCCTGTTTGAAACCGCCGCCGAAAATAATTTCGACAAAATCATCTGTGTCGCCTGTTCCCCGGCGGGCCAGCGCGAACGGCTGCTGGCGCGCGGCTGGCCGGTGGATCAAATCCGTGGCCGCATTGCCGCGCAGCTGCCGACGGAATCAAAAATGGCGCGCTCCCACTTTGTCCTCTGGACCGAAGGCGCCCTCGCCAGTCATCGCCGGCAGGCGGATGAAATCTTTCGGAAAGTTTTGAAGTGTTAAGCCTCCGGCTGGCTGGTAGCTTTCATCCTTGAGGAATAAGTCATGCACCATTTGAAAGAAACCCCGGCCGCTGACCCGTTGGCGGCCTTGATTCAGGAGGGCCAGTTCATCGGCTGGACCTGCCGGCTGGATTATGAAAAAGCGGTCGTGCTCACCCATGACCTTTGGAAGGCGCGGGCCCGGGGCGTTCCGCTGAACTGTTTTCTGCTGGCCACCGCCGCCGATTTCAAAAAGGCCGATGGCCCGGAAAAACCGGCGCGCGAAATTATCCTGCTCCGCGTCACCGGCTCCGCCTCGCTCCCCTTGGACGATGAAACGCTCTCGGCCAAAATCCAGAATCTCAAGGCGCACAATTCCAAGTCGGCCGAGACGGAATCCGCCGTGGCCGGCTCCGCTGAATTTCAGTTTGGCGGGCTGGCTTGCCGGATTCTCGGCACGTTTTATTTGTCGGATGGCCAATTGCGCCTCGGTAGCGATCTGGAATCATATTTCAGCGCGCCGCAGCTCAAGGTGTATCGCCCGACGGGCGCGGCGTTGGCCGCCATTGTCAATTACATCAGTCCGGAGCGCGCCGCCGCCGCCCAGGAAGAGGCCCGGCGGCTGGGCTTGCCGGGTGATCTGCCGCGCTTTCCCATCGGCACGGTCCGCTACACTTCCACCGACCGGTTGCATCGCGGCGACGACGCCGAGCGCGCTGTGTTCCACCTGAACGCGGTGGATTTTCTCGCCCGGCGCACGGCCGTGTTTGGCATGACGCGTACCGGCAAGTCGAACACCGTCAAACAACTGGTGTCGGTGGTGATGCGCACCAGCCTCGGCAGCGGTTTGAAAATCGGCCAGATCATTTATGACCTCAACGGTGAATACGCCAACGCCAACCAGCAGGACCGGGGTTCCATTGCCGGGGTTTTCCCGGCGGACACCATCCGCTACCGGATGCTGCCCACCGCCGGCTTCGAGTTGATCCTGAACAATTTTTTCGTCCAGATTTCCGAGGGCCACACCACGTTGAAAGGTTTGATCGAGGGCAATAAAATTCATCGCACCGCCGATCTGGAGGCGTTCTTGAGTATGGATTTTTCGGAGCCGCGCAAGGAGGAATCCAACAGCGAGGCTGAATTTCAGCGCCAGTTTGGCATCCACCAGCGCAAAATCGCCGCCTATCAGGCCATGCTGGCCCGCGCCGGCTACGAGCCGCCGGCCGGTTTCAAAATTACCTTCGAGGCCGGGGCCGGCATTCGCAACAAGGTGAATCCGTCCGTGGATCCGGCGAACGGCCTGTCCGTGACGCAGGCGTTCGAGTGGTTCCAGCTGGCGCGGCAAATCCAGGAGGAACTGATCACCGCCACCGGCGCCGACTGGATTGATCCGGACACGAATGTCCTGATGAATCTGCTCCTTCAGCGGAACGATCAGGGCGCTTACATTCCCGGCTTCCGGCTGCTCCAGCCGTTCAAGGATTATCATGCGCCCAGCCGCACCACGGATGTCTGCGACGAGCTTTACCAGCATCTCCTCGCCGGTAAAATTGTCATTCTCGATCTGTCCGTCGGCGATCCGGTCCAGCGCGAGCGTTTGGCCAAACGGATTGCGCAGCATATTTTGCGGCATTCCATGGCGGCGTTTAACCGCGGCCAACACGCGCCGCATATCGTCATTTACGTCGAGGAGGCGCACAATCTCATCGGCCGCCACGACCCGCTCACCGACATCTGGCCCACCATCGCCAAGGAAGGGGCCAAGGCGCGGCTCGCCATCGTGTATGCCACGCAGGAAGTTTCCAGCATCCATCCCAACATCCTGGCCAACACGGAAAACATCCTCGTCTCGCATCTCAACAACGAAAACGAGATCAATGAACTCGCCCGCTATTACGACTTCCGCGATTTTTCCACTTCGCTCATCCGCGCGCAAAATGTCGGCTTCGCCCGCGTCAAAACGCTGTCCAATCCGTTTGTGATTCCCGTCCAGATTGACCGTTTCGATCCGGACGTGGAAAAAGCGCACGCGGCCAAGGCCAAAACCGGGTGAGGTGGCGGCCGCCCTTTTTCGCGAAATATATTAACTTTGTCGTGACTTTTAGCACCCTTGGATAGACTGTGGGCCTATGATTCTGACGCCAGCCGAACTGCGCAGCCTCGTTGACCTCACCCACCAATCGCCGCACACGCTGCTCGGCATGCACCCGCTCGGCGACCAGTCGGGCCTCGTCGTCCGCGCGCTGCTGCCGGACGCAAAAAAAGTCGAAGTGCAGCCCGTGCATGAAAAGGACAAACCGGCGTTCGTATTGAAGCGGATTCCCAAAACGGATGTGTTTGAAGGCGTCACCGCGCTGGCCCATTCCGTTTACGCCTACGACCTCGTCATCACGGACCAAGCCGGTCACACGCGCCGCACGCGCGATGCGTATTCCTTTTTGCCGACGCTCGGCGAAGCGGATCTGTATTTGTTCGGCAAGGGCGACGAGCGGAAAATCTTTGACAAGCTCGGTGCGCAGCTCCGCACGCTTGACGGCGTTCCCGGCACCAGCTTCGCCGTCTGGGCGCCGAACGCGCAGCGCGTCAGCGTCGTCGGCGATTTCAATAATTGGGATGGCCGCGTTAATTCCCTGCGCCTGCTGGGTGCTTCCGGCGTCTGGGAGATCTTCATTCCTGGCGTGGGGCCGGGTGCCCATTACAAATTCGAGATCCGCGACGCGCACGGCAACCTCAAGTTGAACACCGACCCGTTTGGATTTTTCTTCGAGGTCGCGCCCAAGCAGGCCGCCATCGTTTGGGAAACCAAGGGTTTTAAATGGACTGACGCCGTGTGGCTGAAGCAGCGTGCTGAACGCGATCCGCTCCGTTCGCCCCTGAGCATTTATGAAATCCACATCGGCTCGTGGCAGAAAAAAAATGCGATCGAATCCTGGAGCTACCGCGAACTGGCGAAGCCGCTGGTCGAATACGTCACGCGCCTCGGCTTCACCCACGTCGAGTTTCTGCCCGTCGCCGAGCATGCGTATTATCCGTCGTGGGGTTATCAGGTAACCGGCTTTTACGCGCCGACCAGCCGCTTCGGCACTCCGGAAGATTTTCAATTTCTCGTCAACGCGCTGCACGAGGCGGGGATCGGCGTCATCGTGGACTGGGTGCCCGCGCATTTTCCGCGCGACACCTGGGCGCTGGCCAAATTTGACGGCACCGCGCTCTTCGAGCACGAAGATCCGCGCAAGGGCGCGCATCAGGATTGGGGTACGCTGATTTTCAATTTCGGCCGCTATGAAGTGGTGAATTTTCTCGTCGCCAATGCGTTATTCTGGTGCGAGCGCTTCCACATTGACGGCCTGCGCGTGGACGCCGTGGCTTCGATGCTTTATCTGGATTACTCGCGCAAGGCAGGCGAATGGATTCCCAACCAGTTCGGCGGTCGCGAAAATTTGGAGGCGATTGAGTTCCTGAAAAAATTCAACCACATCACGCACACGGAATTTCCCGGCGTGTTGACCATCGCCGAGGAATCGACCGCCTGGCCGCAGGTCACGCGCCCGCCCTACCTCGGCGGCCTCGGCTTCTCCTTCAAATGGAACATGGGTTGGATGCACGACACGCTGGGCTATTTCAAGCGCGAGCCGGTCCATCGCAAATATCACCAGAACGATCTCACGTTCGCGATGCTCTATCATCACAACGAAAATTTCGTGCTGCCGCTCTCGCACGATGAAGTCGTTCACGGCAAAGGCTCCCTCATCACGCGGATGCCGGGCGACGACTGGCAGAAGTTCGCCAATCTCCGCACGCTGCTCGGTTATCAATGGCTGTTCCCCGGCAAAAAACTGTTGTTCATGGGCGGCGAGTTTGGGCAGACCAAGGAGTGGAACGAAAACGCCCAGCTCGACTGGTGGCTGCTCGACGCCGGCCAGTTTCATCGCGGCGCGCAAAAATTTGTCGCGGACTTAAACGCGCTTTACAAAAAATCGCCCGCGTTCTGGTCGGCGGATTATGACCACGCCGGCTTCAACTGGATTGACTGCACCGACCGCGAGAACAGTGTGCTGTCCTTTTTGCGCCAGACCGCGGATGGCAAAAATCAAACCGTCGTCATTTTGAATCTCACGCCGGTGCCGCGCCCGTTCTACCGCATCGGCCTGCCGCGCGGCGGCAAGTGGAAGGAAGCCTTGAACAGCGACGCGCAAATCTACGGCGGCAGCAATCAGGGCAATTTGGGCGGTGTCACCGCGCAAAATCATCCGTGCCACGGCCACCAGCAATCGGCGGAATTCAACCTGCCGCCGTTGAGCGTGATCGTGTTTCAAGCGGAATAAAAACATGAGCAAGCTGGTGCTGATCAACGAAGGCGCGGGCAGAGTTGAGATCGAGTTGAAACCAGGCACGACGACCGTCGGACGTTCCGAAAACAATTCGGTGGTCATTGATGACGAAATGATTTCAGATCGTCATTGCGAATTGATACTGACCGGACAGGAGGTGCAAGTGAGGGATTTGCAATCCACCAATGGCACGTTCATTGACGAAAAACGGGTCGCTGATGATAAATTCAGAACCGGTCATGTTCTTCGGATTGGCAATGCGCTTTTTCGTCTGGAAAATGACGCGGTCACGCCGAACTCAGCCGGAATCGACCCCAGGACTATGTTTTTTGCGAAGGTTCGCAAATTTGCCTTCGCGCAAATACGCCTGCCCTTGCTGATTCGCGTGGCAACCGGATTGCTGGCTGGATTGCTGGTTGTTTTTGTGACCAAGAAGTTGCCATTTTATTCGGCTGACTGGCGGGTTTTGACTTTTCTACTGGTGACGGCTTTATGGATTTTCCGGCCGGCAGTAGGCAAGTTCACGGCGCTGGCCATTTGTTTTCTTCCGATCGTTTACTACACTCCGCTGCTGCTTGCCGTGGCTGGTGTGGCCTTGCTGGCCTTTCAGTCTCCCTACGTTTTCCTGGTTCTCGGCAGCTTGTGCGTTATAGTGGCCGATCCGGGATTGCTTTGTCTGGCACCCATTGTTCCGTTGGCGGCAGGTTTTTTGGGGATTCGAGCGGGTCCATTTGCCGCCGCCGCCGGTTGCCTAATGGCGCAAATCATGTTGCGTCTTGGACTAGCCGGAAACCAGCCCGGAGTAATCTCCACGGCTCCGGCTTTACCCGGTTTGCTTTCCTTGCAATCACCCGTTTTCAAAGACAAAGCTTGGCCAATGTATCCCGCAGACTGGGTTGATTCAGTATTCCAGCCTTTTCTCCAGCAACCGAGTTTGCTGGGAGAAGTCATGGTTTGGGCGGTGGCTGCCGGGTTCACGGGCTGGCTGTTGATACATCCGCTTGCGGCTCGGTTTCCTTCCCGATTCACAGCTGTGGCTGGAGGAATTTTTATATTATTGGTTGGAAACCTGATATTGGCGTTCGGTTTCGCCAACAGCGGACTTAACACCGTTGCGAGTTTATTTTCGGTGCTCGCTTCCGGTATGCTGGTTGCTTTGGCTTCTCCGGTCATTGAACCCGTTGCGCAAGTTCTAAAAAAGGAACAGCGGAAGCGCTCCGGGCTGCTGACCGTCGGTGGTCAGCAGGCAGCCACGGGCGCTGCCATTTCGCCGAAAGATGTGCCGCCGGATGAATGGGATGATTTGGCCGGCATGAATGACATACGCGAAGAGGTGCAGGAAGCCTTGCAGACCCAGTTTGATCCGGAAATCAAAGCTTCACTCGAACGGCTCAAATTGCAACCAGTGCGGGGGATACTTCTTTTTGGCCCGCCCGGCACCGGCAAAACCAAACTTGCTCGCATCATCGCCCATGAAGCGAATGCCAGTTTTTTTGCGGTGAGCGGAACCGAATTCACCAGCAAGTTCTTCGGCGAATCGGAGGCCAATCTTCGGCGCATTTTTGAGACCGCGGGCGAACATCGCCCGGCGGTTTTATTTTTTGATGAACTGGAGGCCTTTCTTCCCAAACGCGCCGAGATGGCCTTCTCCGACTCCGCGCAACGCGGTATCGTCGGCACCTTTTTGGCTTACACCGATGGCGTCGCCGCATTGGAAGGCGTTCTGCTGGTAGGTGCCACGAATTATCCTGACCTCATCGACCCCGCTGCCCTGAGGCCGGGACGTTTCGACAAGCTCATTTATGTCAGTGCTCCGGATGCAGCTGCCCGGCGCGCCATTTTTTCGACTTATCTGCGCGGCAAGATTTTGTCGCCGGACGTGGATGTCGTCAAACTTGCGGAACGCACGGAGCGTTTCACGGGGGCAGACATTCAGGGCGTTTGCAAAGAAGCCTCGCTAACTGCAATGCGCGCCGGCGACCAGGCCGCCCTTCATATGTCCGATTTTATGGCGATCATCAGTGGCGTTAAACCCTCCGTGAGTTTTCAAATGGAACGGGATTATCAGAAAATAGCGGATCAATTTTGCCGCCGGTCCCGCAAACCGGAGCGGATTGAAGTGGTCGCTCGCAAAACCGTTGCCTGGGAAGATGTGATTGGGCTGGAGGAAGCCAAAAATGCGTTGCGCGAAGCGATTGAAATGCCGCTGACCCACGCCGAAGTGCTCCAGCAATACGGCGTCAAACCATCCAAAGGCGTGTTGCTTTACGGGCCGCCGGGCTGCGGCAAAACCTTGTTGGGGAAAGTTGTCGCCCGCCAAGCCAAAGCTCATTTCCTTCATGTCAAAGGCCCGGAATTGCTGCGCGAACATAGTGGCGAATCAGAAGCGAAATTGCGCGAGTTGTTTGACCGCGCCCGGGAAAATGCGCCGTGTGTGCTTTTCTTTGATGAAATAGATGCGCTGACGGGTGCTCGTGGCACAACCCACGACACCGGCACAGGAATTTTGAACCAGTTTCTGGCCGAGATGGATGGCGTTGACGAATTAAAGGGTGTGGTCGTACTCGGTGCCACCAACCGACCGGATGCCATAGACCCGGCCTTGCGAAGACCCGGACGCTTTGACCGGTTGGTCTATGTGCCGCCGCCCGATGCCGCCGCTCGCGCCGCATTATTCGCTTATGAACTTCGCGGCAAGCCATTGAGTTCAGAGTTGGATTTTACGGCGCTGGCTAACCAGACCGATGGATATTCGTCAGCGGATATCGCCAGCCTCTGTAACTCGGCGGCGGTTCAGGCGGCCAAAGAAACTATTCGCAGTGGCGTGCGGCAGCCGATTTCAACCCAATGGTTGCAGGAGTTAATTACCCGCACATCCGCTTCCATCAAGAAGGAAGATATTGTCGCTTACGAAACTTTTCGCGGAAGATGAAAAAGCGGTCAGAATGAAAGCTGCACCACGCGCTCCTGAATCTGATTATTCCAGCGGTTGAAATATCCCAACCGCCGGTAAAGCTCCTCCAGTTTCGGCAGAATTTCTCGGCGCGAAACCGCGTCGGCTGAAATCCATTGCGCGTCGAGCGCTTTTAATTCCTCGTTCAATTTCTCGCGCCGCTCATTCAGTTTTCTTTGCTGGCTATTCAGCTTCTCGACCCAATCCTGGCCGCGTTCAAACAGTTGGACCTGCACCAGCGGCGACGTGTTCTGGCTTTTCTCGGCGAGAAATCCATCGGCGCTCCGGCAATTGTTGGCCACTTCGGCGAACAAATCCGCCAGCGCGGCTGGAATCGTCTGGATGTCTTTCGGCTTGGTGTCGAGTTCAAGTTCGAGCAGGTGGAGCAGGCGCCGTTTTGGTTCCGCCAGACAGGTATAGGCGGCGTTCAACTGGGCGTAGCGCTGCGTGGCTTCGGATTTTTCGGCTTCGCTCGCGTTGTGGACGCGGTCGGGATGCGTATCGGATGCCCGGGCCAGAAATTTTTGCTTGAGCACATCGGGATCCAGCCACGGCCGGCGCGGCTCGTTGAGCAAAGCAAAATAGTCAGCCACAATTAAAAATGTAAAAATTCAAAATGAGCGGTTGCGGGTTGACCGGTTTTTTAATTTTGAATTTTTAATTTTGAATTGTTTCACGCGCTGAAACTCTCGCCGCAGGAACAGCTCGTGGCCGCGTTGGGATTCTTCACCTTGAAGCCGCCGTCCTGCAACGCCTCGATGTAATCCAGTTCGCTGCCGGTGACATAGAGCGCGCTCTTGGGGTCCACCACCACGCGCACGCCGCCGCTTTCGACCAGGATGTCGCGGCTGGCCGGGCCGTCCTGCAAATCCATTTTGTATTGCAGCCCGGAGCAGCCGCCGCCTACCACCGCCACGCGCAGCACGCCGGCGGGCCGGCCCTGCTTCGTGAGCAGCGTGGCCACTTTATTGGCGGCGCTGGCCGTGAGTTTGACGAGCCGCTCGTCGCCGGTGCGGAAATTCGGCGCGGCGGTTGGTTTGCTGGCAAGGTTGGCAATCATTTTTAACTTGCCGCAAGGTAGCCGCCTTTCCCGTCAGCGTCAACGTGCCGAAAAATGCCGCGCGACCAATTGCTTCAATATCCGTGTTTATCTGTGCCCATCCGTGGTTTATTCTTCGCGCGTGAAATTGATTTCCTGGAACGTCAACGGCCTCCGCGCCGTCCTGAAGAAAAACTTTCTCGAATTTCTCGCCACCGAGCAGCCTGACATTCTTTGCCTGCAGGAAACCAAATGCACGCCCGATCAAGTGGAACCGCTCTGGCCCGCCAGCTACGCGACGTTTTGGAATTGCGCCGAGAAGAAAGGCTATTCCGGCACCGCCATTTTCACGAAAGCGCGCCCGTTGAAGGTCACGCCCCACGTGGGCATTGTCGAACACGACCGGGAAGGCCGTGTGTTGACCGCCGAATATAAAGAGTTTTTTCTGGTTAACGTTTATACGCCCAACTCCAAGCGTGAGCTGGAGCGGCTGCCTTACCGCCAGGTCTGGGATAAAGATTTTCTCGCCTACTTGAAAAAGTTGGAAAAGCAGAAGCCCGTGATTTTCTGCGGCGACCTCAACGTGGCGCATACGGAAATTGACCTGGCGAATCCCAAGGCCAATGTTCGCAACCACGGTTTCACCATCGAGGAGCGCAGCGGCTTTACTGCGTTCGTGAACGCCGGCTTTGTGGACACCTTTCGCGAGTTTGAAACGGGCGGGGGGCATTACTCCTGGTGGAGCCCGATGTCCGGTGCGCGGTCGCGGAACGTCGGCTGGCGCATTGATTATTTTCTTATTTCCAAATCGCTGCGCCCGCAATTGAAAAAAGCCTTCATTCGGCCCGCTGTTTTGGGCAGCGACCATTGCCCGGTGGGGATCGAACTCGCCTGATTATTTGGCGTCCACCTCGCGGCGGTGCAGCCACTGCTCCCCGAGTTCGCTCAAGGTCTTCGCCTTGAGGATGCGTTCCGCCAGCGGGAACACGATCCGTTCCTCCTTGTCAAAATGCTTGCGCGACGCGGCGATCGCATTGAGCAGGATTTTTTTTGCGTCCTTGAGCGTGCGGGCCTTCTGCACGTCGGCCAGCGCCGCCTCAATATGCTCGTGCTCGTCGTGAAACGTTTCTTTCTGTCCCATCTGGTCGAAGTAAGGTTCGAGGGGTTCGATGAACAGGTCGTCCTCGGTCTTGGAATGTGGCCCGTGCAGTTTTTCCACCAGGATGGCCAGGCCTTTTAATTCAGCCAGGGTCTTGACGTGTGGCGCGGTCGCCTCGATATGATCGAATAGGTTGTGAAACACGGCGTGTTCCGCGCGCAGGACGTCGGTGATTTTCATGCTTGCTGCCAGCTTGCGGAAGCGCCCATTTTGATGCAAGCGCAAATCCATTTGCCGTCCCCGCCGTCCCCCGGTAAATCCACCGGCCTGAACGCGCCCAAAGACGAATTGCTCCGGGCGATTACACTGGCCCAGTCTTACTCCCTCTCCTCGCCTAACGAGGAGAGGGTCGGGGTGAGGAGCCTCAATTTGTTGGAAGTTTAATCCGCCTCAAATCCGGCGGAACAAATCTTTGCGCCTCCGCATTTTTCATCACGCGTACGCAGCCTGACCTTTGCTGGACGACATTCCATATTTCCAACAGGCAGCCTTCTTGGTTCGCGCGCCATTGCCGATTCCAAAAATCGTAGCGTCGCAATGCCTTTTTCCGCTAGAAATTTTTCCCGCTCGACGTCGCTCAGCCTGCCATCGGGATGTCCGTGTTGCGAGCCGTCCAGTTCTACGGCCAGCTTTGCGTCCGCGCAGTAGAAATCCAAAATATAATCCCCGACCGAGTGCTGCCGCCGGAATTTGAAACCGGCAAAACGTCGTCCGCGCAATGCCCGCCAGAGCACCTTTTCGTCATCCGTCTGCTTGCGGCGCAGCTCCCGGGCAATGTTTTTGAGGCTCACGTCGGAATATTGTTCTTTGCGTGAAAATTTTCAAGCCCGCGACCGCATCCACTCCCTCTCCTCGCCCAACGAGGAGAGGGCCGGGGGTGAGGAGTCATTTTCTTTCAAAATTAAACCCCTCACCATCAATCCCTGCTTGGTGGGGAAGGCATCTCGCGCCGGCCGGCTCGACCGCGTCGCCGATGACCCGCGCGCGGAACTGGCCGCCATCGAAGCTGAATTAACCACGGCTGAACACCGATGAGCACGGAATCAATCTGTGTTTCATCTGTGGCTAAATACTCAGCGCCTCCGCGTCTCTGCGGTTAAGAATAATTCTCCATCCCCGCGCACGAGCAGACCGGGTTGCGGTCGCCGAAGACGTTGTCCACGCGGCTGACGTGCGGCCAGAACTTGTAGTCGTGCAAACTCTTCGCCGGAAACGCCGCCTGTTCGCGCGAATACGGCCGGTTCCAATGGTCGCTGGCGATTTGGTCCGCCGTGTGCGGGGCGTTTTTGAGCGGGTTGTTCTTCGCGTCGGCGGTGCCGTTTTCCACGGCGGTCATTTCCGCATGGATGGCGATCATCGCGTCGCAGAAACGGTCCAGTTCGGACTTCGATTCGCTTTCGGTCGGCTCGACCATGAGCGTGCCGGCGACCGGCCACGAGAGGGTCGGCGCGTGAAAACCATAATCCATCAGCCGCTTCGCCACGTCCTCGGCGGTGGTGGCGTGGAACGCGCGCAAGTCCAGGATGCATTCGTGCGCGACGAGGCCGTTGCTGCGGTAAAGGGTCGGAAAATGATTTTCCAGCCGCTTGGAAATGTAATTCGCATTCAGGATGGCAAACTTGGTCGCCTCGGTCAGACCGTCCGCGCCCATCATCGCAATATACATCCACGAAATCGGCAGGATGCTCGCGCTGCCCCACGGCGCGGCGCTGACCGGGCCGATGTGCTGTTTGGAATGATCTTCCACCAGGCGCGCGGTGAACACGGGATGGCTCGGCAGAAAGTGAACCAGATGTTTCGCCACGCCAATTGGCCCGACGCCCGGACCGCCGCCGCCGTGCGGAATGCAAAACGTCTTATGCAGGTTCAAATGGCACACGTCCGCGCCGATGAAGCCGGGCGAAGTCAACCCGACCTGCGCGTTCATGTTCGCGCCGTCCATGTAAACCTGCCCGCCATTGGCGTGGATGATTTCTGAAATGTCGCGGATGGTTTCCTCGAACACGCCGTGCGTGCTGGGATAAGTGATCATCAGGCACGAGAGTTCCGCCTGGTGCGCCTCGGCTTTGGCGCGGAGATCGGCCACGTCAATGTTGCCGTTCGGGTCGCAGGCGACGGCGACGACCTTCATGCCGGCCATGACCGCGCTGGCGGGATTCGTGCCGTGCGCGGAAGTCGGAATCAAACAGACATTGCGATGCGCCTCGCCGCGCGCTTCGTGATACGCGCGGATGACGAGCAAACCGGCATATTCGCCCTGCGATCCGGCATTCGGCTGCAACGAAATTCCGGCAAAACCGGTGATTTCCGCCAGCCAGTCTTCGAGGAGTTGAAAAAGAATCTGGTAGCCCCGCGCCTGCGCCAGCGGCGCGAACGGATGAATCTTCGCAAACTCTGGCCAGGAAACGGGAAACATTTCCGCCGCCGCATTGAGCTTCATCGTGCACGAGCCAAGCGGAATCATCGAGGCCGTGAGCGAGAGGTCGCGCGCTTCCAGCCGCTTGATGTAGCGGAGCATCTCGGTCTCGCTGTGATAGCGGTTGAAGGCGGCGTGCTGGAGAAATGTCGATTGCCGATTGATAAATAACGAACCGACCGGGGCCGTGTCCGTCCCATTAGCACCGGGCTTTAGCCCGGTGTTTGTCGCGGCGTGAGGGGAAACCGTTTCAACGGTTTTCTGGGCGAGTTCGGCTACAGTAAAACTTACTGCCCGGTCGCCATTAAAAATTTGCCAGATTTCGGCGAGGTCGCTGGCGTTGGTGGTTTCGTCAATCGAAATACCGATGGCCTTGTCGTCAATCACGCGGAAATTCATCTGATGCGCCTCGCCGATCTTCAAAATGTCAGCGGCACATTTGCCGGCGAGTTCTACGCGCAGCGTGTCAAAATAATTTTGCGCGGAAACCTTGTGCCCGAGTTTCGTCAGGCCGGCGGCGAGAATTTGTGTCAGCCCATGGACGCGCTGCGCGATTTTCTTCAAACCCTCCGGCCCGTGATAGCAGGCGTAAAGCGACGCCATGTTGGCCAGCAAGGCCTGCGCGGTGCAGATGTTGCTCGTGGCTTTTTCGCGGCGGATGTGCTGCTCGCGCGTGCCGAGCGCGAGGCGCAGCGCCGGCTTGCCGCGCGAATCTTTGGAGACGCCGACGATGCGGCCGGGCATCTGGCGCTTGAACTCATCGCGCGTGGCGAAAAAGGCCGCGTGCGGTCCGCCGTAGCCGAGCGGCACGCCGAAGCGCTGCGCGCTGCCGATGGCGATGTCCGCGCCGAATTCGCCCGGCGGCTGGATGAGCGTGAGCGCCAGCAAATCGGTGGCGACCGTGAGCATCGCCCCGGCGGTGTGGGCTTTTTCCGCAAACCCGGAGAAATCATGAATTGCGCCGTAGGTGTCGGGATATTGCACCAGCGCGCCGAAAACTTTTTCGCTGAACGCGAAGGTTTCGTGATTGCCTACGACGATTTCAATTCCCAGCGCCTTCGCCCGGGCCCGAACCACTTCGATGTTTTGCGGATGGCAGTTTTCGGAGACGAAGAAAAGGTTGCGGCCATCTTTGAGCCGGAGCGACATCGTCATGGCTTCGGCGGCGGCGGTGGCTTCGTCGAGCATCGAGGCATTGGCGATGTCGAGGGCGGTGAGGTCGGTCACCACCGTCTGGAAATTCAGCAGCGCTTCGAGCCGGCCCTGGGAAATCTCGGCTTGATAGGGCGTGTATTGCGTATACCAGCCGGGATTTTCGAGGACGCTGCGCTGGATCACCGGCGGCGTAATGGTGTCGTAATAGCCCTGGCCGATGAATGAGCGGAAAACTTTGTTCTCATTGGCGATCCGGCGCAGTTCGGCGAGCGCGTCATGTTCGCTGCGCGCCGCGGGCAGCTTCAAGCTTTTCGGCAGCCGGATTTTTTTTGGCACGGCGGCGTCAATCAGTTCATCCAGATTTTGGTGCCCGAGCAGCGCGAGCATGGCGCCGGTTTCCAGCGCGTTCGGGCCGATGTGACGGCGGACAAATGGGTCGGGAGATTCTAGCAAATTCGGTGTCAAAGACATCCGCCGAAAATAAAGTTCGCGCGGGTAAAAAGCGAGTGGGATTTGTCCCGCCGTGGCTCCCTCTCCGCGTTCGCTTCAGAAGCGAATGGGGAGAGGGCCGGGGTGAGGTGCCGGCTGTTGGGGCGAGTTGCGACTATGTGCATTTGAACCCGCCGCCGCGCTTAAATAATGCTGCGGCTGGTCTTCGACACAGCCGCGCTCCGCCGAATTGGGACACTACCTTGTTTTTAGCCCCGGTTGCCCCGCTGTCCGCCGTTGTTTTCACTTGTGATATCATGGATTCCCACGGAGGTCGCTCTTGAGCGGACCTGGCTTTGGGTTGTGTCCGCAATCTAACACGGTGTCACCCTGCGGGCGTTGCGACCGATTTTGCTTTCGTGTGGTTCGTGTCTTTCGCGGTTAAAATCCGCTCCAAACTGTAATGGGTGACCCTTTTACGATGCCGGCGATGCTGCGCGGCGTGACGAGTTCCAAAATTTCATCCAATGCCTCGAACGACAGGTCCGGCGCGACTTTGACGAGAATCGGTTTGCGCGTGGAATTGAGGGATTGCAACGCGGCAAAGATTTCATCCAGCGCCGCCTTGTCCTGCAACTGCCGCAAATTCGGCGTGTTCGGCGAACTGACGTTGACGACAAAAAAATCCGCGAGGTCGCGCAGTTCGCGAAAGGAATTCGCGTAATCTTCCGCCGCTTTTTCCAGCGGCGTGGTTTTGGATTTGCCGAGGTTCGCGCCAACGGGATTACTCGGCCATTGGCGTCTGGTTTTCCATTCGCGCAATTTCCCCGCGAAGGTCGGCGCGCCGGGATTGTTGAAGCCCATGCGGTTGATGACCGCCTCGGCGGGAATCGCGCGGAACATTCGCGGCGGCGGGTTGCCGGGCTGCGCGTGCCACGTCACGCCGCCGAGTTCCACATGGCCGAAGCCAAGTTTTTCCCAGCCGGGAACGGCATAAGCAAATTTGTCCATGCCCGTCGCGAGGCTGACGGGTTGGGAAACGTGAGGCCGAACAATTCCACCGGCAACGGCGGCGCGGCGAACAGCGATTCCACGATTAACCCCGCGAACGGCGTCCGACACGCCACGCCCAACGCGTGAACGGCGTGGTTGTGCGCGCGCTCGGAATCCTGCTTGAACAGCAGCGGACGAAGAATTTTTTTTAGTGGAGCCAGCCCATGAAGGCCAGAGCTTAATTTCTGCGCCGCCGCAAGGAAATGTTTTTCGCAGTCGCGCTCCCAGACTATTGCTTCACGGCGCGGTAGAACCGCTTCACCTGCCGCGCCGGAGTTGGATCGGGGAACAGATACGGACTGCTCGGCAAAGCGAAGTTCGTGATGGTGTTCCAGTTCGTCGGCGAGCCGAGGTCTTCCGAATAATCCACGCGATACGTTGCGCCGATGGGTCCGTAGATGTGGAGAACCGGATGGATGTCCAGACCGAGCAAGGTCAAAGTTCCCGCTGAACTGGTCACACAGTCCGCAGCGTTGCAGATAATCACCGTGTAACTACCCGCATTTGTTCCATCCGCGTTCGGCACGTTGTAGGAAGATGCGTTCGCGCCGGGAATATTCACACCGTTCAACTGCCATTGATACGTGAACGGCGGCGTGCCGAGCGCCCCCACGGTAAAGGTCGCGCTGCCGCCGGGCGCGGCCACGACATTGCCCGGCGCGACGAGAATGGACGGCGGCGTGGCGACGCCCGTGACCGTGGCCGTGCAGGTATTTGTATTGCCAGCCGTGTCATATGCAAACAAGGTTACGGTGGTGGCCCCGATACCGATGACGGTTCCCGGCGCAGGTGATTGACTGACGGTGACGCTGCTGCCGCAATCCGTCGCGACGATTTGACCGCGCAAATCTGGCAACGTGGTCGTAGCAAAGTTGCCGAGGGCAATCGTCATGTTCGTGGCGCAGGTGAGAATGTTCGGCGGCGTCACATCCAGCACCGTCAGGTTTAGGTTGGTGCTTGCCACGTTGTTCGATCCATCCGTAACCGAGAGGGTGATGAGAGTGCTGCCCAAGCCGACCACCGTTCCTGGAGCGGGCGTTTGCCCGATGCTCTGCACATAGCCACTGCAATCCACCCACCCCACACTGCCGCGAAAATCCGGCACGGTGGCCTGACAGCTCGCATTGGCATTGGTGGTTTGATTGCTTGGCACAAGAAGAGAAATCGTCGGCGGGGTGGTATCCAACACTGTGACGGTGGCTACGCTGCTGGTGATGCTACCAAAATTGTTGGAAACTATGACATTGTAAGCTCCGGCGAAACCGGGCCCCAGGGTCAGCGGATAAACCGTGTTCGTGGCTCCGCTAATTGGTGTGCCCGCCTTGAGCCATTGATAAGCAAGCGGTGCGTTACCACTGGCTTGCACAGACAGATTGGTAACGGTTCCACATTCCGCCGTCACGTCGGCAGGTTGGGTGACGATGGTTGGCGCATAACGCAGCCGATATATCACGCCCGAATTATTCGTCCCACCATCGTAGGTTGTGCCATACGCATAACCATCGCTGGCGAACAATAGCTTGGATGCCGGATGCGAACCATTCGTGCCGTTGAAACTTAACAGCGTGGTCAGCACGCCGTTGGTGCTGAACTTGAAAACGGTGCCAAGGTCGTAATCGCCGCCTTGATCCGTCACGCCATACAGGTTTCCATCCGGCCCAAAAATTACGGACAGCGGATATTTCCCGTTGCCGCCAGAGAAGTCAAAAAGCTTGGTCAGAACCCCGCTCGTCGTTGTCTTGTAGATGGTGCCATACGCCGAATTGCCCCCCAACCGACCGCAGCCATAGAGAAAACCATCGCTTCCAAAGACGACGCCGGACAAGGGATTTCTGCCGGTGGCAACATTCATGAACGAAGTCAAAAAGGTTGGCGAACCCACGTTGGTGCTGGCTTTGAAAACTGTGCCGTCACCGCTATTACCACCAAAGCGCGTTGTCAAATAGAGCGCGCCGTCGCCACCCTGCACCGGCGAGGCGTAAGGATTTGCGCCTGCCGTTCCGGGCAGCGATAACAACGTGGTCAACGCCCCATTGGTTGTCACCTTGAACAACGTGCCGTTGTCCGATGTGCCGCCAGCGTAAGTTGTGCCGTAGAAGTTGCCGTCACTAGAAAGCATAAGTTCCGTAAGCGGCGTATATCCATTCGGACCGGTCGTAGCGGAGCTGTTAAAATTGGTGATGGCCGTAAGCGTGCCGTTGGTGGTGGCGCGAAACACCGTGCCGCCGTTGTTGAGGATTCCACCGTTCACCGCCAAGCCGTAGAGATTTCCATCCGGTCCCAGCGTGAGCGAACGTGGAAATTTGCCCGCGGTGCTCGTGAATGGTGCGAGCGTGGTGAATGTCCCGCTTGAAGTGAACTTGAATAAGGTGCCGACTCCATTCGCCCCGCCGCTTTCCGTGGTGCCATAGAAAGTTCCCGGTGTAACTTCCACCAAAGTGGCGAACGAGTTGGTGCCCAATGCCCCGCCAAAGCTTTTGACAACTTCCATTACGTTCAATGCCGCCACACTGCTCGTCACGCTGCCGTAGCTGTTGGTGATGACGACGCTGTAATTTCCACCTTGATTGGAATACGTCACGTTAGAAACTGTCAGTGAACTGCCGGTTGCGCCGGTGATGGCCACGCCGTTGAGATACCACTGATAACCATACGGCGGTGTGCCGGAAGCGGTGACGGTGAAGATGGCGTTGCTGCTCGCAACGACGGTTTGATTTTGCACTTGGGCGGTGATGGCCGGCGGAACGTTGTTGTTGTAGCGCACCACGGCGAAGTCATAGTTCGCGCCGTTGAAGGAATAGCCCGCAACCACGATTTTTCCATCGTTCTGGATAGCCAATCCGAAAGCCGTGTCGTCGGTGCCGCCAATGATGGTGGTTATTTTGCCTCCGAAGCCTAAGGACGAATCCAAACTGCCGTCGGAGTTGAAACGGGTCAGGGCGAAATAATCGTAGGTCAATCCCGCGACGACGATTTTGCCGTCGCTTTGCACCTTGATTTCAAATCCATAATCATTGGTGCCATTGAAGTCAGCGGAGGCTTTGCCCGTGCCGTTGAAGGTCGTGTCCAATACGCCATTCGTGGTGTAGCGCACCGCCGCAAAGTCGTAATTGGTGCCGTTGTAAGAACGGCCTCCGGCCACAATCTTTCCATCGCTCTGCAAGGCCACACCGTAGGCATATCCATGACCACTGCCGATAGGGGTGATCACCTTACCCGTGCCGTTGAAAGCGGTGTCCAAAATTCCGTTCGCGGTGAAGCGTGCCAAAGCAAAGTCGTAGAAGCCGCCGTTAGACGAACGACCCGCGATGACAATTTTTCCATCGCTTTGCACCTGCACGCCGTAGGCTTGATCATCGCCGTTGCCGACGGGAGTGGTCGCGTGTCCCGTGCTGTTGAAGGTCGTGTCAAACGTCCCGTTCGTCAGGAAACGCGCCACCGCGAAATCATAGTCGCTTCCGTTGTAGGAAAAACCCGCCACCACAATTTTCCCATCGTTTTGAATCGTCAGCTTCTCGCCCACGTCGCTACCGGTGCCGATGGCGGCAAATACTTTGCCGCCCGTGCCAAAAGTGCTGTCGAGCACGCCATTCGTGGTGTAGCGTGCCAGCAGGAAATTATCTTTCCCCAGACCAGTGATACCGCCTGAAACTACAATCTTGCCGTCCGATTGCAGTGCCACGCCATAGATACTTTCCTGACCGCCAAAGTCGGAAGTGACTTTTCCCGTGCCGTTGAACGTCGTGTCTAGCGTGCCGTTGGTGTTATAGCGCGCCACCGCGACATCAATGTTGGCTCCATTATTGGCACTGCCAGCCACCACGATTTTTCCATCCGCTTGAATCGCCACCGAATAGCCGAAATCATCCGCGCTGCCGATGCCGGTGGTGACCTTGCCCGTGCCGTTAAAGGTCAAATCCAGCGGATCAATGATCAACTGCGCCACACTGCTCGTCACGCTGCCGTAGCTGTTGGTGATGATGACTTGATAATTGCCCGCGCTGGCATACGTCACATTGGAAACCGTGAGTGAACTATTTGTGCCGCCGGAAACGGGCGAGCCGTTGAGGAGCCATTGGTAGGTGAAGGGCGGCGTGCCCACCGTGAAGACATTGAGCGTGGCGTTGCTCGTGAGCGCAACGGTCTGGTTGGCGGGCTGGGCACTGATTTGCGGCGGTTGCAGGCGGCGGGATGATGACGCTGGGGCTAGGGATGCCGTTGACGAACATCGTCGCCAGCGTCCAGCCGGCGGGCAAGTTGGTGACGGCGGTGGAAGTATAGAAATTGGTGCTCCAGATGGTGGCGTTCAGGAAAATGGTCTGGCCGTTTTCTAGGCTGCGGATTTGCACCACCGGATTGTCGCTCGGCGAATTTTGAAAGACTGTGCTACCTGAAGCACTGGATAGTCCGCGGAACTGCGTGCCGGCGAGGGACAAGCTGTTGCCGAAAATGAGGGGTGAGGTGAATGTGTTGATTTGGGGCTGCGTGGAGGAACTAAAACCAAGACCAACTTCATATATTTCAGCAGTGGCCAGCGTGCCGACACTATTAAATCCACCCGCAAAGAGCACTTTCCCATTTGGCAGCAACGTGGCCGTATGCGTGTCGTGGGCAGTGTTCATGCTTGCGCCGGCACTGGCCCAAGTGCTTGTCGCCGGATCATATATTTCCGCACTGGAAAAATAGGTGCTGCCATTATTACCACCAGTGATAAGCACTTTGCCATTAGACAGCAAGGTTGCCGTGTGTTCGTTGCGAGCGGCAATTAAAGAGCCGGTTGTCGTCCAAGTTCCTGCGGTTGGGTCATACAATTCAGAACTGGCGATTGAACTTATCCCATTATAGCCACCAGCAACGAGCACCTTGCCGTTGGGTAGCAAAGTTGCCGTATGGCTGTCGCGACCAGCACTCATAGAACCGGTAGTAGTTGTCCAAATGCCGGTAGCTGGGTCATACAGCTCCGAGCTCGCCCGATAACTGCCACTGCCAAAACCGCCAGTGACTAACACCTTGCCATTGGGTAGCAGCGTGGCCGTATGATTGCCACGCACGGCATTCATGTTTCCAGTATTTGTCCAAGTCCCAGTAACAGGGTCATACAATTCGGCACTAGCACTGTAGCCGCTATTACTTAGCCCGCCGGTGACGAGCACTTTCCCGTTGGTAAGCAGCGTGGCCGTATGCGCATGGCGTGCTACGTTCAAACTGCCAGTATTGGTCCAAGTGCCGGTGGCCGAATCGTATAATTCCACATTCGCCAGTGAAGTGCTGCCAGTATAACCACCGATAACCAACACTTGCCCATTAGGCAGCAAAGTTGCGGCCCCATAATACTGAGCGACACCCAGTGGTCCAGTTGGCGTCCATGCTCCCGAAGCTGGGTCAAAAAGTTCGGCGCTCGCAAGCGGTGCACTGCCAGTATAGCCACCCGCAACGAGCACTTTGCCGTTAGCCAGTAATGTCGCTGTATGGACATACCGCGCTGCGTTCAACGACCCTGTTCCAGCAAAAAAAAAGTTCCCGTGGCGTAATCATAAAGTTCCACGCTGGACAGAACCGCGCCGCCCGTGGTCTCACCGCCGGTGATTAGCACTTTTCCATTCGCCAGCAAGGTCGCTGGGTGCGCGTAGCGGGCGGTGTTCAGGCTAATCGTAGTTGTCCAAGTTGCGGCAGCGGGGTCGTAAATTTCCGAACTGGCCAGATAGGCACCATTGTAACCGCCCGTTGCCAGCACCTTGCCGTTTGGCAAAAGCGTCGCCGAAGCATTGCGACGGGCGGTGTTGAGCGCGCCGGTGGGTGTCCAATTTCCAGTGGCCGGGTCAAAAATCTCCGAACTGGTCAGCACGGTATTGGCATTGTCGCGTCCGCCTGCTACCAGCACCTTGCCATTGGGCAGCAACACGGCCAGTAGTGAACTGCGCGCGGTGCTCATCGAGTTGGTGGTCATCCACGTCCCCGTGGCGGGATCAAAAATCTCCACGCTGGCCAACGTGTTACCACTGGCGTCCTGTCCCCCGCAGACCAACACTTTGCCGTTGGGTAAAAGAGTCGCGGTGTGCAGACGGCGGGCGGTGGTCAAGTTGCCGGTAAGACTCCAGATTCCGGTTGCTGGGTCATAAACTTCCGCGCCGGCCAGCGCACCGGTATCATCATTGCCGCCGCAAGCCAGCACTTTGCCATTCGGCAGCAAGGTCGCCGTCCGATTCGCGCCATTGGTGTGCATGGTGCCGGTGGTTGTCCAAGTGCCAAGGACCGGGTCATACAATTCCGCGCTGCCCAAGGGAACGCCATTGTAACCCGCCGCTACCAGCACCTTGCCGTTGAGCAGCAATGTAGCCGTGTGCCCATAGCGAGCAGCGGACATCGGGCTAGTTGCAGTCATTGTTCCCGTGACTGGGTCAAACAGCACCGCACTAGCCAGAGCGCTGCCGCTGGTGCCGCCCGCAATCAACACCTTGCCATTCGGCAGCAAAGTGTCCGTGTGATACTCGCGCGCGTTGCTCATGGCGGCGACAGTGATTGAGCGGGGCGTGGCGAGCGCAAGCGTGGCCACGCTGCTGGTCACACTGCCAACGTAATTCGATACGATCACGTCGTAATTGCCGACGTTCGCGGGTGTGGCAATGAAGCTGTAAGTGCTGCCCGTCGCGCCCCCGATGACCGCACCGTTGAAACGCCATTGATACGTCGGCGCAGGATTACCGCTGGCTGTGACACTAAAGCTGGCGGTGGTGTTGGTGAAAGGAACAGCGTCGATTGGCTGCGCTGTGATGACTGGCGCACTGGCAATGCTTAACGCCGCTAGGCTGCTCGTCACGCTGCCGTAGCTGTTGGTAATGATGACCGAGTAATTGCCCACGCTGGCAAGGCTGGCGTTGGAAACCGTGAGTGAACTATTCGTGCCACCTGAAATGCCCGTGCCGTTGAAAATCCATTGGTAAGCCAGCGGAGCCGCACCGGAAGCCGTGACCGAGAAGGTGGCGTTGCTGGTGAGGACGACGGTTTGGTTCGCGGGTTGGGTGGTGATGGCGGGAGGAATTGCGATACCAAGGTAAGCAATGATATTTGCGGTAAGATTAGACGACTGGAGTTGAGGGGAGTGAAAATAATCCAGTGTCATGCCGCCAAAAAGCATCCTGCCAGCACCATAGCTTTTCTCTCCAAGGATGACGGCTCCTCCAGTCTGGTTGGTAATCAGCGCGGTAAGATTGCCGCCTTGAACATAAGCGTGGGCAAAGTAAACGCCTGTCCACGATGTTCCCACTGGTAAATAGGGAGTGTTAAAAATCGGATGACTAACAACTGCGCACATTCCGGTATTGGCAGCAGTCGAATAGTCATTTGAAAAAACAAGTGAAACACCAAACCCCAGATACTGATTTCCACCTTGGTTTGGTGCGGAATTGACGAATAGATTGCCACCACCCGCCACCCAGTTGGATATGGAAGTCAGGTTGTTGGTCAAAAATAAACCCATGACCAGAGCATTTTTGTCGCTGCCCTCGATAAAAATGAACCTGTTGGTTGTTGAAAACAGCGATGAGGTGTTGACCGTTTCATAACGCCAATCTAGCCAGTTGCCTACTCCCATTACTCGATTCATCGCTTGCTCATCACTGGTTATCCCCCAAGGGTCGCCAACGGTAGAGCGCAAAAATACAGGGGCGGCGAGAGCCTGTATCTGCACAATGACAGATAGCAGCAGCGCGGTTTGGAAAAAGTTCCGTTGGGTTTTCATAAAAGAATAAGGCATAGCCGGGGATGGTTGGTTGGGTTTGGGTTCACCTCGCTTGGACGGTGATGTTCTGATGCGCGAATTAAACCTTTTTTGTCTGCGATGGGTCAAGATTTGATTTGTGGATTGTGGTCTTGCCCCCTCAACCGTCTTGCAGACACCTTCTCCCCCACGAGGGAGAAGGCCGGGTTGAGGGGGCGGTTATTCACGGCACAACAATCTGCACCGTAATACTCGGCTGCGCTTCGCCGGCGTCGTTGGCGGACACGATGCGGATAAGAGCCGCCACGTTTTTTACGTGGCGGCGCGGTCTAGATTTTTGGTTAAGTAACAATTTGGATGGGCAGAGAAATCTTGGTGTTGTCGGGCAACTCGATTAACACCGTTGTTTTGCCACCATGAAATGGTTCTTCATAGGCTGCCACCGGAATGGGATGAATAATCATCAGGCATTTTGTCCCTTGCACATCCCAGACGAGTTTCAAGGCAACCGTTTCAGGTGTCACCACGCTGCCGCTGCCCACAAGATGTGCTTCCTTGTGGCAAGAGTTGGGAGCCAGCACCGAACCACCGCGCACCTGGAGTGTGGGTTTGGCACCGGGTCCCGGCATCGTATTGGCCCACGCGCACCAGCCCGTGGAGTTTTGATATGTATCTGTTGTTTTAATTTGATGTTTTGATTTGGTTTTCGTTTGGTTTGGAACGAAATCATTGTTTCAAGTTTTTCATTGCCCGCTCATAGGCACAGCGCCAGACCGGGATGGGATAGACGGCTTCAAAGCACTCGTAGCCGTATTTGACCGATTCCAGCGCCTCCGGAAACTTTTCCACCGATTCCGCAATCATGTGGTTCACCAGCTTGGCGTGCTTGATGTCCTCCGTGGAATGAAACTCCACATATTCAAGCGTGTTCTCCTTCATCCCCTTTTCGCGCAACTGCGTCTTGACCAACCCGGTCACGGTCGGGGTCAGGCCCTCGAATAAATACAGCGCGCCGATGTAGGCGAACGGATCGCGCTGGTGCGTGATCATCCACCACATTCCCGCAATGGCGAATGACGGCGGACTCATCCTTTGTTTGCGGGCAAATTCCTCGTTGCCACCCATCCCGACGTAATCGCGCAACGCCATTTCGCCGTGGTCAAACTCATCCGACTGATGGAATAACATGGAACGCACCATGCGGACATCCATCGAGCGCGGCATCTGGCCGATGGACGCGATGGCGGCCTCGATGACGTGCGGCTGGTATCCGACGATCTCCAGATAAATATCCTTCATGATCGCTTGCACCACAGCGGGCGGCGTCTTGGGGTCGATTACCGTTTTCCAGAATTCTTCGTGCTGGATGCGGGCGAGTAATTTCGCCACGCGACTTTCCAACCATTCGACGATTTCGGGTTTCGTTCCGCCAGTGGCGGATTCAGTCAATTCGGTTGTAGGTTCCAGGGTGTCTGTGCTCATGCTTTGGTTTGTGCGGTTAGTTTTGCGGTTTGTCTTTGTGCGTTCCATTCCTCCAAAACTGGCAGGATGGGAGAATTGATCTGTTGAAAATGGTAATAATCATAGAGGTCGAGCTTCATGACGGTGACGGCACCGTATTCCGGGTGAATCAAGTCATCCCGAAACACCCGGTAGCCAAGTCCGGTGAAGAGGGGTATGAGGTGGGCATTGCAATCTATTACGTCGGTAGTAATGCCGCGCTCCAGTGCAAAGCGATATAGGGCATTGAAAAGTCGTACCCCCAATGTTCCCCTGCGGAAACGCGGATGAATCATCAGCCGAGTAGTGATGGACGTGTGTTGTTGAACGGCGTCCGGTAACCGCCCAATGTGATACAAGTCAAAATACTCGCCAAAGTCCGTTTCCCGCAGAAAGTTGATCCGCAACGTGCCGACCAATTCCGCGCTGTCCCACGCCGCCACCACATACGAGCCGGGATCCAGTGGGTCGCAAATGCGTTTGGCCGCATGGTCAGCATATTTCTGTTTACGATTCATCTCCTCGACGTAAATTATATAACGAAACCGGTAGACGGCTTCTAGTTCCTCCGGCGTTGATGCAAGGCGGATGTTCATGGTTTTAACATAAAAGTTTACGGATGACTAAAATGCCCAGAAGCACCGCAAAGCCGCTGGTGATGGCGATGATGGTTTGGTGGTTCATTTTGAGAATGGATGGACCCTTGGCGGGTGGCAGCAATGCCACCCGCCATCCCCACAGGCAAACCTAAGACAGCGTTAGAATTAACTCTGCCCACCCCGGTTTTGCCTGAAAACGCATGGTTTTCGCCCAGCCCAAATCCCTGCTGCCCCGGCACGGCGATTTTTTTGCCCGTCCAGCCAACCGTTCGTCCAAAACAGCGGGTGTTTTTGGAGGTCAAGCCATCTCGTGAGGTGATAAACCCTTTGTTTAATGCTGCCGCGCCGTGTGGCAGGATAAAACAACGGTCGCACCGCGCCACCGGATGGTGTGCCCGGCAGCCAAGGGTCATGTGAAATCGCAGATTCACTCTGCCCTTTTCCAAAAGATTTGCGGGGCAAAGTTACAGGAATAAATACAAATGTTTAGCTAGGCTTAACCAGACGGCGCCAATATGCGGCGGTTCAAACCGGTTATTTGGCCGGCGCGGGCGGATTCGGCGATGAATTTTTGGCGGCGGCCAGGCGTTGCTGCCAGCGGGCAAGCTCGTTGGTGCGGTTCAAGCCCTGGTAGAGTTGGACGAAGCGGGAGCAGAAGTTGAATTCCGAGACGGGGTCAGGGCTGGGTAGAGCTTGCAAGCCAGTCCACCCCTCCAGCAGCAGCGGTTCGGCGTTGGTGTAGTCGCCCTGGCCAAACTGGGCGAGCGCCAACCAGTGGATGGCGTAAAAAAAATGCAGTCCGGCGCGATCGGGCAATTGCCGGGCAAAGAAGAGGTTGGTCTGGAAGGTTTGTTCCGCCTCGGCATACCGGTGCTCATTATAATAAAACTGCCCCAGCACCTGCCGCGTGCCGATGAGCGTGCGGTTTTTCTCGCCAAACAATTTAGTGTTTAGATCCAGGGCTGTTTGCAGCATGGCCGCGCCTTCGGTAAATTTCTTTTCCTGTCCCAGCAAACCTCCCAGGTTTTCGCAGGCATTGGCCACGTCGGGATGCACCGGGCCAAAGAGTTGCCGGCGGAGGGCGAGCGCCTCGCGGTAAAATTGTTCCGCGGCGGCGTATTGCTTTTGGCGGGCCTTGATCTGGCCGAGCTTCACGAGCGTATTGGCCACCAGCGCGTTGGTGCCGCCGGTCAGTTGGCGGCGGATGGCGAGGACATCGGTATAATAGTTTTCCGCGGCGGCAAAATCATTCCGGTCATAGGCGATCAAGCCCATATTGGCGGCAAACTGCGGGTCGCCGCCGGCCCGGATTTGCGGCAGGTTCCGCCGCCGCTCCCTCGCTTCCAAAAAATACTTTTCCGCCTCGTCCAGCTTGCGGCCTCGGTGCAGCGCCAGGCCAAGGGAGTCGAGCAGGTCCGCCGCTTCGGCTGGTTTCAAATCTATGCCGCCGTGGTAAAGGTCAACCGCCTGACGCAACAAAGGTTCCGCCGAGGTGTCCTCGCGCAGGTGCCGGTAAGTTTCGCCGAGGGTAATGAGCAGTTTGATGCGCACATCGGGCTGTTGCGCCAGCTCTGCATTCACGCGAGTTGTGGCTTGGTCGAGAATGCGTTTGAGCAGGGTGATATCCAAGCCTTCGGCCACGGCGGGTTGGGTGCTGCTAAAGATGTCGTCGAGGAACGTGACGACTTGTTGGGTGCGGGCGACTTCTTGCAAGGCGCGCTGCTCCGCGAGTCGCGCCTGATGCGCCTGCCACAAGCTGGCCACCGCGCCGACAATCAAGGCCACGGTCACGGCGGCGGCGGCCGAGACCGCCGCGCGATTGCGCCGGGAAAACTTTTGGAAACGATAGAGCGTGCCGGGAGGACGCGCCATAATAGGCTCATGGTCCAGATGCCGGCGCAAATCATTGACCAATCCGACCGGCGAGGAATAGCGGCGCGTGCGGTCTTTCTCCAGCGCGCACATGACAATCCAATCCATGTCGCCTCGCAACGTATGCACCAGCTTGGGCGGCGCGGTGCCGCGGCAGTTTGCCGCCGTGGTAAGCTTCTCCGCCGCCAGCGTCGCCAGCCGAAAGGATGGCCGGGGCGGTTCCTGCTCGCGAATCAGGCGGCGCATTCCATCCAGTCCGGCGACCGCGAGCTCCTCCGACGAAAATGGAAGCTGGCCGGTGAGCAGTTCATATAGCAGCACGCCGAGGGAATAAACATCACTGCGTGTGTCCACATCCACGGCACCGAGTTCCGCCTGTTCGGGACTCATGTAGGCGGGCGTGCCGATGAATTGTTCAAACGCGGTGTAAATGGTCTGGTCTGCGAGCCGCTGCTGGCCGGTGGCTTTGGCGATGCCGAAATCGATGACCTTGGGCGCAGGCGCACCGTCCAGTTCAGCCACCAGAATGTTGGACGGCTTGAGGTCGCGGTGGATGATGCCCTTGTGATGTGCGTGTTGAATCGCCTCGCACACCTGCATGAAGAGTTCCAGCCGTTGGCGCGTGGAAAGATTTTTCTGGTCGCAATACTGGGTCATGGGCACGCCGTTCACAAACTCCATCACAAAATACGGACGGCCATTGTCCGTCGCCCCCGCGTCCAATACTTTGGCGATGCCGGGATGATCCATGAGCGCCAGCGCCTGCCGCTCCGCCTCAAAACGGGCGATGACGTTTTTGGTATCCATCCCCAGCTTGATGACCTTGAGCGCAACTTGCCGGCGGACTGGTTGAAGTTGTTCCGCCAGATAAACCGTGCCACAGCCGCCTTCGCCCAACCGGCGGAGAATCTTAAAGTTCGTTAGCGCGGGCGCATCCGCCGGACAGTCAGGTGCGGTGGCTTCTGATACCTCGTCAGCGCCAGATGCCAATGCCAGCTTGAGCAGGCACTGCGGGCAGTGACCGCCGGGAGCATTTTCCGGCAGCGGCGTGCCGCAGCTTGAACAGGTTCGAGACATGGCGCTGGTCTGCGTATGATTCAAAAGTTAATCCGCCCCAAAGTTACAAACTCAATGGGAAATCGCCGCAAATAGGTTGCGGATTTCCTCCTCCACTTGGTCGGGCGATGCCACCGTGTGCGCGATCTGCCGGCGCAACAATTCGCCAAACCGCCGGCGCAAGCGGTGCAAGGCCGTCTTGAGCGCGCCTTCGGTCATGTTCAATTGCCGGGCGGCATCTGCGTAAAAACCGGCCGGCGGCTCATCGGTTAGATGGGCTTCCAGACGGTTGAACATGTCCCGGCGGCCTTCGGTGCCGTATTCCTGCCGCAACCGCTCCAAGACCTGTTCGATTAGGACGAAGGCCCAGCGGCGCTCAAATAATTTTTCCGGCGTGGCCTCGTCCGCCGGTTCATTGCGATACAATTCCTCGGCCAGCGATTCATCCCACGAGATAATCTGATGTGCGCCACCGCGCTTCTGCGTCTGGCGTTTCTTCCAGTCGTTGATGACAAAATGGTCAAGCGCGGCGAGCAGGAACGAACGGAACCGGCCTTTTTCCCGATTCAGGTTCTTCAACGCATCTTGCTCGAACAAGTGGGCAAAAAAATCCTGGGTCAAATCCTCGGCGGAATGCGCATCATGTCCCCGCCGACGCACAAAGGCATAAAGCGGATACCAGTAGGATTGGCACAGCCGCTCCAAAGCCGGCATGGCTTCCTCCGAATCTGTGCGTCCCGCGTTCACCACGGCGGTCCATTCGGTTGTGGGAAAACTGCTCATATCTGGTTTAAGGCGGGCCAAGCCTCGTCAAATTCTAGAATCATTGCAGTATAAATTTGATGCAAAAATGTTTTGCTCGTGCCGGTTGCAAACATCCGCGTCACGCAGTGTTGATATGACTATTAGGCCGTGCGGATTTCCAAATATTTATGAATTAGTCCCGAATGTCCAAGCCGGCATCTACGTCTGCAATCCCGGTGCTGACGCTTGCCCGGAAGGTAAACGCGACCAAGGCAGGGTAGTCTCCCGTGAGCGTAATGGGTCCTGCCCTAGACACCATCCGTGTTAATCCGTGTCCATCCGGTAAAAATATTTTGCTCTTTCTCGCTTTCCGCTTTTCGTATTCCACTTTTTTTGCGCCTTTTGGCGGTCACCTTGCTGCCCATGTTTCCGCATGGCTCCGCGCCCTTTTCGCCGTCAGAAATTTCCCCGTTTTTTCCATAAAAAATAGTTTTGACAGCCCTGGGTCATCGGCGTAATTTTTTCTTGTCAGCCGCACTGCGGGGCAGTGTGGTGCTGACCGGCAAAAACAATCTCAACCGCTGGCGGTGCTGGCGGGATTCATGGGCGGTGTTCATGGATCAGAGGCTGTGGCTGCTTCCAAAGTTTTGCTTTGGTCCTTCTCCGGTGGAGAGGGGTGTGAGTCAGGCACGCAATTTGTGTGCCTTGGCTTGGACCTGAAACCATCAACCGTCCGCCCACTAAAATTGGCGGACTAGGTCGGGCTAAAAACCCGACTGGAAAGGACCGTATGCACGACGACAATACCGTTCAACGTTTCATCGAACTGCGCGCTCAAGGCTGGAGTTATTCGCGCCTCGTAACCGAACTGAATGTGACCAAGCCCACCCTTATCGCGTGGAGCCGCAAACACCAGTTCTCGATCCAAAACCTCCGGGTCATCGAATTGGAAGCGCTCAGTGAACAATGGCTCGGTTCGGTCGGCGATCGGGCCAAGGTTCTGGGCGAACAATTGCGCCAGGTCGAACACGCGCTCGCCCAGCGCGATGTGGGCGAACTGACCACCCCGCAGCTTCATACCTTGGCCCGCAGCCTTCGCCGGCAGATTGAGCAGACCACCGGCTCGTCTGCCTCGACCGGCTTCACCTTGCCCATTAATGAAATCCCCGCTGATGAATACCATGAACAAGTTCAGGACTGGCGCGGGTAGGGGACGGGTCGGGGGATTTTACCACCCTCAAAAATACAAAAGTGGTAAAGAAAAGGTAAAATTCCGGATGCTCTATCAAGCACTTACAAAAGTTTGCCCGCTGCCTGGTAAAGAAAACGGTAAAGTCATAACCGGCGTAGCTCCTGACGTGCAGAGGCTCAAATATCTCACCTCCGGCGTCAGGTCTTCGCGGTGCATTGCAGTTTAAATTATGGTCAGCCACAAACGGAAACGGTGCCGAACCACCATCCGATCCGTCGGGCGGCGACCGGTTCGCCGCTTGGATCGTCGTTCCTTGCGCGGTCGCCGGCGTGGCCCGGACGATTTGGCCCAGGCTCTCTCCGCCTATGGTCGCGCCCTTCGCGCCCAGCGGCGGCTCGCCCGGCTCGCGCCCTCCTTCTTCGATACTGCCGTCAAGCATCGTGAGGCGGAGAATCGCGCCGAAATCCGTCGCTGGCTGGCGATGTGGGAACCCTTCATTGCCAAAGCCTATGGCGTGGATCCGCAGCCCCCGGACACCACCGACGAACTGCCCCGGCTGCCATCCCCGCGCATCCAGCGGGCCGTGGACCGCAAATTGGCGGAGCTTCAGGACTCCATGGCGGCGGCTCACTTCGCCCTGGAACGTTATCGGCAGCGGCAGCCGCATGCATTAATGAGTTTGTGTCGGATGGCTCGTCTGCTGGAGATTGCCTTCGCCTTTAAAAGACTGGCCTGCGGTTTGGATTCCCCCAACCCGCTGCCCGAAAAAATCGTCTATGACTACGAGTTGACCAACCTCAAACGCGGCTATGGTCATCTGCTGAAAGAACCGGCGGTCGCGCCAGCGGTCGTTGTGGAAACCTCTCCTCGGCGGGCCGAGTTCCACGAGGCCCCAAAAGAACCAGCCATCGTCCACGCGGCCCCACCCCCCGTCGTCCCGGTGCCGTCGGTGCCACCTCGCTGCGACGCTTGGAGTCGTTGGGCCCGGCAAATACGAAAAGGCAGCGGAAATGCCTGAGAGCTGGCCAACACAACCGGTTTGGTTGGCAAGCTAAAACTGCCACAACTAATGGTGTTTTCGCCTGAAAAAAACCGCAGTTTCGCATTGTGGATTTTGACGATTTTTGATAATTTTTAGGTATTCGATGTCGCACCATTTTTTACCCGGAATCGCACTATAATTATGTCGAGTATTTCTGATTTGCCTGAAGAACCAACGGCTTCACCCGACAAGATTGCCGATGGCAATTACGACGCTTCCAAGTTGTCTTCCTTGAAAGGCCTTGAAGCCGTTCGCAAGAAGCCCGGCATGTATATCGGCGGCACGGACGAGCGCGCGCTGCATCATTGCGTGAGCGAGGTGCTGGACAATTCAGTGGACGAACATCTCGCCGGCCATTGCGATCGCATTGAGGTGACGATTCATGTGGATGGCTCGATTTCCATCCATGACAACGGGCGCGGCATTCCGGTGGACATCAACCAGGATTCCGGTTTGCCCGGGGTCGAACTGGTTTTGACAACGTTGCATTCCGGCGGCAAATACGGCCAGGGCGGCTATAAATTTTCCGGCGGCACCCACGGCGTCGGCGCCAAATGCGTCAACGCGGTCAGTGAATGGTTCGAGGTCGAGGTCTCGCGCAACGAACAGGTGTACCACATGGAGTTCGAGCGCGGCAAAACGACCAAGAAGCTCGAGGTCATCGGCAAATCCAAAAAGACCGGCACCCTGATCACCTTTCTGCCGGACAAGGAAATTTTTCGCGAGACGGTGGAGTTCAAGACGAACATCATCGCGCAGCGCCTGCGGGAACTGGCGTTTTTGAATTCGGGCCTGGAAATTATTTTTGCGGACGAACGCCAGTCTTCTGCCGAGCCGGAAAAATTTTATTACAAGAACGGCGTCGAGGAATTCGTCAAGCAGCTCAACAAGAGCAAGGAGCCGTTGCATCCCAAGCCGATTTCATTCCGCAAGGAAACGAAGGAAAAGCTGGATGACAAGGAAATCGAAGTCCACGTCGAGGTGGTGCTGCAATATAACGACAGCTACAACGACCAGGTGTTATGCTACACCAACACCATCCATAATCCCGATGGCGGCACGCATTTGAGCGGCTTCCGCAGCGCGGTCACGCGCGCCATCAATCAATACGCGAAGGCGAACGAGTTGTTGAAGGAAAAAGACCCGCAGATCACTGGTGACGACGTGCGCGAAGGTTTGACGGCGGTGATTTCGGTCAAGCACAGCGATCCGAAATTTGAATCGCAGACCAAGGTGAAGCTGCTGTCGCCGGAAGTGGAGCGCATTGTGGGTTCGATCAGCTACGAAGGCCTGATGAGTTATTTCGACGCGAATCCGCCGATTGCCAAGCGCATCGTGGACAAAGGCCTCACCGCCGCCCGCGCCCGCGAGGCCGCGCGCAAGGCGCGCGAAGCGGTCCGCAAATCGGCGCTGACCGGTGGCGGTTTGCCTGGCAAACTGGCGGATTGTTCCGACCGCGATCCGGCGAACACCGAGTTGTATATCGTCGAAGGTGATTCCGCCGGTGGCTCCGCCAAGCAGGGACGCGACCGGAAATTTCAGGCGATTCTGCCGATTCGCGGCAAGCTCATCAACGTCGAGAAGGCGCGGCTGGACAAGGTGCTACAGAACAATGAAATTCGCACGATGATCACGGCCATCGGCACCGGTATCGGCGATGGTGAGGGTGAAGGCGCGTTCAATTTGGAGAAATTGCGCTACCACAAAATCATCATCATGACGGACGCCGACGTGGACGGCTCGCATATCCGCACGCTGCTGCTGACGTTTTTCTACCGGCAGATGCCCCAGCTCGTGAAGCAGGGTTTTGTCTATATCGCGCAACCGCCGCTTTACTCGATCACCCGCAAAAAGAAGACGGATTACATTGACGACGACGTGCAGTTGAACCGGATTCTGTTGCAAAATGGCACGGAGGAAGTGAAGTTGAAAAATCTGGCGGACGGACGCGAATTCACGCCGAAGCAACTTGAGGAAATCCTCACGCTGCTCGAATCGCTCGACAAGCACGCCACCTATATCAAACGGCTGGGCGGCGACTTTGCCAGCTACGTGGACAAACGCGCGGCGGACGGGACGCTGCCGCAATCCATGGTGAAGGTGCGCGACGGGAATGACGACACGGTGCATTATTTCATCACCGGTGAGGAACTGGAGGAATTCAAGCTGGCGAACGGCGACCTGTTTTCCGGCGACACTGAAACGCGCAAGAAAGACGGCCCGACGCGCCGTGCCAAAATTTCCGACCTGCATCTCGAAGGCAAAGCCATCGCGGATCTGCTTGGCAAATTATCCAAGAAAGGTCTCGCGGTGGATCATTACGCGGCGCAGGACCAGCCGCTGTTTGAATTGACCGAGGGCGACGGCGAACGCGCCTCCGTGACGCCGCTGTTTTCAATTCCTGAAATTCTCGACGGCGTGAAAACCGTCGGCAAGAAAGGCATCCAGATGTATCGCTTCAAGGGGCTTGGTGAAATGGATGCCAAGGAGCTTTTTGAGACGACGATGAATCCGGTCAATCGCAAGCTGTTGCGCATCGAGCTGACCGACGCGATTGAGGCTGAGGAAATGTTTGTGCGGCTGATGGGCGATGAGGTGGAGCCGCGCCGGCAATTCATTGAAGACAATGCGCTGAACGTCCGCAATCTTGACGTTTAATCGGACCGCAACAATTTTCCTTAATCCCGCATCATGCCAGACGAAACCGAACCGACGCCGCCCGCACCGCAGCCCCAGCCGAGCGGCGGCGCTTATACGCAGGGCGAAAAAATTTCCAAGATCAACGTCGCGGACGAAATCAAAAATTCGTTCCTCGACTACTCGATGTCCGTGATCATTTCGCGCGCGCTGCCCGACGTGCGCGACGGGCTCAAGCCGTCGCAGCGGCGCATTCTTTACGCGATGGAAAACCTGTCGCTGTTTCCGGGTCGCAAGCACATCAAGTGCGCCAAGATCTGCGGCGATACTTCCGGCAATTATCATCCGCACGGTGAAGCGGTGATTTATCCCACGCTCGTCCACATGGCGCAGCCGTGGGCGATGCGCGAGAAACTCGTGGATGGCAAGGGCAATTTCGGATCCGTCGAAAACGATCCGCCGGCGGCGATGCGTTACACCGAGGCGCGGCTCACGCATCTCGGCGCGGCGCTGATGCAGGACATGGAGAAGGACACGGTGGATTTTGTCCCGAACTACGACGAGCGCCTCACCGAGCCGTCGGTTTTTCCGGCGGCGTTTCCCAATCTGCTCGTCAACGGCGGCACCGGCATCGCGGTCGGCATGGCCACGAACATGGCCCCGCACAATCTCGGCGAAATCGTGGACGGCATTTGCACGCAGATTGACCGGCCCGACATCACGATCCCGGAGCTGATGAAATTCATCAAGGGCCCGGATTTTCCGACCGGCGGATTCCTTTGCGGCGTCGAAGGCATCAAAAATTATTTCACGACCGGCAAGGGCAGCCTCAAGCTGCGCGGTCGTATCGGGGTCGAGGAAATGAAGGGCAACCGCGAACAGCTCGTCATCACGGAGATTCCGTTCAACGTCAATCGCGCCGCGCTCGAAGAACAGATCGCCAACCTTGTCAACGAAAAGATCATCACGGAAATTTCCGCGCTGCGCAATGAGTCGGACGAGCATTGCCGGCTCGTCATCGAGCTGAAGCGCGACGCCACGCCCAAAGTCGTCATCGCCAAACTGTTTCAGCACACGCAGCTGGAGGTTTCGTTCAGTGTCAACTCGCTGGCGATTGATCATGGCCGGCCCAAGACGCTCAATCTCAAGCAAATCATCCAGTGCTACATCGAGCACCGCCGCGAAGTCATTTTGCGCCGTACGCGGTTTGAGCTCCGCAAGGCCGAGGAGCGTGCCGAGCTGCTCGAAGGCTACATCGCCGCGCTGTCGAACCTCGACGAGTTCATCCACATCATCCGCTCCAGCAAGAACCGCGACGAAGCGCGCGTGAAGCTGCTGGCGTTTGAGTGGTCGCGGGCGCAGGTCGAAAAATGGGGCATTCTGATCCGCAGCGAGGAGCGTTTGAATGCGGGTCGTTATTCGCTAACAGAGCGTCAAGTGGATGCCATTTTGGAACTGCGCCTCTATCAATTGACCGGTTTGGAAATTGACAAGATTGACAAGGAATACAAGGCGTTGATCGAAGTCATCAAAGACCTGCTCGACATTCTCGCGAAGGAATCGCGCGTTATGGCCATCATCAAAGCCGAGCTGCAAGCGATCAAGGAAAAGCACGCCACGCCGCGCAAAACGGAAATCGTGCCGGACGAAGGCGAAATCGCCATCGAAGACCTGATCGCGAACGAAGGCGTCATCATTACGCTCACGCACAACGGCCTGCTCAAGCGCACGAACGTCAGCCAGTATCGCGCGCAGCGACGCGGCGGCAAAGGCGTCATCGGCATGACGACCAAAGAAGGCGAGACGCCGGATGACAACGATTTCGTCGAGCATCTGTTCACTGCGAGCACCCATGACTACCTGATGTTCTTCACGAACACCGGTCGCGTGTATGTCGAACGCGTGCATGAAATTCCCGACATGGGCCGCGCCGCGAAAGGCCGGAGCATTGCCAATCTTTTGGAATTGAAGGCCGATGAGAAAATCACCGCGCTCATCCGCATCTTGTCGAAGACTGACGCGGACAAAAGGGATGTGACGTGGTCGCAGTCCGGCGAACTTTTCTTCGCCACGCAGCAGGGCACCGTGAAGAAAACCTCCCTCAACGAATTTTCCAACGTCCGCAAGGGCGGCATCATCGCCATCGGCATCGAGCCGGGTGACGCGCTGATCGAAGTGAAGTTGACGCGCGGCAGCATCGTGGAAAATAACGATGTGAAAGATCCGGGCGACGACGTGGTGTTGATTACGAAAGACGGCATGAGTATTCGCTTCAGCGAAGCTGACGTGCGTTCGATGGGCCGGGGTGCCGGTGGCGTGCGCGGCATTTCTTTGGAGCCGGGGGACGCGCTCGTCGCCGCAACCATTGTGGTTCCCGACGCGGCGTTGCTGGTGGCCGGCGAGAACGGGATTGGCAAACGCACCGGCTTTGATGAATACCGCGTCCAGTCGCGCGGTGGCAAGGGCATCATCACCATGAAGACCGGCGACAAGACCGGCGGCGTGGTGGGCGCGCTCACCGTGCGCGACACTGATGAGATCATGCTCATCACCACCGGCGGTCAGATGGTGCGGATTCCGGTGCAAGGCATCCGCGAGGCCGGCCGCAATACGCAAGGCGTGAAACTGGTGAATCTTGATGCCAGCGACAAGCTCCAGGCCATTGCGCCGGTCATCGGGGAGGACAAGCAGGATGCCGTTGAACCACTGGATCCAAAGCTGGCCAGTTGATTTGTCGCGGTTCTAATGTGTGAATGTTTTTAAAAATATTCTGCTTTCCGCGGGGCTGGGAGCGATGTTTGCCTTGGCCGCATCGGCCCAGACCAACGTCGTCACCGTCACCAATATTATCACCGTCACGGTTCTGGTGACCAATGTCGTGACCGTGACGAATGTGGTGGCCAGCGCGCCGGCTCCGCTGCTGGTGCCCGCCGCCGTGGCTGCACCGGTCAAGGTGGTCAAGCATCCGTGGAACAGTTCCATTTCCGCCGGGTTGACCCTGAACCGCGGCGACAGCGACACGACGCTTTTTTCCGCGGATTATCTGACCGAGAAAAAAACGCCGAAAGACGAATATTCCCTGGGGGCCGGCCTTGCTTATGGCGAACAGGCTTCCCAGGACACCGTCAATAATTACAAGGTGTTTTCCCAGTGGAATCATTTGTTTACTCCGCGTTTCTACGATTATCTGCGGCTGGACGGTTTGCGCGATTACATTGCCGACCTGAATTACCGTCTGACCGTTGGTCCCGGTGTCGGCTATTATCTGCTCAAGAGCACTAACACCACGCTGGCGACGGAAGCCGGCTTCAATTTTGAGGCGCAGAAGCTGGGCGGCCAGGATCAGAATTTTGCCACCCTGCGGCTCGCTGATCGTTTTGAACACAAGTTCAACGACCGGGCGCGCCTCTGGCAGAAGATGGAGATTTTTCCGCAGGTGGACAGGTTTGACAACTATGTCATGAATTTCGAAATCGGCCTGGAGGCCGTGATTTCAAAATCATTCAGCCTGAAAACCGCGCTCGATGATACTTATGACAACCGTCCCGCCGCCAATCATCTGAAGAATAACGCGAAAATCATTGCCGGCGTGGCGTATAAATTTTGATCCCGCCTCCGCAATGTGCCGTTTCCGCCGCCGCTTTGGGCTGCAAAATTCAGGGCGCCAGCCGCTCGACTTTCCACGTGTCATCCGCCTGCCGCGTGTAGCTGAACCGGTCGTGCAGCCGGCTCGGCCGGCCCTGCCAGAATTCGATTCGTTCCGGGCGCAAAATAAAACCGCCCCAGTTCGGCGGCAGCGGAACCTCGGTCGGAAATTTTTTTTCCAGTTCGCGCCATTTCGCCTCCAGCGCGGCGCGGTCGGGAACGGGTTCGCTTTGGTTGGAAGCCCACGCGGCCAGCCGGCTGCCGCGCGGACGGCTCAGGAAATAGTTTTCTGATTCCACTGCCGGCAATTTCGTGACCGTCCCCGCCACACAAACCTGCCGTTCCAGATCCGACCAGAAAAATGTCAGCGCCGCATTGGAATTCGCCGCCAGCTCGCGGCCTTTGCGGCTGTCGTAGTTGGTGAAAAAAATGAAGCCGCGTACGTCCACCGATTTCAGCAGCACCGTCCGCGTCGAGGGTTTCCCATTGTGATCCACCGTCGCGAGGGTCATCGCATTGATGTCGGCCGGGCGATGATTGCGGACAGCGCTCCATAGTTTGTAGAGGGCGATGCCGATTTTACGCCAGCGGCTTTGCGCCTGATCGCCGGTGGCTTCGCGGAACCACGCTTCAAACTGCGCCAGCGGATTCGCCGCCAGCGCGGGCTGGTCGAGCGCGCCGCGTTGGTAATCCTCGCGGAAATCGGACAGGTTCATGTCACATGGTGCGGAAAACGGTCAGGCCGAGGATCAGCACAAACGCCGCGAACGCCAGCCGCACGCCGCTTAACAGCCGCGTGCGCGACTCCGTCGCCGTGGCCCATTCCAAAATGTCTCGCAACCGCCACGGCGTGACGGTGAGCCAGATGCCCATGACCACGAATAGATACGCCCACGCCTGGATAACCTCTACGAACGGTGACTGGCCGAGATGCGGCCGCCCGGTGTCCACCATCAATTTCGCCAGCAGCAGCAGCACCACTGCCAGCCCGCGCACCGCCAGAAAATCGCGGACAAAGACACACGACAGTACGCCGACCGCGATGAAGCCGCCCATCATGTAGGGCTTGAATGCGGAGAAATCCGCGATCGGTTCGTTGTTCACGTTCCAGACGAACCACGCCGTGCCGAGCAGCATCAGCCCCACGCCCGCGGCGAGGTTGCGCGGGAATTTGCGCGCGGCGGCGGCGAGTTGCACCGGCTTGGCGAGGCCATACACCTGTGGCAGACCCACGCCAACGCCGAGCAAAATGGACAAAAGCGACAGTTTCATGTTGGGAAATTAAACCACGAATGCACTCGAATAGACACGAAGAAAAATGTTTCGTTCATGCCAAAATCGCGGGGTCGCCGTAAAGCGTAAAGGAGCCGGTGCGCTCAATTTTCACCTCCATGAGCTGCCCTTGATGGCGGGTGCTCCCGTCGAACAGCACGATGCGGTTGCAGCGCGTGCGCCCGGTGTAGCGTGCCGCATTTTTCTTGCTCGGTCCTTCCACGAGAATTTCCACCTGCCGGCCGATGAAGGCGTCGTATTTGCGCGCGGCGATTTCGTTGACGAGGTTCAACAGCCGTTCGTTGCGTTCCTCGCGGATTTCCTGGGGCACCTGGTCGGGCATCCCGGCGGCGGGCGTGTCGCGGCGCGGCGAGTATTTGAAAATGTAGGCGTTGTCGAACTGCACTTCGCGGCAGAGCGAAAGCGTCAGTTCAAAATCCTCTTCGGTCTCGCCCGGAAAGCCGACGATGATGTCTGTCGTAATGCCGATGCCTGGTTTGGCGCGACGGAGCTTGTCCACAATGGCGAGAAACTTCTCGCGCGCGTAGCCACGGTGCATCAGTTTCAAAATCCGGTCGCTGCCGCTTTGCAGCGGGATGTGCGCGCTCTCGCACAGTTTCGGCAGCCGCGCGTAAGCCTCGATCAGATCATCGCCGTAGCCTTTTGGATGCGGCGAGGTGAACCGGATGCGCTCTAATCCGTCAATCGCGTGAACGGCGTCGAGCAGTTGAACGAAGGCGGAGTTGGGGCGCGTCACTCCGGGCGCGCCGTCAATTGAATCCGGGCGCGCGGCGGGCGGATGGCTGCCGGCCCCGCCAAACAATTCGGCTTGTGAAAACCGTTTGCCGTAGCTCGTTACGATTTGTCCCAGCAGCGTGATTTCCCGCACGCCCCGCGAAACCAGTTCGCGACATTCGGCCACGATGTCGGGAATGGTGCGGCTGCGTTCCTCGCCGCGCGTGGCCGGCACGATGCAAAACGTGCAATGCTGGTTGCAGCCCTGCATGATGCTGACGTACGCCGAGACCGAAGTCTTGGCGCTGCCGTTGAGCAGATGTTCGCGGATGGTCGCCTCGCTTTTGGCCTCGGCGGCGATATCCACGATTTTTTTGCGTGTGCCGGCGAGCAACTCGTCCAGATATTCCGCCGCGCGATGAAATTTTTGCGTGCCGAGCACCAAATCCACGTCCGGCAGCTTGTCGATCAGCTCCTGCCCGCGGCTCTGCGCCATGCAGCCCATGAAGCCGACGAGTTGCTCGCGCTTCTCGCTGCGCGCGGTGCCGACGAGGTTGCGCATTTTGTTGATGGCCTTCTGCTCGGCCAAATCGCGTACGCTGCAGGTGTTCAGCAGCACCACGTCGGCGGCGGCCTCGGACTTGGCAAGCGAATAGCCCTTGGCCACGAGCTGGGCGGCGACGGCTTCGCTGTCGCGCTCATTCATCTGGCAACCGTAAGTTTTAATGTAGACGCTCGGCATGGTTCGAGAGGAAACCAAGTTAGATCATCCCGACGGTCTTGGAAAGGCGGCAGTGCGGGCAGGTGGAATTAAACTTTTTCCAAAAAAGGGTTGGCAATTTCAGGCCGCCTGCGTTTAATTGCCGCAGGTCATGAGAGCAATGCCAACAGTTCAACGACCGTTCACCCTCAACCAGGAGGACTTCCAATGGACCTGCACCATCCGTTCGTAAAAGAGTTCCCGGCGCACCGCGAAACCATCCGCTCGCTCAAGCTGGCGGATGCTAAGTTCCGCGTGGCCTTCCAGGAATATCACCAGCTCGACGATGAAATCTGCCGCATCGAGGAGGAGGTGGAATACGCCAGCGACCAACAGATAGACGAGCTGAAATTCAAGCGCGCCAAGCTCAAGGACGCACTCTATGCCGCCGTGCAGAAGCATGAGTCGGCGGTGATCCATTAAGCCAAAATAGCTGTTGCGCGCCGAAGGATGGTGGGAGCGGCATCATGCTTGTCGTTTTGCCATTGATACAGCCAAAGGGATCCGCTTCGGTGATCGCCCGCGATTCTGCGATACGAACCGGACCGGCAAGCTGCCGGCCCCTACTTCATGCCACCGGCTTCCGCTTCGGAGTGAATGATTTTTCCGCGGGTGCCGAAGGATTTCACAGCGTCAATCAGCCGCGCATCCACGGCATCGCGGTGCAGCGAGCAGCCCGCCTCGGCGAGGACGTTGGCAACTGCGGATTGCGCGGATTCAATCGCCACATCCGTCAGCGGGCCGACGGATGGAACCGACACGAACGTCGGCGCATTTTCGCCGCTCCCAAAATCCTCGGCGGTGACCAGGTGGCCGTTGAGTTTGCCATCCTTGTTCAAGTCGGCAAAATTGTCTTTTTGATAGACGTGGTCCGTGGCCTTGAAATCAGTGGCAAAGTGTGAACTGGAATTCGGCCCGGCAATGAAATAATTTCCGACGGCATCCAGAAAATGCGCTGCCGCCGAATGTCCGCCGACAAGGCCACCGACGCCCCAGTTGTAAACGATGTTGTTGACATATTGGATGCGGCCCTTGGCCTTGGGATTGCGGTTTTGATTGTTGATCCAGAGATTGTGCGTGTAGGTGATGTTGTTCGCGTCGTCGGAGAGCGAGCCGAAACGCTGCGGGCCAACGCCTTCGCCGATAATGCAGTTCTGAAATGTGACGTCGTGGCTGCCTTGCGTGAGGCCGAGGCAATCCCAGCGGCCCCATTCGATGCTGCAATGGTCAAAAATCATTTCGCTGCCGTTGGCCAGGTTGACGGAACATTTGCCCTTGTCGCCGGCGATGCCTTCGCGGAAACGCAGGTAGCGGGCGATGACATTTTTTTGGCCGCTGAAGGAAACGGAACGTCCATAAAGCGTGATGCCATCGCCGGGCGCGGTGTCGCCCTTGAGTGTGAGGTGGCTGCTGGCGGCGACGTTGGACTTGAGCCGGATGATGCCGCCGACATCAAAGACGACGATGCGATTGGGTTTGCTCACCGCGTCGCGGAACGAGCCCGTGCCGGCATCGTCCAGCGTGGTGACGTGAACGGTTTCACCGCCGGTGCCCCCGGCGGTAAACCGGCCAAAACCTTCCGCGCCGGGAAAAGCCAAGGATTGGTTGGGCTGCGCGGAAACCCATTGCGCGGCTGAAAAAACGGCGACGGCGGCAAGTTTTATGGTTTTCATTACCGTTTGGACGAAATCCGCCGCGACTTCGTTACAAGTGACGCGGCGGAATCAATGATACTCCTGCACCGTCTTCACGTCGTAGCCGGATTTTTTCAGCGCGGCGATGCCGCGGATCGCGGCCTGCGCGCTGGAGATCGTCGTCATGATCGGCGTGCCGGTATAGACGGCGGTGGTGCGAATCTTGATCTCATCGGCGCGCGGCGTGGCCCCGCTGGGTGTGTTGACGACGAGCTGCAGCTCTTTGTTTTTGAGCAGGTCCACCGCATTGGGCCGGCCTTCGGAAATTTTGAAAATTCGATCCACTTTCAATCCCGCCTTTTCCAAAACCGTCGCCGTGCCGCCGGTGGCCACCAGTTCAAAGCCGAGTTCGACAAACTGCCGCCCGATCTCGGCAATCTTGTTTTTGTGCGCGTCGCTGACGCTGATGAAAACTTTTCCGCCGAGCGGCAGCGGCGAGCCGGCGGCCATCTGCGATTTGGCGTAGGCGATGCCGCGGTCGGCGTCGAGGCCCATGACTTCGCCGGTGGAACGCATTTCCGGCGAGAGCAAAATATCCTGGCCGTGAAAACGGTTGAACGGGAAAACCGATTCCTTGACCGCCCAATACTTCGGCCAGATTTCCTCGGTGAAATTCAATTCCTTCAAGGTTTTTCCAGCCATGACTTTGGCGGCCAGCTTGGCGAGCGGAAAACCAATCGCCTTGCTCACGAACGGCACCGTGCGCGACGCGCGCGGATTCACTTCGAGGACATAAACGGTGTCGCCCTTCACAGCGTATTGGACGTTCATCAGGCCGATGACCTTGAGTTCGCGCGCCATGGCGTGCGTGTATTCGCGGATGGTGGCGATGACTTTTTGGGTCAGCGTGTGCGGCGGCAGCACCATCGCGGCGTCACCGGAATGGACACCGGCGAATTCGATGTGTTCCAGCATTCCCCCGATGATGATCGTGCCGCCATTCGGCAGGCCGACATCAGTGATGCAGTCCACGTCCACTTCCGTGGCGTCTTCCAGAAACTTGTCCACCAGCACCGGCCGTTCCGGCGAGGCTTCGACGGCGAACTTCATGTAATGCGCCAGTTCGGCATCGGAATAAACAATCTGCATCGCGCGGCCGCCCAGCACGAAGCTTGGCCGCACGAGCACCGGATAGCCGAGTTTCTTGGACGCCTCCAGCGCCTCCTCGGCGTTGGTGGCGAGGCCGTTCGGCGGCTGCGGAATGTCCAGCTTGCGCAGCATCGCGGCGAAGAGCTTGCGGTCCTCGGCGATTTCAATGTTCTGCGGTGAAGTGCCGATGATGTTGACGCCGTTTTTCTGGAGGCCGAGCGCGAGATTCAGCGGCGTCTGGCCGCCGAACTGGGCAATCGCGCCCCAGCATTTTTCGCGTTCGTAGATGTGCAGCACGTCTTCGAGCGTGAGTGGTTCGAAAAACAGCTTGTCGCTGGTGTCGTAATCCGTGGAAACCGTTTCGGGATTCGAGTTCACCATGAGGGTTTCAAAACCGTCTTCTTTCAGCGCAAACGCGGCGTGGACGCAGCAATAATCGAATTCAATGCCCTGGCCGATGCGGTTCGGGCCGCCGCCGAGAATCATCACTTTTTTCTTCGGCGACTCTGGTTTAACCTCGTCGTCGCCGCGATCGTAGGTGGAATAATAATACGGCGTGTAAGCCTCGAACTCGGCGGCGCAGGTGTCCACGAGGCGGTAGCTGGGCACGAGGCCGAGGCGTTTGCGTTCGGCGCGGATGGCGTCCTCGGTGGTGCCGGTGAGATGGGCGATTTGCCGGTCGGAAAATCCGAGCGACTTGGCTTGGGCGAGTTTGTCGGCGTTGAGCAGCGGCATGGTCAAAGTGGGCATATTAAGCCGAAATTTTATCGGCGTGTCCAGAAAGTATGAAGCAAACGCGCTTGCCGCCGCGCCGGGATTGCTTTATCAAAATGACGATGCTGCGAATCAGAAATGGCTGGTACTGGCTGGCGCTCTTGCTCCCGCTCGCGGCCACGGCGCAAATTGACCCGGTCCAGCGCGACCTGATCCAGTTCGGCTATAACCAGCCGGTGGAGGGCCGCGCGCCGCTGGCCGGCTACATGTATTTCTACCACAACCAGCCGGACTTTCTGCGCACAAACCTCACGTTGCGCGTGGCGCTGGCCCCGACGTATCTGGATTCCGAGTTGGGTTTTGTCGGCGGGCTGGGGCCGAACACGGATCTGGCCATCGGCATTGCCGGCGGCGGTTTCGCTGACAGCTACAATGAAATGCGCGGCGGCCAATACGTGGAGGCGGAATCCTTCGACGGTCACGGCGCCGAGGTTTCCGCTAGTATTTATCACCTGCTTAATCCCGGCTACCTGATTCCATTGAGCTTTGTCGCGCGCGGCACGATGCATTATTCCTTTTATGAGGCCAATGACAACACGGCGTATAATTTTCAACTGCCGGATGACGGTGGGACGTTCAGCGTCCGCACCGGTTTGCGCTTTGGCGGCATCGAGCCGACGCTGTTTCCGGCGCTCGCGATGGAAGTGGCCATCTGGTATGAAGGCCAGTTCCGCACCGCGCCCGGCAGTTACGGTTACAACGGCGACCGGCAGGTGGAACCGTCCTCGCAGTTGTTTTGGGCCTCGGCGGCCATCTCCTACACGCTACCGGCCAGCCAGCAGAATTTTTTCGCGCGCATCGTCGCCGGTACCAGCGTGAACGCTGACCGCTTCAGCGCCTACCGGCTCGGCGGTTTCCTGCCGCTCATCGCGGAATATCCGCTGTCGCTGCCCGGCTATTTTTTCCAGGAATTGAGCGCGCGCCAGTTTGCGCTGATCAACGCCAGCTACATCCTGCCCATCGCGCCGAACCAGCGCTGGAACCTGGTGCTCAACGGTGCCACCGCCTACGTGGATTATCTGCAAGGCACCGAGCAGCCCGGCAATTGGGTCAGCGGCGTCGGTGCGGGGATTTTATACCGGTCGCCGTCCGACCGCTTCAAGTGCATCATCGCCTACGCCTACGGCATTGACGCCTTTCGGGATAACGGGCGCGGCGCCAACAGCATCAGCATCCTGCTGCAGCTCGACCTGGAAAAGCCGCACGGGTCGGGCTTCAACCGTGCGCAGCCCGGTCGCTTGAGCGGCTGGGGCTGGCTGCTCGGCCGGTGAACCTTTTTTTCGGCCGAAAGCCGGGCTTGACTCAAATCGTCCAACCGCAGACTTTAAGGCCACAACCTATGGCCTTCATCCACGAAGATTTTCTGTTGGGCAGCAAGCCGGCGCGCAAGTTGTATCACAAGTTTGCCGAGGCGGAACCGATTTTTGACTACCACTGCCACATTCCGCCGAAGGACATCGCGGAAAACCGACAGTTCAAAAACCTGTTTGAAATCTGGCTGGAAGGCGATCATTACAAATGGCGCGCCATGCGCAGCAACGGCGTCCCGGAGAAATTTGTTACTGGCCAGGCCACGCCGGAGCAGAAATTCAACGCCTGGGCCAAGACCGTGCCGCATACGCTGCGGAATCCGCTTTACCACTGGACGCACCTGGAGCTGAAACGGTATTTCGGCATCACGGAATTGTTGAGCGAAAAGACCGCCGCGAAAATCTGGAAGCAGGCGAACGAAAAGCTCGCCACGCCCGCCTGCGCCACGCAGGGCCTGCTGAAAAAGATGAAGGTCAAGGTTGTCTGTACCACGGACGATCCGGCGGATGATTTGGTGCATCACCGCACGTTTGCCAAAGTCGGTCATCCGACGAAAATGCTGCCGGCGTTCCGGCCCGACAAGGCGCTGACCGTTAACCAGCCCGCCGGTTTCAATAAGTGGGTGGAGCAGCTTGCCGCCGCCGCCAACACGGACATCAATGGATTCAGCGCCTTTATCAGCGCGTTGGAGAAGCGGCACGAGTATTTTCATTCGCAGAACTGCCGCCTGTCCGATCACGGCCTGAACCATTGTTTCGCGGATTTTTGCTCCGAGAAGGTGGCCGCCGGCATTTTTGACAAGGCGCGGGCGGGGGCGGAGGTTTCGCCGCTGGAACATTCGCAGTTTGCCTCGTTCATGATGGTTTTCTTCGGTCACCTCGACGCCAAGCGCGGCTGGACCAAGCAGCTTCACCTCGGCGCGCTGCGCAACAACAACGCCCGTCTGCTGTCGCAGCTTGGCCCGGACACCGGCTTCGATTCCATCGGCGATTTCCCGCAGGCGGTCGCGCTGTCGGCGTATCTCAATAAACTGGATTCGGACAATCAACTGCCCAAAACCATCATCTACAACCTGAATCCGGCGGATAATTATGTGTTCGCCACGATGATCGGCAATTTTCAGGATGGCACCATCCCCGGCAAAATCCAATACGGCTCCGGCTGGTGGTTCCTCGACCAGAAGGAAGGCATGGAATGGCAGATCAACGCCCTGTCCAACCTCGGCCTGCTCTCGCGCTTCATTGGCATGATTACCGACTCGCGGTCTTTCATGAGCTATCCGCGCCATGAGTATTTCCGCCGGACGCTATGCAACGTCATCGGCCGCGACATCAAGAACGGTCTGATCCCCGACGACGAGGAACTGGTTGGCCCGATGATTAAAAACATCTGCTATGCGAACGCGAAAAACTTCCTGGCGTTTCCTGGCGTGAAATAGGCGTCTTACCTCGGCTTTTCCAATGACATAATTCGCGCCCAGTTTTTTGGCGGTTGCCCATTGACCCGCCCAGGCGTTTCGGTTTTAATCAGCCTGATTTCCCCAAAAATATGAATATAAATCTGCGTTCTTCACTTGCCGTATTTTCAGCCGTTAGTCTGCTCCTGACTCTGACCGGTGGTCAAACGTCGTCCGCCGCCCAGGCGCCTTTGGCGACGCCGTGTCTGGCCCAGCTCGACCGTTTTACCGCCCCCGATGTGCCGGCGATGAGTCCGGAAGAAACCGTGGCCCCGGTTGGCAGTTGGACGAATGGCGTCGCGCCCGCTGACCTGCCCGGCCAAGGCTTGGCGCAGCATCCGCTGCTCTACGTCGGCGAGAATTACAACAAAATGTTCATCATTAAGGATGGCAAGCCGATCTGGACTTATTCCACCGGCAAGGGCTACGAATATGACGACGTGTGGATGCTGTCCAACGGCAACATTCTTTTCACCCGGATGCAATACCTTGCCGAAATCACTCCGGATAAAAAAGTGGTGTGGCGTTATGATTGCACCGATCCCCTTGGCACCGGCACCAACCACACCGAAGTCCACACCTGCCAGCCCATCGGTCTGGACAAGGTGATGTTCGTCCTGAACGGCCTGCCGCCCCGGCTGATGGTCGTCAACATCAAGACCGGCGGGGTGGAGGTGAACCACGAGTTGACCAATGCCACCGGCCAGCCCTTCAATCCCAAAGCCATTCACGGCCAGTTCCGCCGGGCGCGCTACACCGCGCAGGGAACCTATCTCGTTTCTTTCCTCGGTTCGAGCAACGTCGTGGAATACGACAAAAATTTCAACGAAATCTGGCGCTACACCATCCGGTCGCCGTGGGCTGCCCTCCGGCTCAAGAATGGCAACACGCTCATCACCGATGAGCACGATAGCCTCACGCGGGAGGTCAATCCCAAGGGCGAAACGGTGTGGGAATTCAAAAACAGCGACCTTCCGCCGGCTTACCGATTTGTCGAGGCGCCGCAGAGCTGCACCCGGCTGGCCAACGGCAACACGATTTTCTGTTCGCGCGGCAACAAGGGTAAAACCCCGCAACTCGTGGAAGTCACCCCGGACAAGAAAGTCGTCTGGGTGCTATGGGATTACCAGACGCTTGGTTCCGCCACCGCCGTGCAAATCCTGGACGATCCGGGCATCCCTGAAAACCCCGGTGAATCGGAACATTGACGGACCGGAGAATGTTGTCGGCGCGCTAACCCGCATTTTACACCGTAGTTTTTTCAGGCAAACTGTGGCATCGCCGATGAAATGTTTAACCGCCATAGCTTGCCTGCTGCCGCTGGTGCTGCGCGCGGAAATTCCCGAATGGTCGCAGGTGTCGGAGATTCTTGCCCGCATCGCGCCGCCAAAATTTCCGGCGCGTGATTTTGTCATCACCAGCTTTGGCGCGGTGGCGGACGGCAAAATGGATTCGTCGCCGGCTATCCGCCAGGCCCTTGACGCCTGCGCCGAAGCTGGCGGCGGGCGCGTGGTGGTTCCCGCCGGCGAATTTTTTACTGGCCCCATTCACCTGAAAAGCAACGTGGATTTGCACCTTGCCACCCATGCTGTTTTGAAATTCAGCACCAATGTGAACGCCTATCTGCCGGCGGTTTTCACGCGGTTTGAGGGCACGGAATGTTATAATTTTTCGCCGTTCATTTACGCGCTTGGCCAGACAAACATTGCCGTGACGGGCGATGGCATGTTAGACGGCCAGGCGGACGAATCAAACTGGCTTGCGTGGGTCCGAAAGCAGACCCGCGCGGAGCGTTGGAGGAATTGGGTTTTGCGGCCGGTCCGGCTGGAGAAGAAACATACGTCGGCGCGCGCGAAGCTCATGAAGCTGGCCGCTGGCAACGTGCCGGTGGAGCGGCGCCGGTTTGGCGTCGGCGACCAGTTGCGTCCGGATTTCATCGAGTTCATCCGCTGTCAGAATGTTTTGATCGAAGGTGTGAAGATCCGCCGCTCGCCAATGTGGGAGTTGCACCCGCTGCTCTGCACGAACGTGACGGTGCGTGGCGTGGACATTGTTTCGCACGGTGCCAACAACGATGGCTGCGACCCGGAAAGCTGCCGCGATGTGCTGATTGAAAAATGCCAGTTCGACACCGGCGACGACTGCATCGCCATCAAGTCCGGTCGCAACAACGACGGCCGCCGCGTCGGCGTGCCCTCTGTTAACCTCGTCATCCGCGACTGCACGATGCGCGACGGCCACGGCGGCGTGACGATTGGCAGCGAGATTTCCGGCAGTTGCAGCAACGTGTTTGTGGAAAACTGCACGATGAGCAGCACCAATCTGAATTGTGTGCTGCGGCTGAAATCCAACGCGACGCGCGGTGGCGTGCTGCAAAACATTTTCATGCGGAACGTGACAATCGGACAGGTGAAAGATTCGGTTTTACAAATTGATTTTCTTTACGAGGAAGGCACGAATGGCGGTTTCAAACCGGTGGCGCGCAATGTGGCGATGGAAAACATCAGGGTGGCCAAGACGCCGCGCGTGCTGAACGTGCGCGGTTTCCCGGGCGCAGAAATCAGCGGTGTGCGGATTTACAACTCCACTTTCAAACTGTTGCAAAAGCGGGACGGTGTCCTTATGCGGATTTACAATTGGATCTTCAAACCGGCACAGAAGCCGGACAATGTCATAGACGCCGACGTGAAGCTGTTGGATTGCCAAGTGGAGCCGGTGAAATAAATCCGGTCACGGATTCCAGCCGCTAAGAACTCTTTTAATGGTGATTATTTTGGCTTCGGACTTTTTCAATTGCTTCGTCCAAGCCGGCCGATTGGTCGGACTGGCGCCGTCGCCGGTGCTGTTAAATTCGGCGTAGCGCACGGTGGTGTGCGCTTCCGGTTTCTGCCAGTCGTTCCAGCCTTCCGGCCGGACGACGGCGGACATATCGCAGTTCAAAAAAATCGTGCTGGCGTAAATCCGCCATGGCCGGCCGAGATAAGTTTTCACGCCGGGTTCGCCGGTGATTTTGCAATGGGAGAAGATAAAGCCGAACGGCTGGTCTTCCGGCGTGGAGGCGGCGGCGATGTAGCCCTCGCGCCGGCAGTTGATCTGGCATTTCTCAAACCACGCCGTCGCCGCGCCGAAGATGAAATCCACATGGCCGGCGATATCGCAGTTTTCAAAATACTGCCGGCCACGGTTCAGCAGCATTGTGTCTTGCCAGCCGAGGAAACGACAGTGGCGGAAACTGGCGCGGTCGCCATCCACGCGGATCGCCAGCGCTTGACCTACCGGTCCGGCGTCATTGGCAAAGGTCACGTTCTCCGCCGTGAAATCATCCGCGTCAATCGTCGTGGCCGGCGTCTTGAAAGTTCCGATGGCGTTGCCTTCCGCATTGGTCATGCCGGCGTAAAGGCCGAACGTGAGGATCGTGTTCGTCGGATTATCGCCGACCAGTTTGAAGCTGCTTTTTTCGCGCTGGACGTAAATCAACTCCCGGTAGGTGCCGGGGGCGATGTGGATTATGACGGGATTCTTGCGACTACCGGAGGGCACGGACATGATGGCGGCTTGCACGGATTTGAACGGCGCGTGACCGTCGGCGGCGACGAAAAGATTGGTCTGCGCCGGCAGGCTGGTGGTGAAAAAAATCAGCCCGGCGGTGGTCAGAAATTTGTGCAGCACAAAATTATTTTAAGCGAACCCGCGCCGGACTGCCACCGGGAATCGGACCGCAAAGTCCGCTTGCAGAATTTCCAGCGGCGGCTATCTTGTCAACCATGATGTTAAAATCGGTTGACGCGAATAATCATGGCAGAATCTCCGAACTCGGCCTGCGGGTTTTGGGTGGCGGACAGGTTTCCCGCGACGAGGCGTTCTGGTTGATCAACCTTGAGACCTCCGCCGACATTTTGGATTTGCTGTCGTGGGCCAACCGCATTCGCGAACAGTTCAAGGGCAACAAAATTCACCTCTGCTCCATTGTCAACGCCAAAGCCGGCGCATGCTCTGAGAATTGCAGCTTCTGTGCCCAATCGTCGCATTATCAGACCGGTTCGCCGAAATATGGATTTGTGGATCCCGAACCGGTGGCCGAAGCCGCCGAAGAGGCGAACAAAAATTCCGTCACCGCCGTCGGGCTTGTCGCCGCGTGGAAAGGCTTGAACGAAGGCCCGATGCTGGACGAAGTCTGCGCCCGCGTCCGCGAAATGAAAGCCGGCGGCAAGACGCGTCCGGACGTTTCGCTCGGCCTCATCAAATCACAAACCGTCGCCGACCGTTTGAAGGAAGCCGGTGTCGAGTGCTATGGCCACAACCTCGAAAGTTCGCGCAATTTTTTCCCGCAGACCTGCACCACGCACACGTTCAACGACCGGCTGGAGACCATCGGCTATTTGAAAAAGGCCGGCATCAAGATTTGTTCCGGCGGCATCATCGGCATGGGCGAGACGCGCGCCGACCGCTGCGACCTCGCATTTGAGTTGAAGGCCATCGGCGCGAACGTCGTGCCGGTGAACATTCTCAATCCGATTCCCGGCACCCCGTTCGCCAAGAATGAGCCGCTGCCCGTGATGGAGATTTTGAAGACCATCGCGTGCTTCCGTTTCATTTTGCCACGGCAGGAAATCATGATCGCCGGCGGTCGCACCGTGAACCTGCGCGATGCGCAAAGCATGATTTTTATGGCCGGCGCGAGCGCGCTGATGGTGGGCAACTATCTCACCACGCTGAACCAGCCCGTCGAAAAGGATCTGCAAATGCTCAAAGACCTCGGCCTCGACCCGAACTGGGACAGTCATGATTTCAGCGACCAGGAAGAAACCGGCTGCGGCTGTGGAAAAGAAAGTTGTGAAACGGTGGCTGCCGGCTGAAATGCTTTGGCAGTTTGCAGTATTAAAAAAACAACGAGCAATATCTTTCGTCACAACGTTAGGATTTACAGGGTTGGTATTCCTGCGACCGCACAATAAATTCTAGACAAGATTTATTGCGGTGGCTAGATTCGCGGCGTGGTAAACCAAAAGCAACGGGCATCATTGCCTTCTGATTAATTCACTTTTGCAGCCAGCATCAACGGCGCAATTGCGCCCGTCACAGTCAAAAGAATCATTTATGTCGCCTTCAGAATTGCAGCACATCGTCGCCCAAAAGCATGTTGAGATTTATGAAGCCAGTGGGCCGCGGATCGAAAAAGTCCGCCAACTTGTAGCCGGATTCAAGGATCGCAAAAAGGTTTTGGATGTCGGTTGCGCCGACGGGTCAATATTGGCTCCCTTTGCCAAAGTGCATGAGTTACATGGCGTGGATATTTCTGAAGGGTTGATTGCCAAGGCCAGCGCGGCTGGCATTATTGGTCTGGTCCATGATGTGGAAACCAAACCTTTGCCTTATGCGGACGGTGCCTTTGATATCGTTTTCTCTGGCGAGACCATTGAGCATCATGTTGACACAGACTGGATGCTGTCGGAGTTGAACCGGGTTCTGAAACCCGGCGGGATCTTGATTCTCACCTTTCCCAATATCCGCACGATTTTGTCAGTCGGCATGATGTTGCTGCTGGATCTGCCGCCCATGTATGCAGCCCGTTACCGGGCTCCGCACTATCGCGACTTCACGTTGCGGACAATCAAGCTGGCCTTACGAAACCAAGGATTTGACCTGCAAAAAGCCATTGGTAGTTCTTTTTATCTGCCAAAGATCGGGGAATATGGATCATGGCTGGCCACCCTGTTCCCCTCCTGGGCTAACACTGTTATTGTGGTGGCGGCCAAAAGTCGGAACGCGGTTTATTCCGCCGAAGAATCAATGGGCGAACTGTATTGATCTTGCGATGGCTATTTTTTCTTCTTAATGCAGAGGATTGCTGCCGCCTTGGCCGGGCGTTTGCGGGTCCAGAATAAATGCCCCAGCAGGGAAACCAGCCCCCAGAAAATTTTGGGGCTGCCTTTTAGAACATGTTGTTCGCCCCGCAGTCCCTTGGGACCCAGCAGTCCAATCACCTTGTAGCCGCTTTGTTCCATCTCGGATGCTTCCCAGCCAGAGAGGTGTTCTTGCAAATCGTTGTTGTCAAAACTGTGTTGCGGGAGAAATCCGCTAGGGGTGAGGAAAATGACTTTTTTTCGAGAAATCCGCTCCATTTGTTCAATCAGTCGGTATCCATCTTCTTTAGGCAAGTGTTCGATAACATCTAGTGCGATGCAGGCATCAAACTGGCCCGGTTGAAAATAGCGGTCCAGTGTGCGCACATCCCCATTCACCAATTCATCATGTGTGTTCGCTTGGCGGGCTTTTTCACACGAAGGCTGATGACCTTCAACCCCAACCGGATGCTTGACCCCCAGCCAGCGCATATTCATCGAGTAACCACAGCCCACATCCAGAACATTGTCACAATCCTTGAGTGCGTCCCGTAAGGCGAGCCGCGTGACGATGGCGCCGGGATCAAATCCTTGTTTCAACAAGAGAAAAAAAAGGCTGGTTCGGGTTCGCATGGGTATTAAATATTTACCGGCTTGGAGCGGTTATTCCGCTTGATTCAGTTGTCTGGCTGGGACATTTTATCGCGACGAAAAACCATGTCTTCCGTTCTGTTTGATGTCCCCGAAATGTTTATGAAAATGAAATTATCAAATCAGGGGGTTGTAATACCAGCGAAATACCTGCGTCTGGTGGTTTTTCAGGAGTTTGAATGATTGAATGAAAAACTGTCCGCCGTAAACGCTCCGTTCGTATTGCCCGGTGCAATGCCGACATAGGAATATTTCCGGGAATTGTTGCAGCCAGACAGATTTGATTGTGATTAGCCATAAAGCCAAACAAATTGTAATGTTCCAGGGCATGGGCAATAATGAGCGTGGCTGGGCGCGGCTGGTTTCCCATTTCGGACGCGTGACGCTCATACAGCAGGGTATGCTCCAGCATGTGGAAGTGTGGGAAAACGGCCAATGCACCTTTAGCGGCCCGGAAACCAGCGTCGTCCGGACCCGCAAACTTGATGAATTGACCTTTTCCTCACTGACCATCCGGCGTTCGGTGGCGCGATTTGACGAGCAGTTGCGTGGGGGAAAAGCGGATCTCATCATCGCCGCCAATTACAGTCTGGGCTTGGCGGCCTTGTGGTTGCGCTGGCGGGGGAAAGCCCGGCGTGTTGTCGTGCTGCTAACTGATTACCTGCCCCTGCGCGGTTCGTTTGGGGTGCGGATGCACCGCCGCATCACCACAGCTCTAAACCGTTTCGCCGCGCGCCGGGCGGATGAAGTCTGGTCTGTTTCACCGCGCATCCCCATCAATCAGGGGTATCCCAAAAGCTTTGTCGTGCCCATCTGCCTCGAAGATCATCAAGTGCCAATGGGCGACCGGCGGGAAATCGGTTACATCGGTTATCCCACGCCGGATCACGCGTTGGAAATCGTTTTTGAAATATGTCGGAAGCATGGCATTCGCTTGAATATCGTCGGGCATTCGCCATATCTCGAATCTATCAAGCATCTCGCCCCGGCGGACACCGTGTTTCACGGGATGTTGAATGACACTGCCAAGATTAATCAGATCTTGTCGCGGTGCTTCTGCGGATATGCGGTTTATCGCAACACCGGGCCGCAGAGTTACAGCTATTACGGCATTCCATCAAAGACGTTTGCGTATTTCGCCAGCAACACGCCGGTGGTCACTACGCTCACGGCACACTTCACGCAAGAAATCGAAACCTATGGCGTCGGCCGGGTGGTGGCTCCGCAGTCCGAGGCGATTGAGGCCGCGATTTTGCAGATCAAAGCGCAGTTTCCTGAATATTACGCCGCCATTGGGCGTTTCCGACAGACTTGGAATGTCGCTGCCGTGCAATTTCATCGCGAGCGGTTGGCGGTCAATGGTATTTTTGTACCCGAGAATTGAAACGCCAATGAATCCGCTTTTCATCGAAATTCCTTGGCTTTAAGCTCACCTTTGAATTATGACCAGACCGTCGTTTTTATACCGCCTTTGGGTAGCCGCTCGGACCGGGTTCCAGACCCACGGAATCAGCTTTCCCTGGGTGGTGTTGCACCGTTCTTGGGTTTATTTTCAGCGGAAAAACTTCGGCGGCCAAACTTTCTCTTTGGCGGGAAAAGCACACAAATATGTCATCCACCCGTTTATTTTGGACAATGAACGGGCGGTGGAAGTGGCCCTAGCTCGTGATTTTCTGGCTGGCCGTTCCGGTAGTATTCTGGAAGTGGGTAATGTGCTGGCCAACTTCATCGCGCTGTCGCACGAGGTGGTGGACAAATACGAGCAATCTCCGGGTGTGATCAACGAGGATATCGTCACCTACGCGCCCGGTAAAAAATACGATGCCATCGTCACGCTCTCAACTTTGGAACACGTGGGCTGGGATGAAGCGCCACGCACGCCGGAAAAACTTTTGCTGGCGATTGAGCATCTAAAGTCGCTGCTGGCCGCGGGTGGCGAACTGCTGGCCACCATGCCCATCGGCTACAATTCGTTTTTAGATCGGATCATCCGGGAAAAAAGGACGGGGTTCGACGAAGTCAAATTCTTAGTGCGCACCACCGCCGACAATCAGTGGCGCGAGGCAACGCCAGAGGAAGCAATGTCGAAACAATTCGGCAAACCGTACGGCTGCGCCAACGCCATCATGGTCGGCACTATTATATCGCCACGCCGGGCAGCATGAAAATCTGCGGTTTGACCGATTGCGCCCTTGCCAAAGACCGAAATTATCCGCGATAATTCCGCTTATTCATGTTTGAAACCGCAGTCATCATTGCCGGAGGCGAAGGTTCTCGCCTCAAGCCGCTTTCCAACCATAAACCTAAAGCCATGGTGGTCGTCAACGGCCAACCGATGCTTTACTGGACATTGCGCTGGTTGAAGCATCACGGTGTCAAAAACGTGGTTTTGGGCGTGGCCTACAAAAAAGAAAAGATCATCACTTATCTCAGGGCCAACCAGAATTTTGGACTCAACGTGCAGTTTAGCGTTCATACGCTCACCGGCGGCACGGCGCAGGGCTTCAAGCTCGCCATCAGCCGGTTTGTTGCCGACGACAACTTCATCGCCATGAACTGCGACGAGGTGACCAATCTGCATCTGCCCAATTTGGTGGAAGTCCACCGGCAAAAAAAACCGCTGGTCACGATGGCGCTGGCCCCGTTTTATTGCCGGTTTAGCGTGGTGGATGTGCAGCCGGACGGCTTCACTAGTGGCTTCAAATATGGTCATATGCTGCCGGACGTGCCGGTGAGCATTGGCATCTATGCTTTCAGCCGGGGAATTTTGAAGCACATTCCTGACACCGGATCCATTGAACACGCAGTATTCACCCCGTTGGCGAAAAAACACAAAATTGCCTGTTACCGCCTGAAGCCGGAGGAACAGTGGATTTCCGTTAATGACGTCAAAAACGTCCGCGAGGTGGAGGAGAATCCGCAACTGTTGGAATTAAAAAAAACGGGCAACGGGCCGAAGCGGGCACTGAAAATCTTGTAATTACCTGCGGAACACAATGTCCCCAGAACTTCTTTCCATCTGCATCCCGACTTACAACCGGGCGCGTTTGCTCAGACAAATTTTGGGGGTGCTGGGCGGACAGATCAAAACGGCCGGCGCCGACAGCGTCGTGCTTTATGTTTCCGACAATGGTTCCACCGACGCTACGCCTCAGGTCGTCGAGGAATTTCAAAAACAGTCCGGCTTGAAAGTGGTTTATTCGCGCAATCCAACGAACCTCGGCATCAGCAAAAATCTGTTGAAGGTGATGGCGATGGGCCAGGGCCGTTTCATCTGGACGCTTGGCGATGATGAAATCGTGGCCGACAACGCCGTGCCCAATCTCGTCAAGGTTTTGCGCGAGCGCGATCCGGGTTTCGTATTGATGTATGACACGCGCTATCCGTGGCCGCTGCCCCAGCCGGGTTTGTATGCTGACTACCGTGCGGTTGCGCGGGAGTGCATCAAGCTCGACAACACCCACGCGCTGGCCGAGCAAACCTTGTTGTCCAGCAATCTTTATCGTTCGGAATATTTTGACGCGAAATTCGGCGAGCAGAACATTGATACCTGGTTCCCGCACATGTTCGGCTTCCTGCGCCCGCTGTTGAAAAACCGGATGTCCGTCCTGATTCCGGATTTTCCCGTCATCAGCACCCGCGAGGAAGAACGCAGCGTGCCGAGCGACGGCAAATGGGCCAACCTTGACGAGTGCTGGAAAATTTACCTGACCTGGTTGCGGGACGAGATGCAGATGCCGGAACTTGATCCGACTTCCGCCAGCCGCGCCGCGCGCCGTGCAATGATCGCCAACCTGAAGGCGCATCCATTTCAATATCTGCAAAAATACTGGCGCGCACTGTTTCAGCCCAGCGCCTACCGCTTTTTGTGGACACGGTTTTTCGGCGTCCAAAAATAATTTAATTGCATGAGTTCATCCAAATCACCCATCACCCTGCGCGAAACCTGCCGTGTGTGCGGCTCGCGCAAGCTGGTTCCCATCCTTTCGCTCGGCCAGCAATACGCCGTTGGCTTTCTCGACCGCGCTGAGGAAACCGCCGGGGCCGGCCCGCTCGATCTCATTTTGTGCAACCTTAAGGACGGCGGCTGCGGGTTGCTCCAGCTTCAGCACACTTACGACCACGATTTGCTCTATCGCAAATATTGGTATAAATCCGGCATCAGCACGACGATGGTGAAGGCGCTTGGCGACATTGTGGAATGCGCTCAGAAAGTCGTGCCGCTCAATCCGGGCGAGCTGGTAATTGATATTGGCGCGAACGATGGCACGCTGCTTCGCCAATACCAGCGCACGGACATCCAGAAGGTCGGTTTCGAGCCGTCCAATTTGTGGGAACTGGCGAAACAAGATCACGCCACGATCATCCACGATTATTTCAACGCCGCCGCGTTCCAGAAAAATCTGCCCGGCAAAAAAGCAAAAATCATCACGAGCATCTCGATGTTTTATGATTTGGAAGACCCGAACAGTTTTGTCGCCGACATCGCCAAGTGTCTCGCTGCCGACGGTCTTTGGATCATCCAGATGAATTATCTCGGCCTGATGCTGGACGACCACACCTACGACAACATCAGCCACGAGCATTTGGAATATTATTCGTTCATCTCCGTCGAAAACCTCATTAAGCGTCATGCGCTGGAAATTTTCGATGTGGAATTGAATGACGTGAACGGCGGCAGTTACCGGCTCTACATCCGCCGGCCCGGCGCCAAACTGAATCCGCTGCCCGGCGCGGTGCAGCGCGTCGCCAATTTGCGGCAGAAAGAACTTGCGGCGGGTTATGACGACAAATTTGTTTATGCCGATTACGCCAATGAAATTGCCAAACTCAAAGCGCAGGTGCTGGAAATTCTCACGCGTGAGAAAAAAGCCGGCAAAAAAATCTACATTTATGGCGCCTCGACGCGCGGTCTCGTGGTGCTCCAATACTGCGGCATTGATAATAAATTCATCGCTGCCGCTGTGGACAAAAATTCCGACAAGTGGGGCAAATACATCGTCGGCACCGGCATCCAGTGCATTTCCTTTGACGATTACCGCAAAAACCTTCCGGACTGTCTGCTGGTACTGCCCTACCAGTTCAAGCGCGAGATCATGAATCAGGAACGCGATTTTTTGCTGAACGGCGGCAAAATGATTTTTGCTTTGCCGCGCGTGGAAGTCATCACCAAGCACGACCTTTGAAATCAAAACACTGATATGAAAAAAATCCTCATCACCGGCGTCACTGGCTTCATCGGCAGCCATCTCGCAAAGGAATTGAGCGCCAAGCACGAAGTCTTTGGCACCGTTCGGCCCGTGGTTGGCCGCGACCTGAAACCGTTTCAGCCATTCTTGGAAAAGACCATGCTCGTCCGCTGCGACATCACCGACCAGCAATCCGTCCAGAATTGTCTGCTCAAAGTAAATCCCGATGTGGTCATCCATCTGGCCGCACTGAGTCCGGTGCGGGATTCGTTCGAAACGCCGATGGCTTATGTGCGCGCGAACATTGACGGCACCTTGCACATCGCGCATGGCATGCTGAAGCTGCCGGGCTTTGAAAAGAAGCGCCTGCTTTACGCCTCCACGGCGGAAGTTTACGGCATCCAGCCCGACCATCAGGTGCCGGAAGCTGCGCCGCTAAATCCGTCCAGCCCCTACGCGAATACAAAATCCATGACCGACACCTATCTGCGGATGATGACGCCGGTATATGGGTTGAACACCACGGTCATGCGTTGCATCAATTCCTACGGCCGCAAATTCGACACCGGCTTTTTTGTCGAATACGTCGTCACCGCGATGTTGCGCGGCGAAAAAGTTTATGTCGGCGCGCCGGATTCCACGCGGGATTACATGTATGTGACCGATCATGTGAACGCCTACCTCGCGGCGTTGAACCATCCGGAAATTCGCGGCGAAGCGTTTAACGCCACGCCCGGCGGGGAGATTTACAACCGGGACCTCACGCTCAAAATCGCGGACATGCTCGGCTTTAGCAAAAAGAAGATACTGCTGGGAAAATATCCGCCCGGCTATCCGCACCGGCCGCTCGCGTCCGACCAGCCGCACATTGACTTGGATTCGTCCAAGATCAGAAAAGTTCTCGGCTGGAAGCCGGCCGTGGCGCTGGAAGACGGTTTGATGCGCACCATCAAATATTGGAAGGAAAAACTCGCCGTATAATCACGCGGCGCGCATCCGGTTCAAGTCCGCCTGCACCATCTCTTGAAATAATTCCGCAAAGCGCCGGCTAGGTTCCCAACCGAGCAGGCGTTTCGCTTTGCCGGCGTTGCCGGTCAACTGGCGTGTGTCCGGCGGCCTTATATAGCTTTCGTCGCGCTTCACAAATTGTTTCCAGTCCAGCCCCACCGTGGCAAACGCCACCTCGACCAGTTCCTGAACGCTGTGCTGTTCGCCCGAAGCGAACACGAAATCCTCCGGGGTGGCGTGCTGCATCGCCAGCCATATGCCGCGCACCACGTCGCGCGCGTCGCTCCAGTCGCGCCGCGCCGACAAATCGCCCAGCCGCAATTCCGTTTGCCGGCCGAGCTTGATGGCGGCGGCGGCCCGGCAAATTTGGCGGGTGCCAAATTGCTCGCCCCGGCGCGGTGATTCATGCGGATACAAAATGCCATTCACCGCGAACAACCCGTAGTACTCCCGATAAACGCCCAGCATCTGCTGGGAAAACGCCTTGGCGCAGGCGTAGGGGTTTTGCGGACGGACCGGCGTGTTTTCATCCTGCGGAGTCTGAAGCGGCGAACCGAAAATCTCCGAGGACGAGGCATGAAATATCTTCGGGCGCGACGACATTTTCCGCGCTGCTTCCAGCAGCCGCACCGTGGCTCGGGCATTTAACTCCAATGCGCCTTCCGGATCATTGAAACTTTCCAGCACATGGGTCTGGCCGGCCAGATGATACACTTCATCCGGCCTGAGCTGTTCCACCAAGGCAGGGAAAACCGCGGCATCATTTGTGTTGCCAACGTGAATGAACAACTGTTGACCGAGGTGTTTTTCCAACGGTGCCAGCCAGGATTTTTTGAGTCCAAATTCCGGCAGCACCAGCCCGTGAACTGTGTAATGCTTTGCCAGCAGCAGTTCCGCGAGATAGGAGCCGTCTTGTCCGGCGATGCCTGTGAGGAATGCGATCACAAGTTTATAGCCGGACGGTTTATTTTTTGCATTTTGCCAAACCTAAAGCATTCCATAATACTTTTGCCGGCAAGTTGATGTCTCATGCGAACACCGTAACACAACCGTCAAGGCATTTGCAGTATGCGAAAATACAGATTGGTTCCGGTGATTTCAAATTCACTGACCATGTATTCATTTGTCGCCGAGAAAACCGGCCCGGTTGACGTCCAGTTCTTCAAATCGGGGGAAGATTGCAGTTGGTAGTTCACGCCCAGCATCAAATGTTGAGTGACTTTCACCGCACTGGTATTGATTGCTAGTGTCGGCACAAATGACGGCGAGGCGATCAAGATTTGTGGCGCATTGGTATAGCCGCTGCCAGTGGTGATGATATTTATGGAGGTAACCTGGCCATTGGCATTGATGGTCGCCGTGGCGGTAGCTCCCGAACCGCCGCCGCCTTGAATGGTCACCAGCGGGGCATTTGTATAACCACAGCCGGGATCCGTGATGACGGCTCCCACAACAAAGTTGGTGTTATATAAAACTGCTGTTGCCGTGGCGTGATGGGGTGTGCAAGCTTCAAATTCAACTACGCCGTAAAATGGAGGTTCACCCGGGGCATTAGCTAAATTCTGGCCATCATTCCAAACGGGGCCACCTGGAACAACCCCCTTCCCAAAAATATACCCATAATCATCACCATTTGGTTCCCCAGTATTCCAATTCCTAAACGCGGAAGTTTCGCCGGAAGTCCACACAAAGTCAGCTGCATGTTGCGTGCCGCCGCCGTCACCAGCCAGCGGATCATGAAGACCAATCCAAAGTTCACGATTTGTTCCCCACCGATCCGAAATCCAATTATTTTCAGCCAGACTCCTGACGGTGGCCAGATGGCCACCCATGGCGACCGCCGCACTTTCTGCATCGGTCCAGTCACTGTTGCTGAGCAGGTAATAGGTGTGGCCGTTGGCGGGATTGATGGCCGTATCCAAAATCGTCGGCGCGCCCAAAACGACCGCCGGTAACAAGCCGCCCAGCGCGACCGCCGCGGCGAACAGAAGTTTGGCTGGTTTGAACTGTGAAGAGCATTTCATTTGTATCCTTAATTTTATTTTTTAACCCATGCTTATTGCATAGTCTTGAATGAGGACCAAGACTCTATATTAATTCTATTTAAAACCGGAAGCTGGTCAAGAAAAAAGTGGTATTCTGCATTTCACAAAACTTGCTTTGGTTGTATCGGCAGCTGACGCAGATTCCGCATTCCGCAATTGAACAGCCTCGTCTTTGCCCCAAACCAAAAGCGCGCCGGAACTTGTCCGGCGCGCTCGGTAATGAAAGGTTCGGGCTTCGGGTTCAGATGACGATTTGGGTGAACGGATTGGACCAACTGCTCGGGCCGGCGGCCCCCACCGCATTGCAGGCAATCACATAGGCCACCGCTGGCGTCAGCCCGCCGAACGTATAGCTGGCTGCCGTGGACTGGGCCGTCAGCGTCGCTGCCCCGGCGGTGGTGGGCGTGCAGGTCCAGTTGTACAGCGCCGCGCCAAACACCGGGTTCACCTTCGCATCCAA